>OFTX01000478.1_pt1 | contig 21103 bp, 15 predicted proteins | sample 1775051 | NCBI WGS metagenome assembly OFTX01 (sample SAMN08195772, study PRJEB24354) | sludge metagenome | isolation source: sludge from phenol fed wastewater aerobic bioreactor A | place: India: Nagpur | collected 2016-09-15
CGGCGCCGGCGCCACCATCGCCAGCGCCATGACCTACACGATGGAAAAGAACATCGCCGGCGCCAGCGGCACCTTCGGCAAGGGCGACATCCGCGGCGTGGCCGCACCCGAGGCGGCCAACAACGCCTCGGCCGGCGGCTCCTTCGTGCCGATGCTGACGCTGGGCGTGCCCGGCTCGGGCACCACAGCGGTGATGATGGGCGCGCTGGCGCTCTACAACATCACGCCGGGGCCGGCGCTGTTCACGCAAAACCCCAATCTGGTGTGGGGCCTGATCGCCTCGATGTTCATCGCCAACGTGCTGCTGCTGGTCATGAACATCCCGCTGGTGGGCGTGTTCTCCAGCATGCTGCGCACGCCCAACTGGCTGCTGGTGCCGGGCATCCTGGCGGTGAGCACGGTGGGGGTGTATTCGGTGCACGCCACCACGTTCGACCTGACGCTGATGGCAGTGTTCGGCGTGATCGGCTACCTGCTGCGCAAGCAGGGTGTGCCGATGGCGCCGCTGATCCTGGGCTTCGTGCTGGGCGACATGATGGAGCAGAACCTGCGCCGCGCGCTGTCCATCACCAACGGCGACGTGGGCATCCTGATCGAAAGCCCGATCTCCAAGGGCCTGTGGCTGATCGCCATCCTGATGGTGGTGGTGCCGCCGCTGCTGCGCCTGCGCCGTCGGCGCCAGACGGAGCAGGTGGCCTGAGCCGGCTCCCCTGCCCCACCGCGGCGCCTTCGGGCGCCGTTTTTTTTGGCCTCCAGGATCAGTGCGCCGCGCGCGGCCAGACCGGCCGCCGGCCGGTGAGCTGGCTCACGATCAGGGCCTTGAGCGGTGGCAGGTGACTGGAGCCCGCCAGCACGGCCCGACGCAGCAGGCGCGGCAGTGCGCGCTCGTCGGTGTACAGGCCCACGATGGCATTGGTGCCACGGTACAGCGGCCAGGCGTGGCGCTGGTGGGCACGGGCATAGGCCTGCAGCACGCTGGCATCGCCCAGGTCGGCGCCGCGCGCCCGCGCCTGGCCCAGCACCTGCGCCAGCCGCGCCACGCCGGCCAGGCCCAGGTTGTAGCCGTGCGCCGTCACCGGGTGCATGCCGACGGCGGCGTCGCCCACCAGGGCGCAGCGCGCGGCGGCAAAGCGCTGCGCGATCACGGCCACCAGCGGGTAGGCGTGGCGCTCGCCCAGCAGGCGCATGCGGCCCAGGCGGTGGTTGAACTGCTCCTGCACGCGCGCGGCGAAGTCCTCGGGCGACAGCGCCATCAGCGCCTGCACCTGCTCGCTGCGCGCCGTGACCACGGCCGAGCACATCGGGGCGCCGCTGTCCGGGTCGTCGGGCAGCGGCAGGATGGCCAGCGTGCGCTCGTAGCCGAAGCATTCGTGCGCGATGCCCTCGTGCGCGCGCTCGTGCTGCAGGCGGCAGACGATGACGGTGCGGCCGAAGTCCTGCATCGACGCGCCGATGCCCAGCTGGCGCCGGGTGGCCGAAAAGCGGCTGTCGGCCGCCACCAGCAGCGGCGCCTGCAGACGCTGGGGCGCGGCGCCGGGGATGGCAGGGTCCACATGGTCCAGCTCGGCGTGAGCGGGCGTGGTGGCCACGCGCGTGACCTGGGTGCCGCAGAGCAGGCGCACGCCCGGCGTGTCGGCCGCCACCTGCCAGGCCGTGCGGCGCAGCGCGTGGTTGGGCACGATCCAGCCCAGGTTGTCGCAGCCCGTGCCCTGCGCGTTCAGCGTCATGCCCTCGCGTCGACCCACGGGGCCGTCGTGCACCCGGGCCTGGCGCAGCTGGCCGATCTCGTGCGGCGCCAGGCCTTGCCAGCTGCCCAGGCGCTTGAGCGTCGCCACGCTGGGGTGGGTGAGCGCGATCTCGCGTCCGTCGGGCGCCGGCTCGGCCAGCGCGGCAGCGCCCTGCTGCTCCAGCACGGCCGCCTGCAGGCCGGCCTGCGCCAGAGCAATGGCCAGCGACAGGCCGGCCGGGCCGCCGCCCACGATCAGCACGTCGCTGGTGCTGGCGGACACGGCAGATGAAGCGAGAGAGGACATGGCAAGCGAAGGCGGGCAAAGGCTGCGCGCCATTGTCCCCGCCGCTCCCGGAGCGGCCCTTGCACTGGATCAAGACGGGGCAAGGGCAGCGCGCAGCGCTGCGCCCAGCAGCGCGCGATTCAGCGCCGGGGCTTGCCGCCCTTGCGCGCCTTGGCCTTGGCAGCCGCCTTCTTGACGGCGGCGGTCAGCGCCTGCATGGGCGTGCGGCGCTCGGTTGCGGGGGGCAGATCCTCGCGCGCCTCGCGCCGCTCGCGCCCCTTGGGCGGCTTGGGCGCGGCCTTGCCCGTGCCCGACTCACGGCCGCTCTTGTCGCGCGGCGCGCCTTCTTCGTGCACCAGGCGAAAGTCGATCTTGCGCGCGTCCAGGTCCACGCGGCTGACCTGCACCCGCACGCGCGTGCCCATGCCGTAGCGGATGCCGGTGCGCTCGCCGCGCAACTCCTGGCGCACCTCGTCGTAGCGGAAGTATTCGCCGCCCAGTTCGGTGATGTGCACCAGGCCCTCGACGTGCAGCTCGGTCAGCGTGACGAACAGGCCGAAGCTGGTGACGGCGCTCACGCTGCCGGCGTATTCCTCGCCCAGGTGCTCGCGCATGTACTTGCACTTGAGCCAGGCCTCGACGTCGCGGCTGGCCTCGTCGGCGCGGCGCTCGTTGGCGCTGCAGTGCAGGCCGGCGGCTTCCCAGTCCTGCAGGTCGGGACTGAGCCTGGCGGGCTCTCCGCCCTTGCTGCGCTTGCGCTGCAAGCTATCTTTTTGCAAGCGCTTGCGGAGCTTGTCGTGCGCCTCGCCGGGTGTCGGCAGCGCGGGCAGCTGGTATTTGCGCCCGCCCAGGATGGCCTTGATCACGCGATGCACCAGCAGGTCGGGATAGCGGCGGATGGGGCTGGTGAAGTGGGTGTAGGCCTCGAAGGCCAGGCCGAAGTGCCCGCTGTTGATGGGGGTGTAGATGGCCTGGCTCATCGAGCGCAGCAGCATCATGTGGATCTGCTCGGCGTCGGGACGCTCCTGCGTGGCCTCGGCGATGCGCTGGAACTCGTGCGGGCTGGGCTCGTCGCTCACGCTCAGGCCCACGCCCAGCGCCTTCAGGTAAGCGCGCAGCAGCTCGACCTTCTCGGGCGTGGGCCCCTCGTGCACCCGGTACAGGCCCACGTGCTTGCCCAGGCCGATGAAGTCGGCGCTGCACACGTTGGCCGCCAGCATGCATTCCTCGATCAGCCGGTGCGCGTCGTTGCGCGTGCGCGGCACGATCTTCTCGATGTGGCCGGCCTCGTCGCACACGATCTGCGTCTCCACCGTGTCGAAATCGACCGCGCCGCGCCGCTGCCGCGCGCCCAGCAGGGCGCGGTACACCTCGTGCAGGTGCAGCAGGTCGGGCACGCGCGCGCGCCGCTGCGTCGCCTCGGGCCCGCGCGTGTTGGCCAGGATGGCGGCCACCTCGGTGTAGGTCAGGCGCGCGTGGCTGTTCATCACCGCCGGATAGAGCTGGTAGGCGTGGACCTCGCCCTGCGCCGTGACCAGCATGTCGCACACCATGCACAGGCGCTCGACCTCGGGGTTGAGCGAGCACAGGCCGTTGCTGAGCTTCTCGGGCAGCATGGGAATCACGCGGCGCGGAAAGTACACGCTGGTGGCGCGGTCGTAGGCGTCGATGTCGATCGGGCTGCCGGTGCGCACGTAGTGGCTGACGTCGGCAATGGCCACCAGCAGGCGCCAGCCATTGGGCTTCTTGCCGCGGCCGGTGACCACCGCCGGTTCGGCGTAGACGGCGTCGTCGAAATCGCGCGCGTCCTCGCCGTCGATGGTGACCAGGGGCACGTCGGTCAGGTCCACCCGGCCGGCCCGGTCCTTGGCGCGCACCGCGTCGGGCAGGGCGCGCGCCTCGGCCAGGCAGGCGTCCGAAAACTCGTGCGGCACGCCGTACTTGCGCACCGCGATCTCGATTTCCATGCCCGGGTCGTCGATCTCGCCCAGCACCTCCTTGACGCGGCCCACCGGCTGGCCATACAGCGCCGGCGGCTCGGTCAGCTCGACCACCACCACCTGCCCGGCCTTGGCCGTGCCGATGGCCGACTTGGGGATCATCACGTCCTGGCCGAAGCGCTTGTCCTCGGGCGCCACCAGCCACAGGCCGCCTTCGTGCAGCAGGCGGCCGATGATGGGCTGGGGCGGCCGCTCGATGATCTCGAGCACCCGCCCCTCGGGACGGCCGCGCCGGTCCAGGCGCACCACGCGCACGCTGACGCGGTCGCGGTGCAGCACCGCCCGCATTTCGTTGGGCGGCAGATAGATGTCCGGCTCGCCGTCGTCGCGCACCAGGAAACCGTGGCCGTCGCGATGCCCGGACACCACGCCCTGGATTTCGTCCGGAATATTTTTTTGGGGGGCTAGATTTTTGATATAGAATCCTTGTTTCCTGATGCCCAGGTGGCGGAATTGGTAGACGCACTAGTTTCAGGTACTAGCGGGTAACTCCGTGGAGGTTCGAGTCCTCTCCTGGGCACCAACAATCATAAGCGGCGAGCTGAGTTTTTTCAGACCCACCGCAACGCAAAAGCCACCCTCGGGTGGCTTTTTTTTGCTTTCGCATCAGATCGGCACGGCCACGAGATCGTGTCCCTGCGTGCCCACGATGCGCGCGCGGGTGAAGCTGCCGACCTTCAACGTCTTGCTGGCCTTCTCGGGCGGCAGCAGCTGCACCACGCCATCGATCTCGGGCGCGTCGGCGTAGCTGCGCCCCACGCCGCCGCGGCGGCCCAGTGCGGGCGCCGAATCGACCAGCACCTGCATGGTGGCGCCCACGCGCTCGCGCAGCTTGTCCATCGACACCTGCTCGGCCACGGCCATGAAGCGCGCGCGGCGCTCCTCGCGCAGCTCGGCCGGCAGCATGCCCGGCAGTTGGTTGGCAGCCGCGCCGGCGACCGGCGAATAGGCAAAGCAGCCCGCGCGGTCGATGCGCGCGGCGCGCATGAAGTCCAGCAGGTGCTCGAACTCTTCCTCCGTCTCGCCGGGAAAGCCGGCAATGAAGGTCGAGCGGATCACGATCTCGGGGCACATGGCGCGCCAGCGCTCGATGCGCTCCAGGTTTTTCTCGCCGCTGGCCGGCCGCTTCATGCGGCGCAGCACCTCGGGGTGGCTGTGCTGCAAGGGGACGTCCAGGTAGGGCAGCACCTTGCCTTCGGCCATCAGCGGCACGATCTCGTCCACGTGCGGATACGGGTACACATAGTGCAGGCGCACCCAGGCGCCGTGCGGCGCGGCCAGCTCGCCCAGCGCCTGCACCAGCTCCAGCAGGCGCGTGCGCACCGGCCGCCCGCCCCAGAAGCCGGTGCGGTACTTCACGTCCACGCCGTAGGCCGAGGTGTCCTGGCTGATGATCAGCAGTTCCTTGACGCCGCCCTCGAACAGCGCCTGCGCCTCTTTCAGCACCTCGCCGATCGGGCGGCTGACCAAGTCGCCGCGCATCGACGGGATGATGCAGAAGGTGCAGCGGTGGTTGCAGCCCTCGCTGATCTTCAGGTAGGCGTAGTGGCGCGGCGTGAGCTTGAGGCCCGCCGCGCCGAAGGCGCCCGGCACCAGGTCCAGGAAGGGGTCGTGCGGCTTGGGCAGGTGGCGGTGCACGGCGTCCATCACCTGCTGCGTGGCCTGCGGGCCCGTCACCGCCAGCACGCTGGGGTGCACGTCCTGCACCAGGGTGCCGCCGTCCTTGCCGGCCTTGGCGCCCAGGCAGCCGGTGACGATGACCTTGCCGTTGTCGGCCAGGGCCTCGCCGATGGTGTCCAGGCTCTCGCGCACGGCGTCGTCGATGAAGCCGCAGGTGTTGACCACCACCAGATCGGCGCCTTCGAAGGTCTTGCTGGTCTGATAGCCCTCGGCGCTCAGCTGCGTCAGGATCAGCTCGGAGTCGGTCAGGTTCTTGGGGCACCCCAGGCTGACAAAGCCGATGCGCGGGGCGGGCGCTGCAATGGTTTCACTCATGGTTTCAATCGATGTTGTCCAGGCGCGGGCCAGCCCTGAACGGTGCCGGCCTCAACGCCGGATGCCGAAGGCGCCCAGCAACTGGTCGGCCTGCCGGGCCATCTGCTCCTGCATCTGCAGGAAGGCCGCCTTGGACTGCTCCAGGTAGCTGCCCATCACGCCCTGCATCAGCGGCGACTGCAGGTTCATGAACTGGGTCCACATCTCGGGCGTCAGGCCCTGCGACTGCTCGGCCAGCTTGGTCTGGATCTCGGCCAGGGCCTGGATGTTCTTCTCCAGGTACGAGCCCATGAAGCCCTGCATGGCGTGGCCGTAGAAGCGGATGATCTCGGCCAGCATGGGCTCGGTGAACATGGGCACGCCGGCCGCCTCTTCCTCCAGGATGATCTGCAGCAGGATGCTGCGCGTCAGGTCCTGCCCCGACTTGGCGTCCAGCACCACGAAGGGGTCGCGCTCCATCACCAGCTGCCGCACCTGCGCCAGCGTGATGTAGGACGAGGCGTTGGTGTCGTACAGGCGGCGGTTGGGGTACTTCTTGATGACCCGGTTCTTGGACGGGGCGGCGGCCGGATCGGCGGCACGCGGCGGCGCGGCGGTATCGGGGGTGGAACGACTCATGCTCGGGAGCATCCTTCAAGCGTCTGGGTGAAGGAAATTCTAGGCGGGCAGCCGCCTCTTCCTTCGCATGGCAGGCCTGCCACGGGCCAGATGCAGAAAGGCCGTGCGTTGGATCTCCAGCGCGGCCCCGAATCTGGCTGGTGGGTCGTGCGTGACTCGAACACGCGACCAACGGATTAAAAGTCCGCTGCTCTACCAACTGAGCTAACGACCCTCCTGTGCCGACGCGCCTCATCGCCGCGCTGGCAAGCCCATGATTATAACGCAGCCTATTCTCCGGCCTGCGCCCCGCCCTGCGCCAGGCGATCCAGAATCCAGCCCGCCGCGCACAGGCCGAAGGGCGCCGTCACCGTCACGCTGGAGCCGTAGCCGTGGCAGTTGAGCGAGCCGTCCACGGCGGCCGGGGTGTCGCACTGCTCGGGCGCGACCACGCTTTCGCGGCTGAACACCGCCGTCACGCCGAACGGCTTGCCGGGCGCCGGGCGCAGGCCGCCGCGGCGCAGGCGATAACGCAGCTGGGCGATCAGCGGGTCGTGCGTGACGGCAGCGATGTCGGCGATCTCCACCCGCTCGCCGTGGCGCTTGCCGCCCGCCGCGCCGGTGGTGATGAACAGCGTGCCGCTGGCGCGCGCCCAGGCCGCCATGGCCAGCTTGGCGCGCACCTGGTCGCAGGCGTCGATCAACGCATCCACCGACTGCGGCAGCAGCTGCGGCCAGTGGTCGGGCTCGACGAAGGCGTCGACCTCGTGCACCTGGCACTGGGGGTGGATCTGCGCGATGCGCTCGCGCATGGCCGACACCTTGGCCTGGCCCAGGGTGCTGCTCAGCGCGTGCACCTGCCGGTTGACGTTGGATTCGGCCACGTGGTCCATGTCGATCAAGGTCAGCTGCGCCACGCCGCTGCGTGCCAGCGCCTCGGCCGCCCACGAGCCCACGCCGCCGATGCCCACCACCGCGACGTGCGCGGCGCGGATGCGCGCCGCGCCGGCGGCGCCGTACAGCCGCGCCAGGCCGCCGAAGCGGCGCTCGGCGTCGACGTCGAGCACATCGGGGTTCATCGGAACACCCTCCGCGCTGCGCGCTGCGGGATTCGCACCTGGGAGCGGCCCGGCGTGCTCATGCCTGCCGCTCCAGCCGCCAGGCCTGCGCCTTGAGCGCCAGCACCGCCCCGCCGATGATGGCGGCCACCGCGCTGAAGCTGGTCAGGCTCAGGTTGGACACCCCGCTCAGGCCCTGGCCGATGGTGCAGCCCAGCGCGGTCACGCCGCCCACGCCCATCAGCACGGCGCCGATCAGGTGCGTGGCCAGGTCTTCGGTGGTGCGAAAGCCCTCCCAGTGAAAGCGCCTGGTCGCCACCGCGTGCACGAAGCTGCCCGCCACCACGCCCGCCACCGACACCGCCGCGATGCTGAGGTGGCGGTTGCTGTCGCTGTAGAACATCAGCCAGTCGATGGCCCAGGCCAGCGGCGCGGTGAAGGTCAGCGCCTCCATGCGGCCGGTGCGCGAGCCCAGGTAGGTGGCGTCCAGCGTCAGCGGGTGCTCGGCCACGTAGCCCAGGGCGCCGCTGACCCACCACATGCCGACGATGACCGCGCCCAGGCCCACGCCGGCCAGCAGGTTGTTGGCGCGCCAGAAATCGCGCCCGACCAAGGCCCAGATGAGCAGCACGCCGCCCACCGCCAGCGCCGGCACCAGCAGGGCCGTGGCGGCCGACCAGCCCAGGTAGTGCGCCGACAGATGGCCCAGCGTGGCGGGGCCGGAAAAGCCCACGTACACCCGGTCGACCGTGCCGTCGCGCCACACCGCCGTCAGGCCGCGCAGCGTGATGTAGGCCGACAGGGCCATGACGATGAACACCACCAGCGCCTTCAGGTTGCCCGCGCCCATGCGCACCAGGTTCTTGCTGCCGCAGCCCGAGGACAGCACCATGCCGATGCCGAACAGCCCGCCGCCCACCAGCGAGGACAGCCACATCCAGCGCGTGTCGGCGTAGACCGAGTCGGCCGGGCGAATCCAGCCGCCCGCGCCCAGCAGCGCAAAGCCCAGCACCGCCACGCCGGCGGCCAGCGCCCACTGGCGCATGCGCGTCCACTCGCCCATGGTCACCACGTCGGTCACCGCCCCCATGGTGCAAAAGCCGGTGCGATGCACGATGGCGCCGAACACGGCCGACAGCACGAAGGTGGCCAGCAGGACGGCACGGGTCAGGAGGGCGACATCGGATTCCAGCGGCATGGGGCGCGATTTTAGGGACTTGCCCGCGTCGCTGCCGTCCGGCCCGGCTCGGGCAGGTGTTGACGATAACTATCATTTTAATAGCTATTCGCGCTTGATCCATCTGCGCAAGAGCCTGTTTTTACTTGAATGCTCGTCAAGCCCGCACCGGCGCGGCGCCGCGGGCGGCTCGCTAAAATCGACGCTTTTGCCGACCGCTCGCCCGGCCCCGCGCCCGCTGGCGACAGACCCCCACTTCACCATGTCCGACCAACCCACCCAAGCGCGCCTGGCGGCGCTGTCCAAATCCTTCGACCCGGCCGCCGTCGAAGCGCAGTGGGGCCCCGCGTGGGAGCGCGCCGGGCTGGGGCGCGCCGGCTGGCGCGGCACCGGCCAGGCCAACGCCGAGGCCGCGGCGGCCGGGCACAACTTTGCCGTGCAGCTGCCGCCGCCCAACGTCACCGGCACGCTGCACATGGGCCATGCGTTCAACCAGACGATCATGGACAGCCTGACGCGTTATCACCGAATGCGCGGCTTCAACACGCTGTGGGTGCCCGGCACCGACCACGCCGGCATCGCCACGCAGATTGTGGTCGAGCGCCAGCTACAGGCCCAGGGCCAGAGCCGCCACGAACTGGGCCGCAAGAACTTCGTCGCCCGCGTGTGGGACTGGAAGCAGCAAAGCGGCGACACCATCACGCGCCAGATGCGCCGCATGGGCGCCAGTGTGGACTGGTCGCGCGAATACTTCACCATGGACGACAAGCTGTCCACCGTGGTCACCGAAACCTTTGTGCGCCTGTACGAGCAGGGCCTGATCTACCGCGGCAAGCGCCTGGTCAACTGGGACCCCGAGCTGAAAAGCGCGGTGAGCGACCTGGAGGTCGAAAGCGCCGAGGAAGACGGCTTTCTGTGGCACATCGCCTACCCGCTGGCCGATGGTTCGGGCGAGCAGCTGGTGGTGGCCACCACGCGGCCCGAGACCATGCTGGGCGACGTGGCCGTGATGGTGCACCCGGAGGACGAACGCTACCGCCGCTTCATCGGCCAGTCGGTGACGCTGCCGCTGGTGGGGCGCGCCATCCCGGTCATTGCCGACGACTACGTGGACAAGGATTTCGGCACCGGCGTGGTCAAGGTCACGCCGGCGCACGACGCCAACGACTATGCGGTGGGCCAGCGCCATGGCCTGCCGATGATTTCGGTGCTGACGCTGGACGCGCACATCAACGACCAGGCGCCCGCCAAGTACCAGGGCCTGGAGCGCTTTGCCGCCCGCAAGGCCATCGTGGCCGATCTCGATGCGCAGGGCCTGCTGGTCGAAACCAAGAAGCACAAGCTGATGGTGCCGCGCTGCGGGCGCACCGGACAGATCATCGAGCCGATGCTGACCGACCAGTGGTTCGTGGCGATGAATAAGGCCCCCACGCTCCCTGCTTCGCATGGTTCGCTGCCCCCCGAGGGGGCCGGCCCCGGCTTGGGGCGGCCCGGCGCCGGGGCGCCCGACGACACCAGCAAGTCCATCGCGCAGAAGGCGATCGACGCCGTGCAGTCCGGCGCGGTGCGCTTCGTGCCCGAGCAGTGGGTCAACACCTACAACCAGTGGATGAACAACATCCAGGACTGGTGCATCAGCCGCCAGCTGTGGTGGGGGCACCAGATTCCGGCCTGGTATGGCGAGGATGGTTCGATTTTTGTAGCGCGCAGCGCAGATGAGGCCAGCGCTGCGGCCCAGAAGGCCGGATATTCCGGACCGCTCACGCGCGACGAGGACGTGCTCGACACCTGGTACTCGTCGGCGCTGGTGCCCTTCAGCAGCCTGGGCTGGCCTGAAAAACAGGCCCCCACGCTCCCTGCTTCGCATGGTGCGCTGCCCCCCGAGGGGGCTGCTGCGCCTTCGGGCGGCCGTGCGGCGCAGCTCTCAGACCTGAGCCTGTACCTGCCCAGCAGCGTGCTGGTGACGGGTCACGACATCATCTTCTTCTGGGTCGCGCGCATGATCATGATGACGACCCACTTCACCGGCCAGGTGCCGTTCCGCGACGTCTACATCCACGGCCTGGTGCTGGACGCGCACGGCAAGAAGATGAGCAAGAGCGAGGGCAACGTGCTCGACCCGGTCGACCTGATCGACGGCATCGCGCTCGAACCCCTGCTGGCCAAGCGCACAACCGGCCTGCGCAAGCCCGAGACCGCGCCCAAGGTGCGCGAGAACACCAAGAAGGAGTTCCCCGACGGCATTCCCGGCTACGGCGCCGACGCGCTGCGCTTCACCTTCGCCGCCATGGCCACGCTGGGGCGCACCGTCAACTTCGACAGCAAGCGCTGCGAGGGCTACCGCAACTTCTGCAACAAGCTGTGGAACGCGTCGCGCTTCGTGCTGATGAACTGCGAGGATCACGACTGCGGCATCGAAGGCGACACCGCCGCCGAGCGCAGCGCCGCCGACCGCTGGATCGTCAGCCTGCTGCAAAAGGCCGAGGCGGGCGTGGCCAAGGGCTTTGCCGACTATCGCCTGGACACGGTGGCCAACACGATCTACGACTTCGTCTGGAACGAGTTCTGCGACTGGTACCTGGAGATCGCCAAGGTGCAGATCCAGACCGGCAACCCGGCCCAGCAGCGCGCCACCCGCCGCACCCTGGTGCGCGTGCTGGAGGCCATCCTGCGCCTGGCGCACCCCATCATCCCCTTCGTGACCGAGGCGCTTTGGCAGGCGGTGGCGCCCGTTGCGGGCAAGAAGCCCGCAACCTCCGATCTTTCGGGCAAGACCGGTGCCAGCATCGCCGTGGCGCCCTACCCCGAGTCGCAGGCTGCCCACATCGACGAAGCCGCCGAGGCGCAGATGGCGCAGCTGAAGGCGCTGGTCGACGCCTGCCGCAACCTGCGCGGCGAGATGGGCGTGTCACCCGCGCAGCGCCTGCCCCTGTTCGCGCTGGGCGATGCTGCCTTCATCCGGCAGCACGCCGGCGCGCTGCAGGCTCTGGCCAAGCTGGCCGAGGTGAAGGTGTTCACCAGCGAGGCCGAGTGGGCGGCCGCCGCCCAGGCCGCGCCCACCGCCGTGGTGGGCGATGCGCGCCTGGCGCTGTTCATGCAGGTGGACGTGGCGGCCGAGAAGGCGCGCCTGGGCAAGGAAGCCGCGCGCCTGCAGGGCGAGCTGGCCAAGGCCCAGGGCAAGCTGGGCAACGCCGCCTTCACCGCCAAGGCGCCGCCGGCCGTGATCGAGCAGGAGCAAAAGCGCGTGGCCGACTTCGGCGCGGCGCTGAAAAAAATCCAGGCCCAGCTGGCGCGCCTGGGCTGAAGGCGTGAACGCTCAGCCGAGCGCCATCGGCGCCGTGCTGGGCCCGCGCCAGCCGCCGCCGTGCTGGGCGCTGAATTCCAGCGTCTGGTGCAGGCGGTCGGCCAGATACCAGCTGCCGCGCAAATACGCCTCGTGCGTGCGCGGCGCCAGGCGCGGCGTGATGCGCACCGAGGGCAGCCCCCGCAGCGGCTGGCCGGGCTGCGCCAGCACCTCGTCGTCGCTGTCCAGCCAGCAGGCGGTGATGCGCCCCGTGCGCAGCGCCTGCGCCAGCGCGTCCAGGTCGAACAGCGCGGCGCGGCTGGCGCTCACCCACAGCTGGCCCGGCTTGCACGACTGCAGCACGCGCTCGCCCACCAGGCCGCGGTAGCGCGAGGCATACACCGTCTGCATCGACACCGCGTCGGCCGCCTGCAGCATCTCGGCCAGCGACAGCGGCTGCACGCCCAGGCGCGCCCACAGCTCGGCACTGCGGTGCAGGGCCGGGTCGTAGCCCAGCACGCGCGCGCCCAGCGCCACCAGCATGGGCGCCAGCATCTGCGCCGGCGCCGACATGCCGAACAGGCCGATCACGCTGTCGTTGATTTCGCGCCCCGGCGACTGCGGGCCGCCCATGCTGAAGCCCACGTTCAGGTTGCCGCCCATGCGAAACAGGCCCAGCAGCGCCGTCAGCAGAAACTCGGCCGTGGCGCGCGCCGTGGCGCTGGTGGCCTGGATGACGCGCACGCCGCGGCGCTGGCAGGCCTCGAAGTCCAGGTTGTCGCCGCCCTCGTGAATGCGCCCCAGCGCCAGCAGGCGCGGTGCAAAGTCCAGCAGCGTGGCGTCCACGCGCAGCCAGGGCGGCACCACCAGCGCCTCGGTCTTGTACAGGCGGGCGCGCAGCGCCGGGGCGTCCATCGCCAGCTCTGGTCGATAATCGACTTGATGGCGCGCCGCCAGCCATTGGCGGGCATCGGCAGCCAGGTTCTCCAGCAGCAATATTTCCACGGTCTTCCCCGTTGTGCTCCCTGCCCCCTGGGCCGACCGCGCAAGTCGCGCCCGAGAGTTCTGGGGCGAAAATGTAACACCCTGCAGCCGCCATGCCTATCCCCCGTTCCGTCCGCACCGCCGTCTTTCCCGTCGCCGGCCTGGGCACCCGCTTTTTGCCCGCCACCAAGGCCAGCCCCAAGGAAATGCTGCCGGTGGTGGACAAGCCGCTGATCCAGTACGCCGTCGAGGAGGCCTACGCCGCCGGCGTGCGCCACATGGTGTTCGTCACCGGGCGCAGCAAGCGCGCCATCGAGGACCACTTCGACACCGCCTACGAGCTGGAAAGCGAGCTGCTGGCCGCCGGCAAGCAGGCCCTGCTGGACGTGGTGCGCGCCGTCGCGCCGGACGACATGGACTGCAGCTACGTGCGCCAGCCGCGCTCGCTGGGGCTGGGCCACGCCGTGCTGTGCGCCGCGCACATCGTGGGCGAGCAGCCCTTTGCCGTGCTGCTGGCCGACGACCTGATGGTCGGCCCGCCCGGCGGCCAGCCGGTGCTGGCGCAGATGGTCGAGGCCTTCGAGTCGCTCGGCCGCTCGGTGCTGGCGGTGCAGGAGGTGCCGCTCGACCAGGTGCGCCGCTACGGCATCGTCGCCGGTCCGGCGGCGGGCGACCAGCTGATCAAGATCGAGCGCATCGTCGAAAAGCCCGCGCCCGAGGCCGCGCCCTCGCGCATGGGCGTGGCCGGCCGCTACATCCTCACGCCGCGCATCTTCGACGAGATCCGCAACCAGCCGGCCGGCGCGGGCGGCGAGATCCAGCTCACCGATGCCATCGCGCGCCTGATGACCAAAGAGCGCGTCTACGCTTACCAGTACAGCGGCAAACGCTACGATTGTGGTAGCAAAGAGGGCTTTCTGGAGGCCACCGTCGAGCTGGCCCTGCAGCACCCGCAGATGGGCGCCGCGTTTCGCACCTACCTCAAGTCGCTGGCGCTGTAGCCGCTCAGCGGCGGCGCAGCACGTGCACGAACTGATCCTGCGTGCTCTGCTGCTCGACCAGTTCGTTGCCGGTCTGTTTGGCAAAGGCCTGAAAGTCGCGCACCGAGCCCGGGTCGGTGCTGAGCACCCGCAGCAACTGGCCGCTGGTCAATTCCGACAGGGCCTTCTTGGCCTTCAGGATGGGCAGCGGGCAGTTCAGCCCGCGCGCATCGACTTCCTTGGTGATGTCCATCGGGCGATTGTCGGTCAATCGAGCGCGCCCTGAGCAGCGACCGCCAGCGACACAAGTCGTCGCACCCCTGCGGATGATGCCTCCTGTCACCTCAAGGAGCATCCGCATGGCCTACCGCCACCCTCGCCCGCCCCAGCCGCTTGCGCCCCACGTCGCTTTGTGGATGCTGCGCCTGCTCACCTCGCCCGAAGTCCTGCGCCGCTTCGTGCGCAAGGACGACTTTGCCCGCGACGACATCGCCTACGCCCTGGGCCTCGGTCACTGGGTCGACCCCGAAGACCGCGCCTTCAACCCCCAGGCCGTGCGCGCGGAGCTGTTCCAGCAGTTGAAGAAGGTGCAGCGTACCTGCGCCAAAACGCCCCTGCCCGCCCTGCTGCAAGCCAACGTGCAGCGGCTGGCCGCGCTGGTGGGACTGAGCGCGATGGATGCGCGCATCCTGGCGTTCGTCGTCTGCCTGCACAACGAGCCGATGCTCGACGACACAGCCGATCAGCTGGAATCGCTGACCACCGCTCAGGTCGCCCAGACCCTGGCCATGCTGCTGGAGCTGCCCGATGCGCAGGTGCGCCAGGCGCTGGGCAGCCAGGGCCTGCTGGCGCGCTCGGGCCTGGTGGTGGTCGATCGCACCGGGTCAGCGCGCCTCAAAAGCAAGCTGGAGCTGCTGTCGCACACCTTTGCCGACCAGATGGTGACCACAGACGCCGACCCCATCCAGCTGCTGCGCGGCAAGATCCAGCCCGCCGCGCCGGGAAGCCTGGCGCTGGCCGACTACGGCCACATCCAGCCCACGCTGAACATCGTGCAGCCCTGGCTGCGCCACGCACGCGATACACAGCGGCGCGGCGTCAACCTGTATGTGCATGGCGCGCCCGGCACCGGCAAGACCGAGCTGGCCCGCGCCTTGGCGCAGGACATGGGCTGCGAGCTGTTTGAAGTGGCGAGCGAAGACGAGGACGGTGACCCCATCAGCGCCACCAACCGCCTGCGCGCCTTCCGCGCCGCGCAGAGCTTTCTGGCCCAGCGCCGCGCACTGCTGCTGTTTGACGAGGTGGAAGACGTCTTCAGCGACAGCCCGCTGGAGCGCGGCACAGCCCAGTCGCACAAGGGCTGGCTGAACCGCATGTTGGAGGAAAACCCCGTGCCCACGCTGTGGCTGTCCAACACCGTCGCCGGGATGGACGCCGCCTTCATCCGCCGCTTCGACATGGTGTTCGAGCTGCCCGTGCCGCCGCGCAGCCAGCGCGCGCGCATCGTGCAAGCGCACTGCGGCAACCTGCTGGACGCCCCGCGCCTGGCCCGCGTGGCCGACGCCGAACACCTGGCCCCCGCCGTGGTCGCCCGCGCCAGCACCGTAGCCCACGCCATCGAGGCCGAGGTGGGCCGCGCCGCCAGCGCCAGCGCCTTCGAGCACCTGGTCAGCCACACACTGCAGGCCCAGGGCCACCGCCCGCTGCCGCGCCACGACGCCAACCATCTGCCCGAGGTCTATGACCCCGCCTTTCTGCACGCCGACGCCGACCTGGCCGCGCTGACCCAAGGCATTGCCGCCACGCGCAGCGCCCGCCTGTGCCTGTACGGCCCGCCCGGCACGGGCAAGACCGCCTTCGGCCGCTGGCTGGCCCAGCAGCTGGACATGCCGCTGCTGGTGCGCCGCGCCTCCGACCTGCTGTCGATGTACGTGGGCGAAGCCGAAAAAAACATCGCCCGCGCCTTCCGCGAAGCCGAGGACGACGGCGCGCTGCTGCTCATCGACGAGGTGGACAGTTTTCTGCAAGACCGCCGGGGCGCACAGCGCAGTTGGGAAGTGACGCAGGTGAACGAACTGCTGACGCAGATGGAAGGTTTTGCGGGCGTGTTCATCGCCAGCACCAACCTGATGGACGGCCTGGACCCCGCCGCGCTGCGCCGCTTCGACTTGAAGGTCAAGCTGGACTACCTGCGCACGCCGCAAGCCTGGGCGCTGCTGCAGCGCCACTGCGCGCAACTGGGGCTGGCCGCGCCGGGCGCGGCAGAACAGGCGCGGCTGGCGCGCTTGAAGCAACTGACGCCAGGGGACTTTGCGGCGGTGCTGCGGCAAAGCCGGTTCATGCCCCTGACCAGCGCGGCGGCACTGGTGGCGGGGCTGGAAGGGGAATGCGGGTTGAAACACGACGGGGCGCGCCACGGCATCGGATTCGTCTGACACAATTTGCAACCAAAAGTCCCCATGCGTACCCTCTCCAAATCCAAACTCCTGGCCTTTCGCCAATGCCCCAAGCGCCTGTGGCTTGAAATCCACGCGCCGCAGCTGCGCGAGGACTCTGGCGCCACGCTGGCCAGCTTTGCCACGGGCCACCAGGTGGGCGACATTGCGCGGCAGATTTACGACCCACAGCAGCGCGGCCAGCTGATAGACCCGCAGGCCGATGGCTTTGACGCGGCCTTTGCGCGCACGCAAACCCTGTTGCGCGCTCGCCAGCCGATTTTTGAGGCGGGCTTTCGGGCCGAAGGCGCGCTGGCCTTTGCCGACGTGCTGCTGCCTGCGGGCCAAGGCTGGCGCATGGTGGAGGTCAAGTCCAGCACCAGCGTGAAGGACTACCACCGCGACGATGCCGCCGTGCAGGCCTTCGTCGCCCGCGCCTGCGGCGTGCCGCTGCGCTCCATCGCGCTGGCGCACATCGACAACAGCTGGACCTACCCCGGCGGCGGCGACTACCAGGGCCTGCTGGTGGAGGCCGACCTGACCGACGAGGCCTTTGCCCGCACGGATGAGGTGCGCGGCTGGATTGCCGAAGCCCAAACCGTGGCGGCGCGCAAGAAGGCGCCCCCCATCGCCACCGGTGCGCAGTGCACCGATCCCTACGAATGCGGCTTTCTCACCCACTGCCAAAGCCAGGAGCCCCAAGCCGAGCACCCCGTGCACTGGCTGCCGCGCCCCGGCAACGCGATCAAGGCGCACATCGAAGCGCACGGCACCCGCGAGCTGCGCGATCTGCCCGACGATCTGCTCAACCCCACGCAGCAGCGCGTGAAATCCGCCACCCTGTCGGGCCAAGCCTTCTTTGACCAGCACGCCGCCGCGCAGGCGCTGGCCGCGCACAAGCTGCCGGGGTACTTCATCGACTTTGAAACCATCCAGTTCGGCGTGCCCATCTGGCAAGGCACGCGGCCTTACCAGCAAATACCCTTCCAGTTCAGCGTGCACCGCCTTGCGCGCACGGGGCGCGTTGAGCACCAGGCGTTTTTGGACCTGACGGGCAGAAACCCCTCGCTGGCCTTTGCCCAGGCCCTCATCGGCGCCTGCGGCGAACGCGGCCCGGTGTTTGTCTATAACGCCGCGTTCGAGCAGACCCGCATCCGCGAACTGGCCGAACGCCACCCGCGCCTGGCGCCCGCGCTGCACGCCATCAACGACCGCATTGTTGACCTGCTGCCCGTGGCCCGCCAGCACTACTACCACCCCAGCCAGCAAGGCAGCTGGAGCATCAAGGCCGTGCTGCCCGCCATGTTTGCTGATTCGCACCCGGACCTGCGCTACGACAACCTGGACGGCGTGCAGGACGGCGGCGCGGCGCAGCAGGCGTACCTGGAAGCCATCGCCCCCGCCACCAGCGCCGCACGCAGGGCCGAGCTGGAGCGCCAGCTGCTCGCCTACTGCCACCTCGACACCTGGGCCATGGTGCGGCTGTGGGGCGCATTCACCAACACGCCTTTGAAAGCCTGACCCGCATGGCCAAACGCCCCGAAACACTGGACACCGCCCTGCTCATGGTCGAACTACTGCGCCGCATCCCGCGCGGGCGCAAGGTCACCACCGGCGAGCTGCACCAGCAGCTTAAAAGTGCGGGCTTTGACCGCGACCTGCGCACCATCCAGCGCCAGCTGGAAATCCTCAGCGAGCATTTCGACATCGAACGCGACGACCGCAGCAAGCCCTATGGCTACCGCTGGCTGGAGCGCGCCCAGGGCCTGGCCGTGCCCCGCCTCACGCCGCAAGAATCACTGTTGCTGCTGCTGGCCCAGGAGCACCTGAAGAACCTGCTGCCCGCGCGGCTGATGCAGTCCATGGACGGCTTCTTCACCCAGGCCCGGCGCAACCTGGGCGACAGCCAGGGCCCCGGCGCCGACCCGGCCCGGCTGGAGCGCGAATGGCCGCGCAAGGTGCGCGTGGTGGCCACCAGCCAGCCCCTGCTGCCGCCCAAGATCGAGCCTGGCGTGCTCGAAGCCGTGAGCGAGGCCCTGTACGCCAACCGCTGGCTGGCGCTGGACTACCAGAACGCCGCCGGCAAGCGCAAACCCATCCAAGTCATGCCCCTGGGCCTGGCCCAGCAAGGCCCGCGCCTGTACCTGGTGTGCCGGTACGAGGGCTTTGACAACGAACGCAGCCTGGCCCTGCACCGCATCCGCAAGGCCGAGGTTTCTACCCTGGTGTTTGAGCGGCCTGCGGAATTCGACCTGCAGAAGTACGACGACGATGGGCGGTTTGGGTTTGGCGAGGGGCAGCAGGTGCGGCTCTCGTTCTGCATCACGAACGAGGCGGGGTTTCACCTGCGGGAGTCGCCGCTATCCAAAGACCAGCAGGTGCGGGATGTGGGCGACGGGTGGATGGAAGTCACCGCGACGGTGGTGGACAGCGCGATGCTGGAGTGGTGGTTGCGGGGGTTTGGGGAGGCGGTGCGGGATGTCAGGCGCGAGACCGCGCCTGTGGCCCCGCGAACTTGAGATCACCAAAGAGAAAAAGGCGATCTCAACTCCGAAGTGCAACACCACTGGTTGAGAATCAATGAATCGTAGCCGAGTCCTTCTCGCTGATGGCCGCCATCAGTTTCTTGAAAGCTTGGTAGGGACGACGCTGATCGCCACTGGCGCGGCGTACAAAGTGCTCGTGGTAGCCAGCTACGCTGACTTGCAAAACCCGGCACTGCACCGAGATCGGCCATACACGCCGGTGGCGTTCGATGAAGGCGTACTTCACGTCGATGCCTTTGCAAAGTACGCCGTCGCTTTTCCCAAGATGTCGCGCTCCATCTTCACACGCGCCAACTCCGCGCGCAGCCGACTGATCTCCATTTGCTCGGCGCTCACGAGCTTGCTGTCGACTCCCGTGAGCTTGCCGGCGCGCTGCGCCTTGACCCAGTTGAACAGGGTCTGATCGACCACGCCCAGGGTGCGGGCCGCCGCCGCGATGCTCTGGCCGCCTTCAACCAGCCGTACGGCTTCTCGCTTGAATTCGAGCGTGTAGCGCGCCCTCGTCGGCTTCGTCATTTGCGTTTCTCCTTGCTTGGATTGAATCACTCAGCAAGGGATACGTTTTTCGGGGGCAAGGTCACTCTTCGGCTTGCAGTTGTCTGTATCGTGTTCCCATCTGTGCAACTTACCCTATGTGAGGGTGTTGCACTTCGGAGTTGAGATCGCCTGAGATTTCCCAAGAGAAATAAATGTTGATCTTGATTGCAATCGGATTGATACCACTTGCCTTTGTGGTATGGGTCTTGCTAATCCTGTTGAGAGCTGTAGGCCTTGTGAAAGTCGAGTGGCGAATATTATTGGCCCCGCTATGGGCGATTGTGATTATTTTGGGCTTGGCCTTACTAGCAGTTTTGGGGATATTTGTCTTGTTGCTTGCGCTTGCCGCTGCGGCCGGCTGATTCACCGCCAATAATTTATCGTCGCGAAGACGGTCAATCAAGAACGAATGGTTTGTTGAATTTTGGTGATTTTGTCTTCCAAAAACACATCATCAACCGAACCGTCTTCCTTGAACATCAAGGAATCTGAAATTCGATAATAGTCAACTTTGTGATCGCCCAGATGATTGACCTCGAACAACCCCTTGAAAGTGTAATAGGTTTGTCCAAAAATATCACGGTAATGCGCAAAAACCAGGCAATGGCTGGGAAGGGGTTTTTCAGGAACAGATTCTGAAGATTTTTTTGGCTTGTTTAAAGCGACCAGTTTGCTCGTGTTTTTCGGACGCATCTGAATCTTCTTGCCATCATCCAGCAACATGTTATCCCAGTCGTTGTTGAGATACAACTTTGGAAACCATACATAACAATTTTTTAAATATTTGAAAATTGCTTGTTGGTAACCATTATATTCTTTCCCGAAAATTCGGATCACATCAACAATGGTTCTAAATCTCGCATCATCATCCACCTGAATTTTGCGTCGACGGATAAAACGCGAGATATCATATTTGTCTCCATAAGAATACGGTTCAAATTCACCGGTTTTAATTCGCTTCTCTTTTTCAGCCAATATAAAATCAACAACTTGTTGTATTTCGAGAAAAATTTCAGTTATTGTCTTGTCTTTGATATTTATTCTGATGGTTTTTATGCGGGATGCATCAACGATTGCGCGTTCGCGCAATTGGTCTTTCTGAATTTGATTTTTCTTACTGTGGTAATCTTCGTCAATTTCAACGGCAATTTGGAATTGAGGAAAATACAAATCAAGAAGAAACCTCCCCTTTGCCGTACCAACTACTTGTTGGGTGACAAATTCAATCTCAAGATCGTTCAACAGATGAAAAATCCTGCTGATCACAAAGAATTCATATTTTTTGTGATTGATCTTTCTAAACGATTCTGCGTAATAAGAAAGTTCATCTATTTCAATTTTCACGGAGTCTTGCATTCAATTTATCTTTTCAAAAATGCTTGAGGTTAGAAGTTTGGAAAGTGCATCCATTGCAGATAACATTACGTGTCGCATCCCGGACGATCATAAGGTCGCTTGTGAAACAGATGCGGGCTCTCCTGATACCACTGCTTCATGGC
>OFTX01000479.1_pt1 | contig 21078 bp, 20 predicted proteins | sample 1775051 | NCBI WGS metagenome assembly OFTX01 (sample SAMN08195772, study PRJEB24354) | sludge metagenome | isolation source: sludge from phenol fed wastewater aerobic bioreactor A | place: India: Nagpur | collected 2016-09-15
AGAGAAGTTGCAGCAGGCGACCGAGCGGGCGCGATTGCAGATCGAACAGCGCAAGCCGTGACGGCTCTTGCGCGCTAGACCCATTGGCCCACGACGAAACCCGCCAGCGAGCACATGACGACCGCGACCAGCCCCGCGATGACCGGCCACCACAGCAGTGAGCCCCAGGTCGCCTGGGTGGCGGTGATACCGAGGTACACGATGGCCAGGGCGACGTAGAAGGCGGCCATCCAGCCGACGGTGGCCAGCCAGGTCGCCAGGGCCGTGGTCCAGGGGTTGCGGGGTGTGCTGGCCAGCAGATCGTCCATCCTGCGGCGGTGGCCGCGGGAGGCCAGCCATGCGGCCACTCCCGCGGCGAACGGGCCGGTTATTTGGACGCTGCCTTCCACGTCGACGCTGCGGTCCAGCCACAACGCGACCGGGGTGAGGTCGCCGGCCAATGGGCTGATCGCCAGCAGCACGGCCAGTAGGGGCAGCACGAACGGTGTCGGGCCGCGGTGGGCCTCGATGCGCAGTAGTCGGATCATGACCGGGCCGACGCGAGGACGGCGGCGTAGCCGCGTTCCAACGGGGTGTCGCCGATGGTGTGGTCCACACCGCGGTCGGACAGTTCGGCCGGTGTGCCGTCGAACAGCAGGTGTCCGCCGGACATGAGGACGACGCGGTCGCATGCGACGCCGACGTCCTCGACCAGGTGGGTGCTGACTAGCACGGAGGCGGAGTGGCCGATCTCCCGCAGCAGCCGGCGAAACTCCACCCGTTGCTCGGGGTCCAGTCCAGCCGTCGGCTCGTCGAGCAGCAGCAGTTCCGGGTCGTTGACGATGGCCTGCGCGATGCCGGCCCGGCGCAGCATACCGCCCGACAGGGTGCGCAGTTTCGCGCCCGCGCGCTCGGCCAGGCCAACGCGGTGAATCGCCCGGGTGACCGCGTCCGGCACGCGTGTCGGTGAAACTTCCTTGAGTAGAGCGAAGTATTCGACGAATTCGGTGACAGTGAAGTTCGGGTAATAGCCCAGCGACTGCGGCAGGTAGCCGAGGCATTGACGGATTTCGCGGCGCTGTGCGTGGTGGGCGGGATCGCGGCCGAGCAGGCGCAGCGTGCCGGAGTCGGGGCGCAGCACGGTGGCCAGCATTCGTAGGAGGGTGGTTTTGCCGGCGCCGTTCGGGCCGAGCAGGCCGAACACGCCGGCCGGAATGCGCACGTCGATCCCGGCCACGGCTGGCCGGCGACCGAACCGGCGGGTCAGGCCGTGCATCTCGACATTCATGGATCCTCCTTGCCGGACGGGAATCCGGGTGTGATCCAGCGTGCCGGTCGGGGCTGGGCAGAGCATCGGAGCAGCACTCGAAATCCGCCGGGGCGGCCTCATCGTCCCGGCTGACCGGCCGGGTACGTCAGCGGGCTGATGCGGGGCGTGGACCTGCGGGAATAGGGTTTGGGTGTGAGTGTGGAGTTGGCCGTGCCCTTGCTGCCGTGGCTGCGCGAGCGGCACTGGTGGGCGGTGGACTGCGTCGGCGCGGCCGGCCTGCTGGCGGTGCTGATCGCCGGGGTGCTGGGCAGGGCACCGCAGTTCGACGCGCCCACCTGGCTGATCGTCAGCGCGGCCGTGGTCGCCGGGTTGCTGGTGGCGGTGCGCCGGCTGTGGCCGGTTGCGGTGCTGGGTGTGGCGTTGGTGGCCAACGCGGTGCTCGCCGTGCTGACCGTCGGCGGCAACCCGGCTGTGCTGGTCGCGTTGGCGCTCTATACCGCGACGGTGCGGCGGCCTTTGCGGGCGTCACTGATGTTGCTGGCGGTTGCGCTGGTTGTCAGCCTGCCGGCCGAGGCCGTGCCGTTGGTCGCCGGACACCCCCGGCCCGAGCCGCGCACCGGTATGGCACTGCTCCTGGTCAGCGTGCTGGTGCTCGTCACGGCGTGGGCGCTCGGGGCGGCCGTGCGGGGGCGGTGGCTGTACACGTTACGCAGCACCGAACAGGTGCGGGACCAGGCAGTCACCGACGAACGGCTGCGAATCGCGCGGGAACTACACGACGTGATCACGCACGGCATGACCCTGATTACGGTGCAGGCGTCGGTGGCGTCCTATCTGATCGACTCGCGGCCCGAGCAGGTGCGCGCGGCACTCGACGTCATCGAGACGACCGGCCGGGACGCGCTGGCCGAACTGCGCCGCATGCTGGGCGTGCTCCGTTCGGACAATGTCACGCCGAGTGGCGGGCAGCTCGCACCCACCCCAGGATTGGCAGATCTGCCCGCTCTGACGGTCGCCGCCGAGCAGGCCGGCGTGAGCGTCGAGCTTGACCTAGATCCACAATTCGACACGATCGGCGAGCTGCCGGCCGCGATCGGCCTGTCGGTGTACCGGATCGTGCAGGAGGCACTGACCAATGTGGTCAAACACGCGGCACCGGCCACATGCCGGATCCGCGTCCGGATCGCGGACCGGGAGATCACCGTCGACGTGACCGACGACGGCCAGCACCGGCGCGTCGCGCGGCCGGAGGACGGTGGGCACGGCATCGTCGGAATGCGCGAGCGGGCCGCGCTGTTCGGCGGCCAGCTGGACGCGTACCCGTTGCCAGATAGGGGATTCCGCGTGACCGCGCGGCTACCACTGGCGCGTGCGTCATGACCGGTCCGAACACCGGCGAACCAGCCACTGTGGTCGTCGCCGACGATCAGGCGTTGCTGCGCGGCAGTTTCCGGATGTTGATCGACTCGGCGCCTGACCTGCTTACTGTCGGCGAGGCGGGCACTGGCCCGCAGGCCGTCGAACTGGCCAGCCGCGCGCACCCCGACGTGATGTTGATGGACGTGCGGATGCCGGAATTCGATGGTATCGAGGCGACCCGGCGGATATGTGGCACTCCGGGCACCGAGCACGTTCGGGTCGTCATCCTCACCACGTTCGATCTGGACGAGTACGTGTACGCGGCACTTCGGGTCGGCGCCAGCGGCTTTCTGCTCAAGGACACCCCACCGGCCGCGCTGCTGGACGCGATCCGGGTGGTCGCCGCGGGTGACGCGCTGCTCGCCCCGTCGGTGACCCGCCGGCTGATCGCCGAGTTCGCCCACCGTCCCCAGCCCGCCCAGGCGCCCACCCCCGAACTGGACCAGATCACCGACCGGGAACGTGAGGTGCTCACGCTGATCGGCCGCGGCTTGACCAACCAGGAAATCACCGAAAGCCTCCACATCAGCCTCGCCACGACCCGCACGCATGTCGGTCACCTGCTGACTAAACTCGGCTCCCACGACCGCGCCCAACTCGTCATCGCCGCCTACGAAACCGGCCTCGTCACTCCCCGAACAAGCCCGCCACCCCCGGTCGGCATGAGTCCCCTGGCCATTGGCCGGCGGAATCGGCAGTGAGGCCCCGGCTGACCGTCTAACCGGCCCGCTTCGCACGGGAAGTTGCGGATGTTGTCGCATTCATCGACGATGGGATGGTCGTGAAAAGCGGCGGCCTCCGTTACGTGCTTGACCATCCCAGACATCTCCGAGCCAGAGCATTTTTGTCAGGTCTTGTGATGCCAGGGGGCACCTACTTGCCTAACGGGGCGTGAACGGTCCAAGTGATTTCGAAGACACCGTCCTACCCCTCTTGGTCGTGTATCGGCGCTAGTTCGGGCCCGGCGCGCCTCTCACGCGCGCACCATGACGTGTTTAACCTGGGTGTAATCTTCGATGGCCATGACGGATTGATCGTGCCCGTGCCCGGAGTGCCCGAATCCCGACCAAGGCATTTCCGAGGCGAGGACGAGGTGATCGTTGATCCAGACGGTGCCGAATTTCAGGGCGCGTGAGCATCGCGTAGCTCGCTGTAGGTCTCTCGTCCACACGGATGCGGAAAGCCCTTGGGCGACGCCGTTAGCGAGTCGCATTGCTTCGTTTTCGTCGGCGGCCCGTTGGACGGTCACGACTGGGCCGAACACCTCGCTCTGCACGATTTCTGAGTCCTGAGCCACATCGACGATGATGGTCGGTTCAACGAAGTACCCAGGATTTCGGGGCCTGCCTCCGCACAGCACGCGGGCACCGGCGGATCGTGCACGGTCGATGAATCCAAGGACTCGCGATCGTTGCTTTTCAGAAATAAGCGGTCCCATGTCTGCGGCATCCGTGGGTCCCCCGATGCGCATCGACTCGACGACCGGTGTCAATTCACGCAGCAACTCGTCATATATGCCGTCCGTGGCGATGACCCGGCATGCGGCAGCGCATTCCTGTCCGGCGTTCCAGTAGCCAGCGGTGCGAATAGTCTGCACGGCTGCGGAAAGGTCAGCGTCGTCGAACACCAGTACGGGCGCATTGCCGCCCAACTCGAGGTGCACCCGCTTGCCGGTCTCCGCAGCCGCGTGGGAAATGGCTTGCCCGGTCGCGTACGAACCCGTGAGCGAGATCATCGCGACCCGCGGATTCATCGCCAAGGCGGCGCCGACGGTCGCGCCGGCACCGGTTACCACGTTGATGGTCCCGACCGGGAACGTCGTGGCGGCAATCTCGGCCAGCATGAGCGTGGTCAGCGGCGTCTCCTCTGCGGGCTTGATGACGCACGTGTTACCGGCGGCCAACGCGGGGGCGAGCTTCCACACGGCCATGAGAAACGGGTAGTTCCATGGCGTGATCGACCCGACCACGCCGATCGGTTCCCGGCGCAGCGACGACGTGTAGCCCTCGACGTACTCGCCTGTCGGTTCGCCCGCGACACATCGTGCGGCCCCGGCGAAGAACCGCAGCGCGTCGATGGCCTGGGCGACTTCGTCACGCGCCATGTCGAGTGGCTTGCCGACATTGCGGGATTCAGCGGCGGCGAGCCTGTCCGCGTTCGCTGTGATCCGATCGGCCAGCTCGTGGAGCATCTCGGAACGCCTTCTGGGAGTCGTCACCGACCATTCCGGGAAGGCCGCCGTCGCGAAGTGCACCGCGGCGTCGACGTCGCCGGCATCCTGTTCCGCGACGACGTCGATGGTTTCTCCGGTCGCGGGATCGAGGATGGCCCGCTGGTCCGGGCCGGGTGTTCGTGGGCGCTGCCCGGCCGCTGGGGCTGCGGTGATGCCCGTCGCTTGCCGTTGCATGATCGCGGTTCCTTTCGCATCTTCGTCGGGTTGCGTGCTCACGTCGTCGAGCCGATCCCGGTTGCGGCAAGCTCAAGTCGCGGGGCAGCCTCGAGGAGTCTTTTCGTGTATTCGTCGGTGGGACGGACGATCAGATCGCTAACGTTGCCCTGCTCGCAGATGACTCCGCGGTTGAGGACGAGCATCCGATCGGCGATGCTTGCCACGACCCCGAGATCGTGTGTGATGAAGACCATGGCAAGGCCGTGGGCGGCCTGAAGGTTGCCGAGTAGGTCCAGCACCGCCGCCTGCACGGAAACGTCAAGAGCCGAGGTGATCTCGTCGCAGATCAGGACCCCGGGATCGGCGATGAGGGCACGGGCTATCGCGACGCGCTGTCGCTCACCGCCTGACAACTCTCCCGGATAGCGTTTGACGCTTGACGCGGGAAGTCGCACCTCGTCGAGTACTCGGGCGGCTTCATTGCGGGCGGTCGACTCCGGCAGATTGCGCAGCATCGCAGCAGCGTGAGACAGTATCGCGCCCACCGTGTGTCGCGGATTGAGCGACTCATAGGGGTTTTGGAAGACAAACTGCAGGTGTTGTCTCTGCTTGCGGCTGCGATCGCCGGCCAGTGCGGCGAGTTTCTGCCCATGCAGAACGATGGTTCCGGCCGCGGGCTTGTGCAATCCGGCTATGCAGCGGGCGATGGTTGTCTTTCCGCTTCCGGATTCGCCGACGAGGGCGACGCACTCGCCGGGCCGTACGGTCAGCGAGACGTATTGCGCGGCGACGATCTGGTCAGCACCGCGGCCGTGGACAGCGCACAGCCGGTCGACAGTCAGTATCGCTTCGCGGTCGGCTAACTGCTCACGTCGTAGTGGCTCGTGCACGGCGATGGGGGGCGTTTGCCGCCAGTGGAAGCACCGCACCGCGTGGTCCAGATGTATGGTCTCGAAATTTGGCATCGCCAGTGTGCAGTCCAGCTGCGCCTGTCGGCATCGCGGTTCGAAGGGGCAGCCGACCGGCCACTGTCCGACGCCGAGCGCGACCCCGGGCAATCCGCGCAGTTTGGTCGGTCGGCCGTGGTCGGGAACGGATTCCATGAGCCCGATCGTGTATGGGTGGCGGGGACGGCTCAGGACCTCCCGTAGCTGGCCGCGTTCAACGATGCGTCCCGCGTACATGACGGCGACGGAGTCTGCGATTGTGGAGACCGCAGCAAGGTCGTGCGTGACGTAAATCAAGCTTGCGCCGATCTGATCGTGAAGCGCATTCAGTTCGCTCAGCAGCGCTGCCTGGGTGACGACGTCGAGCCCGGTCGTTGGTTCGTCGAGAACCACCAGCGAAGGTTCGGCGACGATCGCCATGGCGATCAGCGCGCGTTGTTGCTGACCGCCCGATATTTGGTGCGGAAAGCGTGCCAGAAACGCGGGTTCGGCGGGTAATTGCGCACGTTGTAGCGCCCGAATGATGAGGTTGCTGCGCTCGGCGCGCGGCCGATGCGCGACTCGGTCGGCGAGCTGGTCGCCGATCCGCCGGGCCGGGTTCATTGCGGCGGCTGGGTCTTGTGGAACGTATGAGACGACGCGGCCGCGGAGTCGGCGAAGGTCTCGTGCAGTGCGACCGAGGATGGCCTCTTGGCCGATGCGGATACTGCCGGTCGTAACGGACGACCCCGGTCGGGCGTAACCGAGCGCGGCCAACCCAAGTGTGGTCTTGCCGCTGCCGGATTCGCCCACCAAGCCTAGGATCTCACGCTCCGCGATTTGCAGATCAATGCCTTCGATGATCGGCGCACCAAAGGTTGTAGCGACCGTGAGCCCCCGTATGTCGAGAAGGGTCATCGTTACCGTGCCCTTTCAATCGAGGTGCCCAGCGTCCGGGCGATCCCGTCGGCCACCAGATTGATGGACACGGTGATGATCGCGACCAGCATTGCCGGTACGATCACCATCCACGGGTTGAGGTTGAGCCCCTGCCGATTTTCGGCAATCATCAGCCCCCAGTCCGAACTCGGTGGTTGCAGGCCGACACCGAGAAAGTTGACGGAGGCGATGAGCAGGACCGCATACGACAATCGAAGCCCGACGTCGGCGAAGATCACCGAGAGGATGTTCGGCAGGACTTCGCGCCGCAGGATGCGGCCGGTGTGCTCACCACGCGCGACAGCCGCCTCAACGTAGGCGCGCTGGGCAACATCAAGCGTTCCTGCGCGCACGATGCGGGTTAGCGGTGCCGCCAGCACGAGGCCGACAGCCAACACCATCGCCCAGATGTTGGAGTTCGCGCCGGTGGCTACGACGAGCAGCAGCAGCGGCGGCGGGAAGGAGAGCAGCACATCGACGCCGCGCATGATGATGCTGTTGGTAGTCCGGCTGCGGGTGTAGCCGGCGGCGAGCCCGGCGGGAAGGCCGATCGCGTACGCGACCGCGGTAGCGAGAACGGACAGGCCCAGAAGTGACTGTCCGCCGTTGAGCACCCGGCTGAGGACATCTCGTCCGAGCTCGTCGGTGCCGAGCCAATGATGCATGTCCGGTGTCGCAAAGGGCAGATCGGCTACCGCGGTCGGCGAGAAGGGCGCCACATACGGGCCGATGAGCGCGATAGTCACGATGACGGCGAGCAGGATGAGGCCGACCACCGCCGCGGGATGGCGGGCCAAGCGCAGTCGGCGGCCAAGGCCGCGCGCGTCGTTCGGCGTCGTCCTTGCCATAGGGGCGGTCACGCGAGCCTCAACTCGGGAACGAGGAATGTGATGATCAGGTCGGCGAGAATGTTCAGGGCGATATAGATCGCGGCCAGTAGCAGGGCGATGCTTTGCGTGGTGGGGATGTCTCGAAGGTTGACCGCGCTGACGAACAGGCGCCCGAGGCCAGGGTAGGAAAAGACCGTCTCGACCACGACAATTCCGCCGACGAGCCATTGCATGTTGAGCGCGATTACCTGCACCGATGGGGCGAGTGCGTTGCGAAGCGCATAGCTGAACATGATTCGACTTTCAGAAAGGCCGGCAAGCCGGGCGGTCGCGACATAGTCTGAGTCGAGTGCCTCGATAACGCTGGAACGAACCATTCGCACGCATTCGGCGACGGTTGCGGCGAGCAGCGTGAGGATCGGCAGCACCAGTATTTGCGGCACGTCCAGCACGCCTTGTCCGGGGCCGATCAGAGAGACTGGGGGCAGCCAGGACAGCGCGGTTGCGAAGATCGCCACCAGGATGGTTCCAGTGACGAACTCAGGCAGGGATATCGCAGTCAGCGACACGATCGCCGTGACGTGATCCATCCAGCCGCCGGCTCGAGTCGCGGCGAGCACCCCCATCAAGAGGGAGACCGGGATCATGATGATGACGGTGATGACGGCAAGGATGGCGCTGTTCGCGGCCGGCCCGGCGATGAGCGTGATGATGCTGTTGTGTGCTGTGTCGCTGCCGATGACGGACGCCGCTGAATGCCCGAAATCCCCACGTACGAAATGGCTGAGCCAATACCAGTACTGGTAGAAGACGCTTCGGTCCAGGTGAAGCTCGGACTCCAGCGCGTGCAGCGTGGCCGGGGCGGCATTCTTGCCCAACACCGCGCGAGCCGCGTTGCCCGATAGGACCGATGTTGCGGCGAAGACAATGACCGACACGATCCACAGCGTGACGATCGCCCAGGCGATGCGGCGCAGCAGAAACCGCAGCACTGGGTGGTCCGCAAGGACGGCCGATGCCGCTCGCGGCCCTTCCTCATCCAGGTTGGCTGTGCCCTGGTTATGAAAGCCAGTAGTTGGAGAAGTCATATCCGCCGAAGCTAGCCAGTTGCCACCGAACCGGGGTCGTTCCGTGCACCTTCTTCGATAGACCATCAACCCACGGCGACGACCCCCAACAGATCCAGCCGCTCTTGTCCCAGATCGTTTGTTGCATGGCGCTCCACTTGTCTTTCGACTTGCTGGGGTCCATCTCGCCGAGCGCGTCTTTCAACTGATTTGCCACGGCTGGGTCGGTCCACTGTATGTCGTTGAACGGCCCGCCGGGCAGCAGTGCGGCTGCATAGAAGTACGGTATGGGCGCTGTTTCGTAGCTGGTTTGGCCGAACGGATAGTTGGGCCAACCGGTCGAGTAGTACGTGTCAGCGGGCACCTGACGCAGATTGATGGTGACACCGGCGGCTTTCGCCTGTTGCGCCAGCAGCGTCGCCGCCTGAATCTGGCCGCTCTTCTCCGTGGATGTCGTGATCGTTGTCGTCAAGCCCTCGTGCCCGGCCTGCTTGAGCAGCGACTTCGCCTTGTCGATGTCCTGTGTGCGCTGCGGAATGCTCGTGTCGTAGTAGTCCAGGCCCTTGCCCCACAGATCGTTGAGGATCTCACCGAAGCCGACGTTCACTTGACTCAACATCTGCTCACGATCGACCATCAACTTGAATGCCTCGACGACACGCGGGTCGTTGAATGGTGCCTGGGACATGCCAAGCGTGAAATATGTCTGCGACGACCCGTTGCTGACGAGCACCGCGATCGGCGAGTTCTCCCCTTTGCCTTGGTAGGCCTTGGCCTGCGCGTACGGCAGGGTCGCCGCCCCATCGATCTGGCCACCGAGCAGCGCGTTGAGCCGGGCCGTGTCGTCGGGGATCGAGGTGAGCTGCAGAGTATCGATATGCGGTGCCCCGCCCCAGTAGTTCTTGTTGGCCGAGAACACGCTTTGCTGGCCAGGCGTCCATGATGTGAACTTGAACGGGCCGGTACCGACCGGGTGCGAAAAGTCTTTCGTCCCATTCTTGATGACTCCGTAGCTTTCGAAGGCAAGCAGAGATGCGAGGTCGGCCACGGGCAACATCATGGGCAGCTGGACAGTGGCCGCGTCGACCTTCTTTACGTTTTTCACGTCGAAGAACAACTGGCACATGAAGTTGTTGTCGCAGCCGTTCTTGACATCGTTGAGGAAGTTGAGCCAGTAGATCACATCGTCGGCGCCGAACGGGGAGCCGTCATGCCAGACGACGTCCTTTCGGAGTTTGATGGTCCACAGCGTGCCATCAGTATTCGGCTCGAGCGATTCGGCCAGCGCCATCTGGATCTTGCCATCCAGCGTGAGCTTGCTGACCAAGCCGTCGAACAGTTGATACGAGCGGCAGATATCGATGTCGGCCAGGCTTGCGATCGTTGGATTGAGGGTCTCGGCATTGCCGCCGCCGACGAACGCGATCCGCAGGGTCCCGCCGCTGGTCGGAGTTGCACTGGCGGCTGCGCCGCCGGGGCTGCGCGATCCGGATCCGGCTGCATTGGTGTGTGCGCCACCAACCGAGCTCTCAGGGGTCGGATTGGTGCCACCGCAGGCGGCAAGCATCAGAGTGGCTGCCCCGCCCAAACCCGCGGCCAAGAAGTTTCGGCGACTGACAGGTGTAGGCGTGCGGCTGGTCCCTGCGACATCAGTAGCAGGCGCGTATCCTTCGAACCGTGCGTCAGGTTGCATCGGATTTCTCCTCTCCGTGGGGCGGCCGACGCTGGCCCGTCGCCGCAAATCCGTCCCCGTCCTGCTCGAGCAACTGGTAGATGGGGCCGCGCGCGAGCACAGGCTCAAGAACGCCGCCTGCCAGGTATTCTTCGGCTTCGCCGTCGGCCGGTGGCCGGGGAACTCTGCCGCCATATCCGAGGAGCCGCCACATCGGCGGGGTGCTCAGATAGCTACACACCAGCACGTCGCGCAGTTCGGCGAACATGGAAGGTTCGTTCTCGGCGAGTTCTTCTAGGCGCCCTTTGAGGTTTTCGGCCGGTTGCGTAGCCAGCGCGTCAAGGACCGGGCGAAGACGCGAGCCGGCGTGGCTGAGCGCGATAGCCAGAGTCTCACCGTCTGGATCTGTTTCAGCGAACCCCGGTATACCGTTTTCCGCTCGCACCAGGATGCAACCGACCTCCTGCAAGGTGGCGAGCGGCTCGGGCAGTCGATGTGAGGACGCAACTAGGGTGGGGCTGCTCATGCCGGGACCACCTGTTCGGCAGCCGTGCTCACCATGTGATGTGCGATGCGCAGCGCATTCGCCGCGATGGTCGAGGTGACGCTCACCGCGCCACTGGTGACAAACACACTGCCGTCTATGACGAACAAGTTAGAAATGTCGTGGCTGCGCCCGTACCTGTCGACAACAGAGGTCGACGGGTCGTCACCCATGCGGGCGGTGCCGAGCAAGTGCCCCGGCTGATCCGGCATAGCCGGAAAATCGATCACGCTGGTCGCTCCGGACGCGATCAGCGCCTCGCGCCCCCGGTCCAGATGCCAGCGGATCAATGCGTCGCTGTTGGCGTCCTGTCGGTAGTGCACGCGAGGTGCCGGCAACCCGCTGGAATCAGTGAGCACTGGGTCCAGGTCAACGTAGTTGCTCTCATGCGGTAAGTCACCGGTGACCATCCACAGGATCAGTGAATGACCGAGCACCTCTCGCACGGCGTCGACGAGGCCCTCGCCATGCGCCGGCTTGCCGGCCTGCGCGGCGATCTGCGCTGCGGCGAACGGCCCGCCGGACGGCATCGTGCCCCAGGAGGCACCGGGCACATGACCCCGGTCCGGATCGGTCTCGTAGAACTCGAAGGAGTGCACGTTCTGACCGGCCGGCCCCTGCCAGCTCGACAACGGCTCGTCATAAACACCGATCTGCATCGGGGTGGGGTTGAGCATCAGGCGCCGCCCGACGAGGCCGGACGAGTTGGCCAGGCCATCCGGGAACATGCTGTTGGCGGACATGAGCAGCAGCCTCGGGGTGCCGATACCATTCGCCGCGACCACGACCACGTTCGATCGAACCCGGTGTTCGGTGCCGTCGGCGTCAAGGAAGATGGCGCCCGTCGCCAGGCCTTTGTGGTCCGTCATGATCTGCGATACCCGCGCGTGTGTCACCAGGGTGGCGCCGTCACGAAGGGCTCGGGGCCAGTGGGTGATGTCCACGCTCGCCTTGGATCCGTTGGGGCAGCCGGATTCGCATACGCCGTAGCGGACACAGGGCACGAGACCGTTGATGGCCCTCGTGGCGATGGCGTTCGGCGCCGGCCACCAGTGCCATCCCATCTTGTTCATGCCGCTCGCGAAGGTTCGGCCGTAGTCGTTGATCGGGTGTGCGGGCATCGGCGGAGTCGCCATCGGCGGAAACGCCGGGTCTCCCGGCATACCGGCGCATCCGAAATCCTGGTCGTTCTGGTTGTAGTGCGGCCACAGGTCGTGCCAATCGATCGGCCAATCGTCGGCGACGCCGTGCATGCTGCGGAGTCTGAAATCGCTGGGCCGGAACCTCGGCCACATTGCGCCATAATGCACGGTGCCGCCGCCCACCGCGTTGTACATGACGGGCACGATGTCGGCATCGCTGACCTCACACGGATAGTCCTCGTTAAGGCCTCGCACGTTCGGGTTCTTGCTCCACGGCCCGAACATGGACAATTCATACTCACGGCGGTTGCCCGTGAACTCGTGGGTATTGATCCAACGCCCCTGCTCGAGGCAGACGACGTGCATCCCGGCGCGCGACAGGTGCCGCGCGACCGTCGCCCCGGACGCACCCGACCCGATGATCAAGACATCCGCACGATCATCGGGCTCCGACGTCCACTCGGAAGCCTCGTACGTGCCCCGCTTGATCGTCATCGCGCCTCTCTTTCCACGCCAGCAGGCGCCCGTCACGCCGAAGCCTCTCGTTGCCGTCACGACACCAGAATATGTATGTTTTTACTGACTCAACAGTTAGGAGATTCTTCGTAGATGTGTGATGCTATGCCGTGCCGAGGCAGCGCGCAAGACGATCCGGACGCGAATCTTTCGCAGCGTTCGTGAGGTCTACGTGCGCATGAGCGCCCCACTGTCGGATCAGGCCACGACGCTAGGATCCGCAACTATGGGATCGAACCCGATCAGCCTGACTCGTACAGACCGTCGGACGCTACGGGAACTTTCCACCGACGCGACGCCACCGCGCCTACGCCTCCGAGCGACCATCGTGCTCGACGCAGCCGCCGGCCGCAGCGATGCACAAATTGCGCGCGCCCACCAGATCTCCCCGTCGACCGTGAAGCTCTGGCGGTGCAGATTCATCGAGCACGGCATCGAAGGACTGAACGACAAACCCCGGCCGGGCCGCCCGTCCGCGTTGGGAGCACGCAACAGTGGGCGCGATGAGACGGGCAGTCCACCGCGGCGCGCGGCTCGACGGTCATCGGTTGCAGCGATCGATTCCGCAACCGGTGGGGACTCGTCCAACGGGAGTGATCCTGGGGCCGGCGCGGGGGAGGAGGCCGACGCCACACTCGAGGCGCTGCTGCACGCGGCAAGCGCCACCATCAGCCGGCGGGGGTTCGCCGCGACACGCGTGGCGGACATCGCCGCCGAAGCTGGAATATCCCCGGCAGCGGTACACTATTACTTCCACACCCGCGACGAGATCCTCGTGCGCGCATTGCTCTGGGCCAACGAACAACCCCTGCGCCGAATCGAAGAATCGACCGCGACCGGAAACGCCATCCATCGCCTCGCCGCGTTCCTGGCCGGTTCCATCCCGTCGACACGGCGCTCCCGCGATGAATACCTGATCGAGATCGACCTGTGGAGCCACGCACGGCACGAACCAGCGTTACTACATGCCTGGGAAATCTACAACGAACGATGGACCTCGTGCCTGCGCGACATCCTGTCCGACGGCACCGCCGACGGGTCGTTCCATCCAGTGGCACCGACCGAGGACATAGCGGAACGTATCGTGAGTATGGCGGACGGACTGGCCGCGCAATACGTGATCGGAGCGCAACGAATGCCCCTGTCGCGGCTTCGTGACCTCATGCTCTGCTTCGTCGCGCAACAAGTCGGTGTCACGGTCGAGAGCCTCACCGCAACCGAACTCGCCACACCGATCTGAATCGCGTCCCAGCAGCGCTCGACACATAGCCATTAATGGCGGATAACGGCCTCGTGCGGATTTCAAGCGTCAGGTTCATGAATTTCTCGCCGGGAACACTTTGCGCGCATTTCCTCATCCCTTCGGTCGGAAGGTGTACCCAAGGCCACGTTAGGCGTTACGCTCCGTATGTGTGTGGTGATGGAGTGTGTCCGATGCCGGGCGGCAGCGGCGGACTGCGCGCGCTCGGCCTGCTGAACGCGGACACGTGCCGCCCACTGCACAGCACCGTGAATCGCACCATGAGCAGCGTGCTGCGTCATCCCGGGTGCCCGACGTGACGGACGCGAGTCGCGTGCGCACGGACCGATGTGCGGACGAGACCCGCGGCCGCAACCGGACGCGCGTCTACGCGATCGCCAGCGCGGTGCTGCTGCTGCTCGCCGCGGCGATGTGGACGCCGGTGCTCGCATCTCCTGCGGACGTGCCCATCGCGCGTCCCGCCTTCTATACCCCGCTCGTTCTGCTCCTCGCGTTCGTGGCGGGTGAACTCTTTCCGCTGCGGTTCGAAGTCCGCTCCGAGGTTTTGCTCGTCAGCCTGTCCGAGTTGCCCTTGGTGCTCGGGGTCCTGCTGCTGCCCCCGTGGATGGTGGGCGCCGCGTATGGACTCGCCGCCGTGATCGCATTCGCCGCGAGGCGCGGACGGCTCCGCAGCGCCGTGATGAACCTGGCGCTCATCGCGGCGGAGAGCGGCAGTGCAGTGATGCTGGTGCATCTGCTGGCCAGGCCAGTCGGGTCCGGGGGCCTGCTCGCGGTCGCCCAGCCGCGCCTGTTCGCGGTGGCCGTGGGAGCGATCGCCGGGGCGCTGGTGTCGGCCGTGGCCGTCGGACTCATCCGGCGCGTGATCGGGTCGACCCACCCGATCCGCACGCTTGTCGCCAGATCCATGCTGACGGCCGTCCTCGTGGTCGGGCTCACGCTCGCCGGATTCACCGTCTGGACGGCGATCCCCCGAGGCCCCGTGCTCTGTCTCGCGGTCGTGGCCATCTTCGCCCTGCTCTACCGCAACTACTTCGCGTTCCTGCAACAGCATGCGGGGCTCGCCGGGTTGTACGAGTTCGGCGCGAGCGTCGCGCGGGCCGGGGTCGACATCGCCACCTGGCAGAACCTCGTGCAGCAGGTGGGCGACCAGATCGGCGCGCGGATCGCCGCCCTCTACCTGACGGACCGGCCCACCGGGGCGGCGGTGCTGGCCGCCGATGCCGACGGGCCGGTCGACATAGCCATGCCGCCGGCCGGAGACCCGCTCCTCGATCAGGCGCTGCGCGACGGATTCGCGATCGCCCAGCGGGATCGCACGTCCGACCCCGCCGTCGCAGAAGCACTCACCGCCCGCGGTGCCACCGACGTCATCATCGTGGCCCTGAAATCCGCGGATCGGGATCGCGGGTTCGTGGAGATCCGCGACAGCCGGTCGCGATGGAGTCGGCTCGATGCGGGCGACCTGACGCTGCTGCGGACGCTCTCCGGACACCTGGCGACCGCACTGGACAACCACCGGCTGGTGAGCCGATTGCAGCGCGAGGCATACCACGACCCAGTGACTGGACTGGCCAACCGCTCCGGTCTGGAAGTCCGTGGCGAGGAGCTGGCCAAGGCCGGCGGCTTCGGCGGGGTCCTGCTGCTGGACCTCGGCGTACTCGGCGATGTCACCAGTGCGCTGGGGCACGACCACGGTGAACAGCTGCTGGTCACCATGGGCGAGCGGCTCACCGAGGCGGTGGGGCCGGAGGCTTTCGTCGGGCGCGTCGATGCGGACCGTTTCGCGGTGCTTTTCGGGCCGCTCACGGAGGACGAGGCGCGCCGGTTCGCGGACGCCGTGCTGGCGATCGCCGGCCGGGCGATCGTGGTCGATGGCGTCGAGGTCGAACCGAACGTGGTCGGCGGCATCGCCTTCAACGAACATCCCGAGGCCGTGCCGATCACCCGGAACGTGCTGTTGCAGCAGGCGCAGCTGGCGCTGGTCTCCGCCCGCGCCAAGGGCGAGCGCCTGGCCATCTACCGGCCGGCCATCGGCGAAGTGTACCAGCGGAGGTTCCAGCTCGTCAACCAGTTCCGGCACGCTGTGGACACGGGTCGGGTCACTGTGTACTACCAGCCGAAGCTCACCTTGGCGGAGCGCGAGCTGATCGGGGTCGAGGCGCTGGTACGCTGGATGCACCCGGAATACGGGTTCGTCGCGCCCACCGAACTCATCGACGCGATCGAGAACACGAGCGCGATCGACGTGCTGTTCCGGCATGTGCTCGACCAGTCGCTGGCGCAGATCGCCGACTGGTCCGCTCGCGGCCTGCACATCTCGGTCGCCGTCAACCTGTCGGTGCGCAACCTGCTCGCGCCGGACCTGGCGCGGATCGTGGTGGACGCGTTGGCCACCTACCGCGTGCCGGCGGAGCTGCTAACGCTGGAGGTCACCGAGTCGTCCGTCATGGATCAGCCGGAGCGGGCCCTGCCGGCACTGCGGGAGCTGCACGCCCTCGGCATCCGGCTGTCGGTCGACGACTTTGGCACCGGCTACTCCTCGCTCGCCTACCTGCGCCGCCTGCCAATCGACGAGATCAAGATCGACAAGTCGTTCGTGCAGGGGATGGTGACGGACCTCGGTGATCTCGCGATCGTGCGGGCGATCATCGACCTCGGGCATTCGCTGGGCCTGCGGGTGGTCGCCGAGGGCGTGGAGGAGGAGGCCGGCCGCGACGCGCTCAGATCGATGAAGTGCGACGCCATGCAGGGGTTCCTGCTGGCGCGGCCGCTGCCGATCGACCGGTTCGAGAGCTGGCTCACCTCGCGCACGGTGCCGCAGAACCCCGGCCGCCAGGGTGAGCCGGCCCTGCTTCGAATGCGCGCATAGCGCGCCGCTCCGCGGCGTGTGGTCGTAGGGACCTGCCGTTTTCCGAATGTCGTCATCGGTGATGTAGAGTTGCCAGGGCCTGCGGAGCGACTCGACACCGAATCGCGCACAGGATGCGCCCCTTTAGCTCAGTCGGCAGAGCGTCTCCATGGTAAGGAGAAGGTCTACGGTTCGATTCCGTAAAGGGGCTCGACGCGCGTCGGGGGTCTCGGCAAGCCCGATCCTGCGGGGCGTGCGCACGGTGGAGATGGTCCGCAGTGCGACAAGGCGGTGTAGCTCAGTCGGTAGAGCAAGCGGCTCATAATCGCTGTGTCGCCGGTTCAAGTCCGGCCACCGCTACTGATATGACGAAGATCGCGCCGCATTCTGCGGCGTGGTCTCCGTCCTGATGACGAGATGAGAGGGACTTCTCGTGGCTGCCACCGATGTCCGCCCGAAGATCACCCTGGCGTGCGAGAGCTGCAAGAACCGCAACTACATCACACGCAAGAACCGCCGCAATGACCCGGATCGGTTGGAACTGAAGAAGTTCTGCCCGACCTGCGGCAAGCACACGGCACACCGCGAAACCCGCTGACCGGTCGCGGGCCGGATGGCGCGATGATGGACTCCTCGTTCGTCGGACGGTGCTTCCCGCCGGCCGAACCGTATGTGGTCGGCGTCGAGAAGGTGCGCGAGTTCGCCGACGCGATCGGCGAGCGTTCACCACTGTGCCACGACCGGACCGCCGCGCGCGCGGCCGGCCACCGCGATCTCGTCGCGCCGCCGACGTTCGCCATCGCTGTCGTCGCCCGGGCGCAGGAAGCCGTCCTGTTCGATCCGCAGCTCGGGCTCGACTTCTCCCGCGTGGTACACGGGGACCAGTCCTTTACACATCACCGGTCCATCTGCGCCGGCGACGAACTGACCGCGGTCGTGCACATTGATGCGATACGTGAGATGGCCGGCAACGACATCATCACCTTGCGCACCGAATTGACCGCCCATGACGATGTTCCGGTCTGCACGGCTGTCTCCACGCTGGTCTCCCGGGGGGTGGCGTCATGACGCAGGCAGGATCGCCGCTGGCCACAGCGGCTGAGCCCGCTGTGTCCGGTGCGGTTCCGGCTGTGGGAGACGAGATCGGCCCGCTCACGGTGCATGTCGACCGGGCCCAGCTCGTGCGGTACGCCGGCGCGTCGGGCGATTTCAATCCGATCCACTGGAACCCACGTGTCGCCACCTCCGTCGGCCTGGACGACGTGATCGCGCACGGCATGCTCACCATGGCGCTCGCCGGGCGCCTGGTCACCGACTGGATCGGCGATCCCGCGGCGATCACCGACTTCGACGTGCGATTCACCCGCCCGGTCGTGGTGCCGGACCCGGACGGGGTCGACGTGGAGATCACCGGACGCGTGGCGGAGGTGGCCCCCGCGGGCAGCGCCCGCGGTGCCGACGCGGCAGACAGTGCCGAGAGCGCCGGCGCGGCAACGGCGCGGGTCGACCTGACGGTGACCGTGGACGGCCGGAAGGTGCTCGGCAAGGCGCGCGCGACCGTGCGCCTTGCCGGTTCGGCCCGCTCGAAATGAACTCGGCATGAGAGCGGACACGGGGCTGGGCACGGAACCGGCCGGTTCGTGAAATCCTGCCGTGTGCCTTACACTGGACGGCCGGGGGTGTACTGAGTGCTGCCTGCGCGCGCTGTCGCCGTGCGCGCGCGGCGCCGGTCCATCCCGGCTGTGTTCCACAGGGCTGCTGTGCGGATCCATGTGGACGCGGCCGAAGGGGTGTAGCTCAATTGGTAGAGCAGCGGTCTCCAAAACCGCAGGTTGCAGGTTCGAGTCCTGTCGCCCCTGCCCCGGTGTGACGGGTCGGTCACCGACGTGGGGTGGCGCGCGCCGCCCGACACCGACGTGATCGGACGTGGCCAGCACAGGCCCGCGCAGAACCAGCGAAGACGCAGAAGAGGTTGCCTTGGTGAACAGCGATTCCGACGGCGGCGCCGGCGGCGATCAGCCGCGCGGTGACGACGAGGCGCGCAGGGACAAGGGAGCCGACGCCTCGTCGACGGCCGGCCGTTCGGGCCCTGAGACGGGCAGCGACCTCGATGCGGATCAGGACAGCGTCATAGCCGATCTTGAGGCCGGTCTCGCGGCCGATACCGATGCCGACACCGCTGCGGACGACGAGGAGTTTGAGCGTGAGCCGGTCGCGGTCGGTGCCCGTGCTGCGGCCGGGTCGGCGCGTGCCGCTGCCCGCGCCTCTGCCGCGCGCGCGAGTGTCACCGCGGCCAAGGGGCGACCGACGGCGTCGCGCGATCGGACCAAGAACCGGGTCGGTCCGGCTGCGCGCATCGCGCGGTACCTCAAGGAGGTCGTGTCCGAGCTGCGCAAAGTCATCTGGCCGACCCGCAACGAGATGATCACCTACTCGATCGTCGTCGTGCTGTTCCTGGTCTTTATGGTCGCGGTGACTTGGGGGGCCGACTTCGGATTCGCGCGCTTGATTCTCTGGATCTTCGGGTAAGCCGAGCGCCGCGCCCGTTCCTTATTCATCTGACAGGAAGTGACACCGTGTCGACACCAGGCCAGCCCACCGGCGAAGCGCTCGACGAACCCGCGTTCGACGAGCCGGCGGCCGACCAGTCGGCTGAGCAGCCGGCCGATGCCGCGTCGAGCGACGACGGCGCGGTCGCGGAGGCGGACAATGGCGCAGCCGAGACGATGAGTGGCGCCGCCACCGATGCCGCGGCGGCCGGCGCCGATACCGAGGGCGTCGAGAGCACCGACCCCGCCGCGGAACTCCGCGCGGAGCTGCGGAAGGCCCCCGGCCGCTGGTACGTCGTGCACTCCTACGCCGGCAAGGAGAACACTGTCAAGAACAACCTGGAGTCCCGGATCGAATCGCTCGGCATGCGCGATTACATCTACCAGGTCGAGGTCCCCACCGAGGAATACGTGGAGATCAAGAACGGGCAGCGCAAGTCCAAGCGTCGCATGGTCTACCCGGGCTACATCCTGGTACGCATGGACCTGACGGACGAGTCGTGGAGCGTGGTGCGCAACACGCCGCAGGTGACGGGTTTCGTCGGTGCGACCGCGCAGCAGCCCTCGGCCTTGTCGATCGACGAGGTCGTCAAGATCCTCGCCCCGGCCGCACCGAAGAAGGCCGCGGCGGCCGTGGCTGCCTCCGGGGCGCCCATCCGCACCGAGGTCGACTTCGAGGTCGGTGAGGCCGTCACCGTGATGGACGGGCCGTTCGCATCGCTGCCCGCGACCATCGCCGAAGTGAGCCCCGGCCCGGGCAAGCTCAAGGTGTTGGTGTCGATCTTCGGCCGGGAGACCGAGGTCGAACTCACCTTCGCCCAGGTGGCCAAGATATAGGCCCGACGGCAACGGCCGCGAACGTCGTCATCAACGTCGCTGTGACCGGGACAGCGTGAGCCGGCCCCAGCGAACCCAGCACAGCGAGCCAAGCACCACGTGCAGCACCGCACCACACCACCGAGGAACCCAGGAAGAAGTAACCATGCCCCCCAAGAAGAAGAAGCTGGCAGCCGTCATCAAGCTGCAGATCCAGGCCGGCGCGGCCAACCCGGCGCCGCCGGTGGGTCCCGCGCTCGGTCAGCACGGCGTCAACATCATGGAGTTCTGCAAGGCGTACAACGCCGCGACGGAATCCCAGCGCGGCGACGTCGTGCCGGTCGAGATCTCGGTCTATGAGGACCGGTCGTTCGACTTCAAGCTGAAGACCCCGCCCGCGTCGCGGCTGCTGCTCAAGGCGGCCGGCGTGCAGAAGGGCTCCGGCACCCCGCACACCAACAAGGTGGCATCCGTGACGGCGGCGCAGATCCGCGACATCGCCGCGACGAAGCAGGTCGACCTGAACGCGAACGACATCGACGCGGCCGCCAAGATCATCGCCGGTACCGCCCGCTCGATGGGCATCACGGTCACCGACTGATGCCGCACCGGGTATGACGCTGTTCGAGAGGATGGCGCCGTACCGAACGGCATGGCCCGCGGGGCGATGCCGGTGGGAGGGCCACGCGCTGGCCCGGTCACCACACCCTCCTGCACTACCTTTTTCTGATCAAGGAGTAGGAACATGAAGCGCAGCAAGGCTTATCGCGCCGCCGCCGAGAAGATCGACCGCACCAAGCTGTATGCCCCGGCCGAGGCCGTGGCGCTGGCGAGACAGACGTCGGTCGGGCGGCAGGATGCCACCGTGGAGGTCGCCCTGGTGCTGGGCGTCGACCCCCGCAAGGCGGATC
>OFTX01000481.1_pt1 | contig 20971 bp, 17 predicted proteins | sample 1775051 | NCBI WGS metagenome assembly OFTX01 (sample SAMN08195772, study PRJEB24354) | sludge metagenome | isolation source: sludge from phenol fed wastewater aerobic bioreactor A | place: India: Nagpur | collected 2016-09-15
GTCGAAACCCCCGGTGGAGGCGCGTGACCGACGGCCCTTGGCCGTGGCTGTTCATCGCACCGCTGCTGATCGGCGTCGGCGTCTTCTACCTCTGGCCGATCCTGCAGACCTTCTATTTCTCGTTCACGAAGTGGGGTGTATTCGGCGGATCCACATTCGACGGATTGTCGAATTATCGTTCGATGCTGGTCGATCCTGAGTTTTACGGCTCGCTGCTCAACACCGCGATCTACACAGCCGTTGTACTGCTGGGCGTGCCTGTCTCGATCTTCTTTGCGTACCTGCTGGAAACCCCCGGGTTGAAACTCGCCCAGTTCTACCGCGTCTTGTTCTTCTTGCCCTACATCGCCATGCCGGCTGCCATCGCACTCGTGTGGCGTATCATCTTCAACGGCGATTTCGGAATTGTGAACTGGGTGCTCTCGCTCGTCGGTATCAAGGGCCCGTACTGGATCGGCACCCCCGGATTCGCCCTGGCTGCGGTATCGATCGTCGGACTGTGGTCGTCGCTCGGCTTCTCGATGATCATCCTGGGCGCCGGTCTCAAGGACATCCCGTCCGACCTATATGACGCGGCCCGCGTCGACGGTGCGGGGCGCTGGCGCCAGTTCCGCTCCATCACCATCCCCCTGCTCACACCGAGCATCTTCTTCGTTCTCATCGTCACAACCATCAGCAGCTTCCAACTCTTCGATCTGCTCTACGCGTTCATCGGGCCGAACAACCCGGCGCTGCCCAAGACGATGTCGGTCGTTTTCTACTTCTACTCGTCCGGATTCATCCAGAACGACAAGGGGCTGGCCGCGGCCATCGCCATGGTGATCTTCGTCCTGATCGGACTGATCACGCTCGTCCAATTCCGGCTCCAACGACGGTGGGTGCACGGATGAGCACGACCACGCCGGCGCGGCGAATCCCCGCTACGCTCGCGCGGCGCGGCGTCTCGCGCGACGGGCGGATGTGGTGGGTCCATGTGGTGCTCGCCGTGGGCGGATTCGTGATGGCGTTCCCGTTCCTGTGGCAGATCATCATGTCGCTCTCGACACAGGCGGAGGTGCAATCGCCGCGACCGACGTTCTGGCCTGGTGCGCTCCACTGGGACAACTACCTGAAGGTGTTCGAGCTCCTGCCCTTCTTCCGGCAGCTCCGGGTCTCGATCTACATCACCGTCATCCAGACCGTGGCGCAGATCGTGCTGTGCACCTTCGCCGGATACGCGTTCGCGCGGCTGCGCTTCCGCTTCCGCGGACTGCTGTTCGGCGTGGTTCTGTCCATCCTGCTGATCCCCCCGCAGGTGTATCTGCTCTCCCAATACCAGATAGTCCAATCCCTCGGCTGGCTCAACACCGTCGCCGGTATCGTCGCCCCCGGCCTGTTCAGCGCGTTCGGCACATTCCTCATGCGCACCGCATTCCGGAACCTGCCCGTCGAACTCGAAGAAGCAGCACGGCTGGACGGCGCCGGAACCTTCCGGATCTTCAGCCGCGTCATGCTGCCGCTCGTCGGGCCGAGCGTCAGCGTGCTCGCGATCACCACCGTCCTGTTCTCCTGGAACCTGCTGCTGTGGCCACTCGTCGTCTCGACCCGCGCAGAACACATGCCGCTCGCCGCCGGCCTGGCCACCCTGGCCGGAAACCAACAAATCAACTACCCGGTCCTCATGGCCGCCAGCCTCATGGCCATGGCACCCGTGCTGATCATGTTCGTGATGCTGCAACGGCGCGTGATCGACGGTCTCGCATCCACCGGATTGAAAGGATGACGCACCACCCGTGCACGCGCGGCCCGGCCCGGATGCGCCGCCCGGTGGCCCGGCCGTCCCGCACCGGGCCGGTCACCGGGCAGCGCGCTTCGCGCCGAACATCGTCATAAACGAAATGAAAAACCTTACGACAGATGGGGTTTGATGTTCTGGTTGTAGGCCGTTTGCAGTTGGCCCTGCACCGTCTTCATGGCGGTCGTGGGGTCGGTGTTCTTGAGCAGCACCTCGCCGATGCCGTTGCCGATGATCTGGTCGCCGCCGGTGATAAACACGCGCGCCCAGTCCTGGCTGCGCAGGTGGTCGAGCTGGTTGATGGCGACCTGGATCAGCGGGGTCTTGGCGATGAGGGTCGCGGTATCGGCCTTGGTGTTGACGGGCAGGTATCCGGTCGACGCGGAGAACTTCACGCTGTTCTCCGCGTTGGTGAGCCAGGCCAGGAACTTCATCGCGGCGAGCTGCTGATCCGGACCGCATTTCTGCGAGATGCTAATCCCCGCACCGCCTGTCGGGCACACGTGATCGGTCGCCTTCGGCCCGCCGGGCAGTGGGCCGGCGCCGAGCTGGAAGCCCGGTTTGGCGCTCTTGCCGATCGACCCGATGGTGCCGGTCGAATCCAGGCAGGTGCTGACGACTTCGGCGGCCAGGTCGTTGCTCTGCGAGTTGGACGTCATGCCGGCCCACCCGCCGCGGGTCTTCATGGTCTTCGCCGCCCAGGTGAGCGAGTCGATCATGCCCTGGCCGACGATCGGTGAGAGGTCCCACTGGTTGCTGTACTCGCCGCCCCAGCCCCACGCCTTGTTCTGGTAGTACCAGGCGATGTAGTTGGTCGGCAGCGCCCAGTTGTAGGCGGCCTGGGTACCGAGGTTCGCGGCCATCAACTTCTTGCCGAACTCGTCCATCTCGTCCCACGTCTTCGGGGCACGGTCCGGCAGGCCCGCCTTCGCGAAATGTGCCTTGTTGTAATAGAAGAGCGGCGTCGAGCGCGCATACGGAACGGCCCAGTGGCTGCCCTTGTAGAGGTAGTCGTCGTAGAAGGTCTTGTTATAGATCGACATGTCCAGGCCGACCGCCTCGGCGAGCGGTTCGATCGGCACCATGTTGTTGTTGAGCACATAGCTGAACCACCACACGTCGGACACCATCACCAGCGCCGGCACCTTGTTGCTGGCCAGGGCGGTCTGGAACTTCTGCGCGATGTCCGCGTAGTTCTTCCCGGCGGTGACGAGGTTGACGACGGTCTCGGACTGAGACTTGTTGTAGGCGGCCACGAGTTCGGTCTCCAGCGGGCCGGAGCCGCCCGGGTGGTCGCTCCAGAAGTCGATCGTCTTAGCCGGGGTGACGCCGGCATAGGCGTTGCTGCCGGATGACGCGGTGCTGCTAGCGCCGGAACCGCTGCTGGACCCGCCGGAGCTGCTGCTAGCGCCCGGGCCGGGGCCGGCCGCCGTCGAGCCGCTGCCGGTGGTGCCCGAGGAGACCGTCGGCCCGCCGCAGGCGGCGAGCGCCAGGGCGCCCAGTCCGGCGGCGCCGACCTGCAGCATGTGCCGCCTGCTCACGATGCCCGGCAACGGGTTTCGCGGGTTTCGCGGGTTTCGCGCAGCCGGGGCCGACGGTGGATCCGGTTCGTTGATGTGTGTCATGGCTATTACCTACCTGTTCTCGTCTGTGTGGATCCTGTTCTCACGAAGGCGCGCCCGCGCGGGCGTCGCCGACGGGTATGACGGCCGGACGCCGTGGCGGGCCGGCCGGTGGCTGCGGCGCGGACGCTAGGGGAACGGGCGGCGCAGGGTGGGGATCATCCCTTCACCGCCCCCTGCGTCAGGCCGGAGACGATGTGCTTCTGCAGCACGATGAACACGAGCAGTATCGGCACGATCACCAGCACCGCCCCGGCCATCACCACACCCCAGGCGGTGCTGCCCGGCTCGTTGTTCTCCAGCAGGGTGAGGCCCACGGGCAGCGTCATATGGTTCGGGTCGTTGACGATCACCAGCGGCCAGATGTACTCGTTCCACTCGAGGACGATGTAGATGAGCGCGAGCGTCGCGATCGCGGATCGCCGCATCGGCATCACGATGTGCACCATCCGGGTCCAGTGCGACGCGCCGTCGATCTCGGCGGCCTCGGCGACCGCAGTCGGGAACATCAGGAACTGCTGGCGCAGCAGGAACGTTCCGAACGCCGTGCCGAGGGTGGGAACGATGATGCCCCAATAGGTATTCACCCCGCCGAGCGCGGCGACCAGCACGTAGTTCGGCACGATCGAGATCTGCGCCGGCACCATCAGCGCCACCAGGATCAGCATGAAGATCGTCTTCTTCAGCGGGAAGCGCACGAAGACAAGCGCGTAAGCCGAGATGATCGCCAGGATCACCTTGATGCCGGCGCCGATGACGGTGACGATGACGCTGTTTAAGAACACGCGCGCGAACGGCACGATGGTGAACGCGGTGGAGAAGTTCCCGAAGTACAGCGAGCCGGGCAGCCAGTGAATGGTGTTCGTCAGGATCTCGCCCTGCGTCTTGAACGACGACAGGATCAGCCACAGCAGCGGCAGACCGATCACCAGCGTGGCGATGGTGAGTGGCAGATAGCCGGCGAACAGATGCCGCACCCAGCGCGGCACAGACCGGGGCGCCGGTCGCGGTGCTGATTGCGGTCCGGCGCCGGGCGGTGTCCGGGTCGATGCGGGGCGCGTCACGGTGCTCATCGGGTCGCCGTGCTCATCGGTGGGCGCTCATTGGTAAGTGACCTTGCGCTCGACGAAACGCATGTAGAAGAACGTCATCACGAAGAGGATCACGAACAGGATGACGGCCGCTGTCGACGAGTAGCCGACCCGGCCGTTCACGAACGCGTCGTGGTACACCTCGTACATCAGCGTCGTGGTGCCGCCGAACGGCCCGCCCTGCGTCATGATCTGGATGATGTCGAACGACTGCAGCGACGACAGCATGAGCGTGACGACCAGGAACATCGTGGTCGGCGACAGCAGCGGCAGCTTGACCGAGAAGAGCTTGCGGGTACTCGAGGCACCGTCCACGTCGGCGGCTTCCAGCACCTCTTGGGACATCGCCTGCAGCCCGGCCAGGTAGATCACCGCGGTGTAGCCGAGGTTCTTCCAGACGTAGACGATCATCACCATCGCCAGCGCCCACGGCGAGGAGAGATACCACTGCGGGCTGGTGCCGCCGAAGGACCGGATGATCTGGCCCAGCACGCCGTACGCCGGGTCGAAGATGAACAGCCAGGTCAGCCCGACGCCGACCCCGGACAGCACGTACGGCGCGAACACGGTGGCGCGCGCGAACGCCGCGAAGTGGATCTTCTCGTTGAGCACCAGCGCGAGGGCCAGGCCGAGGACCATCGAGCCGCCGACTGTCACGACGGTGAAGATCGCGGTGACCTCCAGCACGGTCCAGCTCTGCGGGTCGGTGAACCACTCGATGTAGTTGCCGAGGCCCACGCGGATCGCGGTCGACGAGCCGAGCGACCAGTTCAGTGTCGAGTAGTAGATGTTCAGGAACAGCGGCCGGTAGACGAACACCGCGATGAGGATGAGGTTCGGCGCCATCAGGGCCAGGAAGATGAGGTACTCGGTGTGGTAGCGGCGCCACGCGTGGCGGAGCCGTTCCCAACTGCTCGGTGCAGACCTCCGCGTGGCCTTGGGGCGGATCGCCACCGCTCCCGGGGTCGACATGTTCGGCATATCGCCGCGCAGAGACGTCTGGACGCACCTCCGTCCGCAAGCACCCTTGATCGCAATCTAGCCGCGGGCGCCGGATGCCGCAAAGATACCGCCGAGCGGTGCGAAATTGCGGACTAAACGGACAGGGACCGGTGCATTTCGCACCGCTCGGCGGGGGACTACGCAGCCGCAGCGGCGTCCAGGTACAGCGCGGCGGACCGGCAGGCGTGCACGATGGTGGCCGGCCACGCCGGGTCGTAACCCGTGGCAGCGCTGAGTCTCGCTGCGGCCGTGCGCTTCTCGACTCCGTGCGCGATCATCACCGCGCGCTTCGAGTAGTCCGCGATGGTGCCGGTCCCCACCGTGACGCCGTATGGCGGCACCCCGTCGGGTGTGCCGAAATCCGGGTGCGTGCGGACGTTGTCGCGGCGCGTCGACTCCGGCAGCTCCACCACCCGGGACCGCGCGTCGACCGGTGTGCCCGGGGTGTTGAACGCGACGTGCCCGTCGCCGCTGCCGCTGGCCAGGATGAACAGGTCGATCCCGGCCGCTGCGATGCGGTCCTCGTGCCGCTGCGGGTCCGCGGCGTCCGGTGTCCAGAGCTCCGGCGTGCCGATGCCGGAAGCCACCAGCGGCGAGACGATCTCGTCCCGGCCGAACCGCACCACGCTGAACGCCTCGCCGGGGTCCACGTTGCGGAACCGGCCGCCCTCCCGCACCACGTACTCGTCCATCATCACGATGACGAGGTGCGAAAGGTCCAGGCGCCGCCGAGAGGCCTCCGCGGCGAGCGCGCGGTAGACCGGGCGCGCCGAACGGCCACCGGGGCAACCGAGCACGAAGGCGCGGCCCTCCGCGGCGGAAGTCTCGATGCCGTCGGCGATCTCGCTCGCGAGCGCGGCGCCGAGCGCCTCGGGGGTCGCGAAGACGGTACACTCGGTGCGTCCCGAATGTGCGGCGGTTTCGGTGTGCTCGGTGTGTTCAGTCATGGCGGCCTTCCGGTGCGGCTGGGGTCTGTCTCAGTAGGGATGCGGTGTTGTGCGTGGCACGAACAGCGGGTATGACGTCGATCCGGATCGCGGCCGGGTCGAGGATGCTGCGCCAGGCGTCGTCCGAGGCGGCGGCCACGGCGCCGACCAGCGATCCGCGGTCGGCGAGTTCGGTGGTGATCACCGGGCAGGGCACCGGCAGCAGCCGCCGGCACACCTCCGTCACCGGCTCGATGAGCAGCTTGTTGCGGCCGATGCCGCCGCCCAGCACCACGATCTCGGGGTCGACGATGGTTCGCGCCGCGACCACGGCGAGGCCGATCTGCTGCGCATGGTCCTGCACCAGCCGGCGGGCGGTGGCGTTGCCGTCCGCCGCCCACCGGAAGAGTTCCGCGACGTCGGCGGGTGGCCGTTCGCGCCAGGTTTGGCGGCGTGCACGGTCGAGCAGGCCGGCGGCCGCGGCGCTCTGCTCGAAGTTCCCGGTGAGCGCCTGCTCCCCGGCGAGCGGATGCGGGCCGAGCGGCAGATAGGAGATTTCGCCGGCCGCCCCGTTGGCGCCGCGCAGCAGTTCGCCGTTGTGCACGGTGCCGACGCCGATACCCGCCCCTACCGACAGGAAGACGAACGACCGGTGCGCGCGGGCCGCCCCGAACCGCATCTCGCCGAGCGCCGCCACGTTGACGTTGTTCTCCACCCGGAGCGGCACGCCCAGCCGCCGCGCCATCGGCGCGAAATCGAGCACGCCTCCCGAATCGACGTTGTAGGCGAGCCAGACCCGGGACGAGCCGACCACCAGCCCGGGCGTGCTCAGCGCCGCCGCGACCACCGGCGGGCGGGCGGGCGGAAGATCTGCCGGGCGATCTGCCGCGCGGGCCGGTGCCAGCGTGCGCAGGGCGCGGGCCCGTACCTTGCGGAACATGGCCACGACCTGGTCGGTGACGGCCTCGTGGTCGGTCGGCGCGGTCGACTCGGCGAGGATGGAACCGCACAGGTCGGCGATCGCCACACGCGTGTTCACACCGCCGATGTCGATCCCGGCAACCAGGCGAGCGGTGCGGTTCAGCGCATAGACGGTGGGCTTCCGGCCCGTGATACCGGAGACCTGACCGTCGCTGCGCACCAACCCGGCCTGCTCCAGCTGTGCGATCGCCGCCGACACGGTCGGCTTGCTCATGTGCGTGGCGAGCGCGATCTGCGGTCGGGTGGCGCTCCGGGAGCGGAGCAGCTCCAGCACCGCCGCGTCCCGCTCCGCCGTCCCGTTCACGCGGCGCCCGCCTTCCCGCATCGTTGCCGAGTCCGAGTCGCCCGACGCGACGGTCACTGCTCGGTGACCTTCGACTCGGAGCACTTGACCACAGTCTCGGCACAGCCTAGCTTGTTTGTAAAGTTTCCGAACGAACGGGCCGATCGAACGAGGTAGCCATGTCCGAGTTTGTCTCACAACTCAACCGCCGCCGGTTCCTGCTTGGCGCCGCCGGTTTCGGTGCGGCCGGCCTGCTGGCCGCCTGCAGCAGCGGCGGTACCGGAACGGGCGGTACCGGAACCAGCAGCACCGGGTCGACCGGCGCCGGCGCCACCAGCGGCGGCGGATCGGACCTGTCCGGCACCATCACGGGCCTGTTCATGAAGCAGGCCGGCTACTCGGAGGACCACATCAACCAGATGGCCGCGTCCTTCACCAAGCTGCACCCGAACGTCAAGGTCAACACCGAGTTCGTGGCCTACGAGGCGCTACACGACAAGATCGTGGCCGCCGCGCCGGCCGGCACCTACGACCTCGTCTTCATCGATGTGATCTGGCCGGCGGAGTTCGCGACCAAGGGGCTGATCGCCGACATCACCAGCCGCATCCCGGCCAACTGGAAGACCGATGTGCTGCAGGGCGCGCTGGATTCCGCGCTCTACCAGGGCAAGTTCTACGGCCTGCCGTGGCTGCTGGACGCGAAGTTCTTCTACTACAACAAGAACCTGCTCACCAAGGCCGGCGTCGACCCGGCGAGCGTCACGACCTGGGACGGTGTGGCCACCGCCGCGAAGGCGATCAAGGACAAGGCCGGCGTGAAGTACCCGCTGGTGTGGTCCTGGGCGCAGGCCGAGGCCGTGATCTGCGACTGGGCACTCATGACGGCTTCCTTCGGCGGCAAGCTCTTCGACGAGAAGGGTCAGCCCGCGTTCACCGAGGGCGGGGCGGTACAGGCGCTCGAGTTCATGCGCAAGTCCATCGTCGACGGCATCACCAACCCGTCGTCCACCCAGTCCCTGGAGGACGATGTGGTGAAGGTGTTCGGCGCCGGCGACGCCGCGATGGGGCTGAACTGGTCCTACATGTTCGCCGCCGCGAACGACCCGAAGCAGTCGACAGTCGCCGGCCAGGCAGTGGTCACCGAGGTGCCGAACGGCGGCGCCGGCCGGATCAGCGTCAACGGGTCGTCCGCGCTGTCGATCACGGCCACCAGCAAGAACCAGGACGTCGCGTGGGAGTTCGCGAAGTACGTCTCCAGTCTGGAGGTCCAGACCAAGTACATCTCCGATGCGCTGCCGATCTGGAAGTCCGCCTATGACGATCCCGCCGTGATCAAGACCGCCCCGGAGTTCGTCCCGGTTGCCAAGAAGCAGTTCAACGACATGACGAACCGCCCGCAGGTGGTCGCCTACAACGCGGTGTCGCAGAAGCTGCAGGTCGCGGTCCAGAAGGCGCTGCTGGGCACCGTCTCGCCGCAGCAGGCCATGAACGACGTGAAGCCGGACGTGGAGAAACTGCTCGCGCAGTGATATCTGAGCGAAAACTCGGGCGCCTCGGTGGTGTACTTCCGTCAACCACACGGCGTCGGCGACACGGCGCTCTAGGAATAGCAGGATGGGGCACGTGACGGACAGCACGGCGCCGGCGACGCAGTCCCGCACCGGGTCGCCGGCGAACGCGGACCCGCCGCACGGCCCGGCAGGGCCGCGAACATCGTCATCTTCGTCATACTCGAAGCGATTCCGGCGCACCTACGGGACTTCCCGGCGCAGCGGCGGGCTGGCCGCGCTGCTCCTGCTCCCCGCGGCCGTGGTGGTGTTCGGGCTGGTCACCTACCCGGTGCTGCGCACGGTGTGGCTGTCGTTCAACCGGGTGCTCTCCCCCATGCCGACCGCGCCGAGCGAGTTCGTCGGCTTCAAGAACTTCATCAACGCGTTCACCGATTCCGACCTGATCGCGGCGACCGGGCACACGATCTACTTCACGCTCGTGTCCACCGCCGCGGAGATCGTGCTCGGCGTGCTGCTCGGGCAGCTCATGGCGCAGAAGTTGCGGTTCCGCTGGCTGCTGCGGGCCGCGATCCTGCTGCCGTGGGCGCTGCCGACGGTGGTGTCCGCCAGCATGTGGCGGTATTTGCTGAACGCCGACTATGGGCCAATCAACGCGCTTCTCACCCAGCTCGGCATCATCGGCAGCTACCGGTCCTGGCTCGGCACGCCGACCTCGGCAATGAACATGATCATCATCGCGGACGTCTGGAAGAACACCTCGATCGCGGCGTTCTTCGTGCTGGCGGGGCTCGCGGTGATCCCGAACGAGTTGCGCGAGGCCGCCTCCGTGGACGGTGCCGGTGCGGTGCGGCGCTTCTTCTCCATCACGCTGCCGCTGCTGCGCCCGGTGATCATGGTGGTGCTGGTGCTGCGCACGATCGAGGCGTTCAAGGTGTTCGACATCGTCTACGTGATGACGCGCGGCGGGCCGTCCAACGGCACCCAGACCGTCGCCGTATACGCGTACCAGACGGCGTTCTCGAACCAGAACTTCGGCTACGGCTCGGCGATCGCGCTGCTCATCGTGGTGGTGGTGCTGCTGCTGGCCGTCGCGTACATCCGCATGCTGTCGACCGGCGGCACGGCGGACGGGGGGCGGTGATCGACGTGGCAGGTGACGTGCATGGCAGGGTGCCGTCGGGCGTGCGGCCTGGTCCGGATATGACGGAGATGACGATGTCCTCGGGCGGGGCCGGATCCGCGAAACCCGAACGCGGGAAAGCGATGTCGCACCGGCGCGGGATGAACGATCGCTACGCCCCGGTGTGGATGCACCTGGTGGCCGTCGTGGTGATCCTGGTGTTCCTGGCGCCGTTCGCGTGGCTGGCGATCGCCTCGGTGACGGCCCCGAGCGACCTGCTGCGGCGCCCGTTGCGCTGGTGGCCGCAGCACCTGGACCTGTCCCGGTGGGTGAACATCTTCACCGGCGACGCGAACACTCCGGCGGGCGGTTTCCGTTCTGCCATGGTCAATTCCGCGATCGTGGCCGCCGGGACCGTGGCGCTGTCCGTGGCGGTGGCGGTGCTCGGGGCCTACGCCGTGTCGCGCCTGAGGTTCCGCGGCCGCGGGATCACCGTGCTCGGATTCCTGTCCACGTACATGATCCCGCCGATCGCGATCGTGATCCCGCTGTACCTGATACTGGTCCAGATCGGTCTGCTGGACAACAGACTCGGGCTGATCCTGGTGTACTCGAGCTTCATCACGCCGTTCGTCCTGTGGACGCTCACCAACTTCTTCGACGCGCTGCCGCGCGAGATCGACGAGGCCGCCACCATCGACGGGGCGGGCCGGATGCGGATCCTGTGGCAGGTGCTGCTGCCGCTGGCGAAACCGGGCCTGTTCTCGGCGATCCTGTTCGCGACCATGCTCTGCTGGGACGAGTTCCTCTATGCGCTGATCTTCACCTCCACCCCCGCATCGAAGACGATTCCCGTTGCGGTGGCGGAGTTCTCGGGGAAGTTCGCGACCGACTTCGGGCTACTGTCCGCCGGCGGGCTGCTTGCGGCGATCCCGCCGGTGGTGGTGGCGCTGGTGTTTCAGCGCTACGTCACGGCGGGTCTGGCGGCCGGCGGGGTCAAGGGATGACGGCCCCTGTTCGCCGAGCGGTGCGAAATAGCGGACAAAACGTCCAGGAATCGGTGCATTTCGCACCGCTCGGCGAAGAGGATGGACGCGCGATCGCGGTGATCGGCTGCACTAGCGTCGACGTCCTGGTGCGCGATGTGGACGCCCTGCCCCCGCCGGGCACCGACAACACCGTCGAGGAGATCTCGGTGCGGGCCGCCGGGCCGGCGCTCAACGTCGCGTTCGTGGTGCACGCGTTAGGTGATGGGCCGGCGGGCTGCTTCGGCGCCATCGGCGACGACCCGCTGGCCTCCATGGTTCGTGACGAATGCGCGGACCGTGGCGTACCCACCCACGGCCTCGCCCGGCGGACCGGCGAACGCACCGGCGTGTCGGTGGCCCTGGAAAGCCGCACCCGCCCGCGCGCGTTCCTCACCGACCTGGGCGCCGCCGCGCACCTCGACGAGTCCCTGGTGCCGGACTCGTTCGCCGACTACAGCGACGTGCTGCTCGCCGGCTACTTCGTCGCGCCGGGCCTGCGCGGGGAGGCCAGCGCGAGAATCCTGCGCCGCGCCCGCGCCGACGGCGCCCGGACCTGGCTCGACCCGGGCTGGGACACCGACTCCTGGACGTCCGGCGGCGCGGACGAGATCCGGCGCCTGCTACCGGAAGTCGACTTCTTCCTGCCCAACACCGACGAGATCGCCCCGCTCACCGGCGCGTCCGATCCGGTCGCCGGCGGTCGCGAACTGGCGAAACTCACCCGGGTCGGAGTGGTGCTGAAAGCGGGCGCCGACGGCGCCTACTGGATCGGCCATGACGAAGATCCCGTGCATGTACCCGCCCGCCGGGCCACGGTGGTCGACACGACCGGCGCGGGAGACGCGCTCAACGCCAGCGTCATCGTCGGTCTACGACGCGGGCTCTCGATCGCGCACAGCGTCATACTCGGCGTGGAAACCGCCAGCACGATCGTCGGCCGGACCAGCGCCCGCCGCTGGGACCCGCTCGCATAGTCGCCGACGCGGGCCGGGTATGCCAGCCGGGTATGTCGGCCGGGCGAGGATTTACCGCGCGGCGTGCTTGTCGGCGGGCTCACCCGCAGGCGATCCGGCGACCGGCCGCGTCGCCGGGGGGTGCCCGTCCGGACTCGCGCCGGGTAACGCAGCGCGGCGCAGGGCGGGCATCGCCGCCTCGTGGGCGCGGCGCAACCGGCGCGTCACCGCGGCGTACACGATGCCCGCCGCCGCGTACACCCCGGCCATGACGGCGATCAGCGCCACGCTCCGACCATCGAACGGCACTACCAGCGCCCCAACTGCGAACGCGCCGACGTAGAAGACGTTGTTCGCCGTGTCGTACAGCGCGAAAACGCGCCCCACATAGGCGTCGTCGGCGTCCGACTGCACGATCGAGTCGACGCACACCTTCACCGCCTGATAGGTGAACGCCAGCACCGGGGCCGCGACGAAGATCGCCACCAGCGAGAAGCGCGGGCCGCACACCGCCGCCGTCACCGACGCGGCGATCATCAGGCCCAGGATGGTGGTGGTCCGGCCGAACATGCGCACCAGCACCGGCGTGGCCACCGCCCCGGCCAGCAGCCCGACCGAGATCGCGGCCAGCACCTCGGCGATGCCATTCAGGCCGGGCAGTAGCGGGCCCACGCGCGCCGTGAAATGGTGCTGGTAGAGCAGCAGGATCACCAGCGTCGCCATGCCGAAACAGAACCGGACGGTGACGACTAGTACCACCGACACGCCCACCGTGGGCCGATCCACGGCGTGCCGCAGCGCGCTGGAGAACCCTGCCAACACGGCTCGGATCGGCTGCGCCGGCTCGTCGGTGGAATCCGGACCCAGCGCGCCGCGGGAGAAGCCGGCGGTCAGAACCACCGCCAGCAGATAGAACACCGGGACGGTCGCGGTCACCACGGCGATCGGGCCGTTGGTCACCCCGATCAGGTCGCGCATCAGGATGGCGTACCCGCCGCCCGCGGCCGTCGCGATCGAGCCGCAGGTCACGGCCAGCGCGTTCGCCGGCACCAGGGCACCGGTGGGGACAGTGTGCGGCAGCGCAGCGGACATGCCGGAACCTACGAACCGGGCGGCGCCGGTCACCAGCAGGGCGCCGACCAGCAGCACCCAGGACGGGGCGCCCAGCGCCAGCATGCTCGCGACGCCGAGCACCAGCACCGCTCGCATCAGGGTCGCGACGATGATCACCGACCGCCGCGCCCAGCGGTCCAGCAGGGCCCCGGCGAACGGGCCGATCACCGAATACGGCAGCAGCAGCACGGCGAATGCGGCCGCAATGGCCGCCGCGGAAGACTCCCGGGTCGGGTTGAAGAACACGGCGGAGACCAGCGCGCCCTGGAACGCGCCGTCGCCGAGCGAGGAGAAGACGCGTATCCCGATCAGTCTGCGCAGCGCGGCGAGCCGGAGCAGGGACAGTGCTCGGACGGACGTCTCGCCCGCTGCGACGCCTCCGTGGCGCTTGTGGTCCGACGTGCGTTCCGCCTGCGGCGCGCGGGGTCGGGGCGCGTCGGAACTCACACCCATAGACGGTACGGGAACGACGCCGGCCTGCGCGTCGACCGGCCGGCGGTACTGTTCACGCTGCTCACGCGCGGGTGGCCGGCGGGCGTAGGCCCGCTCGGTGGAAACGGGCGAGAATACAAGTGATGACCACGGCGCAGACGATAGGACCGGGGTGGCTGTTGGTGGCCACGCCGAAGCTGCGCGACCCGAATTTCCGTCGCACGGTCGTGTATCTCATCGCCCACAATGAGCACGGATCAGTCGGCGTCGTGATCAACCGGCCGAGCGAAACCGCCGTGCACACCGTGCTTCCCGCGTGGGGCGAGCATGCCTCGCGCCCGCCGGTGCTGTACGTCGGCGGCCCGGTGCAGACGGACGCCGCGATGGCCATGGGGGTGGTGAGGCCCGGCGTGGACCGGGCGCGGCTCCCGTTCGTCGAGCCCGTGGCCGGGCCGGTGGTCCTGGTGAACCTGGACAGCGAGCCCGATGCCGCGATGGCGCAGCTGCGCGGCCTGCGCGTGTTTGCCGGGCACGCGGGCTGGGGTCCGGACCAACTCGCCGACGAGCTCGCCGAAGACGCCTGGGAGGTGCTGCCCGGGCTGCCGGACGATCTGCTCGCCGGGCCGCTGGTCGACGTGTGGTTCCGGGTGCTGCGCCGGCAGGGCTGGCCGGATGCGCTCAAGGCCTACCACCCCGGCGACCTCATGCGGAACTGACGTGGGCCCGTTCGGATAGCGACCGCCCGATCTCTCGGTGCGCATGATCGTTTATGACGACGTTCGCGGCTGCGCCGCCGTTCTCGTTCTGGACACTCGAACGTTATGGCCCGCGCCGCGGCAGCGCCCGCGCGTCAGCGCAGGGTCGCATCGGGGAGGAGGTCCGGAATGTCGGACGCGGCGTGGCCCGGCTGCCCGCCAGAACCCGCAGTGCCGCTGCTGCTACGTGAACCGCTGCACCCGCTATCGCCGCAGCCGCATCCCCCGCAGCAGGACCCGCCCCCCGGCTTACGCGCCGGGCGGGGAACCGCGCGCGCCGCGCGGTCGCCGATCCGGGATCCCGCGGCAAGCTGGCCGAACACCCCGGCCAAGCCGAGCACGGCTACCACGATCGCCCCGGCGGTGCCGATCGGAAGCGCGAGCACCAGCACGGCGCACAGCGCGCCGACGGTGCCTGCGCCGATCACCAACGGCGCCGCCACCCGGTTCGCGAGGGCGAAGGCCTCGTCGCTCGCCAGCGCAGCCTCGGTGTGCAATCCCAGCCGTCCCTTGCGGTCGAGCCGCCCGGACCAGCCGCGGAGCCCCGCGACACCAGCCGGCACCGCGAAGGCGAGCAGCACCGTGGCGAGCGCAATCGCGAGCGCGAGCGGGGCGTGGGGCACGGGAAGAAGCGTAGTCGCGGCTGTCCCCCTCCGCGTTGTGAGTCCCGTGTGGCACCGTACCGCCACCTCGCACACACGTGGCGCGCGGAGAGTTGCGCCGGCCCGCCCGCGGTATCATCACCCCGTGCGACGTGCGCTGCTGCTTACCCGGCCGCGCTGACCGGACCGGCACCGACTGCGCGGGGCCGCGGAGCCCGGCCGGCGCGGCGATCCCTCCTGCGATCAAGGGGGGATTTTTTGTGTCCGCGCCTCGGTTGCCCCGCGACGACGCCACTGGAACGAGAGATCGAGGATGACGACGATGACGGGTATCAGCGAGACGGCTACCGCGGCGACGGCCGCGCCGGCGGACGACGCGACGCCTCCGTTCCGGTACACCGCGGCCCTGGCGAACGAGATCGAACTGCGCTGGCAGGGCTATTGGGAGCGGCACGGCACGTTCCACACACCCAACCCGGTCGGCCCGCTGTCCGACGGGTATGACGCCGTTCCCGGCGAGAAGGCCTACATCCTCGACATGTTCCCGTATCCGTCCGGGGCCGGTTTGCACGTCGGGCATCCGCTCGGCTACATCGGCACCGACGTGCTGGGTCGCTTCCTGCGGATGACCGGCCGCAACGTGCTGCACACCGTCGGCTACGACGCCTTCGGGCTGCCCGCCGAGCAGTACGCCGTGCGCACCGGTACACACCCGCGCACCACCACCGAGGCGAACGTCGAGCATTACCGGAAGCAGCTGCGGCGCCTCGGTTTTGCGCACGACCCGCGCCGCTCGGTGGCCACCACCGACCCGGAGTTCTTCCGCTGGACGCAGTGGATCTTCCTGCAGGTGTTCAACTCCTGGTTCGATCCGGATGCCGCGGGCGGCGTCGGCAAGGCCCGGCCGATCGCCGAGCTAGAGGCCGAGTTCGCCAGCGGGACACGGCCCACTCCGGGCGAGAAGTCCTGGGGTGAGCTCACTGTCGCCGAGCAGCAGAAGATCATCGCCGGCTACCGGTTGGCGTATATCGATGAGGCGCCGGTCAACTGGTGCCCGGGGCTGGGCACCGTGCTGTCGAACGAGGAGGTCACCGCCGAGGGCACCAGCGAGATCGGCAACTTCCCCGTCTTCCGCCGCAACCTGCGCCAGTGGATGATGCGGATCACCGCCTACGCCGATCGCCTGGTGGACGACCTGGACCGGCTGGACTGGCCCGAGTCCGTGAAGTCCATGCAGCGCAACTGGATCGGCCGCTCCACCGGCGCGCAAGTCACCTTCCGTCTCGACGGCATCACAGATGGGGGTACCGCCCGTTTGCGGGGGGATGACGACGTGCCGGGCGACACCCCGTCGATCGAGGTCTACACGACCCGGCCCGACACCCTGTTCGGCGCAACGTATATGGTGCTCGCCCCCGAGAACCCGTTGGTGAACAGGATTGTCGCGCCGTCGTGGCCGGACGGCACGAAGGACGTGTGGACCGGCGGCGCGGCGACACCGGCCGAAGCCGTCGCCGCCTACCGGTCTGCGGCCTCGCGCAAGTCCGACCTGGATCGGCAGGAGAGCCGCGACAAGACCGGCGTCTTCACCGGCGCGTACGCGATCAATCCGGTCAACGGCGCGCGGCTGCCCGTGTTCATCGCCGATTACGTGTTGATGGGCTACGGCACCGGCGCGATCATGGCGGTGCCGGCGCAGGACGAACGAGACTGGGATTTCGCGGAAGCCTTTGACCTGCCGATCATCCGAACCGTGCAGCCGCCGGCTGACCACGACCTGGATACGGCGTTCACCGGTGACGGCCCGGCCATCAACTCCGCCAACGACGAGATCTCGCTGAACGGCCTCGGCGTCGCCGATGCCAAGGCACGCATCATCGACTGGTTGCAGGACAAGGGATTCGGCACGCCGCAGGTGCAGTACAAACTGCGCGACTGGCTGTTCTCCCGGCAGCGGTACTGGGGCGAGCCCTTCCCCATCGTCTACGACGAGAACGACGTGGCCATGGCGCTTCCCGACGAGTACCTGCCGCTGGAGCTGCCGGAGGTGGAGAACTACTCGCCGCAGTCCTTCGATCCGCAGGACGCCGACTCGACTCCGGTACCGCCGCTGGCCCGCGCCACCGAGTGGGACACCGTGACCCTCGATCTGGGCGACGGTCCGAAGGTGTACCGGCGCGAGCTGAACGTGATGCCGCAGTGGGCCGGCTCCTGCTGGTACGAGCTGCGCTACCTGGACCCGACGAACGAGACCGCCTTCTGCGACCCGGATGTCGAGAAGTACTGGATGGGCAAGAACCCCGACCGGCCGAATGACACCGGCGGGGTGGACCTGTACGTCGGTGGGGTGGAGCACGCCGTGCTGCACCTGCTGTACTCCCGGTTCTGGCACAAGGTGCTCTACGACCTGGGCTACGTGTCGAGCGAGGAGCCGTTCCGGCGGCTGTTCAACCAGGGCTACATCCAGGCCTACGCCTACACCGACGAGCGCGGCTTCTACGTACCCGCGGAGGAGGTCACCGAGGAGGCACCTGGCGAGTTCCGTTACCAGGGAAAGAAAGTCCACCGCGAGTACGGCAAGATGGGCAAGTCACTCAACAACGTCGTGACCCCGGACGCGATGTGCGAGAACTACGGGGCGGACACGTTCCGCATGTACGAGATGGCCATGGGCCCGCTGGACGTCTCCCGCCCGTGGCAGACGAAGGATGCGATCGGGTCGCTGCGCTACCTGCAGCGGCTGTGGCGCGTAGTGGTCGACGAGCAGACCGGGGAGACCGTCGTCACCGAGGAGCCGGCCGACCTGGAGACGCGAAAGTTGTTGCACCGCACTATCGACGGGGTGCGCACCGATTTCGCGAACATGAACTACAACACGGCTATCGCGAAGCTCATCATGCTCGTCAACCATGTGACGAAGGCCGGCGGCCGGGTCTCCCGTGAGGTCGCCGAGCCGCTCGTGCTGATGACGGCGCCGCTTGCCCCGCACATTGCCGAGGAGCTGTGGCAGCGCCTCGGGCACGACGCTTCGCTGGCACGCGGCCCCTTCCCGGAGGCCGACCCGGAGCTGATCAAGGTCGACGAGGTCGAGTACCCGATCCAGGTCGCGGGCAAGGTGCGCTCCCACGTCACCGTAGCGGCGGACGCGGACGCAGCCACGATCGAGCAGGCGGCCCTGGCCGACCCGCGCATCGTCGAACTGCTCGCCGGCGCCGCGCCCCGCAAGGTCGTCGTGGTCCCCGGCCGCATGGTCTCCGTCGTGCCGTAAGCGGCTGTCCGGCGCGGCAAGGCGGTGATCGCCGCTCCGGGCTGTCTTCTGACAGACGTCGAAGTGAACGCCTCGGCGCCCGATGTCATCGACGGGTCAGTGTGGAATCCGCGCATGCTCGGCCATGGGCGCCGCACGGGAGGTGCCCGGTCTTTAGTCGCCTTCGAGGGTGATGGCTCTGGATGTCGGCGGGTCTTCGATGGTGTAGCCGCGATCGGCCAGAAGATGGTCGATCGGTTCTTCTGTTCCTGGTGGCCAGGCCCGTGGGCCGGAGATTCCGAACAGGTAGTAGCCGACGGCGTGTTCGCTCAGGCTGAAGCGCAGCGGCGCGGGCGAGGCCGTCGATGCCTGCGGCCCGGAAAGAGCTGGCCAGGGACTGGAACGCTGCGTAATCGGGGCCGGGCGCGGTCAACTCCCCGGTCACGATGCCGGCGCGGGCGGCTGTCGCGTCGAAAAGGTCGGCAACCTCCACGTCGTGGACGAGCGCGAGGCGTACCAGTTTTCGGGCGTCGATCTCTTCGCGCCGAACTGTTGCGGCGCCGATCAGCAGGTGGCCGAACGACTCCGTGACGGCACCGATCGCCTCCCGGGCGACGTTCAAGGTACCGTCCGGCCCCGGAAGGTCGAACCGTCCGATGCCGGAGGAGAAGTACCAAGAGCCTTGCGCTTGCCCATCGGTGCGTCTGCGACGGTGGCACCGGTACACCGACTCGCCGGCGCCGAGATGACGGGTCGCTATGCTCCGCGCCTCGCGGACGGTCAGGTGCTCTGGTGTCACCCGCGCGGAGCGCTGCCTCACGCGGTCCACGCGGCCGCGTCTTGCCGGGCCAGGGCGAGCACACCGCTCGCATCGTCCCCGACGGCGTCAATTGCTCGGCGCCCACCCACCTCGGCCATGGGGGTGACCAACCAGTCCAGGACCGTCCACGGGGTGGCGGCAGCGGGAAGGAGGACCTGCAGGATTTCACGCAATCCTTCAATCAACTGCCCGGTCTTCTCGTCGAACTGCAGGGCCGGGAAGGCATTATGACCGTCGGCGGTGCGGACGCGAAGGATGGTGTTCCGGCGGATCATGTTCGTCACGCTCTGGCGACTGCCCGTGCCCAGGATCGCCATGACCTTCGCCGTGGTGTAAAACTTCCCGAACCGCCGGTCGCTTTCCTCCTTGCGGCGCAGGTCCGCCATCCGACGCGCAAGGTCGTCGGCGTAGTCGACAATCGCCGACCTGGCCACCGCTATTTCCCGGTCACTCTCGACGGCCACGCCCATGTCGTGGGCGATCCGGGTGGCAAGTCGAGCTGTCGGTGCAACCATGACCCACTTCTTCCAGGAGACGTTTACAGTCTACCTCGAATGTAAACGCAGATCGAGCTCAGCGGCCGCGACTCCCGTCAGGATCACTACAGCACGCCCGCCGCCCCGGTCGAATCGGGTTCCTCCTCGGCGTCGGCTCAGATCGCCGCGCCAGATGGTCACGCATGGCACCGATCGCCGCCCCGCCCGAGCGCGTGGGAGACTACGACGTCAGGGTGCTGGTGGGGAGGCGGACGATGCGGCTCGAACTGCCGGTGATCCGGGTGCAGGTGCAGTGCGACCGCATCAAGCCCGGGGTGGCCCCGCATCGCGAATACCGGCCGGGCGTGCTGCTGGAGGTGGCCGAGTTGTGCGTCACTCCCGACGGCGCGGTCGGTGTTGCCGCCGACGGAACGCGGCACATCGACGTGCATCACCGCCAGCACCCCAATACCCGCGACGCGCGCGGCAGGTCCGGCCTGTCGATCATGACGACCGGCGACTACCTCGCCCTGCGCGCCCGGTACGGCTCGCATCTGGTGGACGGCATCGCCGGCGAATCGATCCTGCTCGACTACACGCCGGGGCTCGCTCGGCGCGCCATGCCCGCCGAGCTGTGGATCGCTCGAGGTGGCACTGCCGGTAGCGCTGTGGTCACCGTGGACACAGCCGCGAGTATGACGGCCAATGGCGCTGTCGCCCACCGCCCCGACGGGCCGGGCCGGTCGGAACGGGGTGCGGCCGAGAACATCGTCATACTCGAGAAGCACAGCGCCGCAGGCGAAGTCGGGGCATCGCTGCACCTGATGGGCGTTCACGTCGCGAAGCCGTGCGTCGAGTTCACACGATTCTGCCTGGGCCAGGAGCCGTCTCCCACGGCCGACGATGCCGTGCGGCGCGGGCTGATCGACCTGGACGAAGGCGCCCGGGGCTACAAGATGGTCGCGGCGGGCGACGGCGTCATCCGCCGAGGGGACGTGCTGATCTGCGACTTGGCGGGCTGACGCCCGATCCGGCGCGGGTGGTGCGCCGCGAGTGCTCTGACCCGGTACCACCGCCTCCGCTCATGTGATCCGAGGTGGCGCCATGTCGTCACGTGGGGCGTACGGGGTGGGACAGCAAAACGGACCGGAGCGCACAGGTGGTGCGCTCCGGTCCGGGCCCGAGCGGCCGGGTGCGGAGCCGCCGGACGTTCTCAAGCGATGGCGCGCGCTGTC
>OFTX01000484.1_pt1 | contig 20855 bp, 18 predicted proteins | sample 1775051 | NCBI WGS metagenome assembly OFTX01 (sample SAMN08195772, study PRJEB24354) | sludge metagenome | isolation source: sludge from phenol fed wastewater aerobic bioreactor A | place: India: Nagpur | collected 2016-09-15
CCCTTGTCGTCACAGGTGTTCTCGGCGATCGCCGCGACCGCACGCGATACCCCGATCCCGTAGGACCCCATCGTGACGGTGACCAGTTTCCCGTTCTCGTCCAGCACCTTCAGGTCCAGCGCCTCGGCATACTTACGGCCCAGTTGGAAGATGTGCCCCATCTCGATACCGCGCGCCGATTCCAGGGGTGCCCCGCAGGAGGGGCACGGATCGCCGTCGAACACCTCGGCGGCCTGCACGGTGCCGTCCGCCGTGAAGTCGCGCCCGGCCACCAGGTCCAGCACATGGTGCCCGGGCGAATCGGCCCCGGTGACCCATGCCGTACCGTAGGCCACCCGCGGGTCGACGAGGTAGCGAATGCCCGTGGCGGATGCCGCGCCGAGCACGCCCGGCCCGACGTAGCCCTTGGCGAGCGCCGGGTACGTCGCGAAGTCTTCCTCCGAGAACGGCACGACCTCGGCAGGCGTCACCTGCGCCTCCAGCCGCTTCATGTCGACCTCGCGGTCGCCCGGCACACCGACTGCCAGCGGTTCGACCGACCCGTCGGGTTGGCGCAGCATCACCAGCAGGTTCTTGAGCGTGTCGGCCGCGGTCCACGCCCGGCCATCGGGACGTGCGTACTTGCCGTTCAGCAGGTCCACGAGTGTGTCGATGGTGGGCGTGTCGGGGGTGTCCTCGACATGCGCGGCGGGCAGTGCCGCCACCGCCTGCGGCGGCAACGCGGCCGGCGCGGGGACCGTCACGGCCTCCACGTTCGCCGCGTAATCGCACGTGGAGCACCGCACATACGTGTCCTCCCCGACGGCGGCCTCGGCCAGGAACTCCTCGGACCGCGACCCGCCCATCGCCCCGGACATCGCCGAGACGATCACGTAGGAGAAGCCCAGCCGATCGAAGATCTTGATGTACGCGTCGCGATGCCGCTGGTAGGCGGCGTCCAGCCCGGCGTCGTCGATGTCGAACGTGTAGGAGTCCTTCATCACGAACTCGCGCCCGCGCAGGATGCCGGCCCGCGGCCGCGCCTCGTCGCGATACTTCGTCTGGATCTGGTACAGCGCCAGCGGCAGCTGCTTGTACGAGGAGACGATGTCCTTGACCAGCAACGTGAACATCTCCTCGTGCGTCGGCCCGAGCAGGTAATCGCCCTTCTTCCGGTCCTGAAGCCGGAACAGCGTTTCGCCGTACTCCGTCCACCGGCCGCTCGCCTCGTAGGGCTCCCTGGGCAGCAGCGCCGGGAAGTGCACCTCCTGGGAGATCTTGTCCATCTCCTCGCGGACGATCGCCTCGATCTTGCGATACACGCGGTAGCCGAGCGGCAACCAAGAGTAAATGCCGGGCGCGGCCCGACGGATGTATCCGGCCCGCATGAGCAGTCGGTGGCTCGGCACCTCCGCGTCCGCCGGGTCCTCTCGCAGGGTGCGCAGGAACAGGGTGGATAGGCGGGTGATCACCGGCGGGCTCCTCAACTGATATGACGCTGTCCTCGTGCGCTGCCCCGCTGTCCCGGCGCAGCCCGTCCAAGCGTAGTGCGCCCGGCGCGTCGGTCGGCCGCGGTGCCGTGGCGCCGACCGGATGACACGTGGCACCCGGCACAAGGCACACGACACGGGGCGCGCGAGTCAGGGCGCGTCACGCCGCCGATAGGCTCGACCCTCGTGCTCGTGCTGCTGCCCCCGTCGGAGACCAAGGCCCCGGGCGGGCGCGGCCCGGCTCTCGATCTCGAGACACTGCTCTTCCCGGAGCTTCGTCATACTCGGGAAGCCCTGATCAGCGAAGTGGCGCGGCTGTCCGCGGACCTGCCCGCGGCTCGCGCGGCGCTGAAGGTCACGGCCGCGAAGGACGACGAGATCGTGGCGAACGCCCGGCTGCACACCGCGCCCACCCTGCCCGCGCTCAGCCGCTACACGGGGGTGCTCTACGACGCACTGGACGCCGGCACCCTGAGCCGCGCCGAACGGGCCCGCGCCGAGGCCCGCATCGTCGTCATCTCCGCGCTGTTCGGCGTCGTGCGGGCGGCCGACCCGATCCCCGCGTACCGCCTGTCCGCGGGGTCAGTGCTCCCCCGGCTCGGCGGCATCGCCGCGTGGTGGCGGCCCGCGCTCGCACCTCGGCTGGCGCGTCTGGCCGCACCCGTGCTCGACCTGCGTTCCGGTGCCTACGCGGCATTCGGCCGGATCCCCGGCGCGATCACCGTCCGCGTGGTGACCGAGCGACCCGACGGCACCCGGCAGGTCGTGTCGCATTTCAACAAAGCCACCAAGGGGCGCCTGGCGCGGATCGTCGCCGCCTCCCGAGCCGAGGTCGACACCGCCCATGATGTCGTCCGCCTCGCGTGCCGCTCGGGTCTGCGCGCTCTGCGGACCGGCGACGACGCGCTGGAGGTCGTGACCTGACCCGCCCCCGACGACCCGCAGTGCCCCTCCGGGTCGCCTCCCGGGAGGGGCGGGGGCGCCGGGGCACGACGCGGCGGCAGCAGGCGGTGAACCGGGCAAGGGCTACGGTGTGCAGAACCGTTCCGCACCATGCCGGAAGGCGTCGGGGTGATCGCCGTGCCAGAGAATCTGCGCCGAATCCGCGCCGCGACCATCGACGACGCGGAAGCGATCGCCCGCGTCCACGTCGCGTCATGGCAGGCGGCCTACCGGGGACTCTTACCGCAGGCATTTCTCGACTCCATGTCCGCGCAGCGGGGTCAGCAGAACTGGACGCACATCCTCACCTGGGGCGCGCAGGATGTCCGTGTCGCCGAGCTCGCGGGTGACATCGGCGGTTTCATCGCGACCGGGGCTCCCGCCGACGACCCGTCCAACAGCAAGGTCGGCGAACTCTGGGCGAACTACCTGCTACCCGATTGGCGGGGTACCGGCACAGGCTCCGCCCTGCACCAGGCAGGCATCGACGCTCTGGCGAGCCGATTCGATGAGGCGATCCTGTGGGTCCTCGCCGGCAACGCACGGGCGCGAGCGTTCTACGAACGGCACGGCTGGCATGCGGACGGCGCGCGCAAGACCGCGACCATCGGCGGCGCCGCCGTCGACGAGGTCCGATACCGTCGCCGACTCCGGCCAGGCCCCACCGGCGAGCCGTAGCACACTGCTACAATTGGGGTGAATCGACGGGAGGTCCCGATGCGAACGATCCCGCAGCGCGAATTGCGAAATGACAGCGGCCGCATCCTCGCGGAGGTTGCCGCCGGCGAATCTATCGAGGTCACGAGGAACGGCGTCGTTATGGCAGTACTCGTGCCGCCGCGCCTCGGTCCAGTGGAGCGAGGCCGTCGCGATGGCACAGTACTTCCGGCGGGCCGCCGTATTCGGGTCCGCGATCTGAACCGGGTGACGGCGGATGAGCCGCTGCAGGTCGTGCTCGACGAGTTGCGTGGCGAGCGGTGACGACGATCTATGCGGACACATCCGCGTGGGGAAAGCTCGTCAAGCAGGAGCCGGAGTCGGACCACTTTTCCGCGTACGTAGACGAACGTCTGGACGCCGGCGACGATTTCGTCTCCTCCGCACTGCTGATCACCGAGATGAACCGACTCGCGGAACGCTTCGACATCCCTCGGACCCTCGTGTCCGAGGCGCTGACGCAGGTCAACATCTTCCTTCCACAGATGTCGATCTACCGCGAAGCCGGCCGTCTACCGGGCGGGGATCTCCGCAGCCTCGATGCGATCCACCTCGCGCACTGCCTCGCGATCGAGGCGGACGTGCTGGCCTCCTACGACGAACGGCAGCTAGCCGCGGCCCGCGCATTGGGGATTCGGACCGTATCGCCCGGGTGCCCGAATTCCGACAAGTGACGCCCCGGGAGCTTCGCGGGTATGGCTTCGGGCCGGTCAGTCCAGTGGGTGCCGGTATTTCAGGCCGTTGAATTTCTCGAAGCCACGGTCGGAGCTGACCAGAACGGCGTCATGTTCCATCGCCAGCGCCGCGTGGTAGGCGTCCGGGATGTCGTTTCCGACAACCCCGGTTCGCCGGCAAAGGCCGGAGAAGATCTCCCAGTGCCGGACACCGGCCCGAACTGGTACCGAACCCCGGGCCCGGCGGAATGACTCCAGTTCGTCGAGAACCTCCACCGTGTCGTAGGGTGCGCGCCCCAACCGCGGATGGGTGAGGACGCGCATGACGCCGCTCAGCACCAGCTCGGAGACGCCCAGCGGCTCTGGCGCCACGACGGCGTGTTCGAGCCAGGTTCGCACCTCACGGTGATGTGGCGCGTCAGGTCTCAACGCGTCTATCCAGACGTTGACATCTGGGATGATCACCGGCGCTTCTCCAGCGGCAGGCCCTCCTCCATGATGTCGAGCAGCGCCGAGTTGTCGTGCGGATCGACTCCCGGCAAGGGGTCCCAGCCGGGCCGCAACGGCCGGATTCGGAACGGCGCACGTGCGCGCCGCGGTTGCTGCAGCAGGTCGATCAGTGCCTGCTCGACCAGCGACGTGACCGTCGAATCCTCCTCGGCGGCGCGAATCCGCACCTGACGATAGATGTCGTCATCGATGTTCAACGTGGTGCGCATGGGGCAAGCATACATGCAGATTCGCATATCGGCACATCATTGGCCGTTCCCCTCGGCGATCGGGCAACTCCGTCGTGGCAGCGATGCAATGACCCTTCTCAACTTCTAGCGTGCCCCGAGAATGCTTGGGGCGTCATCGATTCCGGCACGCCCAGGCCGGTGCAGGGATCCCAGCCGACACCGGCCTGGTAGGCGCCGTTGCTGCCCTTCGTGATGTCGCGGGTGTGCGGGGCAGGCTCGGCGGGTTGCACGCCGCCATAGAGCCCGGATTGGGCGAGGCCCACGCGAGCTCCGGTGAGCTGCACGATCCGGGCGATCAGCGCCGCCCAGAGCGGCGCGACCGCGCTCGTGCCCCCGATCACCGTCCACGAGCCGTCCACGTACACCTGGTAGCCGGTCTGCGGGTCGGCGACCGCGGCGACGTCGGGGACGCCGCGCCCCACGCGCCCGCCGACACGTGCCGGGACCCCTGCGTTCTGCTGCCAGGGGGGCAACGGAAAGGTGTCACTAACCCCGCCGCCGGTCGCTCCGCCGCGCCCGCCGTCATTCCAGACGACCTCCGAGTCCACGGTGCCGTCGGTGGCCACCAGCGATGTCCCCCCGCAGCCGAGCACATGCGGACTGGAGGCCGGGAAATCCGCGTGGACGACCCGGCCGGAGGCATGGCGCCTGCTTCTCGCGTCAGCGCTCTCCGTGTCGCCGCTGGTGGCGTCGCTACCTTTGGGACTGCTGCTCGGGGTGTCGCTGCTTCCGTTGTCCCCAGCCGCCGCGGTCACGGTGATGCCCATGGCGACCGCGTCGGCGAACGCCTGGTCCATCGCGGTGCGCGCGGCAGTGGTCCACTGGTCCTCGCTCTGCCCCCAGCTGATGCTGATCGCCGTCGGCGTAGGGGTGGCGTGCGACGCGACCGCGATCGCGTCGAGGAATCCTGCGTCGGTGTTCGGGGCGAAATACACGTCGATGGCCGCGGCCGGCGCGAGCGCGCCGACGACCTCGATATCGAGCAGCACCTCGCCGTCCGCCCCGGCCGGATCCTGCCCCGGGACGTTCTCCGCGCCGTCCACGCCGATCGCCCGCACGGTCGGTGTCGCGATGCCGAGCCGGCCGAAATAGGTGTCCAGGTCGGCCTGGGCGAACCCGCCGTCGAGTTCGATGATCGCGACCGTCTGCCCCGCGCCGTCGGCGGCCGGCATACGGTAGATCTCGGCGAGTTGCGGCGGCGTGTAACTCCTGCCACCGGCATGCGGAACGGCAACGAGCGAACGCGGAAATGCTTGCGGCGCCGTGCCTCCGAGAACAGCGACCACTACATCCGAGAGTTCTGGCGGCGGCTCGGCGAGCCACCGCCGGACGACCTCGGCCGGGCCTTCGACGCGCACCCGTCGCGACGGCGCGTGCTCCTCGACGACGGTCAACCCGGCGCTGCGGGCCGACTCGCAGACCCGACTCATATCGGCCGGCTCGGCCCCGAATCGCTCCCCGAGCATCGCGGACGTCATGGGTTCGGCCGCACCCGGTGCCGCTTCTGGTGCCACTGCCGGGGTCCCCGCCGCCGCGGCCCGCTCGCCGATCCCGGTACGGCGGCGCAGCACGATTGTCGCAGTCGCGCGCGGCCCGCGCCCCTGCGCATTGCTATCGCTGTGTGCCATGGCCCTGTCCCTTCCATTGATCGGGGTGTCGGCCGGAAGTCGACGCACACGGCCACCGCGGGCGCCGAGCGACGTCACACGGCGCTGCCGCCGGCCCGCTCCAGTCGCACGATCACCGACTTCGAGGTCGGCGTGTTCGAACCTTCGGCCGTCGAATCGAGCGGGACGAGCAAGTTCGCCTCCGGGAAGTACGCCGCGACGCAGCCCCGCGTGGTCGGATAGGCGACCGCCCGGAAGCGCCGCGCGCGCCGCTCCACGCCGCCGAAATCGTTGATGACGTCGACGATGTCGCCGTCCGCCAGCCCGCGTTCGGCGAGATCGTCCGCGTGCACGAAGACCACCCTGCGACCGCCCTTGATCCCGCGGTACCGGTCGCCCAGCCCGTACACCGTGGTGTTGAACTGGTCGTGCGACCGCACGGTCTGCAGCAGCAGGCAGCCGTCCGGCACCTCGACCGCCGTCGGCGGGTTGACCGTCAGGTGCGCCTTGCCGTTGTCCGTGGTGAACGTGCGGGAGTCGTGCGGCGGGCGCGGCAGCATGAACCCGCCGGGCTGCGTGACCCGCTCCTCGTAGGAGTGGAAGCCCGGAACGACGTGCTCGATGTGCTTGCGGATCACCCGGTAGTCGTCCCGCATCCGCGACCAGCCGAGGTCGTCGCCGAACAGGCGCTCGGCCAGCCCCGTGACGATGGCGACCTCGCTGCGCATGTTCGGCGACCCCGGCTTCAGCTTTCCCTCCGATGGATGCACCATCGCCATCGAGTCCTCGACGGTGACGAACTGCGGGCCGGTGGCCTGTTCGTCGATCTCGGTGCGCCCGAGACACGGCAGCAGCAGCGCCTCGTCGCCGTGATACAGGTGCGATCGATTGAGCTTGGTCGCGACGTGCACGGTGAGCTTGCAGTTCGCCATCGACTCCGACGTAACGAGCGTGTCGGGCGTCGCCGCGACGAAGTTCCCGCCGAGCGCGACGAACACATCGACCTTGCCGTCGCGCAGCGCGCGAATGGATTCGACCGTGTCGTAACCGATCTCGCGGGGCGGGCTGAAGGAGAACTCGGCACCGAGCCGGTCCAAGAACGAATCCGGCATCCGCTCCCAGATGCCCATGGTGCGATCACCCTGCACGTTGGAGTGCCCGCGGATGGGCGACGGCCCGGCGCCGGGGCGGCCGATGTTGCCGCGCAGCAGCAGGAAGTTCGTGATCTCCCGGATGGTCGGCACGGCGTTCTTGTGCTGCGTCAGGCCCATCGCCCAGCACACGATGATCGAATCTGCTGCGGTCACGTAGTTCGCGATCGCGCCGATCTGCGCGCGCGTCAGGCCGCTCTGCTCCTCGATGCGAGCCCAGTCCAGGGCGCGCCAGGCCGTCATACACGCATCCAGCCCGTCGCAGTAGGTGCGCAGGAAGTCGTGGTCGAAAACCGTTCCGGGAGCGGCATCCTCGCGTTCCGTCAGGATCTTGTTCAGCCCGTTGAACAGCGCCAGGTCGCCGTTCACCCGCACCGGCACCAGCTCGTCGGCGAGTTGCGTACCCCTGCCGACCAGGCCGCGCGGCGACTGCGGATTGCGGAACTCGCCGAACCCGGCTTCCGGGAGCGGGTTGATGGCGATGATCTTCGCGCCGCGCCGTTTGGCCTCCTCGAGCGCGGTGAGCATCCGCGGATGGTTGGTGCCCGGGTTCTGCCCGGCGATGATGATGAGGTCCGCGTGCTCGGCGATGTCCGCCCGCGTCACGGTGCCCTTGCCGACGCCGATGGTCTGCGTGAGGGCCGTACCGGACGAGTCGTGGCACATGTTCGAGCAGTCCGGCAGAGGGTGGGTGCCGAGCCGCCGGGCGAGCAGCTGGTACGCGAACGCAGCCTCGTTGGAACAGCGCCCGGAGGTGTAGAACACTGCCCGGTTCGGGTCCGGCATGGCTAACAGCCGATCCGCGACGAGCTGCAACGCACGATCCCAGGAGATCGGCGCGTAGTGCGTGGCCCCCGGCGCCAGATACACCGGATCGGTGAGCCGCCCGAAATGCTCCAGATCGTGATCGTCCAGGGCGCGCAGCTCGGCGACGGAGTGCACGGCGAAGAAGTCGGGACGCACGCGCTTGCGGGTCGCCTCCCAGGCGACGGCCTTCGCCCCGTTCTCGCAGAACTCGGCGGTCTTGCGCTCTCCCGGTTCCGGGTCGGGCCACGCGCACGAGGGGCAGTCGAACCCGTGCACCTGGTTGAGCCCCAGCAGCGTCTTCAGCGACCGCTGCGGGCCCATCTCCGCCATCGCGTACCGCATCGAGGCCGCCACACCGGGGATGCCCGCCGATGTCGTCTTCGGCGCCCCGACCTCGACGCCTTCATCGGATATGACGATGTTCCGAGCCGACTCTCCCATAGCCCAACGGTAGGCCCTGGACGCCTCCACTGCCGAGGAAGAGCGCCCCGGAGTAGCGTCGGCACATGAGCCTGAATCGCCCGGTCACCCCGAATCCGTACGAACTGCTCCCCGCCGTGCCGAGCTTCTCGGTGACGTCCTCCGACCTCCACGACGGCGCTCCCATGCCGAAGGCGCACGTCTACGGCCCTGATTCGCCGGGCGGCGACAACCGCTCGCCGCAGCTCGCGTGGACTGGCTTCCCGGCCGGCACGCAATCGTTCACGGTCACCTGCTTCGACCCGGATGCGCCCACGCCGTCCGGTTTCTGGCACTGGCTCGCCGTGGACATCCCGTCATCGACGACCGCACTTCAGACGGATGCGGGCAGGTCGGACGGCTCGCTGCCCTCCGGCGCCTTCCACGCCCGCAACGACTTCGGCGATCACGCCTACGACGGCGCCGCGCCACCGCCCGGCGACATGGTGCACCGCTACTTCTTCGTGGTTCACGCCGTGGACCTGCCCAAGCTCGGCCCCGACGCGTCGGCGAGCCCCGCCGTGATCTCGTTCAACCTGGCGTTCCATACGCTGGCTCGGGCGATCCTGGTCGCGACCTTCCAGCACTAGGAAGATCACCCGTGGTGTGGGATTTGTTGCGGTCTCCGGAACGAATCCCACACACCAGATGATCATCCGAAAGCGGGACGCATAGCCTTGGGGCCATGCCCCATTACGACCTCGTCATCATCGGCACCGGCTCCGGCAACTCGATACCCCGGCCGGCCTTCGACCACTGGTCCATCGCGATCATCGAGAACAACGTCTTCGGCGGCACCTGCCTGAACGTCGGCTGCATCCCGTCGAAGATGTTCGAGTATCCGGCCGAGATCGCGCACGCGCTGCACGGCGCCGCGGCGCTCGGCGTCGAGGGGCACATCGAGAACGTGCACTGGCGCGCCATCCGCGACCGTATCTTCGGCCGCATCGACCCCATCGCCGCGAGCGGCAGGCGGTATCGCGAGAGCGACGAGTGCCCGAACATCACCGTGTACACCGGCACCGGGCACTTCACCGGGCCGAAGGCCCTGCACGTCGAGCTGAACGCCGGCGGGAGCGCCGACATCACGGCCGACCGCTACGTGCTCGCCGCCGGATCGCGTGCGGTGATCCCCGACATCCCCGGCCTGGACACCGTCACCTACCACACCTCGGACACCGTCATGCGGATCGAGGAACTGCCGCACCGCGTCGTGATCGCCGGCGGCGGGTTCATCGCCGCGGAGTTCGGGCACATCTTCGCGTCCCTCGGCTCACACGTCACCCAGGTCGCGCGCGGTGAGAAGCTGCTGCGTCACCTGGATGCCGAGGTCGCGCAGCGCTACACCGATGTCACCGCCGCCCGCTACGACGTGCACCTCCGATCGACCATCGGCAAGGTCTCGCCGCAATTGTCCGGAGATGACGGTGTTCTCGTGCAGATCTCCGGTCCGGACGGTGCGGTCCAGGCGGTCGAGGCGGACCTGCTGCTCCTTGCCACGGGACGCACGCCCAACGGGGACGAGCTGGGCGTGACGGCGACCGGCGTCGAACTCGACGCGGACGGATACGTGGTGGTCGACGAGCACCAGCAGACGACCGTGCCGGGCATCTGGGCGCTCGGCGACATCTCGTCGCATCGGATGCTCAAGCACGTCGCGAACCGCGAGGCGCGGATCGTCGCGCACAACCTCGCACACCCCGACGATCTCGCCGCGGCGGACGACCGGTTCATCCCCGCGGCGGTGTTCACCCATCCACAGATCGCCTGCGCCGGGATCACCGAGGAGCAGGCGCAGGCCCGCGGCATCGCCTACGTGACCGGCCGCCGCGACTACGGCGGGATAGCGGCCGGCTGGGCACGCGAGGACACGACCGGCTTCTGCAAGCTGCTCGCCGACCCGGCGACCGGCCTCCTGCTCGGCGCGCACATCATCGGGCCGGAGGCGGCCACCGTCATCCAGCCGGCACTGTCCGCGATGCAGTTCGGCATCCCGGCGCACGAGTTCGCGCGGGGCCAGTACTGGATCCACCCAGCGCTGCCGGAACTGCTGGAGAACGCGCTGCTCGACCTGCCCGCGCCGACCGGCTGACGCGCCGGGCCTACCGCTTGCCCGACGGAGCCTGTCGGCCGCTGGCGGCGGCGAACATCGTCATACTCGGTTCCCCCGCGACGAACCGGGACGGCGCTACGGGATGGTGAGCACCTCGGCACCGTCGCCGGTGACCACGAGCGTGTGCTCGAACTGCGCCGTCCACGACTTGTCCCGGGTGGTCACCGTCCAGCCATCGGGCCACTGGTCCCACTCGATGCCGCCGAGGGTGACCATCGGCTCGATGGTGAACGTCATGCCCGGCTCAAGGATCAGGTCGGCGGTCGGCTCGTCGTAGTGCAGCACCACCAGCCCGGAATGGAAGTCGCGGCCGATTCCGTGCCCGGTGTAGTCGCGCACCAGGCCGTAGCCGAATCTCTTGACGTAAGACTCGATGACGCGGCCGATGACGTTGATCTGCCGGCCGGGAGCGACCGCCTTGATGCCGCGCCGCAGCGCCTCGGCGGTCCGTTCGATGAGAAGCCAGTGCTCCTCGGCGATCTCGCCGGCCGGGTAGGTGGCGCAGGTGTCGCCGTGCACGCCGTCGATGTAGGCGGTGACGTCGATGTTGACGATGTCACCCTCCTCGATGACCGTCGAGTCGGGGATGCCGTGGCAGATGACCTCGTTGAGCGAGGTGCAGCAGGACTTCGGGAAACCGCGGTAGCCCAGCGTCGACGGGTAGGCGCCGTGGTCGCACAGGTACTCGTGCACCACCTTGTCGATGGCGTCGGTGGTGATCCCCGGCTCGATGATCTTGGCGCCCTCGGCCATGGCGCGCGCGGCGAGACGTGCTGCGACGCGCATCTTCTCGATCGTCTCCGGGGTCTGGACATGGGACCCGCCGGACAGTGTCGGCGCCGGTTTGCCGACGTACTCGGGTCGCTGGATGCCGCTCGGGACGGTACGGATCGGTGTCGGGGTGCCGGGGGTGAGCGCGGCGCGTGTCGATACTTCGGGCATGCCGTCGAGCCTACGGCGCGCCGTCAGCCCTTCGGCAGGGCGCCCAAGAAGGCGTGCACGATGTCGTTGCTGCGCTTCGAGGAGTTGCCACCGACGATCAGCACCGAGAAGGCGACGTCCCTGCGGAAGCCGACGGTCCACGCGTGCGCCTGGATCTGCCCGGCGGCGTCGACGTACTCGGCGGTGCCGGTCTTCGCATACACCTCGCCGTCGCCCTTCAGACCCTTGGCGGTGCCGTCGGTGACCACCGCCCGCATCATGGTCTTGAGCGCCGCCTGCACGGCGGGCGATCGCGGCGGTGCGGGATGGTCGACCGTGGTCGTGGTGCCTCGGATCAGCACGGGCATCGGCATATTGCCGGTGGCCGCGGTGGCCGCCATCAGCGCGGCCGAGAACGGGGTGAGTAGGTCCGTGCCCTGGCCGAAACCGTTCTCGGCACGGGCCAGGGTCGAATCGCCGGGTTGGATGGCACCGGTCAGCGTGGTGATACCCGCGATATCGAAGTCCAGGCCGATGCCGTACTGCCGTGCGGCCGCGGGGAGCGCATCGTCGGCCATCCGCGCTGCGAGCATGGCGAACGTCGTGTTGCAGGAGTGTGCGAACGCGGTGGTCGCGGTGACGGTGCCGAGCGAGAACCCCTCGTTGTGGATCGTCCGGTTGTTCGTCGTCCATTCGCCGGGGCAGGAGACCATGGTGGTCGGGGTGATGAGGCCCGCGTCGATCGCGGCGGTCGCCGTCACAATCTTGAACGTGGAGCCCGGCGGGTAGCGCCCGGTCAGCGCGATCGGGCCTTCCGCGTTCGCGGCGGCGTTCTGCGCGACCGCGAGGATCTCGCCGCTCGACGGCTGGATCGCGACCAGCACGGCGGGTTCGGTGATCGGGTCCAGCGCCGCCTGCGCGGCGTCTTGGACCGCGGGGTCGAGGGTGAGGACGACCTTCGGCCCCGGAGCCGCCGGCTGCTGGGCGATCGTCTGGAGCTCGTCGCCGGCCATGTCGACGGTGATGACGCGCCAGCCGGGTTTCCCCGCGGCCAGCTTCCGCGCCACCGGTACCGCCGTGCCGAGCACGGCCTGGGCGAACCCGGCGGTGGGCGGCAGGTCGCGCACGGTGGACGGCAGACCGACGCCGTCGATCGCCGACAGTTTCGCCTCCACCGGGGTGAAGTCGTCCTCGCGCAGGTTGGTGACGGTGTAACTGTCCTGGCCGGCGGCCTTGGCCGCCTTCACGCCCGCGGCGATCGACTTCTCGGTGACGGTCGGATCGAGCTTGCCGAGGATCGCGGTGAGCGACTTCGCCGTGGTGGCGAGATCGGCCACCTTCTTGATCAACAGCACCACCGAGTACACGCGGACCGGGGCGATGAGTTGTGCGTCGTTGCGATCGACGAGGGGTCCGTCGGAGGCCGGCTCGGCGCGGACGGACAGGGTCTGGCCGGGACCGAGGTCCGGGTGGACGATCTGCGGCGAGTAGTTCAGCAGCCAGCGCGTGCCCGATCCACTGCCCGAATCAGCCAGCGACCAATGCCACGGCGCCGTGTAGGTCCAGGTGCCGGCGATCGGGAGGGTCCACGTCATGGTCGCGGTGACGGTGACGGCGCTCGGCGACGTCCGATCGACGCGTCCGGTCGAGATCTTGAGACTCGTGGCCTTGAGATCGGCCATGACGGTATTCATGAGTTGGGCCGCTGCCGCGGGATCGTTGGTCCAGGCGGACGCGTCCTGGGTGCGACCGGCCTGCCAGTCCGCGGCGAACTGCGCAATGGTCGTGGCCGGGTCGCTCGCGGGTGGCGCGTCCGATGGTGCCGCCGCGGGTCCGGTGCACGACGTGAGCACCGCGAGGACGGTGAGCACCGTGATCGAGCCGAAGAATCGTCGCCAGCGCCGCACCACACCGACAGTATTCCGGCCGGGTCGGCCCGATGGGGGTCGGCACGCCGGGGCGGCGGTGTTCAGTGGCGCTCAGCGGCGTTCGCAACCGCGACAGCGACGTTCAGAACAGTATCGATGCGAATGTTCCGGTCCGGTGGAAGCCGACGCGATCGTAGGCGGCCCGGGCGGCCAGGTTGTGCGAGTTGACATAGAGACTGGGCAGCCGCCCCCAGCGCTGGACGGTTCGGACGACGGCCGCCGTGGCGGCCGAGCCGATGCCGCGGCCCCGCCACCGCGGATCGACCCAGACGCCCTGGATGAGCGCCACGGCGGTCGACAGCGCACCCACCTCGGCTTTGAAGACAACCGTGCGCCCGTCGAAGATCGCGAAGGCTCGTCCGGCGGCGACCAATTCCGCGACCCGCGCCCGGTACCCTGCCCCGCCGTCACCGGCACAGGGATCGACGCCGACCTCCTCGGTGAACATGGCCACCGCCGCCGGGTAGTAGTCGTCGAGCCGGTCGGGGGTGACGCGGACCACGCGGGGATCGGGCCGAAGCACGGGCGGGTCTGGGCAGACCATCAGCGGCTGCTCCGCCCGCACATCACGCGCGGGGCCCCAGGCCGACCGCAGATGCTGCCAGAGCGGGAGCGCGAACTCGGCACGCCCCACGATCGACGCGCACCGGCGGCCGGCCGGTTGCAGTCCGCGCGCCAACGCGCCGAGGGCGGCCGCATCGCCCGCCAGCGGAACGAGATTCGGTCCGACGAAGCACAGGGCGCCGTCGCCCCGGTCGCTGCCCCAGAATGTGCCGCCCAGGCGCGCCCGGTCCATCCCCACGGCCTCGAATCGCGCCGCGACCATGCACGATCCCACCGGGTCGCGGCCGAGAATCGCGCCGACGGATGACGCCGCCCCGCGGCCGAGCGGACGCGCCGACGCGCCGCCGAACCGCATCCGCAGCGCCGTCACCACCGTGGCTCCGCCTAACCGATCAGCCGGACCGGATTGACGATGTCGGCGACCGCGGTGAGCAGCGAGAGACCGATGAACAGCAGCACCACAACGTACGCGACCGGCATCAGTGCCGCCACGTCGAACTCCCGCGGCCGAGAGCGTCGCCGGATCTTCGCCCAACCCCTGCGGACCCAATCGATGACGGCGCCGAGCACATGCCCGCCGTCCAGTGGCAGCAGGGGCAGCAGGTTGAGCAGGAACAGACTCATGTTGAACCCCGCCAGCAGGTTCAGCACCCAGACGATCTTCGCCTTCACCGGCATCGGCTGAGCGAGGATCTCGCCGCCGATGCGCCCGGCGCCGATGATGCCCATCGGCCGGTTCGGATCGTTCTGCGACGGGTGGACGATAGCGTCCCACACGGCCGGGATTCGTTGCGGGATCCGCGCGACGGCCTTGCTGGCCGTCACGATGAAGTTCCCGGTCTGCACGAACGCCGCGCCGACCCCCTGCCGCACGTACTCCTGGTCCGGGCTGACCCCGAGAAACCCGATCACCGCCGCGCCGATCGGGTTCCCGTTCGCGTCGTACTTGGGTCGCTCGGTCGCGACGATCGGCACGTCGACCGTATGGCTGTCCCCGGCCCGGACGTAGGTGAGGCGGATGGTCCTGCCGCCCGAGTCGGCGATCACCGATTGGAACTGGGACCAGGTGTCGATCGGCGCGCCGTTGACCGCGGTGACCCGATCGCCCGGTTGCAGGCCGGCCTGCGCGGCGGGCGTCGCCGGATCGCCGGGCACGCAGGTGGTCCGCTGTTCCTGCCCCGATGGCGCGACGGGAACGATACAGGCGCTCACGTCATGGATCGTGGTGGTCACGGCCGGGATACCGACCGCCATCAGCGCGATCGCGAACAGCACCACGGCGAAGATGAGGTTCTGGGCGGGGCCGGCGACCATGACGACGATCCGTTTGAACGGATGGAGTTGGTAGAACTGGCGACCTTCGTCGGCGTCCGTCACCAGGGCGCGATCCCCGGCGCGGGTCTGCTCGCGGATCTGCCGGGCGATACCGAGCGGGCTTGCTGCCGTGGTGTTGAAACGCGCGCGGCCGTCCGGCGCGGGCGGCACCATGCCGATCATCCGGATGTACCCGCCGAGCGGAATGGCCTTGACACCGTACTCGGTATCGCCCAGGCGGCGCGACCAGATGGTCTTGCCGAAGCCGACCATGTACTGAGTGACCCGAACCCCGAACAACTTTGCGAACGTGAGGTGACCGGCCTCGTGCCACGCGATCGACACGATGAGCCCGACCGCGAAGATCACCACGCCGAGCGCATACCAGAGCACGGTCGGCACCGGGGCCCCACCTCCGCCGAAATCGTCGCCGTCGCCGACGCCGCTGCCATCGACACCGCACCGCGCGATGCGACGTTCCACTCCCCATCATCGCCCAACATCGCCGCGACGTGGCCCATGGCATTCGACGCATCAGGGTTCTCCTCGGCAATACTCACGGAAACATCAAGGATTTCGCGCGAATTCCTGACCATCCCAGCAAGCCGGTGCCCGCCGTGCGACAAACGGGATCGTTGCGGACATACTTGCGGGGTGACAGGCACGGAGCGATCGAACGCGCGCTGGGTCGCGCTTCTCCTCGCCGGTGCACTCGTCGCCTGCGCGGCCGTGGTCTACGCCATCGTCCGGATCACCAGCCCGGGCAATGCGGAGACGCCGCCGAGCACCTCGGAGACCACCGTGACCGGCCAGTCGTCCGATGCTCCGTCCACGGAGAGCGGGCTCGGCGCGACGTCGACACCCGGCTCGACTTCGCTCGCCTCGACCTCGACCACGGGTCCGCCAGCCGTCACCGGGTCATCGAAGCAGTCGGACTCGCCCCGGCCGGACGCATCCCCCGCGGTGCCGCCCACCACGACGCTGCAGCTTCCCGGTGCGCAGGTGGTGCTGCCCGCGGCATGGTCCGGCACGGCGAAGGTGACCGTGACGGTCGCGGGCGAGTGCGCGACGAGCACCCCCTCCGTCTACACGGATATCCCGGCCGACCTCGCGTTGGATCTGGTGCAGAACGAGGCGAATGCCGCAGAGGTGGGCCTGCCGCCCGGCACCCACGGCGACGACGTCGCCCTCACCCTGGGCATCAACACGAGTGGGGTGCCGTCGCTCGCCATCTATTCGTCGCAGATCGAATCGTCGGGGGCATTCCATCGATACTGGAACCTGGGCCTGTCGCCGGGTCCGCAGCGGACCGACATCAACGGCACGCTCATCGACCAATCCGCCGACGGTACCAACCCCAACCTGATGGTGGATGCCGAGACCTCCTTGCAGCCGTGTGAATCGGCCGGAACCGTGTCGCTCCCCCGCGCGCTGGCCGAGGGCTCCGTCATGACCGGCTGGGTATCGCAAACCGCGGCCGAGCTCACCGTGCGGGCCACGACGACGGACGGCAAGCGCGACGTCACCGTCGAGGTCACCCTCACCCGCAAGCAGTAGCGGTTCGGACCGGGGCGGGTCGGCCAGACGCGCGCCGCCGCATCGTGCGAAGATACGGGTACGCACCGCGAAAGGCCGGGAGAAACCAGTGGTAGACACCTCGCTCGAGCACCACGGAAGCGCGCACGGCGCGATCGGCAACGGCATGAAAAGTCCGGCCGTGGCAGGTTCCGCAGCGGAGCCGGCCGTTCGCTCGGCCGCCCACCCCACCGTGCATTACAACCCCGACGCACCCAGCGAGGAATGGGGCTGGCACGGTTCGTGGCGGGTGTTCGCGCCGCGCGGAAGCACCATCCTCCTCGCGCTCGGCGTGGTGATGCTGTTCCTGCTCAACTTCACCGAGCACGTCTCCCATGTGGAGAACTACTACTTCAACGGCATCGCCCTGATCGGGGTGCTGTGGATCGCCGCGCGCATCCGATCCGGGCGGGCCATGCGCCGCCGCCAGCAGGCGCCGCCGAAGGATCGGTAGCCGCTACCGGCTCGCTGCCGCGAGTTGCCCGCACGCGGCGGCGATCTCCTGGCCGCGCGTGTCGCGCACTGTGCAGGTGACGCCGGCGGCCCGCACGCGGCGCACGAACTCCTCCTGGACCGGCAACGGCGACGCATCCCACTTGCTGCCCGGCGTGGGGTTCAACGGGATCAGATTCACGTGCACCAGGCTGCCGAGCCGCTCGTGCAGCAGCCGGCCGAGCAGATCGGCCCGCCACGGCTGATCGTTGATATCCCGGATCAGGGCGTACTCGATGGAGACCCGCCGGCCCGTCGCGTCCGCGTACCGACGGGCCGCGGCCAGCACCTCGCCGACCTTCCAGCGGTTGTTCACCGGCACCAGCGTGTCGCGAAGCTCGTCGTCGGGCGTGTGCAGTGAGACGGCAAGCCGGACCTGCAAGCCCTCGGCCGTCAGCTTGTCGATGGCCGGGACCAGGCCGACCGTGGAGACCGTCACGGAGCGGGCAGAGATGCCCAACCCGTGCGGCACCGGCGCGGTGATCAACCGGACCGCGGCGAGCACCCGTTTGTAGTTGGCGAGCGGCTCACCCATACCCATGAACACGATGTTGGACAGCCGCCCGGGCTCCCCCAGCGCGCCGTCCCGCGCCGCGGCCGCCGCCAGACGCACCTGCTCGACGATCTCCCCGGTCGACAGGTTCCGGGTGAGGCCGCCCTGGCCGGTCGCGCAGAACGGGCAGGCCATGCCGCACCCCGCCTGGGACGACACACACAGCGTGATGCGATCCGGGTAGCGCATGAGCACGGACTCGATCAGCGTGCCGTCATGCGCCCGCCACAGCGTCTTGCGGGTCGATCCGTCGTCGCACGCGACGGACTTCACCTCGCTCAGCAGCGCCGGCAGCAACGCGTCCACGAACTCTGCACGGCCCTGGGCCGGGAGATCCGTCATCTCCGCCGGGTTCCGGCTCAGACCGCCGAAGTAATGGCGGGCGAGCTGGTCGGCGCGAAACGCGGGCTGCCCGGCCGCGACCACGGCAGCCTTGCGCCCCGGTTCGTCGAGATCGGCGAGGTGGGTGGGCGGCTGCCCGCGGCGCGGCGCGGCAAAGACCAACAGCGGAGATGACGTCATAACCCGGCCATTCTCGCACGCCGATCGGGCAGCCGGGCCGCGATCAGCCCAGGCCGAGGGACTTCATACGTTCGCCGTGCCCATGTTGCAGGCGGCGGAATAAGGCGCCGATGCCGGTCAGATCGCCGGATCCGCGAACGATGAGCTCGGCCAGTTCACCGCGATCCGCGACCACGTACTGGGCCTGAGTGAGCGCTTCGCCGAGTAGCCGTCGCCCCCACAGCGCCAACGGCCCGGCGAGCCGCGGATCGGCCTGGCAGGCCTTGCGCACCTCGCGGACCGCGAACGCGGAATGGCCTGTGTCGTCCAACACGCTGAACACCAGATCCCGCGTGGTGGGGTCGAGCCACTCGGCGACCTCGCGATAGAAGTCGGCGGCCAGTCCGTCGCCGACGTGCGCCTTGACCAAGGATTCCAGCCACGAGTGCGGCGCCGTCGAATCGTGGAACGCGTTGAAGGGGGCGACGAACGGCAGCATCGCGTCCTCGACCGCGACGTGCAGCCCGGCGAGGTGGTCGGCCAGGCGCCGGAAATGACCCAGCTCCGCCGCCGCCATCTGCGACAACTGCACCCGGCCGGTGAGCGTCGGCGCGTACCGAGCGTCCGCGGCCATCCGGTCGAACGCGGACAGCTCGCCGTACGCCAGCACGCCGAGGAGATCGACGACCGCCTGCCGCTCCGGCGCCGCGGCGTCGACGGGCACGTGATCGGTCATCGTCGCTCCTGACTTAAGGCCGCGGGCTGCGCGTGGCGGTCGCCCGGCCGTATCGTCGAGCCTACTGACCACAGCCTCGGCACGCCGACAACACCCCGGGTGCCCGATGACCAGCCGCAATGTCGGCGTGCCCGTATACTGATCGGTAGAACGACCGCGCGCATGCTTCGCGTGGCTGTTCGTATGTGTGGAATGTGCGTGCGTCGTCGGACGTCGCCCCGGCGAGTGCCGACGGGTGGCCGAATCCGATTCGAGCCCGGATCGAGCAAATGCCGATATGGCTCGCGTGAACGCGCGCGAGTCGACAGAGAGGCATGAGCACACACATGAGTACCCCCACCATCGATGCTGCGGTGCGCCCGGAGAGCGACATCGGCGAAGCCGCGAACATCGTCATAAACGTCATCAACGATGATGGCGCATCGGATACCGCCACCCAGCCGACATTCGCGGACCTCGGCGTCGATCCGCGCATCGTCGCCGCCCTCGCATCCATCGGCATCGAGCGGACGTTCGCCATCCAGGAGCTCACCCTGCCGATCGCGCTGCCCGGACACGACCTGATCGCGCAGGCACGCACCGGGATGGGCAAGACCCTCGGGTTCGGCGTCCCGCTGCTGCACCGGCTGGCGGCCGAGTCCGCCGAGTCCACCCCGGGCCAGGCGGCGCTCCCGGTGGGCCGTGCCCCCCGCGCGCTGATCATGGTGCCGACCCGCGAGCTGTGTCTGCAGGTTACCCGGGACCTCACCGCGGCCGCGAAGAATCTCCGGCTCGCCGTCGCAGCCGTCTACGGCGGTCGTGCGTACGAACCGCAGATCGCCGCACTCGAGGCCGGTGTCGACGTGATCGTCGGAACTCCGGGCCGGCTGCTCGACCTGGCGACCCAAGGGCGGCTGGTGCTCGGGAAGGTCGGCATCCTCGTGCTGGACGAAGCCGACGAGATGCTCGACCTCGGCTTCCTGCCCGATATCGAACGGGTGCTGGGCCTGGTGCCGAGCCGACGGCAGACGATGCTCTTCTCCGCCACGATGCCCGGGCCGATCATCAAGCTTGCACGCACGTTCATGGTGCAGCCGACGCACATCCGCGCGGAGCTGCCGGCGGACAGCATCATCCACCGCACCACCACCCAATTCGTCTACCGCGCCCACGCGCTGGACAAGGTCGAGATGCTCGCCCGGATCCTGCAGGCGCGCGGCCGCGGCCTGACCATGGTGTTCACCCGCACGAAGCGCACGGCGGCCAAGGTCGCCGAGGAGCTCTCCGCTCGCGGATTCGCGGCCGCCGCGGTGCACGGCGACCTGGGCCAGGGCGCGCGTGAGCGGTCGCTGCGCGCGTTCCGCCACGGCAAGGTCGATGTACTGGTGGCGACGGACGTCGCGGCACGCGGTATCGACGTGGACGGCGTGACCCACGTGGTGAACTTCCAGTGCCCGGAGGACGAGAAGACCTACATCCACCGCATCGGACGCACCGGGCGGGCCGGAAACAGCGGGGTCGCGGTGAGCTTCGTCGACTGGGACGACATCCCGCGCTGGCAACTGATCAACTCGGCACTGGACCTCGACTTCCCGGACCCGGTCGAGACCTAT
>OFTX01000485.1_pt1 | contig 20788 bp, 17 predicted proteins | sample 1775051 | NCBI WGS metagenome assembly OFTX01 (sample SAMN08195772, study PRJEB24354) | sludge metagenome | isolation source: sludge from phenol fed wastewater aerobic bioreactor A | place: India: Nagpur | collected 2016-09-15
GGATGACGTCGATGACCGACATCACCGAGCCCAACCGCGTGCGCGAGCAGCTCGTGGCCTCGCACGAGCGCTTCACCATCGTGCTGGAGTCGCTCGACGCCTCGGTGTCCGTCGCCCCGCTGGGCAGCAAGGAGCTGCTGTTCGCCAATCGCCTGTACCGCCAGTGGTTCGGTTCGCTCACCGAGGGCCATCTGCAGCTCGTGGCCCAAGCCGGGGTGGTGCATGCCGAAGCGCCGGACGACGAAGACAGTCTCATGGGCTTCCCCAGCCACACGATGACACAGGCCCAGTCGGACAACGTCGAGATCTACCAGCCCGATCTGGGCAAGTGGCTGGAGGTGCGCTCGCGCTATCTGCACTGGGTGGACGGGCGCATCGCGCAGATGGTCATTGCCACCGACATCACGGCCCGCAGACATGCGCAGGAGGTGGCCGCGCACCAGGCGGAGCGCACGCAGTCGGTGAGCCGCCTCATCACCATGGGCGAGATGGCGTCCAGCGTGGCGCACGAGCTCAACCAGCCGCTCACCGCCATCAGCAACTACTGCAGCGGCATGATCTCGCGCGTGGAAAGCGGAGAAATCAGCGAACAGGCACTGCTGGGCGCACTCCACAAGACGGCGCACCAGGCCCAGCGTGCCGGACAGATCATCCAGCGCATCCGCGCCTTCGTGAAAAAGAGCGAACCCAACCGGCAGCTGGCCAACGTCACCGAGATGGTGGCCGAGGCGGTGGAGCTCGCCACCATCGAATTGCGCCGGCACAACGTGCGCCTGTCGCACTACGTCGCGGCGCGCCTGCCGCCGGTGATGGCCGACAGCATCCTGATCGAGCAGGTGCTGATCAACCTGATGAAGAACGGCGCCGAGGCCATCGCGCACGCCGACCGCCCCCTGGCTCAGCGCAACGTGGAGCTGCGCGTGGTGCCGCGCCAGGTCGACAGCGTGGATGTGATCCAGTTCAGCGTGGAAGACAGCGGGCCTGGCCTTCCAGCCGACGTGCTCGAGCATCTCTTCGAAGCCTTCTACTCCACCAAGAGCGAAGGCATGGGCATGGGCCTGAACCTGTGCCGCAGCATCGTCGAGTCACACCAGGGCAGGCTCAAGGCGGAGAACCTCTACAATTCCAAAGAGGTCACGGGGTGCCTGTTCACTTTCTGGTTGCCGCTGGCCGGCGCTGAAAACGCTACTAGCGATTTCGAAGCAATAACGACGTGAAAGGCCCATGCATGAATTTGATGTCCCCGAAAAAAGGCACGGTCTATGTCGTCGATGACGACGAGGCCGTGCGCGATTCGCTGCAATGGCTGCTCGAGGGCAGGGGCTATCGCGTGCGCTGTTTCGACTCGGCCGAGACCTTCCTCACCCGCTACGACCCGCGCGAGGTGGCCTGCCTGATCATCGACGTGCGCATGGCCGGCATGACGGGGCTGGAGCTGCAGGACAGGCTGCTGGAGCGCAAGTCTCCCCTGCCCATCGTCTTCATCACCGGCCACGGCGACGTGCCCATGGCGGTGGACACGATGAAGAAAGGCGCGCTGGACTTCATCCAGAAGCCCTTCAACGAAAAGGAACTCTCCGAACTGGTCGAGCGCATGCTCGAACGCGCGCGAGAGAGCTTTGCCGACCACCAGCTCGCCGCCAGCCACGAGGCACTCATGGCCAAGCTCACGGGGCGCGAATCGCAGGTGCTCGAGCGCATCGTCGCCGGGCGTTTGAACAAGCAGATCGCGGACGACCTCGGGATCAGCATCAAGACCGTGGAGGCGCACCGCGCCAACATCATGGAAAAGCTCGGCGCCAACACGGTGGCCGACCTGCTCAAGATCGCGCTGGGCAATTCCCCCGCAAAGCTCTGAATCCCGCATCCGGCGCCGCACGCCCGACGTGGCGCCGCGCGCCCTGACGCAACCCACTGCAAGGTAATCGATGACAGCCCAATTGATCGACGGCAAGGCACTCTCTTCCCAACTGCGCGCGGACATCGCCCGCCGCACTCAAGCACTGAAGGCGCAAGGCAAGGTACCGGGCCTTGCGGTCATCCTCGTGGGTGACAACCCGGCCAGCCAGGTCTATGTGCGCAACAAGGTCAAGGCGTGCGAAGACGTGGGCATCCGCTCCGTGCTCGAGCGCCACGAGGCGGCGATGACCGAGGCCGAGTTGCTGGCGCGCATCCACGCGCTCAACACCGACCCGGCCATCCACGGCATCCTCGTGCAGCTGCCGCTGCCGCCGCAGATCGACAGCCACAAGGTCATCGAAGCCATCTCGCCCGCCAAGGACGTGGACGGTTTTCACGTGGCGAGCGCCGGCGCACTCATGGTGGGCGAGCCCGGCTTCAAGGCCTGCACGCCCTATGGCTGCATGAAGATGCTCGAATCCATCGGCATGCGCGACCTGCGCGGCCGGCACGCCGTGGTCATCGGGCGCAGCAACATCGTCGGCAAACCCATGGCCATGATGCTGCTCGCAGCAAATGCCACGGTCACCATCTGCCACAGCGGCACGAAGGACCTCGCGGCAATGACGCGCCAGGCCGACATCGTCGTGGCGGCGGTGGGAAAGCGTAAGGTGCTCACGGCGGACATGGTCAAACCCGGCGCCGTCGTGATCGACGTGGGCATGAACCGCGACGACGCAGGCAAGCTCTGCGGTGACGTGGATTTCGACGGCGTGAAGGAGGTGGCCGGCTGGATCACCCCCGTGCCAGGCGGCGTGGGGCCGATGACCATCACCATGCTGCTCATGAACACGCTGGCCTCGTGCGAGGGCCTGGCTTGAACTTTTGCGCCGCGGCGCCCATCTGCACCTGCATGACCAATCCCCTGCTCGATTTCTCGGGTGCCATCGCCTTCGATCGCATCACCCCAGCCGACGTGGCGCCCGCCGTCGATGAACTGCTCAAGCGCTGCGAGTCGGCGCTGGCGCAGGTGACGGCCGCCGACTTTCCCGCGGATTGGACCGCCATCGCGCGTGTGCTGGACGTGGCCACCGAGCAGCTCAGCCGCTCCTTCAGCGCCGTGAGCCACCTGAGCGCCGTCATGGACACGCCCGAGCTGCGCGCCGCCTACAACGCCGCCCTCCCCCTGGTGACCGCGTTCTGGACGCGCCTGGGCGCGGACGAGCGGCTGTACGCCAAATACAAGGCCATGGACCCGGCGGGCCTGAACGCCGAGCAGCGCCAGGCGCTGACCAACGCCTTGCGCGGCTTTCGCCTCTCGGGCGCGGAGCTCACCGGCGCGGCGCGCGAGCGCTTTGCCCAGGTGCAGGAGCGCCTGGCCGAGCTGCAGCAGAAATACAGCGAAAACGTGCTCGATGCGACCGATGCGTTCAGTTGCCTCGCCACGCCCGAAGACATGGCGGGCGTACCGCGGGACGTACTGGCCGCCACGCGCGCCGCAGCCCAGGCCGAAGGCCTGGAAGGCCACAAGCTCACGCTGCACATGCCGTGCTACCTGCCGGTGATGCAGTTCGCACGCAGCAGCGCGCTGCGCGAAAAGCTCTACCGTGCCCACGTCACGCGCGCCTCCGATCAGGCCGAGGGCGACGCGAGCCGCTTCGACAACACCACGGTGATGCAGGACATCCTGGCGCTGCGCCAGGAAGAGGCCGAGCTGCTGGGCTACGCCAATTTCGGCGAGGTCTCGCTCGTGCCCAAGATGGCTCATTCACCCGATCAGGTGCTGCATTTCCTGCGCGACCTGGCCAAGCGCGCACGCCCGTACGCGCAAAAGGACCTCGCGGACCTGCGCGCGTTCGCGAAAGAAAACCTGGGGCTCGCCGACCCGCAGGCCTGGGACTGGCCCTACGTCTCCGAAAAGCTCAAGGAGGCGCGCTACGCCTACAACGAGCAGGAGGTCAAACCCTACCTCCCCGCGCCGAAGGTGCTCGCGGGCCTGTTCAAGATCGTCGAGACACTGTTCGAGGTGAGCATCCGCCGCGACGAGGCACCGGTCTGGCATCCCGCGGTGGAGTTCTACCGCATCGAGCGGGATGGCGCGCTCGTCGGCCAGTTTTACCTCGACAAGCCGGCCCGACCCGGCAAGCGCGGCGGCGCCTGGATGGACGACGCACGTGGGCGCTGGCAGCGTCCCGACTCCGGTGCGGTGCAGACGCCCGTGGCCTACCTGGTGTGCAACTTCGCCGACGGCGTCGATGGCAAGCCGCCGCTGCTCACCCACGACGACGCCACCACGCTGTTCCATGAATTCGGCCACGGCCTGCAGCACATGCTCACGCAGGTCAACGAGCACGATGTCTCGGGCATCAGCGGCGTCGAGTGGGACGCGGTCGAACTGCCGAGTCAGTTCATGGAAAATTTCTGCTGGGAGTGGGAGGTGCTCAGGCACATGACGGCGCACGTCGACACGGGCGAGCCGCTGCCGCGCGCGCTCTTCGACAAGATGCTGGCCGCGAAGAACTTCCAAGCCGGCATGCAGACGCTGCGCCAGATCGAGTTCTCGCTCTTCGACATGCTGCTGCACACGCGCTCGCACGCACACGAGGACATCGCCGGGCTGCTCGCCGAGGTGCGCGCCGAAGTGGCCGTGCTGCAGCCACCCGCCTTCAACCGCTTCGCGCACAGCTTCAGCCACATTTTCGGCGGCGGTTACGCGGCCGGTTATTACAGCTACAAGTGGGCCGAGGTGCTCTCGGCCGACGCTTACGCGGCATTCGAGGAAACGCGCGGCGCCAACGGCGAACCGAGCCCCGAGACCGGGCGCCGCTACCGCAAGGAAATCCTGGAAACGGGCGGCAGCCGCCCGGCCATCGAATCCTTCAAGGCCTTCCGCGGCCGGGAGCCCCAGCTCGATGCCTTGCTGCGCCATCAAGGCATGGCCGGATAAAAAGTGAGCTGTCCGCACTGGATTAACAAGGCTTATGAAGCTATTCATATTTGAAAGTATTGACTGACAAGCGGCGTCAGCTATCATTTTTCAGAGACACGAGGAGAACCCCATGAACCGCACGCACACCATCGCACTCGTGGCCGCGTTGTCGGCGCTGCTGGCGGGCGCGGTGCAGGCGCAGGCCGTCTACCGCATCGTGGGGCCGGATGGCCGCGTCACCTTCTCCGACCGGGCGCCCGAGGATCTGTCCAAGGGCGCGAAGGTCAGCACCCACGTGGGCGTGCAGACCGGCACCGATCTCCACGCCAACGACGCCCTGCCCTTTGCCCTGCGCCAGACGGCCACGCGCTACCCGGTGGTGCTGTACACGGGCAAGGACTGCGGCCCCTGCGTCAATGGCCGCAACCTCCTGATCAACCGCGGCATTCCGTTTGCGGAGCGCACGGTCACCAGCAACGAAGACATCGAGGCGCTGCAAGGCCTGGCCGGCGATGCTTCGCTGCCCGTGGTCACCATCGGTTCACAAAGGATCAAGGGCTTCTCCGATACCGAATGGAGCCAGCACCTGGATGCCGCAGGCTATCCCAAGACGTCAGAACTGCCGGCGAGCTACCAACGCTCTGCGGCCGCTCCGCTGGTGGTGCGCGGCACGCCCGTGGTGCCGAGCCATGTCGTTCCCAAGCCAGAACCTCGGCAGCAGCCCGCACGCACGGCGCCGGAAACGCCGGCACCCGCGGCGCCTGCGCCTGGAACCCCCAATCCGTCCAATCCGGCCGGAATCATTTTCTGAGCTTTGCGCTTCGGGGCAGTTCGGCGGGATTGGCCTCGTCGGCCACGCTGGCGCCAAAGCCCCGGGCCAGAGGCGCCTTCGCCCACTGCGCCAGCAGCGGACCGAGCCACTCGCTTTCCTCTTCGCTGCCCATCCCCACCAGCGCCAGACTGGCTGCGTGACCCTTGATCGCCCGGTAATTGACCAGGACGGCCCAGGTGCCCGGGTCGCCCGTCGCCGCATCCTGCGCGGGTGGCGTGTACGCCTGCTCCACACCCGTGACCATCGCGCGTGCGATCTGCGTGCCGTGCCCGTGAAACAGCGAGCGCACCCGCACGTCGATCGTCCCCTCGTCCAGCGTGTACTGCGTCTGCCGCCAGAACAGCACGTCCAGCACATAGACGCCCGCGAGCGCCGCCCCGCCCGGCAGCAAGATGAAAAGGAGCCAGCCCGCCACCGTCAGATCGGCGCCCCAGCCCAGCCACCGGGCACTGGCAATGCTCGCGGCGAAGAGCATGAGCGCGAGCGCCAGCAAGACCCAGAGTGCCGCGCCGCCGCGCACGGCATACACCAGCCGCGTGCCGCCCGAGGGCGTGGCCTGCTGGCGCCAGTACCTGGGCAGCGATGTCATGACCCGAAGTCGATGGTCCGGACCCCCTCGGGGGTTCCGAGGAGGCAGACACTGGCGCGCTGATGCGCGAACACACCCACCGTGACCACGCCCGGCCACTGGCTGACGTCCGTCTCGAACGCCAGCGGATCGGTAATGGCGAGGCCCCGCACGTCCAGGATGTGCTGGCCGTTGTCGGTGACGAGCGGCACGCCGTCCTTGAGCCGCAGCGTGGCCGTGCCGCCCAGTGCGGCAAAACGCCGCGTGAGCTGCGCGGCCGCCATCGGAATGACCTCCACCGGCAGCGGAAACCGCCCCAGCACGTCCACGCGCTTGCTGGCATCGGCAATGCAGATGAAACGATCGGCCAGCGCGGCGACGATCTTCTCGCGCGTGAGCGCCGCCCCGCCGCCCTTGATCATGCAGCCGTGGCCGTCGATCTCATCGGCGCCGTCGATATAAACCGACAGGCGCTGCACCTCGTTCGCGTCGAGCACCGCAATGCCCAGGGCCCGCAGGCGCGCGCTGCTGGCCTCGGAACTGGATACGGCGCCGGGAATCCGTGCCTTCATGTCGGCGAGCGCATCGATGAAGCAGTTGACCGTGGAGCCCGTACCCACCCCCAGGATTTCTCCGGGCGTGACATATTGCAGGGCGGCGCGGCCCACCAGTGTCTTGAGTTCGTCTTGTGTCAGGTGGGCGGCATCGGTCATGGCGGAAAATCGGCAGGTTTTGTCCGGATTATCTCCATGCCGCTGCCCTACACCCTTGCCCGCCCCCTGCTCTTTCGCATGGATGCCGAAACGGCCCATGATCTCACGCTCAAGCTGCTGGCGGCCACAGCAGGGACCCTTGCCGAGCGCACCTGGGCTTGCCCGCTGGTCCATGACCCCATCGCGCTGGCCGGCCTGAAGTTTCCCAACCGCGTCGGACTGGCGGCCGGGCTGGACAAGAACGCACGCTGCATCGACGCCTTTGCCGCCATGGGTTTCGGTTTCGTCGAAGTGGGCACCGTCACGCCCAGGGCGCAGCCCGGCAATCCCCAGCCGCGCATGTTTCGCCTGCCGCAGGCGCGGGCGCTGATCAACCGCATGGGGTTCAACAACGACGGGCTCGATGCCTTCATCGCCAACGTCAGGCGCTCGCGCGTGCGCGCGGCGGGCGCGCCGCTGATTCTCGGCCTGAACATCGGCAAGAACGCCACCACGCCCATCGAAGAGGCCGCGAACGACTACGTGCTGGGCCTGCGCGGCGTCTACCCCTACGCGGACTACGTTAGCGTCAACATCAGCTCGCCCAACACGAAAAACCTGCGCAGCCTGCAAAGCGACGCGGCGCTCGACGCCCTGCTGGGCACGATCGCCCGTGAGCGCGAGACGCTGGCCGCCGCGCAGGGACGGCGCGTGCCGGTCTTCCTCAAGATCGCGCCGGATCTCACGCACGACCAGATCACCGCGATCGCCGATGCGCTGCTTCGCCATGGCATGGATGGCGTGATCGCCACCAACACCACCATCGACCGCAACGGCGTGCACGGCCTGCCCCATGCCCAAGAGACGGGCGGCCTGAGCGGCGCACCGCTCAAACAGGCGTCCAACGCGGTCATCCACCAGTTGCGCGCGCGGCTTGGGCCGGGTTTTCCCATCATTGGCGTGGGCGGCATTCTCTCGGCGGCGGACGCCGTCGAGAAGATACGCGCGGGCGCCGACGTGGTGCAGCTGTACACCGGCCTGATCTACCGCGGCCCCTCGCTCGTCATGCAGGTGGCGCGCGCGCTGCGCGCGGCCGGGCACACACCCTGATGCGCCCGCCGCGCGCACGGACGACAGGCGCTGCATGACGGGAAAAGGCGCCGACTGTTAAAGTCGCCCCCTCGTGCTTCACCCCGCCGGGGGGCAATGAACAACACCTTGGACTCTCCACTGCCCACCCGCCACGCCCTGCGCATCCTGGGCGTGCTGATCGTGCCGCTGGTGGTACTGAGCCTGCTGCCCCAGCCCGACAAAACGCTGGCGCCCGAGATCTATCTGCCGCTGCACACGGCGCTGGAAACCCTGGCCATCGTCATCAGCGCGATGATCTTCGCCACGGTATGGAGCCTGCGGCACGAATCGCTGGCTCCCTGCACCATGCTGCTGGCCTGCGTGTTTTTCGGCTCGGCGCTGCTGGATTTCTCCCATGCGCTCTCCTACGCCGGCATGCCGGACTACATCACGTCGAGTTCCACCGAGAAAGCCATCCTCTTCTGGCTGGCCGCGCGCCTGCTCGATGCCCTGGGCCTGCTGGCCTTCGCCTGGCAAAGTCGCGCGCTTGCCCGGCGCGCGCGCTCACCCGTCCTGATTCTTGCCGCCGTGCTGATACCCGTCGGGCTGGCGCATTTGGCCATCCTCGGCAACGCAACGTGGCTGCCGCGCACCTACCTCCCGGGTCAGGGCCTCACGGACTTCAAGATCGGCAGCGAGTATGTGTTGATTACGTTGTACCTGCTCGCCGCTTTCAAGCTCTGGCAGCGCCTGCGCGAGCCCGGTTTCCCGAACGCAGTGCTGTTTTTCATGGCGGCGGGCATCGCCGCCATGAGCGAGGTATTTTTTGTCCGCTATGCACGCGCCAGCGACCTCTACAACCTGACCGGGCACCTGTACAAGGTACTGGCATTCGTCTATCTGTACCGCGCGGCCTTTGCCGACACCGTGCGCCAGCCTTATGGACGACTGCGGACCGCTCTGACACGCCAGCGGGCCATGCTTGCGGCGCTGCCGGACCTGCTGTTCGTCATGAACGACGAAGGCCGCTATCTCGAGGTTCATGCCGGCAGCGCCGGCGGCTTGCTGACGGGTACCGACGGGCTGCTGGGCAAGACCGTCAACGACATCATGCACCCGCGCGAGGCCCAGACTGTGCTGCAGGCGCTTCAGGAGGCCTGGCACCAGGGTGTCTCGCGCGGCAAGATCATCGCGCTCGAGCTACCCGGCAACGATCTTCGTTCCTATGAACTGTCGGTGGCACGCGCAATGGTGGATGAAGGGGCCAGGCCGCTTTTCGTGGTGATCTCGCGGGACGTGACCAAACGGGAGGAAACGGCCCAGACCCTGCGCATGTTCTCCTATGCGGTGGCGCAAAGTCCGGCCACCATCATCATCACCGACCTCGATGCGCGCATCATCTACGTCAACCCGGCCTTCACGCGGCATACGGGCTATGACGCCAACGACGTCATCGGACGCAACCCCCGCTTGCTGAAATCGGGTAAGACCTCCGAAGCCACCTACCGGGCCATGTGGTCCGAACTGGTCCAGGGCCAGCCCTGGCGCGGCGAGGTGATCAACCTCACCAGAGCGGGCGAGGAAACCGTGGACCTGCTCCTGATCCATCCGCTGCGAGATGCGACCGGCGCCGTCACCCACTATCTGTCCTACCAGATCGACGTCACGGCCGAGCGCGAGGCCAGCCGGCGCATCGAGCATCTGGTGAACTACGACCAGCTCACCGGCCTGCCGAGCCGGCGCAAGCTGATGCGCATCTTCGAGCAGATGGCACAGCGGCAGACGCACATGGCGCTGCTCTGGATCGACCTGGATCACTTCAAGGACATCAACGATTCACTGGGCCACGGGGTGGGTGACCAGCTGCTCGTGCAAACCGCGCGGCGGCTGCGCGCGGCGCTTAACGAGCAGGACATCGTCTCACGCCACTCCGGCGACGAATTCACGCTGCTGCTGCCCGATGCGCAGGCCGACGAAGCCATGCGAACCGCGCAGCGGCTGCTCAAGTTGCTCTGCGAGCCCATGCAGTTCGCGGAGCACACGATCTCGAGCACGGCTTCCATCGGCGTGGCGCTCTTTCCACACGACGGACGCGATTTCGAGGCACTGCTCAAGAGTGCCGAGGCCGCCGCCTATCAGGTCAAGCAACAGGGGCGCAACCACGCCTGCCTTTTCACGGCGCAGATGCAGGAACACGCCGCGCGGCTGCTCGCGCTGAACAATGCACTCAAGCAGGCGCTCGCCAACGGTGAGCTGCACCTGGTTTATCAGCCACAGCAGGACCTGGCCACGGGCGCCATCATCGGCGCGGAAGCCCTGCTGCGCTGGACGCACCCGCGCTGGGGTGCAATCTCGCCCGCCGAATTCATCCCGCTGGCTGAATCCAACGGCCTGATCATTCCGATCGGCGAGTGGGTGTTGCGCACGGCCCTGGGTCAACTGCGCCAATGGCTGGACGCGGGCCTGCCGCCCATGGTGCTGGCGGTGAACCTTTCGGCGGTGCAATTCGGACAGGCCAACCTGCCCGCACTGGTGCACCATGCGCTGCAGGAAGCCGATGTACCGGCCCAGCGCCTGGCACTGGAGCTGACCGAAGCCGCCGCGCTCAAGGCCCCCAATGCGGCTGCCCAGCACATGCAGGAGCTGCGCGCGCTGGGCGTGCAACTGGCGATCGATGATTTCGGCACCGGGTACTCATCGCTGTCCTACCTCAAGCGCTTCAAGATTCACAAGCTCAAGATTGATCAGTCCTTCGTTCACGACATTCACGTCGACCCCGACGACCAGGCCATCGTCGTCGCCATCATCCAGCTGGCCCGCGGGCTCGGGGTGCGCACCATCGCCGAAGGCGTGGAGACTGCCGAACAACGGGCCTTCCTGCTGGAACACGGGTGCACCGAAATCCAGGGCTACCACCTGAGCCAGCCGCTGGCCGCGCCGCACTTCGCCCAGTTCGTTCAGCAACACCAGGCCAGTGGATCGGTGGTCGGAACGCCCGGCCGATGATCAGGCCACGGACATCGCCACCCAGCGCGCCTCGAATGCGTCCGGGCTGTTTCAGACAAAGAAAAACGCTCCGAAGCTTGTAGCAACGGAGCGTCTCTTTGTCTTGGTGGGTGGTACTGGGATCGAACCAGTGACCCCTGCCGTGTGAATGCTAAAAACCACACTTTATTGGACACCATTGGATGACGTAAGTTATTGATTTATATGAAAACACGTCCAATGCCGTCCGGCCGAATCTGATAGCATATATCCGTACCAGATCCGTACGGACGAAAAAATGGCCCGATTCAGCATCGACAAAGCACGCATCCGAAATGCCCTAGAAATCCGCCGCGAGCCCTATTGGGGGGCGCCACTTTCAAAGGGTTTATTCCTCGGCTACCGCAAGACAGAAACCGGGGGCAGCTGGATCGCCCGCAAGCACTCGGACGGACGCCACCGCTACAACAGCGTGGGCCAGGACGACATAAGCTACGACGACGCCGTTTTACTGGCGCGCACGTGGGCCAAAGAAATCGAAGCAGGCATTGACACCAGCGCCGTGGTGACCGTTGCCGACGCCTGCCGCGAGTATGTGAAGGATCGCGCCCGCGAGAAGGGCGAAGCCAACGCCAGGGATGCCGAATATCGCTATGCCAGGACGATCTACAAAAACGCCATCGGCAAGCGCAAGCTAACCCAGCTGCGAAGCCGAGACATCAAAGATTGGCGAGCGAGCATGGACATGGCGCCAGCGTCCCGCAACCGCAATCTAGCGACGCTCAAGGCCGCACTGAATTTTGCCGTTCACGAGCGCTACGTCAGCGCGGGCCAGGCCATTGAATGGTCAACCATCAAACCCGAGCCCGTGACCGCACGCCGTGAGCTGGTGCTTGATCGCCAGCAACGCGCAGCACTGGTTGACGCCCTGCCCGACTTCGCGCAAGCCTTCGTGCGCGTGCTGTGCCTGCTGCCCCTGCGGCCTGGTGCGCTGGCCAGCACGACGGTGCACGATTTCAAACCCCGGTTGCGAATGCTCAGAATCAACCACGACAAGGCCAATGCAGGACGCGATGTGCCACTGAGCGCCGAAACCGTCGCATTGCTGCAAGAGCAGGCACGCGACAAGCTGCCAGCGGCGCCCCTGATCCACTACACCGATGGCACGCCGTGGAATAAAGAGCGCTGGAAAACGCTGATTGCCAGGGCCGCAAAAAAGGCCGGATTACCAGCTGAAACCGTGGCGTACACCCTGCGGCACAGCGTCATCACCGACATGCTGCGCGGCGGAATTGATCCCATGACCGTGGGCAAGATTGCGGGCACGTCCCTGCTGATGATCGAAAAGCATTACGGGCACTTGCTGCACGCAGAAACAGCCGCCGCAATGGATAAATTGGCGCTGTAAAACAGACTATTTGTGATAATTTGTATCCAAAAATCCCATACAAAACTGGCACAGCGACCGCCGAATAAGGGGCCCGCCATGAGCTTTACCGCGACTGCCTGCCGGACGCGCTGGACTTCTTCGCCAATCAGGGCTTGAAGCTGACCCAGCGCGGCAACCCAGAGCTCTGCCAGGTGGCGTAGTCGGCTTGCCAGGGACGAAGTGGCTGGCGCGCTGGTTGCGTGGTGGCCCCTTCGTCAAGCCCATGCTGGGGTTGGTGTTGCAACGCCCTGCTCGCGAAGGCCGTAAACCGCGCCAGGTGCGAGGAAGTGGATTGCCCGTAGGGCAAGGGAGGAAGCCCCCACCAGACGGTGGGGGCTGAGGTAAGAATGTCCTCAAGCGAGTATCGTTCTGGTCGGTCACGCCGCTCTTGACTGCGCCGGGAATGACTTGGCTGATCAACAAGTCTGCGCCATACTTGCTCACGTCACGGGTGATCGCGAACCGGTGCTGAACCAGCACCTGCATGGATTTCCCAAACGGCATCACACCCAGCCAGCTGCCCATGAATTAACAGATTTTCTCCTGCGTATGACTCGCACCGCGAAAGCGGTAACGGGCTTTGCCGCCTGTCTGAATCGGTCCCTAGCTGTTTCAGACACACAAGCCTAGCCCCCGTTACCTGCTTCGCGTGCGTTGGATCACTCACATCAGGAGAAAGACATGGCAGAGATCACATTCGCCGAAAGCCAATCGGCCGACCCGACAGAGCGCAGCATCGCGCGGCGCGTAGCGCGCATCTTGCAAGACCGGCGCCTAGGCGAGAACGAACGCACCAACCTCGTCAGGCAAGCCCAGCAAGAGCTGCTGCAACACCGTAGCCATCAGGACAAAACCGCTCGTATCCAAGCCTTGGCCAAGGCAGCTCCCTTGCCCCAGGGTTTCCAAGCTTGCAGTGTCACGATCGACAACGGCCGGGTCATGGTCGGCGCACTCAACGCAGGCCAGCGCTTCGTCTGGATCGACGCCGGACCCGAACCCCGGAAGGAACGCTAAACACCCGGGTGCCCGCCGCGTGCGGGCCTCTTCCCATAGAGACGGCGCTGGCAAACCGGTCGTCGTAAAGAATTGCGAACTGGTAGGCGTTGAGGCGGGTATCTGGGTTCCTTTTGATGATGCACGGGAATAGCGGTCACAGCCGCAGGCGGGGGAGCCGCTTCACGGGCCGCGACGACGATCCCGAAGCGAAGCGTAGTGGTCGGCGCGGAGCCGGGAAGTGGGGGCGACAGCCCAGGTGCAGGACTCGTCCTGCTGGGGGAGCCGCTGAGTTTTGACCGACAAGCCGGAGCCCGTAGGGCGACTGGTCGGGCAAAAGCTCAGTGGGGGCGAAGCCCGCGCTCCCGGACCCGTCAGGGGGCGGGCATGCGGGTTTCGAAAGGCGTCCCCCGGGGCCCCGCCGAACCGCAGCGCGGGTCGACGGGGAAGGGACGCAGGTGACGGCCGGCCTCTGGCCGGGCGGCATGAGAAATCTGCATGCCCGCCCGCGCAGCGGTCCCCAGGGCACCTGGGGATGGCCATAGGCCAGCGGGAGCGCCCCCGAGCCCGCCGCAGGACGGGCGCTGGAGAAAACGGACCACGCAGTGGGCAGTTTTCGTGAAGGCAAGGGCGGCAAGGAGCGCAGCGACCCAGCCCGCGCAGCCACCTGCTGGCGGCGCCGCAGGCGCGCAGGGGGGCGTAGTTCTCCGACCTTACGAAGTCGGTCAGAAACACCCTGCACAGCAGGGAGTTTTCACGGCTGGCGCAGCACAGCCTCGCCGTCACCTCCGACGGGGACGGGATCCTTGGCGTGTTTCGCAAACGTGTTCCCCGGCGGCGCTGCCCGGGAACACGTTCAGGAACATGCCAAAAGGCGTGCGCAGCAGAAGGCGTCGGGCGCGCTATACCCTACATGACGCCTCTTGAAAAACGCTATCAAAACGATATTCGCGGTCTGCGCTGGATCTCGGATTTTTCCTGGCTGCGCGCGACTGAGCTCGGCGCGTTGATATTTGCCGGAGCTCACGCGCGCAAGCAAGCTGAGCGTCTGGCGAGATCCTGGGTGCATCGCGGTCTGGTGCTCGAGCGCTTTCTACCGGAACATGCAGGACGCGCGCTGGTGCTCGCCTCCCGAGGCGTAAGGTTGCTCGCGGACGAGGGCATCGCTGCGCGGTCTGGAAAAGATATCGGCGACATCAAGGACGGCATTTGGCAGCCCCCATGGACCTGGAAGCACGACCTCCTGGCCACGCAGGTGCTGTGCGAGCTGTTCAGGCGCGGTTATAGAGTGCTGCCGGAGCCTCTGCTGCGGCGGACAGCCGGGCCGTTGGCAAAGATGCCGGACGGACTGGCTATCCGCGGAGATCAGGTCATCTGGCTGGAGGTTGAGTCGGCGCGAAAAACCGGGCCGGCAATGCGCTTTCTGGCAGCTACGCTGAGCACCGTCGCGGCAGGCCAGGCTGCGGCGGTGTGCGGTCACAACCCGACCCATGCGATGGTGGCTTATCTGGCGAACGCGCAAGACGAACGAGGGCATGCATTAAACCATCGCGCGCGCGTGCAGCGGGCAGTTGCCGCGGTAGCACGCAGCGATGTTCAACTGACATTCGCCGAATGCGCGCGCACAGGCGCCGCCGGCGTCGATCGCATTCAGTTCATTGATACAACCATACTTTCCGACAAGACATCCGCCTTTCTGGAGCATCTGAACGCGAACGGCTGGCACCTCAATGCGGCATCCGGCGCGGTAGAAGCCCACTACGGCAAATCTACTATCGCGTATGTCTGGCAAGACGACGACGCAGGCGTCTGGTATTACGACGCCGAAGGGGATGGCTGGCGCGGCCAGCCGGGCTACGTAGACAGCATCAGCGAAGCCAAGCGACGCGCTGCCGCGCTCATCGCCAGCCGCTGAAGCCGGCCAGCCTTTTCGGGGAGGCTTGCCAGGGACGAAGTGGCTGGCGCGCTCGTTGCGTGGTGGCCCCTTCGTCGAGCCCATGCCGGGGTTGGCGCTGCAACACGCTGCTCGTGAAGGCCACAAACCGCGCCAGGCGCGTTTTATCCCTGCGGCGCTAACCTGTGCACCATTTTTTTCGTTTTGCCACCGTGCCGCGCGACCTGGTGCGTTCTGGCCGCATTTCCAGCAAGGAGTTATCAAGCCGTTTGGAGCGAGGGTGGCGCTGGTCGACACCAAGGCATCAAGGCCGAACAGACCGAACGCGTAGAGCGAGCCCTGATGGCCACCCAAATTCCCCCGCTTATGGCCACCTCAAACTCCCCCACCTGAACTGCTCGGGGACAGGGGTTGAACGCCGGCGCCGTCGGCACCTGTTGGCAGGACATTGATCCGGTCTTCCCCGAGGGAAGGCCAAGGAGTGAATGTCTTGGATTCCAACCAACGCGCCACCATAGAGACACTGCTGGAGCGCAACACCCCTCAACGCGAGATCGCCCGCATCACGGGCATCGACTGCAAGACGGTTCGCAGCTACCAGCGTCGCTGGCAGGCTGAGCCGTCAAACTCCTCCCGGTGGCCCCCGGCTCGGCCGAGCGAGTTCCCCCACCCTGCCCTAGCTGGGCGAAACGGTTACGGCGGAAGCATGCCCTTATAGACGCGCCCTATATTTCTTTCGAATTTGGCGATGTCGCCCCAGTGATGCTCGGCCTCTGCATCGGTGGCGTGCCCGTGCAGGCTCATCGCAAAAAACTGCATCTCGGACAGTTGTTGTATGCGGGCCAGCATGCCGTGATAAATGTTGTGGTCAGTGTCCGCTCTGGTGTTTCCGCACCTTGCAGCCCCGCCTTTGCCCCGGTCAGTCCGCGCCGGGGCTTCGCGGATTCATGCGACCATCGCGGGCGCGGGGTGAACATGCATTGGTTTGTCCTTGAATCGCTGCGCCGCCTGCCACATGTCATAGGCGCTTTGCTCGGCTAGCCAGACGCGGGCATCCCCACCACGCTCCACGCCCAGCCATGCTTCGATGCGCAGGGCCATTTCAGGGGACACAGCGGCGCGGCCATTCAGCACACGCGACAAGGCGACGCGGGACACGTCCAACTGCTGCGCGGCCTGAGTCACGGACAGCCCCAGCGCGGGCAATACATCGTCGCGCAGCGTTAGGCCGGGATGCGGGGGGGCGAACATGCGTGCCATCGTTACTCCTGTCTCAGTGGTAGTCCTGATAGTCCACCAGCACGGCATCCACCCCTTCAAAGGTGAACGTCATGCGCCAATTGCCATTCACGGACACTGACCAATGCCCGGTCAGGTTGCCTTGCAGCGAATGCAACCCCCAGCCGGGCAGGTTCATATCCTGGGGCTGCTGGGCTTGGTCGAGTCGGGCCAGCTGTCGGGCCAGTTTGGAAGCATGGGCGGCCTGAATACCGGCCTTGTTGCCTCGCTCGAAAAAGGCTTGCAGCCCCTTGTGACGGAATGACTTGATCACGGCCACATTGTATCGTGTAACGTTGCGATATACAAATCAATGGACTGCGCGCAGCTTGCCCGGCTCAGCCTTGGCATCAAACTGCACCCCGGCCTGTTCCAGAATCCACGCTTCCAGCTTTTCATGGTGCACGCGAAGCAAGTCCACCCTACCCCTACTCCCGAGTGCCAGCCCCAAGTGACCCTAGTAGGGCCACCTTCCCCGTGGTGTCTCAAGTGGAGACACTGAGCTTGGCGCTCTCCAGTCAGGGCCACCATTCCCCCAAGTGTTTCTAGTAGAGACGCCAGCCCGAGCGTCCCTGCTGAGCGCCATCCCTGCGCGCGTTCCTAGTAGGAACGCCATCCCGAGCGTCTCGACTGGAGACACCTGTCCAAGGCTGGCTCTACTAGAGCCGGTCAATCCTCACTGCCTTGCGGGCGCTCGCACGCAGGACCTGGCGCTCGGCCTCGCAGAGCCCTGATCCTGCGTCCCTGGCCAGCCGGACCAAACAGAGCTTGACGAGCCGATCAAGCCGTCGGGGGAGAACCCAGCGCCCGAGAGAGCGTGCCTGGTGCAGGCCTGCGCCATGGCAGGCAGGATTGAATTAGGTCGAACGCTGGTTCGCCACCCTCACTGAAAAGTACACCTGCCCAAGGCTGGCTCTAGTAGAGCCGCCAGCCTCAGCTTGGCTCTAGTAGAGCCGTCAACAGGTGCGACACCGCAGTGTCAAGCCTGCGCGCGAGTTTGATTAGGATGTCCGGTATAAGGAGCGCACCAGAAGCGGCCGCGCCAGGCATGGGGCACGACCGAGTCCGACGGCCCCAGGCCATGCGAAGGCAAAAGGAAGGAAATATGAGAATCCATGAGACCGTGGCGACGCCCTTCGTGGCAGAGGTCACCTGCGACCGCTGCGGCGCGAAGGCCAGGCACGACGAAGACTTCGGTCTGGACAATTTTGTGCAGATCGGATTTGGCGCGGGATGGGGGTCAAGCATCGGCGATGGGGTGCGCGTCGATATTGACCTGTGCCACGATTGCCTGAAGCAGACGCTCGGTCCGTGGCTGAGACTGTCCAAGTCGGATTGGGCGCTTTGATTTTGCCGCACGGCGGAGCGCTTAGAGGCTCCACCAGCTCGCGAGAGGGGAAAGGACGGCAATGCCCCAGAGACCGTGAGTTGGCAGCCCGTTGGCCAAGGACTGCAATTGCTGCGAAGTTGCCGGCGCGTTCAGAACGGCAGAAACAGGCTGATCTGAGTCATTGGCGGCCCAGTGCCTGGACGGCAGCAACCGCCAACACCGGTCGTTGAACGCCGCCTGTCCTGAACGGCCGCTTCACCCTCGGAACCGACCGCTCTACTGCGCGCCTCGCCGCGGGCCGGCTCGAACGACCGCTTCTGCGCGTAACGACAGGCTCGTGCCGACCCGTTGCGGCCCTTCGCCTCATGCATGCGTAAGGCTTCTAGTCGGTCGCAAACGGTCACTCATCACAATACCTCGATCGGTCCGGATGACATATACGTTGGAGGCTATCGAAGTGTTAGGCTGCTCAGCCAAGATTGGGCGTATCAACGCACCAGCAATTCACGCAATCAAGGGAGCAAATGACCACTAGCAACCGCGTCAAGGGACGGATCGGTGTCAACACCGTCGCGGCGATCGTCGAGAATCTCTGGGAATGCGGCTGGCAGGAGTACGGTGCCTCCAACGACGAAGCCATTGACGGCGTTATCCTCATGCGCAAGGGCACGGCAAAGCCTGCGGATACGGGCGGCATAGTATTTGTGCAGGTGAAGTGCGGCGGCGACGGTTATCGCCAGGATCAGAAGCAACACCCCGATCACGTCGGCGTTGCGCTGGGACCGGCATACATCGCTAAGCACCGCAGCCGATGGCAACGGGTGCCGGGTCCCGCTATCCTAGTATTCGTTGACGACACCAAGGACAAGCGGGCGCCGCCGGCGTGGTGGGTGGATCTCAGAGATCCCGCGTCCTACTCAACGACCAACGCGGGAATGATCCTAATCCCGAAGTCGCAGCGGTTCTCGCATCACTCGAAGGGCGACTTCCACCGGCTGTGTGGCGCGCGCACGCACGACCGCCTTCTGGAGACGTTCTCGCTCGAGCGGAGCGACATACTGTTGCCAGTCCTCGGAAAGACTGAGTCGCTGCGCAACGATGCATGGAACTACTACAAAGCATGGCGCGACGCCTCGACGGCGAGGCAGAACCCCCTGCTGGGAGAAATCCTGGTCAACCGGGAGGGCTGGAAGCACATCACGCGCCGCGGCCGATTGCCGGAACGGATCGTCCAGTCCTGGATGCTTCTCGGTGCGGCCAAGAAACTGGTCACCAGCTCCCGGCAGGTCTTCAATCTGGGACACGCGAAGGTCACGAAGTTTGCGGACGGCAACTCGGTGACAGAGGACTATCTCGGCCTGCGCGGGATCATCAGCTTCCCGTACCGCCACCAATCGGTGGTGCAGGTCGTCTTGAAACGAAGCAGGCTGATCTCGCCGAGCGACGCAAGCCGGGAGCGCGAGAAAATCTGGTTCTACTCGGTCTACGAGCTGCGCCGAGGAACGCTACAGGGGGTGTGAAGTGCGCGACCGCCTACCACGGCCGGAAAAGAACTTGAGCGAAAACTCGGTTGAGAAGTCCGATACGCCATTACTCTTCAATAGCAATGGGGCTTGTCGCGCAAGGCGATTGTAGCGAGGCGAAAGGACTCAGAGTACCCGCAAGTGGCAGTTTGGTAGCGGACCTGTGTCGCAGCTCGCACACCGCGCGTGGCAGAGCAAGAGTCACCGTCCCGGGAGGACGAATGGTCGCGGGCAGAAAGCAGGGACTGATCTCCAATCCTTGCGGTCATGGGGAGTTTGTCCGACTGACCGACGAGCGCTCTCCAAGGCCAAGGCGTTGGCGGTCGAGCTGTTCGGAACAAAGCCGATTCGATAGGTCGCACCGATGACCGCACTCGGTGGGCGACCGGTCGTTCGTTGCTTCCTTCCGGATGGCTACTTGTGGCCGTAAGCGTGACTTCCATCGAAGCCATCCAGCAGACCTTCGATGTGTGCAGCAAATCGACTAGCGCCTGTTTTCAAGGCATGAGTGAAATGGAACTCTCGGCCAGGAGTTAACCTCCGACGCCACGCAACAGTCGATCGCCCCCGCCTGGCAGCAGGCGGTCCTGCAACCTGCCAAATAGCGGGCTGGGGCCATGTCTTTGGCCCTTGCAAAGGCCAAGGGTGCACGTTTGAACAAGCGCACAATGTGTCCGGCTATTTCTGTTGGCGATTGAGGAGGCAACTCATGGACAACGAACTCAGACGGAAAATCCTGGCGCTGCTGGATCAGCACCGCATCATGACGGTTGCGACGCTGCGGCCGGACGGCTGGCCACAGGCAACGACGGTTGGCTACGTGAATGAGGGCCTGACCCTGTATTTCCTCTGCGGGCTCGACAGCCAGAAGGCAAAAAACCTGGCGCGGGATGATCGACTGTCACTGACGATTGATCACGACACTGCGGATTTGATGGCCATCACCGGCCTGTCCATGGCCGCACGCGCACAGGCGGTGACTGATCGCGCCGAAGCGGAGAAAGTCCTGCGCATGTTGCCGTTGAAATACCCCGAGGCGAAGCCGCTTTCAATAAAAATGCCGACCCCAGACGAGGTGAGGCTGTTCCGCGTAACGCCTTTGGTCATTTCCATCCTGGACTACTCCAAGGGCTTCGGGCACACGGATCTCATCACTTGCTGATTGCCCAATTCTCGGGGGCTAACGCCCTCAACGGCTTCGATGTGCTGTGCCCCGGAGCGGTCTTGTCTTGCTGATGGCGGCTACCGGCCAGGAGCGGTCTTCGGTCAAACGAGCAAACAGTCGTTCAACGAATGAAAGGGACTTCCCCGTCCCAAGCGCCGCGCGCATTTGCGCAGTACGGCAACACAGTGCCACGATGGGAA
>OFTX01000486.1_pt1 | contig 20737 bp, 18 predicted proteins | sample 1775051 | NCBI WGS metagenome assembly OFTX01 (sample SAMN08195772, study PRJEB24354) | sludge metagenome | isolation source: sludge from phenol fed wastewater aerobic bioreactor A | place: India: Nagpur | collected 2016-09-15
GGAGAACTACGCCGCCATGAACCTGTTGATGCTCGAGAAGCGCAACCTGTTCATCAGCGATACGTACGTGAACGAAGTGCCGACCTCGGAACAGCTTGCCGAGATGACCGTGCTCGCGGCCAAGGAAATCGAGCGCTTCGGCATCGCGCCGAAGGTGGCGCTGCTCTCGAACTCGAACTTCGGCAGTGTGAAGTCGGCGTCGGCACAGCGCATGGCGCGCGCCTGCGAGCTGCTCGCCGAGCGCGCCCCGCAACTGGAAGTGGATGGCGAAATGCACGGCGACGCCGCGCTGTCGGAAACGGTGCGTCGCGCCGCCTACCCGGCGTCGCGCCTGGCCGGCGAGGCGAACCTGCTCGTCATGCCGAACGTGGAAGCGGCGAACATCACGTACAACCTGCTCAAGATGACGGGCGGCGAAGGCGTGACGGTCGGCCCGTTCCTGCTCGGCTGTGCCAAGCCGGTTCACATCCTGACGCCGGCCGCCACGGTGCGTCGCATCATCAACATGACGGCCGTGGCCGCGGCGAACGTCACGCGCTGAGTGCGTTGCGCCGGGGGACGGACGGCGTGCCGGTGTCAGTGCCGGCGCCCCGTCCGGTCGCCAGAAAAAAATCCCGCCGAACGCTCGCGCGCCGGCGGGATTTTCATTGGACTGCCGGATTCGCGTCCGGCGCCCCTCAGGACATCACGTCGCGCAATCTGGTCATCACGCGGCCACGCGATGCGCGTCGCCATCGCGGAACTGCGCGAGCAACTTCGTCCACTTGATGCGCGTGGCGGCAAGGTTTTGCGCCTTGACGTGCCCATACCCGCGAATCTCCTGCGGCAACTCGGCGAGCTGAACGGCCAGCGTCAGGTTCTGCTCGTTCAGTCGCGACACCAGTTCGTTGACCAGCGTCTCGTACTCGCCGATCAATGCACGCTCCATGCGACGTTCCTCGGTGCGGCCGAAGATGTCGAATGCGCCGCCACGCAGCCCCTTGAACTTCGCGAGCACGCCGAACGCCTTCATCATCCAGGCGCCATACGTCTGCTTGATGAGATGCCCCTTGTCGTCGTGCTTCGCGAGCGACGGCGGCGCGAGATGGAAGCGCAACGTGAAGTCGCCTTCGAACTGCTCGTTGATCTTCTTCATGAACGCCGGATCGGTGTACAGGCGCGCGACTTCGTACTCGTCCTTGTACGCCATGAGCTTGTACAGCGCGCGGGCCACCGCTTCGGTCAGCGGCATCTGCGCGCCTTCCTGCGTGAGCGGTGTCTCCGCCGCGCGGACACGGTCCACCGTCTGCTTGAAACGCTCGGCGTAGGCGCGATCCTGATACGACACGAGCTGGTCGTAGCGGCGCTGGATCAGCATGTCCAGTGCGCGCGGCGTGTGCAGCGTGATCAGCTTGCCGCCGGCTGCCGACGATTCCGGCGTTTCGCCTTGCTGCGCGAGCTTGCGCACCGCGGCGAGATCGTGCGCGGCGCGACGGCCCCACTCGAACGCCTGCTTGTTCTTCTCGATGGCCACGCCGTTCAGTTCGATGGCGCGCGTGAGGGCCGCGTAGGAGAGCGGTACCCATCCCTTTTGCCATGCGTACCCGAGCACGAACGGGTTCGTGTAGATGGTGTCGCCGAGCAGTCGCAATGCGAGGTGGTTGGCGTCGACAAAGTCCACGCCGTCGCCGGCCGCGGCCCGAATGTCGTGTTCGGTGCTCGAGCCGGGGAAGCGCCAGTTGGGATTGCGGATGAACTCGGCGGTCGGGGTGTGCGCGCTGTTCACGACGACGTTCGTCACGCCGTACTGCACGCGCGAGAGCGTGTCGTCGCTGGCCGTGGTGATGGCGTCGCACCCGATCACCACGCGTGCGTCGCCCATGGCGATGCGCGTCGCGTGGATGTCCTCCGGTTGCAGCGCGATCTGCACGTGGCTCGTCACGGCACCGCCCTTTTGCGCGAGACCGGTCACATCGAGCGTGGTGACGCCCTTGTTCTCCAGATGCGCGGCCATGCCGAGCAGCCCGCCGATCGTGACCACGCCCGTGCCGCCCACGCCCGTGACGAGAATGCCGTACGGACGCGAAATGTTCGGCAGCACCGGTTCCGGCAACGGCGGCAGGCCGCTGCTGTCGACCTGCGCGGTCCTGGGCTTGCGCAACTGACCGCCTTCGACCGTCACGAAGCTCGGGCAGAAGCCGTTCACGCACGAGTAGTCCTTGTTGCACGTCGACTGGTTGATCTGGCGTTTCGTGCCGAACTCGGTCTCGAGCGGCTCGACCGACAGGCAGTTCGACTTCACCGAGCAGTCGCCGCAACCTTCGCAGACCGCTTCGTTGATGACCACGCGCTTGGCCGGATCGGGGTACGTGCCGCGCTTGCGACGGCGGCGCTTCTCGGTGGCGCACGTCTGGTCGTAGATCAGGATGGACGTGCCCTTGACCAGACGCAGCTCGCGCTGCACGCGGTCGAGTTCGCTGCGGTGATGGATCGGCACGTCACCCACGAGCTTCACGCCCTCGTATTTCTCGGGCTCGTCGGTGACGATCACGATCTTCGCGGCGCCTTCGGCATCGACCTGTGCCACGATCTGCGGCACGGAGAGCGTGCCGTCGACCGGCTGCCCGCCGGTCATCGCGACGGCGTCGTTGTACAGGATCTTGTAGGTGATGTTGACCTTCGACGAGATCGCCGCGCGTATCGCCAGCAGGCCGGAGTGGAAGTACGTACCGTCGCCCAGGTTCGCGAAGATGTGCTCGTCGCAGGAGAATGGCGCCTGGCCGATCCAGGGCACCCCCTCGCCGCCCATCTGCGAGAAGGTGTCGGTCTTGCGGTCCATCCACACCGTCATGTAGTGACAACCGATGCCGGCGATCGCACGCGAACCCTCGGGCACGTTGGTCGACGTGTTGTGCGGGCACCCCGAGCAGAACCACGGCTTGCGCTCGACGGCCACGCGCGGCTTGGCCAGCGCCTGCTCCTTGGCTTCGATCACGCGCAGGCGCGTGGCGATGCGCTCGCGCACGTCGCTCGGCAGCTCGAACTTCTCCAGACGCGTGGCAATGGCCTTGGCGATCAGCGCGGGCGAGAGTTCGTAGTGCGCGGGCAGCAACCAGTTGGCCATCGGCACCGACCATTCGCCGCCGGCGCCGTCCTTCTCGTCGAACTTGCCGTATACGCGCGGACGCACGTCGTCGCGCCAGTTGTACAGCTCTTCCTTGATCTGGTATTCGAGGATCTGGCGCTTCTCCTCGACCACCAGGATTTCCTGCAGCCCCTGCGCGAATGCGCGCGCACCCTGCGCTTCGAGCGGCCACACGCAGCCCACCTTGTAAAGACGAATGCCGATGCGTTGACACGTGGCTTCGTCGAGCCCGAGGTCGGCAAGCGCCTGACACACGTCGAGGTACGCCTTGCCCCCGGTCATGATGCCGAAGCGCGCATTGGGCGAGTCGATCATCACGCGGTCGAGCTTGTTGGCGCGCACATAGGCCAGGCCGGCGTACCACTTATAGTCGATCATGCGCGCTTCCTGCACCAGCGGCGGATCGGGCCAGCGGATGTTCAGCCCGTCGGGCGGCATGATGAAATCGTCGGGCAGTCGCACGTCGACGTTGTGCGGATCGATCATCACCGACGCCGACGATTCGACGACGTCCGTCACGCACTTCATGGCAACCCACAGGCCGGAGTAACGGCTCATCGCCCAGCCGTGCAGGCCGTAGTCGAGATACTCCTGCACGTTCGACGGATACAGCACGGGGATGCCGGCGGCCTTGAAAACGTGCTCCGACTGGTGGGCGAGGGTGGAGGATTTGGCGGCGTGGTCGTCGCCTGCGAGTACCAGCACACCGCCGTGCTTCGACGAGCCGGCCGAGTTGCCGTGCTTGAACACGTCCATCGAGCGGTCGACGCCGGGGCCCTTGCCGTACCACATGGAGAACACGCCATCGAACTTGGCGGGGTACAGATTGACCTGTTGCGAACCCCAGACCGACGTGGCGGCGAGATCTTCGTTCAGGCCGGGCTGGAAGACGATGTTATGTCCGGCGAGATGCTGCTTCGCCTTCCACAGCGACAGGTCCAGACCGCCCAGCGGCGAGCCGCGATAGCCCGAGATGAAACCTGCGGTATTGAGCCCGGCAGCGGCGTCGCGCGCCTGCTGCAACATCGGTAGTCGAACCAGGGCCTGAATGCCGCTCATGTAAGCGCGACCGCGCTCGAGCGTGTACTTGTCTTCGAGCGTGACCGATTCCAGCGCGGCCAGCAAACTCGGGTTGACGGGGGCGTTCATGGGGTGTGCTCCTCACTCTCACTGATTTTGGGATCGCCAAAACTTCTTTGCCCCCCCGCTCTCGTGAAGCAGGACGGCAGCGGTGATTGCCGGCCTCTGTATTTTTGCTTTCCCGAGTGCTCACCTCTGTGATGCCACCCGGTGGGCAGGGCCTTTTTTTTGTGATGCTGATGCCAGTCGGACTTATGGTAGCACCGGCGTCATGGCATTGCCTGACGGTGAAGGTGACGTCGCATAGGTTGCCGCTTGGGGCAGTACCACGCGCATTATGACGTTTACGTAAACGTAAAACGGTTGGCGTAAACCCTCGTCGGTCGACAGCGTCGCCGCGCCCTCCCGGAACCGACAGGTGCGGCATTGCGTCTCTCCGCGATTTTGGGAATTTCACTCAAAATGATGCCAATGTGTCGCGAATGTGTCGGCTACCGTGCGTTTGTCAGCGACTTCCGACACATGGGTAACAACGTGTAACGGTTCGGGGCGAAGGGGAACGGCGCAGGCAGAATGCCACCTAATGCCTTACCTGACGCGCTGTCGATTCGTTCGGTCCGTTGTGGACGATTTCGGCTTGGCTCGATGGCGTTCCTCCGATGGACCTGGCCCGTCAGGTACGTTCTTTGCGCACACGTCGTGCGCTTGCAATAAAGCGATACGCAAGAAGGAGTCACTGTGAATCAACGAAACATCGCCAAATTCCTGCTGGTTTCCGCTTCGTTCCTGACCCTGGAAGTGAGCGTCGCCCGTGCCGATGAACTGGCACGCGACAAGACGGCCGAACCGACCCCGGTGAGTTCCACCGTGAGTTCTCCCGTTACGCCGCAGCGTTACGAAGGCCCGCTCGACCAGCGCACGATCGATCCGCGCGAATTCCAGCGCCGCTGATGCGGCCTGAACAACGTTGAGCGCGCCGCCACAAGGCGGCACGCTCTGCCCCCTCCGGGCGCCACCTCGCAAGGTCGGCGCCCTTTCTTTTTCCTCTTTTTTTCCCGATACCGGCATCGGCGTCTTCTCTGTAATCTCTTGTAATGGGAGTGAGAGGGTTAGTATTTCCAAAATATTCATAATCTACGCAATAATATTGCGCAGATGACGAAAATAGTGGGGGGGAAGTGTCAAAATTGGAACTCGACAAGATCGATCGCCGAATTCTGGCCTTGCTGCAAGGCAATGGCCGGCTATCCAATCTCGAGATCGCCGAACAGGTCCGCCTGTCGCCGAGCCCATGCCTGAGGCGCATTCGCCGGCTCGAGGAAGCCGGCGTCATTCGCGGGTATGTCGCGCTGCTCGAGCCCACGCGTCTCGGCCTTGGGCTGCTCGCCTACGTGAACGTGCGCCTGGACAAGCGGCATCCGGGCGACGGGCAGGGAGGGTCGGTGATCGAGCACTTCCGCAACGTGGTCGATTCCTGGACCGAAGTCGTCGGCTGTTATGCGATGGCGGGCGACATGGATTATCTGCTGCGCGTGCATGTGCGGGACATGGCGCACTTTTCCCGCTTCATGCAGACGAATCTGCTTGTGCACCCGAGCGTGGTCGACGTAAAGACGAGCTTCGTGCTCGACCAGCTCAAGGAAACGACAGCGCTGCCGCTACCGTGACAAGACGCGTCTCGCCATTGTGACGGGAACAAAAAAACCCGGCCATCCAGCCGGGTTTTCTTTTTTGCCGCGTCGAATCGGGCAGGCCGCGGTTCAGGCGGCGCGCTGATTCGGCAGCAGAGCGCCGAACAGGCGACGCACATTGCGAAGCTGGCGCTTGATGGCGTAGTCGAAGGCGGCGACTTGTTCCTGCATCATCTCCGAGAGCATCGATTGCGTGTCGGCCGGCGGCAGGCTCAGGTAGCCGTCAGCTTCGCCGTATGCGAAATTGATCTGCATGCCGGCCTTTTTCGCGATACGCATCATGCGGGCGTTTCGCGACAGGCAGTGCATGTAAAGCGTGTCGACGCGCTTGTTACGGCAGTGGATGGCAGCCCGCTCGAAAAGTCGCGAGCCGATACCGCGACCGCGAGCGGATTCGAGTACCGAGACGCCGAACTCCGCGACGCGACCGTTCTTGCCTTCCGGCAACTGGGCAACATGGGCCACGGCAACGAGCGCCAGATGGTCGTCGTAGACGCCGAAAACACTGTCGCGAGCAAAGTCGAGGCTGGCAACGTAGCGCGTGATGATGTCGTCGGAGACGGCCTGGCCGAAGCGCAGCAGGCGGTCTTCTTCGCCGAGCGCCAGGAAATGGCGCTGGAGACGGTGAATATCGCCGGACGTCAATTCACGAATCAGCACGCTCGACCGCTCGTTGGCGGCAACCGTCGCGCGTGCGACGTCGGGCGTGTGGTTCGGGGCAGTCATGGCGTATTCCTTGAGTATTCTTTAGTGCGTCGACTGGATTGTGCGACGCAAAAGAATTATACCCGAACGGCTAGGTAAAAACCCTAGGAATCGTGCGATGCCGTTGGAGGAAAACGCCTAAGTCGCTGAAGAGTGGCGTCTTTTCTGGGTTTGTGTGGCGGCACCTTCGACCGCGAGGTTGTTGCGAGGCAACAAAAAAGGGCGGAAATCCCGCCCTTTTTGTGAGTGTGTGCTCACCTCATTTTCGAGAGCGGCTTCGGCGTCACGTTCTCGTGGGCAGCACGGCAGCAGGAATGGCGGCCTCGATGCCATCCGGCAGCGGAGTGGCGAGACCGTGCTCGAGCACGGCGATGACTTCGTTGGCGAAATCGCGGTAACGCATGCGTCCACCCGGCTTGAGCCATGTGAACGTCCAGTTGATCATGCCGAACAGCATCATCGTGAGCGCCGTCTGGTTGTGCCTGGCCACCCGATCGGGGAACGCTCGCGCGAGCTGGCGTGCGAAGGCGGCCACCACATCGCGTTGCCGGTTCAGCACGATCTCCCGTTGCTCGTCGTTGAGGAACTTCACGTCGTTGAGCAGCGCGATGTGCCGCGTCTGCGACGTTTCGTACTCATCGAGGAAAGCGCGAATCAGCTCATGGAACGTGTCGCGCTCGGAGAGACCGCGGCGCTGGCCGAGCGCCTCGACCTCGGTGACGATGAGCATCAGCCGCTTGGTGTAGCGCTCGAGCAAATCGAACAGAATGGCGTCCTTGCTCGCGTAGTAATGATAGAGGCGGGCCTTCGACGTGCCGCACGCGGCGGCCAACTCGGACATCGAGGTGCTCGGGTAGCTCGCGCGGGCGAACGCCTCGGCCGCGACATCGAGAATCTGTTCGCGCTGCGATTCGTGATCGGGCGCTTTGGTACGTGCCATAAACGGGGGTTACTCCAGTCGTAGATCGCACGCGGCGGCAGCTGTCGTGTCGCCGCGCAATGCGAGCCGGCCTGCCGCACCGAGCTCGCGGCAGCGCCACAGCAGAAAACTGTCGGTCGCAAAAAAACCTTCGATGCGGGGCATGGTCTCGCCGAGAAAGGCCGCCATCGGGGTCCAGGCAACGGGCGCCAGGGTCAGCAACTGATCGTCGATCTCGGCGAACGTTGCGCCCTCGAATGTGTTGTGCACCCAGCGACGCACTTGCGTATTCACTTGCTTGAGCGCGCGCCATTCGAGCGAAAGGCGGCCGATGCGCAACAGCGAGATCGGGGCGATGCGCGCGAACCGTTCGGCGAGCACGTCCGGGGCGTACATGCCCACACTGGTGCGCCGCTCAGGGCCTTGCGCCGTGCCCGGGCCGCTCAGATCGGCACTGCGCAGCACGATTTCGTTGAGTCGGGCGGGCGTGTTTCGCAGCATGAACGATACGCGGCGAAGCACAAGCTGATCCGACGCACTGTCGCCATGCCAGCACACCACGGCACTTTCCGTGGGGCCGCCTTCGGCCAGGCGCTGCAGCGACGCCAGTTCCTCGCGCAACTCGCTGGCGTAATCCCGGTTCGCCGACGGCATCACCCGCTGCCAGAACGCCGCGCGCTGACGCTCGTTCTCGTCGATCTCGCGCAACGGACCGACGGCCAGGTCGTCTCGCAGGACAAGCACGGGGTCGGCGCGGTGCGCCAGCGCCATTGCCGCGCGCAACTGCTGCGCGGCAATATCGCCACAGACGACATGGATGGTATTCATGCCCGGTAGTTTACGGTATTCCCGCAACCTCGGGTTGACGCTCCCGTCATGACGGCAATCACAGGCAATAGCAGGCGATAACAGACAATCACCGCGCGGAACCGGATCATTCGCGGGACTTCGAGCCGGCGGATGCGACGGTGCCGCGGTGTTGCCTCAGTATCGCCCCCGCATTCGCGCGCCGCGGCAATCCGCGTCACACGGGGCCTGGGCTTCGACGGGGCGCGGTCGGCGGCCGTGGCCGCCCGCCATCCGCGCCACCGCCGGGTCCTCGCCGATCAGCGCTCGTCGTAGCTGACCACGACGCGCTCGGTGAGCGGGCGGGCCTGGCACGTCAGCACGAAGCCTTGCTCGACTTCGTAGTCTTCCAGCGTGTAGTTCTTGTCCATGGCGACTTCGCCTTCGAGCACCTTGGCGCGGCACGTGCAGCACACGCCGCCCTTGCAGGCGTACGGCAGCGACAGGCCGGCGGCCAGGCCGGTATCGAGGATGCTCTGGCCCTCGTACGGCTGGCGCAGACGACGCTCCTTGCCGTCCATCACCACGACCAGCTCGGCCATCGGCGTATCGTCGGTGATCACGACCGGCTTCACGCCGGCTTGGGGCGAGGGCACGCCGAAGCGTTCGACATGGATCTTTTCCTTGGCAACGCCCGCGGCGGCCAGCGCGGCCTCGGCGGCGTCCATCATCGGCCCCGGACCGCAAATGAAGGCTTCATCGATGCTCGACGGTGAAATGAGCGTCTCGAGGAAAGCGGCGCACTTGTCCTGATCCAGCAGGCCGTTGAACAACTCGACTTCCTGTGCTTCGTCCGAGAGCACGTGATACAGGCGCAGACGGCCGAGATACGTGTTCTTCAGATCCTCGAGGGCTTCGGCGAACATGATCGCGGGTACCGAGCGGTTGCCGTAGACCAGCGTGAACTGGCTGTTCGGCTCGGTGGCCAGCGTGGTCTTGATGAGCGCGAGCATCGGCGTGATGCCAGACCCGCCGGCGAAGCCCACGTAATGCTTGGCCTGCTCGGCCGACAAACGGGTGAAGAAGCGGCCGTCCGGCGTCATCACGTCGATTTGCTGGCCCGGCTTCAGTTGATCGTTGGCGAAGTTCGAAAACTTGCCGCCCGGTACGCGTTTGATGCCCACCCGCAGCTCGCCCGTGGCCTCGTAGTCGGGCACGCCAACGCAGATTGAGTAGGAACGACGGGCTTCTTCGCCGTCGATCTCGGTCTTGAGCGTGAGGAACTGGCCTTGCGTGAAGCGATACGCGTCGCGCAGCGCCTCGGGCACCGTGAAGGCGATGGAGATGGCGTCGGCGGTCTCGGGACGGATTTCGCGAATGGTCAGCGAATGGAATTGCGGTGTCGTCATCGTGGGCTTCCTTACCGTCCGGGCGCGGGTGGCGACAATCGAAGTGTCGGCATCGTTACGCGCGAAGCGGGATCAGTCGGGTCAATCGGATCAGTCGGATCAATCGGGTCAATCAGTAGGGCTTGAAGTAGTCGAACGGCTCCCGGCAAGCGCGGCAACGGTAATGTGCCTTGCAGGCGGTCGAGCCGAAGGCCGAGACCACTTCCGTGTCGTGCGACCCGCAGTGGGGGCACGGCACACCGTCTTTCGGACGGCCGTAGAACGTGATCTTGCGCGGGGCGTCCGCGGCCACCGCATGCGCCCCGGTGGGGGGAGCGATACCGTAGCCGCGCAGTTTTTCGCGCGCTTCGGGGCTGATCCAGTCCGTCGTCCATGCGGGGGCGAGCACGGTCGTGATGCGCCACGGGCCGAGACCCGCGCGCGTCATGGCCGCCTCGATGTCCTCGGCGATCTGCTGCATCGCCGGGCATCCCGAGTAGGTGGGCGTGATCACGATCTCGAAGGCCGTGTCGCCGGCGTCGTTGGTCACGACGCGCACATCGCGCAGAATGCCGAGTTCCCGAATCGACACGACCGGGATCTCCGGGTCGGGCACCGATTCGAGCGTTTGCCATGCGAGCGCCAGCGACGCTTCCGATGCCGGCGTCAGCACGTCGGGCGCAACGGGGGGCGTAAGCGGCAGGGTCATGGTCGTATCCGTCAGCATGATGTGCGCGCGTGGCTTACCAGCTCGCGCCGGGGTGCTGGCGTGCCAGTCCCTGCATCTCGCCGAGCAGGTAGCTCATGTGCTCGGAGTGACGGCCGAACTTGCCCGTGCTCTCGAACGCACCATCGACCGGGGCGCTGAGCGTGGCTTCGGCGAGCGCGTCGTTCACCGTGGTTTGCCAGGCGTCCTTGAGCTCGGCCATCGCCACGCCGGTACCGGCGGCGGCCACGGCTTCCTCGAGCGGGTCGCGCTTGAAGATTTCGTTCATGTACGGCACGAGGTAGTCGAGCGCGTCCTGCGCGCGGCGATGCGATTCCTCGGTGCCATCGCCGAAGCGCACGAGCCAGTCGCGCGCGTGATGCAGATGGTAGTGCGCTTCCTTGACCGACTTCGCGGCGATGGCGGCGAGTTCGGGGTCGTTCGAACCGGCGAGCGCTTGCCACACTTCGACCATGAGGGCCGAGTAGAGGAAGTTGCGCACGATGGTCACGGCGTAGTCGCGCTCGGCGGCGGTCGTGCCGGCCGTCGGGCCGTAATGGGGCAGCTCGACGAGCGTCCAGTTGCGGAAGGCGAATTCATCGCGCCAGAAGGCGTAGTCGTCCTCCTGCTTGGCGATGCCGGTAAGTTCCGCTTCGACCTTGGCGGCGTGCTGATACAGCATGCGTGCCTGACCGATGAGATCGAGGCTCAGGTTGGTGAGCGCGATGTCTTCTTCCAGCACGGGGCCGTGACCGCACCATTCCGCATTGCGCTGACCGAGGATCAGCGCGTTGTCGGCGAGGCGCAGCAAGTAGGACAGGTGTTCCTGCGTCGGTTTCATGTTCTGGGGTCTCGCATGGGGCGCGCGGGCGCGCCGCCGCTTACATGTGGTTCACTTCTTCCGGCAACTGGTAGAAGGTCGGATGGCGGTAGATCTTGTCGGCGGCCGGGTCGAACAGTTCGCCCTTGTCTTCCGGCGCCGACGCGGTGATGGCGGCCGACGGCACGACCCAGATGCTCACGCCTTCCTGGCGGCGGGTGTAGACGTCGCGCGCCATGCGCAGCGCCATCTCGGCGTCGGCGGCGTGCAGGCTGCCGCTGTGCTTGTGCTCGAGGCCCATCTTGCTGCGCACGAACACTTCCCAGAGGGGCCATTCCTTGTTGCTTGCTTGCGTCATGATCGTTCCTGATGTCTTGTGAGGGCTGCGTGGCTTGGGTGCGAGCCGCTCACGCGGCCTGCTTCTCGGCGCGGCGGCGCTGCTTTGCGGCGTGTGCCAGGGCGGCTTCGCGTACCCAGGCGCCTTTTTCGTGGGCGGCCACGCGGGTGCCGACACGTTCCTTGTTGCACGGGCCGTCGCCGCCGACCACGCGCCAGAATTCGGCCCAGTCGATCTCGCCGTAGTCGTGCGCCTTGCGCGCCTCGTTCCACTTCAGATCCGGGTCGGGGAAGGTCACGCCGAGCACACGGGCCTGTTCGACGGCGGCGTCGACGAATTTCTGGCGCAGATCGTCGTTCGAGATGCGCTTGATGCCCCACTTCATGGTCTGGGCGCTGTGGATCGAGTCCTTGTCGCTCGGGCCGAACATCATGAGCACCGGCCACCACCAGCGGTTCACGGCCTCCTGCACCATGTCGCGCTGGGCTTGCGTGCCGTTCATCATCGCGAGGAGGGCGTCGAAGCCCTGGCGCTGGTGGAACGATTCCTCCTTGCATACGCGGATCATGGCGCGTGCGTAGGGGCCGTACGAGCAGCGGCACAGCGGCACCTGGTTCATGATGGCGGCGCCGTCGACCAGCCAGCCGATCACGCCGACATCGGCCCATGTGAGGGTCGGGTAATTGAAGATGCTGGAGTACTTGGCCTTGCCCGAGTGAAGCGCATCGATCATTTCGTCGCGCGACGAGCCGAGCGTTTCGGCGGCCGAATACAGGTACAGACCGTGACCGGCTTCATCCTGCACCTTGGCCAGCAGAATGGCCTTGCGCTTCAGGCTCGGCGCGCGCGAGATCCAGTTGCCTTCCGGCAGCATGCCGACGACTTCCGAATGGGCGTGCTGCGAAATCTGGCGCACGAGCGTCTTCCGGTACTCGGCCGGCATGTAGTCCTGCGGCTCGATCTTCTGATCGGCGGCGATGCGCGCGTCGAAGCGGGCGTGTTGCTGCTGCTCCGCCTCGCTCAGGGCGCGCACGCCCTTGGGGCTGTTGCCGGCCAGGTCGATGGCTTGCGTATACATAGAGGAAGGCCTCCGCGACATGTGGGGATATGCATCGCATTATAAACCGACCGGCCGGTCGGTCAATAAATGTTTTCCATGATATGGCCGATGCGATCCATTCCGTTGGTCGGAGCGTTCCCGTCGGGGCGTTCCCGCCGCGGGGGCATGGAACGTGACGCCAACGCCAGTTACATATCGGTTGCCCTCGGGGAGGCGCCGAGCTTCGAGAGGGGGCAATCCATCGAATTTCAATTTTCAAACGGGGGAGAAGGGCATTGATTTCCACAGGAAACGTATCGCCGCGACGGACAGAAGCGGCATCCAAGGTCGAGATCGGACAGACGGCGCATGCCGCCAGTGCGGCTGCGACAGGCGCTGCGCTGTCCTTCCTGGGGCGCGCACTCGAATTGAACGCGGCCGCCAAACTTTCCCCGGTGCCCGAATTCTTTCGCATGGCCGGGCGCGCCGCATCCGGCAATCATCCAGAAATCAGGCTGCATCCGGCCTTTTCCGCATTGTTTGAGAATCCCGGCGAGCGGACCGGTGAGACGCTGACAACGAACAAATCCAAGGTGCTGACGTTGATGGCGGTCTTGCACGACCCGCGTTGCGTGAATCCCAACAATGGCGAAGTCCGTCCGACCTATACACAGTCAGTGATTGACTCGCTTGGTCGACGGCACGGGCTTCGCACGCAGGATGTGACAGTGGGCGAGGGCGTTGTGTTCAGCCCGAACGACGACACCTTGACGTTTCCCGGGGAGCCGCCCCTCGCGCTGGCCGGCATGTCGAGTCGCGTGATCGCGGCCCGGGAAGCGGCGATGGCGCGTCAGCCGAAGGCGCTGGCCGCCGATTTGAATACTTTGGTCCCGAAGCGCGACCCGGCCATCGGGGAACTGCAGGAGTTGGCGTTGGGCGATATGCACGGCAACGTCCAGTTGTTGCTTTTTCAACTCGTCGCCGCCGGTGTGTTGAAAATCAACAACGAAGACATTTGGCTCCGGTGCATGAGCGCCTTGCAAGGATCGTCGAAGCACACGCCTTTCGGTCCGGGCGGCCAGTCCGTCGCTTCTCTGGACGACCGAGCGGCGGAATCGCTGAAGGAGAACGCGGAGCAGTTCAAGTTCCTTCTGTCCAGGGCCGTGGCTGCGGGGGACAATGCTGCCGCAGGGCTGGTGCTGTTGGGCGATCTGCTCAACGATCGTGGGCACAATGATTATTGCATGCTCTCGGCGATTGGCGTTCTGCGCAACATGGGCATCGACACGACCGTGATTGTCTCGAATCACGATGTCGAGTTCCTTCGGATCTACGATCGCGTGAAGTCGCTTCCGGGGACCGAGTCCTGGGGCAGCAAAGTCACGGAAATGAACAATTCGAACGTACTGCGGCTTAAACACGACTCGCTCGATTCGATGATTGCGATGATGGATCATGGCGACGCCGAAGAGCGCCTGCTTTATCGCAACGCGCTTATCGACATGGTGGAGAACACCTACCTCAAGTCCACGAAAATGCTCGCATGCAGTCGCGACGATGCGGCCTATTACACGCATGGCGCGGGGCTCAGGCTGGTGACCGACGCGAATGAACGAAACGCAGGTGTTGCCGATGACAGCATCAGCTTTGGCGACAAGGTGACGATGATCAACCAGACGTGTTTGCCGGTGGCGCTGGAGAGCACCGACGCGTTTGACCGGACGTTTCTCACGGCAGAAGGTCACAGCCAGATGTCGGCGGATAATCGTACCGAAGAGAACTTCAACGCCGATGTGCTGGCCGCCACCGCGCTGGTGTGGGGGCACGGGGTCTCAGGGCACGGGGCAGCGCGAGTCGATCAGTTGTATTCCCGCCTGTCCGACGATTTCGCATTGGCGGATCAGTTCCGCCGGAACATTCATGGACACACGCCGTACGGGCCTGACGAGACGTTGTGCCTGGACGTGCTTCGGGAGCAGATTCAGGAATTGCCCGCGGTAATGGCGCAACAGGGGCGCCCGGCAATGGTTGGGGCATTCGTCCGGAACTATTTGGACAATGCGGACCGACTCGACGGAAAAGTCCTGCTCAATGCCCTTGGCCTTCTCATGCGGGTAATGCAGTCCACCGGCGCAATGGCAGAGGAGGAAACGCCGGGCGAAGCGGTGATCACGCATCTGTCGCAACGTCTGAATGTCGTTGTTTCCGACAACGTGGCGAACTTCTTGCGGCAATTCGATCTCGAGAGCAAAAGGATCAACAAAGCGTTCCGCGACGGTGGGTCGCATGCCGACGAGATCGCGAATGTGTTGGCAGACTTCGACAGGATGCCGGCCAAGGGCTATTCGCAATTCGAGATCAGTTTTGCTTTCGACCGATTTGTGGCAATCGCGCTGAAAAACGGGGTGATTCGTGAGGTTTCCGGTGGAAGTCGGCCAAGGTCGTTCTCTGAGCAGATGGAAGAAGCGTTGGCCGCGTTCTCGACGGAAACCGCCAAGGCGATTGATGCCTTGCAAGGGCAACGGGGCAGCGACGCACGGCTGGTCGACGCACAAAATTTCTTGCGTGCCGAGGTGGAGGCGCGGAACGTGATGCGAAAGAACTTCTCCAACCTCGACCAAATGCGCTTTTACAACTCGCTTGACGGAAACAAAGGGAAGTTGGTGTTCGAGACCGATCGCGAAGGGCGCCGAACAAAGGTGGCGAAGCGGATAAAGAATGAAGACGTCCCTAACGACAGCGGACCTTCCCCCGTCGGATATTTTGCGTACGAGAAGGTAGCATTGGAGAGGCAAGTCTTTGCCATTCCGGCCGGTGTCCCGATCTCGTTCTACCAATGACGGGTTGATGGACATGGAGGCAGGCCTCGGCTTCTCGCGGGAAACCAATGATCTGCGCGTCGGCAGGCCGCCTTTCCATGTCCAATCCTCTGACTACGTGATTGGACGCTAAATCGCCGCGCCACCCAAACCGGGGAGAGGTCGCCCGGGCGGATCAACGCCCGGGCGTCTTGCAACGGCGCGTGGCTTCAGAAGTCCCAGATCACCGGGACCCAGCGATAGGCCTCGCCGTTGCGGGCAATCCGTCCCACCGATGGGAACGGCAGATGTGACGCCACGAGCAGGCCACGGTTCTGCGCGAGTTCCTCGAACAGGCCGATGCGAACGCGCGTCGACGCTTCCGGATCGTGCTCGAAGCCGTTCTGCCAGTCGGGATGGTCGAAGCCCACCGGGAACATGGCGTCTCCCGCGAAGGTCAGGCGTTCGTCGCCCGACACGAGATCGACCACGCTGTGCCCGGGCGTATGGCCGCCCGTGATGCGAACGATCACGCCCGGCGCAACTTCACGCGTGTCCTCAAACATATGCAGTTGTTCACGGTACTCGTTGTAGAAGCTTGTCGCCGTCGTGCGCAGCACGGCAGGCACCGGCGTCGGCATGACGGTGTGGGAGAAGTCCGGCGACGTCCAGAACGCGACTTCGGTCGCCGAGACGTGGATACGCACGTCCGGGCGCAAGCGCGACTTGACCTCGGGGACCAGCAGTCCGCCCACGTGATCCATGTGCATGTGGGTGACGATGATGTCGGTGACGTCCTCCAGCGCGATGCCCGCCGACTGGAGGCGCTGCGGAAACTGACCCGCGCGCGGGAAACCCGGGAATTGCCCGCCCAGACCGGCATCGACGAGGATGGTCTGACGGCCGCTGCGAACCACCATCACGTTGAGCGGCCAGTCGAAGGCGTCCGGCGGCATGTACATGCTGTCGAGCCACGCGGCCAGGTCTGGCGCGGCCACGTTGGTCGCCATGGTCGAGGTCGGCAGCGGCAGCACGCCGTCGCTGATCACCATCGCTTCGATGGTGCCGACGCGCAGTGCGTAGCGGGAAGGCACCAGATCGACGGGGCCGTTGTCGCTGGCAAACAGCGTGTTGACGGTGGTGGACATCGTATGTCTCCTGAAGAGCGGTCGGCGCTGCCGACCGAGTGCGGTTTCGTGGAAGCCCTTGAGTGAAGAGCGCGTGAGAGGCATCGTAGGCAGGGGATCGCGAGGGCGGTAGGTACCCCCGAGGAAGCTTGCTGTTGCGTCGCAGACACCAATGCCGTGGCCCCGCGCGGGCGGTGCATGCTTGTCGGCGCGCATGCGCTGCGGCAGAATGAGTCGCCCGCCGCTTTTCCGCCTCTGGCGTTCGCCATGACATGACCGACTCCCTGACCCTCTTCGAATGCCACCGTCCTCGCCTGCATGCGATCGCATACCGCATGCTGGGCGCCGTGGCGGAGGCGGAAGACGTGGTGCAGGAAGCCTGGCTACGCTGGTACGGCACCGATCGCCTCTCCGTGCAGAACGCCGAGGCGTGGCTCGTGGCCATCACCACGCGCTTGTCCATCGACCGCCTGCGTGCCGCGAAGGCTGAGCGCGAGCATTACACGGGGGTCTGGTTGCCGGAGCCGATGTTGATGTCCGCGCCATCGACGCCCGAGCAGGACCACGAGCTTGCCGACGATGTTTCCGTGGCGTTCCTGTACATGCTCGAGCGCTTGTCGCCCGACGCCCGGGCGGCCTTCCTGATGCGCGACGTGTTCGACGCCGACTATGAGGACATTGCCCAGACGCTGGGCAAGACCCCCGCCGCCGTGCGCCAACTCGTCAAGCGCGCCCGCCAGCAATTGCGCGAAGGCACGCCGCGCGAGGCGGTGCCGCGCGCCACGTTGCACCGCCTGTTGCTCGCCTTTGCCGACGCCATGCAGCGCAGCGACTTCCGCGGCCTGCACGCCCTGCTGAGCGACGACGCCGAGTTGATCGGCGACGGCGGCGGCAAGGTTGGCAGCTTCAGCAGCCTCATCGGCGGCAAACGCCTCGCGCAACTGTTCTACGCGGGCAAGCGGCGGTTTCGCGACGCCCTGCGCATCGAAGTGCTTCAGGTCAACGGCCAATGGGCGCTGCTGCGTTTCGTCGACGAGAAGCTGGAATCCGTGCAGTCGTACGAGACCGATGGCACGCGCTTCACCCGCATCCTGGTGCAACGCAATCCCGACAAGCTGGCCCGTATCGCCGCCCTGACGGAGCGGCGCTGACGCAGGTGTCGCCTCGGTGACCCGATGCTTTGGTGCCTGGTGGGCAACATGATGATCCCCTGCGCGAGACTACCGCCGCAGTGTGTCGGCTCCTACGATGAGGACCTCATCCACCTTGCCGAGGACACGCCATGTTGAAGATGAAATGGGGACCACTGCTTGTCGCGGCCGGTGCAATGCTGAGCCCGATCGCTCACGCCGCACCGCCGCAACCGATCGTGACCGAATTGATGGACAAGGCGCTGCCGGACATGCCCGGCAAGGACGCGCTGATGCTCACTGTCGACTACCCGCCCGGTGCTGCGGATCCGATCCATCGTCACAATGCCCATAGCTTCGTGTACGTGCTCGAAGGCAGCATCGTGATGCAGGTCCGGGGTAGCAAGGAAGTCACGCTCACGGCCGGCCAGACGTTCTACGAAGGTCCGGGCGACATCCACACCGTGGGCCGCAACGCCAGCCAGACCAGGCCTGCCCGGTTTCTGGTGGTGCTGATCAAGCCGCAGGGCGCACCCGCACTGATTCCGGCCAAGTGAGACTTTCTCGATAACCCCCTGTCACCACAGTTCTCTTGCACGCCATGCCGGGCGTGCTTCCTGGACGGCGTTTCCCTACGAAACGCCGTTTTTTTTGCGCTTGATGTCACAGAACGCCTGGCTGGGCCGTCTTATCAGCAGGAACAACCACTGTGGCGCACTCACCATGTCGACACCTTCATCTGCCCCTGCCTCTGCCGCTACGCAGCCCTCCCGGTGCGCGGATTCGCTGGCCGACAGCTTTGCGACAAGCTATGCCGGCGTCGTCGCCTTCATCGCGGTTGCCACCGAGGGCAACTTCGCCAAGGCGGGCGACCGTCTTGGTATCGGCCGCTCGGCGATCAGCCGCAGCGTTCAGAAGCTCGAAGACCAGCTCGGCACACGGCTCTTCGTGCGCACCACGCGCAGCACTTCGCTGAGCGCCGAAGGCCGGCGTTTCTATGAGCGGTGCCAGCCGGGCGTGGAGCGAATCATTCAGGCCATGGACGACATGCGGGAGCTGCGCGAGGGGCCGCCGTCGGGCCGGCTTCGCATCTGCTCGACGGTCGGTTTCGGGCGGAAGATCGTGGCCCCGCTGCTCCACGGGTTTCGCGAAGCGAATCCGAACATCTCGATCGAGCTGGTGCTCGACGACGGCCCCACCGACTTCGCCACGGACCGCATCGACGTATCGTTCCGCAACGGTCGCATGGAAGACAGCCGGGTCATCGCCAAGAAAGTGATTCCCATGCAGATGATGCTGTGCGCGTCACCCGGTTATGTCGCCGAGCGCGGCCTGCCCACGAGCGTCGACGAGATTGCGAATCACCGCTGTGTGAACTTCCGACTGGCGTCGGGACGCGTTTTCGAATGGGAATTCAAGTCGGGCGGGCAACTGCGCAAGCTGTCGCCTAACGCCTCGCTGACCTTCAACGACGCGGACCTGGTCCTGCAATCGGTGCTGGACGGGCACGGCCTTGCGCAAATGGCGGCGTATCAGGTTTGCGACCACCTGCGCGCAGGCCGACTGGTTTCCTGTCTGCCGCAATATGCGCCCGATGATCGGGGGCACTTCATGTGCTTCCTGAGCCGCCAGCATCTGCCGGCCCGCATCCGTGTGTTCATTGACTACATGACGGAGCACATCCGGGCGATGGACCTGCAAATCCTGGACAACCCCGTGGTGAAGGCGGCGTAGGCGACCGCCCCCCGGCGAGTTATTGGGTCAGGCCCAGCATGCTGAGCGCGCCGTGAAAGCACGCTGCATAGCCTGCCGCGAATAGTTGCTCGGGGTTCGTGCCGCCCCCGGACCCTCCCAGCTCGACCGGCAGGCGAAGGTTCACGAACAGCTCGCCGTCGTCGGACGCAGCGATGCCGGAGGCGCGACCATGCGCGGCCTCCCCGCCGTGTACCGTCACGCTCGTGGCGTACAGGGGGTGAAAGTCCCTGCCACGGTACTTGTCCAGAAGACTGGGAGGGGGAGGCCGCAGTTTGCTCATGTCACGTCCAGGTGAGGGCCGCGAGTTCAATCGTTCGCGCGGCTGAACCAGGTGTCGAAGTCGATCTTGCCCAAACGCGGGCTGGCGCCGGGTACCAGCGTGTCATCGTCGAGCACGGCGCCGAAATAGCGCGCGCCCGGATCCGCCTGCACGGTGCGGTTATCGCCGATTTTGCGCATGTAGCATTGCGCCAAGTCGGCCAGCCGCATGCGCTGCGGGCCGGCAACTTCGACGATACCGTTGACCGGGGCGCCGAGCGCGGCGTCGGCCACGGCGATCGCCACGTCGTCGGAGGCGATCGGCTGCACGAAAGCCGTCGAGAGCTGCACCTGGTCGCCTTGCAAGCCCGATTGCACGATGCTGCCCAGAAATTCGAAGAACTGGGTGCAATGAACGATGGTGTAGGGAATGCCGCCCTGATCGATCAACGCTTCCTGCGCGATCTTGGCGCGGAAATAGCCACTCTCGGCCAGACGCTGCGTGCCTACGACCGACAGCGCGACGTGATGACGAACACCGGCCCGGGTTTCCGCGGCGAGCAGGTTTCGCGTCGACGTCTGGAAAAACGTCAGTACGGCCTCGTCTTCGAACGAGGGCGAGTTGGCCACGTCGACCACGGTGTCGACCCCGACGAGTGCGTCGTCCAGGCCTTCGCCGGTGATCGTGTTCACGTTCGTGGCAGGTGATGCCGCGATGGCCTCGTGACCGCGTTCGTTCAGTACTTTGACGAGTTTCCTGCCGATCAGGCCGGTGCCTCCGATGACGAGGATTTTCATGGATGCCCTCAGCTCAGGTTGGCCTTGTCCAGACCGTAGGCTTTGTCGGCCGAACCGGGCACGGTCCGAAAGCCCACGTTCAGACGGTTCCAGCCGTTAATCGCCATGATGGCGAAGCTCAGATCGGAAATTTCCTTCTCGGAGAGCTGGCTGCGTACGCGCTCGTAGACTTCGTCGGACACGCCTTGTGCGCCGAGCGTGGCGACTATGCGGTGGTCGTCGTCCCGCCCGCCGAGGTCATCGATGATGGGCGTTGCCGTCCGGTTCGCCCCGCAC
>OFTX01000493.1_pt1 | contig 20404 bp, 22 predicted proteins | sample 1775051 | NCBI WGS metagenome assembly OFTX01 (sample SAMN08195772, study PRJEB24354) | sludge metagenome | isolation source: sludge from phenol fed wastewater aerobic bioreactor A | place: India: Nagpur | collected 2016-09-15
AGAAACATTGTAAATAACTACTTCTACATTATGAGTTATTACAACGACAAGGCAAAAGACTATGTAAAATCGTTAGAGATATGTGATAAAATCCTGGAAGTTATCCCTGGCGATCCGGACATGCTTAAGATCAGAGAGGCCATTCAGGGGAATATTAATAAACCCAATAAGCCAACAAAACCGGGTAGTGTTCAACCGGGTAAATCACCTAAATAAAAATTAATACATAGAAAACTCTCCTTCGAAGGAGAGTTTTTCTTTTATATCATTTGCAGCCTTATTTTTGCTTTTCATTTGACAGCGCATGGAACTACCCCTTTATCTGTTAGACATTGCCATTGACAATAATTCTGCAGACAATTATTTACCAATAGGCATACAGCTATTATTTGCGGCAGGATTTGTAGCACTTATGATTGGTTTTTCTGCCCTGGTAGGGCCTAAAAGAAAAACCACCGATAAGTTAGACAATTTTGCCAGCGGTATTGCCACGCATGGAGATGCAAGACAGCCTATGGCCATCAAATATTTTTTAGTGGCTATCCTGTTTGTTTTGTTCGATGTGGAGGTAATTTTCTTTTACCCTTATGCAGTAAATTTTAAAGAACTTGGCTGGGAAGGGTTTGCCGCTGTACTGATGTTTGTTGCATTCTTCCTGGTAGGCTTTATTTATATCCTTAAAAAAGGTGCATTGAAGTGGGAAGATTAAAACAATTTGCAAAGCGCAAATTTGAAAAATGTTAAACATAGTCACCATGCAATTGTTATCATTTTCAAAACGTGGAATTATCAAATTATCAAACTAAAATTATGCGTCCGGTACGTTTCAATATTAACCCAAAAGAAGCCAATGCCTCAACAGCAGTAAGTATGGTTGAAGCACCCGAAGGCTATAGCGGAGAAGGCTTCTTTACAACCAACCTGAGCAGTGTTGTTGGGTTGGCCAGAAAAAATTCTTTGTGGCCACTGCCTTTTGCCACTTCCTGCTGCGGTATTGAATTTATGGCCACAATGGCGTCTCACTACGATTTGGCAAGATTTGGTGCCGAAAGGGTAGGTTTTTCACCACGTCAGTGTGATCTTTTAATGGTTATGGGTACCATTTCAAAAAAAATGGCGCCTGTAGTGAGGCAGGTATATTTACAAATGGCAGAACCGCGCTGGGTTTTAAGCGTTGGTGCTTGTGCCAGCAGTGGTGGTATTTTTGATACTTATAGCGTATTGCAGGGCATAGATCAGGTAATTCCTGTAGATGTTTATGTTCCGGGATGCCCACCAAGGCCCGAAGCCATATTGGATGGCTTTATGAAGATTCAGGAGCTGGTAGGAAAAGAAAGCATTAGAAGAAGAAACAGTGAACAGTATAAAGCTCTTATGAGCAGTTACGGAATACAATAAAAGTAAAAATTAAAAAGTATAAAGTAAAAACCACTTTTAGTTTTTGACTTTTGACTTTTGACTTTTGAATTATGACTTTAACAAACGAAAGAATACAACAAAAACTAACCGAAAAATTCGGGGAATCGGTTTCCGGTTTTAATGAACCTTTTGGTTTATTGAGTTTTGAAGCACCAAAAGAAATGAACTTAAAAGTACTTCAGTTTTTGTTTGATGATGCCGAATTAAAATTTCAATTTTTAACAGATATCTGTGCCGTGCACTATCCTGATGATAAAGGCCGGGAACTTGCTGTGGTATACCATTTACACAACCTGGTTAACAATGTGCGTTTACGTTTTAAAGTGTTTACAGATATACAGAAGCCCGATGTATTTACTGCTACACAGCTCTTCTCTTCTGCTAACTGGATGGAAAGAGAAACTTATGATTTTTACGGCGTAAGCTTTGTTGGGCATCCTAACCTGAAGAGAATTCTGAATGTAGATGAAATGGATTACTTCCCCTTAAGAAAAGAATTCCCTTTAGAAGATCAAACACGTATTGATAAAGACGATGAAATGTTTGGAAGGGGAGGATCGGTTATTTAATCAATCAATTTGAAGATTTGAAAACCAATTTCAAATATCAAATTTCAAATTTAGCATAAATGGTTTCAGAACATCATCATATTACGTTGCCTGATGGCTCTATAGAAAAGCAAACAACAACGTTAAACCTTGGGCCTACACACCCGGCAACACACGGCGTATTTCAAAATATTTTGGAATTGGATGGCGAACGTATTGTTTCATCAGAACAAACTGTTGGATACATTCACCGGGCTTTTGAAAAACTGGCAGAGCGCAGGCCCTTATACCAGATAACACCTATTACAGACAGGTTGAATTATTGTAGCAGTCCCATTAATAATATGGGCTGGCATATGACCTGTGAAAAATTGCTAAATATTCAAACTCCCAAACGTGTTGATTACCTAAGAATCGTTATTATGGAATTAGCCCGTATTGCAGACCACCTGATCTGTAATTCTATTGTAGGAGTAGATACGGGAGCTTTTACAGGATTCTTATACGTAATGCAATACAGGGAATTAATTTATGAAATATATGAAGAAATATGCGGGTCCCGCCTTACTACTAATATTGGGCGTGTTGGCGGTTTTGAAAGGAATTTCTCAAATACAGCGTTTACGAAACTCGAGAAATTCTTAAACGAATATCCGGGCGTTTTAAAAGAGTTTGAAAACCTCTTTAACCGTAACAGGATATTTATGGATCGTACGCAAGGCACCGGAGGCATTAGTGCGGAAAGAGCTTTAAACTATGGGTTTACAGGCCCTAACTTAAGAGCGGCAGGAATAGATTATGATGTGAGAGTGCATACGCCTTATTGCAGCTACCAGGATTTCGATTTCACTATACCTGTTGGCAGCACCGGCGATAATTACGATAGATTTATGGTGCGCAATGGAGAAATGTGGCAATCACTATCCATCATTAATCAGGCATACCGTAAAATACAGGAATTTAAAGGAGAGGAGGCGGAAGTATATCATGCAGAGGTGCCCGAATATTATTTGCCTAAGAAAGAAGATGTATACACCAAAATGGAAGCGCTTATCTGGCACTTTAAAATTATTATGGGAGAAACCGCTATTCCGAAAGGAGAAGTATACCATAGTGTAGAAGGAGCTAATGGCGAATTAGGTTTTTACTTTATCAGCGATGGAGGCAGAACACCTTATCGCTTACATTTCCGCAGGCCATGTTTTATTTACTACCAGGCGTACTCGGAATTAACGAAAGGGGCTATGTTGAGTGATGCCATCATTACCATGAGTAGCCTGAACCTGATAGCGGGAGAACTGGATGCATAAACAAACTAAAAATTAAAAAGCAAAAAATCAAGACCGCAATTTTTTACTTTTGACTTTTGATTTATATGACAAAGTTTAATGATGATCAATTAAAAGAGTTTAACAGGCTGGTGGCACGTTATCCGCAAGGGAAACAAAAAAGTGCTTTGCTTCCTGTTTTGCATTTGGCGCAAGATAGTTTTGGAGGATGGTTAAGTGCAGCAACAATGGATTATGTTGCAGAGTTATTGCAAATAAAACCTATTGAAGTGTACGAAGTGGCCACATTCTACAGCATGTATAATTTAAAACCGGTTGGGAAATATGTTTTTGAAGTTTGTCAAACCGGACCATGCATGTTAAGAGGTAGTGATAACATCATCAATTATATTAAAGAGAAACTGGGAATTGATATTGGCCAAACAACAACAGATGGTTTATTCACTTTAAAAACAGTTGAATGTTTGGGAGCCTGTGGTTATGCGCCAATGATGCAAATGGGCAAAACTTATCGTGAACATTTGACGAAAGAAAAAGTTGATCATATTATTGAAGAATGCAGGAAAAACGCTGCAGCAAATAATTAATCATGAAAAAAAATATTTTACTTATAGCCCTTGTTTTATTCACAGGAACGTTGTTTGCTCAATCTAAAGACGAGCAACAGGTTATTGAAAATGTAAAGTTGTTGCATGGCACTATTTTCGGAACAAAAGATAGTTTAACGTTAGAAAAAATGTTTGCAAAACAAATTACTTACGGTCATTCTCATGGTAATGTGCAAGACAGAAAACAATGTATTGATGCAGTTTCCCATAATAAATCAACCTATACTGGAATGCAATGCAATAATATTTCAGTGATCATGAACGGAAGTACAGCGGTAAGCAGGTATTTGTTAACCGGTACAGAAACCACAAAAGAAGGAAAAGCTGTTGAATTGAAATTAAACATTTTGCAAGTGTGGGTGAAAGAAAAAAAAGAATGGAAAATGATAGGAAGGCAGGCTGTAATGGTTGATACAAAATAAAAATCCATTAATATGAAACTGAACCCCTATTTATTGTTTTCGGGAAATGCAGAAGAAGTGGTACACTTTTATGCAGATGTATTGAATGGAAAAGTTTTAATGATCAGCAAATTCGCGGATTCTCCCCAGCCTGTTGATGAAGACTGGAAAGACAAAATTATGCATGCACGAATTGCATTTGGAAAAGACAATGTGCTGATGATTTCTGATGGTTTTAAAGGATACGATGCGCCCAAAGAAAGTAATATTCAATTGAGTATTGAAATAGATAGTATTGAAGAGATCAATACTGTTTTTGAAAAATTAAGTGCAGGCGGAGAAGTGAAAATGGCTTTACAAGATACATTCTGGGGTGCAAGATTCGGAATGTTGAAAGATAAGTTTGGTATTAGTTGGATGCTGAATCATGAATTGAAAAAATAAGCCCCCATTCCCCTAAAGGGGAGTAAGGCAAAAAATATTTTATTAAATAAAAATCATAATAATCTCCCTTTAGGGGATAGGGGTATGAATAAAAAATTATTATTAGAAAAAGCACATGTAGAGGGCATTCGCCATTACGATGTATATCGCCGGGAGGGTGGTTACAGAAGTGTGGAGAAGGCTTTGAAAACAATGGGGCCTGAAGCAATTGTTGAAGAAGTAAAGAAGAGCGGATTACGCGGCCGCGGTGGTGCAGGGTTTCCAGCAGGAATGAAATGGAGTTTTATTGCAAAACCCGAAGGCGTTCCCCGTCACTTGGTTTGTAATGCAGATGAGAGCGAGCCCGGAACATTCAAGGACAGATATTTGATGGAATTCATTCCACATTTATTGATTGAAGGCTTGATTGTTTCTTCTTATGCATTAGGTAGCAACGATACGTACATCTATATCCGTGGTGAATATGCCTGGATAGTAGATATTCTTGAACAGGCTATCGAAGAAGCAAAAGCAAATGGTTGGTTAGGAAAAAATATTTTAGGTACTGGCTTCGATTGTAATATTCATGTGCAACGTGGCGCAGGTGCTTATATCTGCGGTGAAGAAACAGCTTTGATTGAAAGTTTGGAAGGGAAGCGCGGTAACCCAAGATTAAAACCACCATTCCCTGCGGTAAAGGGTTTATGGGAAAGACCAACAGTAGTAAACAATGTAGAAACATTAGCAGCTGTTGTTCCTATCATCAATATGGGTGGTGAAGAATATGCGAAGATTGGTGTGGGCAGAAGTACAGGAACCAAATTAATTTCTGCTTGCGGTAACATTAATAAGCCCGGTGTTTATGAAATTGATATGACCATCAGTGTAGAAGAATTTATTTACAGCGATGAATATTGTGGTGGCATTGCCAACGGAAAAAAATTAAAAGCCTGTATTCCCGGCGGTTCATCAGTTCCCATTCTTCCTGCAAACTTGTTATTGAAAACGGCAAAGGGCGAAACACGTTACATGAACTATGAAAGTTTAAGCGATGGTGGTTTTGCAACAGGCAGTATGATGGGTAGCGGCGGATTTATTGTATTGGATGAAGATCAGTGTGTGGTGAAGAACACTTTAACATTAGCGAGATTTTATCGTCACGAAAGTTGCGGGCAATGTTCTCCTTGTCGCGAAGGAACAGGTTGGATGGAAAAAATATTACAAAACATAGAATACGGCAAAGGCAAACTGAGTGATATAGACTTATTGTGGGATATTCAGAGAAGGATTGAAGGGAACACAATTTGCCCTTTAGGAGATGCAGCGGCATGGCCTGTTGCAGCAGCCATTCGTCATTTCAGAGATGAATTTGAATGGCATGTGAATAATCCCGAAGAAGCACAAAAAAGAAATTTTGGATTAGCACATTATGCAGATGCGATTCATGTACCGGCTTAAGTAACTGAAAAGGCAAAAGTGAAAAACTAAAAGTTTTTTATGGAGCAAGAAATAAAGCATCGTTGTTATAAATTTTCATTGTCAACGGTTCTATTTCTTAAAAAACATAAATGGGATAGTTTAAGTTTAGTAGTAGTAAAACAATTGATGCGTTCAGCTACTTCAGTTGGTGCTAATGTTGTAGAAGCAAAAAATAGTTCATCGAAAACTGAGTTTAAAAGATTTTATGAGATTGCTTTGAAATCTTGTAATGAAACAAAATATTGGATGTGTTTATTAAGAGATGGATTTATTGAAAAGAATGTAGAATTGGAAAATATTTTAAAAGAAGCTGATGAAATATCAAAAATTTTAGCAGCATCAATTATGAAATTAAAAGGTTTAAAATAAATAGTAATCACTTTTTGTTTTTGACTTTTAACTTTTGACTTTATGAGTGATTTATTTAAAGTAACCATCGATAACATAACTGTAGAAGTTCCTGCAGGTACAACTATTTTGCAGGCTGCAAGACAAATTGGTGGAGATGTTGCTCCGCCGGCAATGTGCTATTACAGCAAATTGCAGGGCAGTGGTGGTAAATGCAGAACCTGTTTGGTTGAAGTAAGTAAAGGTTCTGAAAAAGATCCTCGCCCAATGCCTAAATTGGTTGCTTCATGTAGAACAACCGTAATGGATGGAATGGAAGTTAAAAATATCACTTCACCAAAAGTGCAGGATGCACGTGCAGGTGTTGTTGAAATGCTTTTAATTAATCATCCTTTGGATTGCCCTATCTGCGATCAGGCGGGTGAATGTCATTTGCAGGATTTAAGTTACGAGCATGGCAAATCGGGTACACGTTACGAATTTCAAAGAAGAACATTCAAGAAAGTTGATTTGGGCGATAAGATCCAATTGCACATGACTCGTTGCATTCTTTGTTACCGTTGTGTGTTCACTGCAGATCAGTTAACAAAAGAAAGAGAACATGGTGTGTTGGATAGAGGAGATCATGCACAAATTGCAACATTCATTCAAAAGAATTTGAACAACGATTTCATCGGAAACGTCATTGATGTTTGTCCGGTTGGTGCATTAACAGATAAAACTTTCCGTTTTAAAAATCGTGTTTGGTTTACTAAACCTGTAGATGCACATAGGAAATGCAGCAACCCAGATTGTTGTGGTGAAGTTCAATTATGGATGCGTGGTGATGAAGTGTTCAGGGTAACGGCACGTAAAGATGAATGGGGTGAAATTAAAGAAGCAAGCAATGGCAAAACAGGATGGATTTGCAATGAATGCCGCTTCGATAAAAAACATATTTCTGACTGGGTAATTGAAGGGCCAACAAAAGTGAATCGCCATTCAGTGATTTCACAAGGGCATTATGTTGGACTGGAAAAACCAAAAGAAACGTTCAACGCGGTAATGAACGGAAGAGACCCGAAATTGTTGATGGATATTCATAGTGTAAGCGAAGTAAATAAACCGGAAATAGATTTGAGCTTATTGAACAGACCTGCTCATTCAACAGATTTTAATCAATAACAACTAACAGATACAGGAAATGACTTTATTAACTATTGATTGGTTATTGGTACTTGAAAAACTAATTCTTATTGTAGTGATCATTTTAGCAAGTTTGGGTATTGCTTTGTACACAACTTTCGCTGAAAGGAAAGTAGCCGGTATTTTGCAAGACAGGCCAGGCCCAAACCGCGCAGGCCCTTTTGGATTGTTTCAGCCTTTTGCAGATGGATTAAAGCTGATCATGAAAGAAGAAATCATTCCTAATACCTCCAATAAAATATTATTTGTTTTAGGCCCTGCCTTGGCCATGACCGCTGCATTAATGACTTGTGCGGTTGTGCCCTGGGGAGATAAAGTAGAAGTGTTTGGCAGAACTGTTAAACTACAGATTGCCGACATTAACGTTGGCATCTTATACGTGTTTGCTGTAGTAAGCCTGGGTGTATATGGAATTATGATTGGTGGCTGGGCGAGTAACAATAAATTCTCTTTAATGGCAGCTTTACGTGGTGCCAGCCAGGCTATTAGTTACGAATTGGCAATGGGTATAAGCCTTATTGCACTATTAATGACTACAGGTACCCTGCAATTAGGCGAAATTGTAAAACAACAACAGGCCCCCGGGCATTTGTGGAATATTGCTTACCAACCCTTAGGGTTTTTGATTTTTTTAGTTTGCGCTTTCGCAGAATGTAACCGTACTCCGTTCGATTTGCCGGAAGCTGAAAATGAATTAAACTTTGGTTACCACCAGGAATACTCCTCTATGAAACTGGGATTTTATTTGTTTGCGGAATATGTAAACATGTTTATTAGCAGCGCTATTATGGCTACGTTGTTTTTTGGTGGATACGATATCCCGTTTTTTGATGAGGCTGCACATGCCAGTATGGGTAACTGGCTGGCTGTTTTGGGAGTGATAAGTCTTATGATTAAAGTGGTGATCTTTATTTTCTTTTTTATGTGGGTGAGGTGGACAATCCCGAGATTCAGGTATGATCAGTTGATGAATTTGGGTTGGAAAAGTTTATTGCCATTGGCGTTGGCAAATATGTTGATTACGGGTGCTGTTATTTTATGGTTGCATAAATAAATAACTAAGTATGGCTACATCATTATTAAACGATAAATCCATTGATAGAAAGTGGAGAGTTCTTGCGAAAATTTCGCTGGTACTTTTTGCATCTGTAATATTCAATGGAATTGGATGGGCTTGGAAGAATGATTTTGTGAATTACACTACTCATTTCCTGCAACTGAGTAGTGCCATGTTTCTTTTAATAATTAATTGGTTTTATTATAATGATAGAAAGAAGATTTTGGCTCAACAAACAACAGAAAGCACAAGTGAGTGACACAACGAAGATGAGAAGAGAGATAAAGTTGGTATCAATAAATTATAAAAATATTTTTGCGAACCTTTAAAAGCTAAAGATTTAGCGAACAGATATGCAAACATTAACATCAAGAGCACAGGCGGTAAATCGTAAACCAATGACTTGGTTGGAACGCATTTACCTGTGGAATATTTTTAAGGGGATGCTCATTACATTTAGTCACATATTTAAAAAACAACCCACTATACATTACCCTGAACAAAAAAGACCTTTCAGTCCTGTGTTCAGAGGTTTGCATGTGTTAAACAGGGATGAAGAAGGCCGTGAAAGATGTACTGCATGCGGATTATGTGCGGTGGCTTGTCCGGCAGAAGCCATTACAATGGAAGCTGCCGAACGTTTACCGGGCGAGGAAAATTTATACAGGGAAGAAAAATACGCTGCGAAATACGAGATTAATATGTTGCGTTGTATTTTTTGTGGATTATGTGAGGAGGCCTGTCCTAAAGATGCTATTTATTTAAGTGAAACTTTTGCTGCTGCTAATTTTACGAGAAGCGGGTTTATATATGGGAAAGAGAATTTATTAATTCCAAATCCAAAAACAGACCCCGAAGGATATGCAAAAGCAAAAGGAAAGTAAAACGAAAAACGGATAATTAAAAATTAAGAGTGCTTATCGATTTTTAATTTTTAATTTTTAATTTTTAATTCAAATGAGTGCAACACAAATATTATTCTGGATTTTAAGTGTAGTGGCATTGTTTAGCGCCATCATGGTACTGCTTAGTAAAAACCCCGTACACAGCGTGCTTTGGCTTATTGCTGTGTTCTTTTCTATTTCGGGTCATTATATTTTATTGAATGCTCAATTCCTGGCAATTGTAAATATGATTGTTTATGCAGGTGCCATTATGGTACTATTCTTATTTGTAGTAATGCTGATGAATTTGAACAAAGAAACAGAACCCCAAAAAAACCTTTGGTTAAAGTTAGCCGGAGTTGTTTCGGGTGGTTGTTTACTGATGATATTGGTATCGCTGATAAGGCAGGCCTCGGAGGTAACCAATAAACAGGTTTTATTAAAAGACGGAAACATTGGGTTGATTAAGAATTTGGGGAAAGCGTTGTTCAGTGATTATGTGGTGCCATTTGAGATAAGCAGCGTATTGTTTTTAAGCGCCATGATTGGAGCTGTTGTGATTGGAAAGAAAAATTAATTAAATGCAAAAAGCGTAAGGCCGAAAGCTGAATGCTTTATTAAAAATAATTTCAAAAAAGCTTTGAGCATTTGCTTAAAGCATAAAGTTTAGAAAATGCCTATTCAGTATTATATTGTTTTATCGTTGGCCTTGTTTTGTATTGGCATTGTTGGTGTTTTAACACGCCGTAATGCCATTATTATTTTTATGTGTATTGAGTTAATGTTGAATGCGGTGAATTTGCTGTTGGTGGCTTTTTCTAAAATGCATCATAATACAGTACTGGCAGCAGATAAGGCAACACAAGCCGGCATTGAAGGCCAATTGTTTGTATTCTTTATTATGGTAGTGGCCGCTGCAGAAGTAAGTGTTGGCCTGGCCATTATTGTAATGATGTTCAGAAACACACATTCGGTTGATGTGAATTTTTTAAACAGACTTAAAAACTAAAAAGTAAAGATTAAAAAGTAAAAATAAATTTAGCTTTTGACTTTTAACTTTTGACTTTTCAATATGAATCAATTAGTGTACTTAGTTCCTTTATTTCCTTTATTAGGATTTCTGATCAATGGATTGGGAAGAAAATCTCTTTCAAAATCTATGATAGGAACCATTGGCTCAGGAGCTATACTTGCTTCTTTTGTAGTTAGCTTAATGCTCTTCTTTCAGGTAAAGAACGGAGCAGTGGCAACAGTAAATTATTTTAACTTCATTAATGTTCAAAACCTAACCATACCTTTTGCTTTCCAGGTAGATCAATTGTCTTCTTTATTCTTGCTAATTATTACCGGAGTGGGTTTTTTAATTCACTTGTATTCTACAGCATATATGCATGAAGAGGAGCCGCAGCATTTCGGAAGATATTTTGCGTACCTCAATTTGTTTGTGTTCTCTATGTTGTTGTTGGTAATGGGAGCCAATTATGTAATTATGTTCATTGGTTGGGAAGGTGTTGGTTTATGCTCTTATTTGTTAATTGGATTCTGGTTTAAAAACGATAACTACAACTATGCAGCAAAGAAAGCCTTCATCATGAACCGTATTGGTGATCTTGGTTTCTTATTAGCAATATTCTGGATCATTGCAAAATTGGGAACTGTGAATTATGCTGATGTATTCACTAACGATTCCATTCAAAAATTATCATCAACAGATATTACTGCAATCACTATTTTATTATTTGTAGGTGCAATGGGTAAGAGTGCACAGATCCCTTTATATACTTGGTTGCCCGATGCAATGGCCGGTCCAACGCCTGTATCTGCATTAATCCACGCTGCAACAATGGTTACAGCAGGTATCTATATGATTGCGAGAAGCAATCTGTTGTATTCTGCAAGTGAAGTTGCACAAAACTTAGTAGCTATCATCGGATTGGCAACTGCATTGTTCAGTGCAACCATTGCATTGAAACAAAACGATATTAAAAAAGTGTTGGCTTATTCAACAGTAAGTCAGTTAGGATATATGTTTCTAGGCTTGGGTGTTGGTGCTTATACCGGAGCTGTATTTCATGTAATGACACATGCATTCTTCAAAGCATTGTTATTCCTGGGAGCAGGTTCTGTTATTCATGCAATGCATCATGAACAGGATATTCGTAAAATGGGTGGATTGAAAAAACATCTCCCCATTACACACATTACATTCTTGTTAGGTTGTATTGCTATTTCCGGTATTCCGCCATTCAGCGGATTCTTTTCTAAAGATGAAATATTAGCCGCTGCATTTGCACACAACCCAATTTATTGGGGCTTAGGTGTTGCAGGTGCTGCCATGACCGCATTTTACATGTTCCGTTTATATGCAACAACTTTTTTGGGAACATTCAGAGGAACACAAGATCAGGAACATCATTTGCATGAAAGCCCTTCTGCAATGACCATTCCATTAATTGTGCTTGCAGTATTGAGTGTTATCGGTGGATTTGTTGGGGTGCCTGAAGTATTGGGTGGCCATCATGCATTGCATGAATTTTTATCTCCTGTTTTAGTAACAGAACAGCATCATGAAATTGCGCACCAAACAGAATATATGTTAATGGGCATTTCAGTTGCCATAGCGGCTATTGCAATCATCTTCGCAATTAATAAATTCAGTAAAAAACCTGACCTGCAAGATGCTCAGGGTTTGGGAAAAACTTTGGAGAACAAATGGTACATAGATGAATTGTATGATGCAGTGATTGTAAATCCATTAAACAATTTGGCGGGCTTCTTTAAAAATGTAGTTGAAAAAAGTGGTATTGATGGCATTGTAAATGGAGTGGGAAGATTGGTTAGTTATTCATCAAGACAAATAAGATTAATTCAAAGCGGGCAAGTTGGCGGTTATATTTTATTTATGGTGATGGCTATTGTTGTAATTGTTCTGATTTGGGTTAACGATGGATTTATTTATAAACTATTTACTAAATAACAAAGGCCGTAAGGCAACTGAAATATGATTTCTCTTTTACTGATATTGATTCCTTTACTCGGTGGCTTAATCACTTTTGTATTGAAAGATGCAAAAACTGCAAAGAATTTTGCACTGGCCGTATCTCTTGTTACACTGGCTGTTTCTGTATTTTCGGTTTCAGGAGCTGCAGCATCTCAATTGCAATATGATGCTGCATGGTTGCCAACTTTCGGCAGCAGGTTTACTTTGCAATTAGATGGAATGGGTAAAATGCTAACCCTGTTAACAGCCATTTCTTTTCCTATTGTTTTCATTGCTACTTACAATAATGAATACAAAAATGCACACCAGTTCTTTGCATTAATGTTGTTAACGCAAACCGGCTTAACAGGCGTGTTTGCTGCGGCAGATGTATTGTTGTTTTATTTCTTCTGGGAATTGGCATTGATACCTGTTTATTTTCTTGCATCTATCTGGGGTGGCGAAAAAAGAATTCAGGTTACTTTTAAATTCTTTGTGTACACATTTCTTGGTTCGTTGTTAATGCTTGCAGGAATTGTTTATATGTACTATCATAATCCCGAACAATCTTTTGCCTTAAGTTCATTTTATAAAATTCAATTAACAGGTGCTAAAAGCGGGTTGGTGTTTTGGCTTTTCTTTATTGCATTTGCTATTAAAATGCCCATCTTCCCATTTCATACATGGCAACCCGATGCTTACGAACAATCGCCAACTGCTGTAACCATGATATTAAGTGGAGTAATGGTGAAGATGGGAGTCTTTGCAGTGATCCGCTGGTTGATTCCTGTATTTCCGCAAAATGCAGCTCATTTTAGCAATATTATTATCATCTTATCGGTAACAGGAATGTTATATGCATCATTCATTGCCATTAAACAAGATGATTTAAAAAGATTGATTGCTTATTCATCTATTGCCCACATTGGTTTAATGTGTGCAGCCATCTTCGCCAATAATACAACCGGTTTGAATGGCGTGATGATTCAAATGTTCAACCACGGTATTAATGTAATTGGCTTGTGGATTGTTGCCAATGCAATAGAACAACAATTTGGTACAAGAAAAATAAGTGCTTTAGGCGGCCTGGCACAAAAGGCCCCAACACTTGCAATACTGTTAGTGGTACTTGCATTTGCAAATATTGCTTTGCCATTAACCAATGCATTTATTGGTGAGTTCTTAATGTTCAACGGTTTATTTACTTATAATGTTTGGGCTGCTGCTATTGCAGGCGTAAGCATTATTTTGGGTGCTGTATACACTTTAAATATGGTACAGAAAGTATTTTTTGGTAACACAAATACTGTTACAGAAAATGCTGTGGAAATAAGCGGTAATGTTAAATGGATATTGATTGTATTAGTGTTGTTGATTATTATATTGGGAGTGTATCCGCAACCGGTGTTTAATTTAACTGGCGATACCATCAAAACGATTTTTAATAAATAAACTTTCCTTTAAAGGAATAAGGATAACATGAATTCTATAATTGTTTCTGCTTTAATGGGTATGGTAATGATGTTCAGTGGCATTGTTACCAATAGTAAACAATCCATAAAAAACATTGCTATAGCAGCCATGGCCGTATTGCTTGTGGCACATTTGGCAGATGCCAACGATATTTTCAAAATAAATATTAATGTGCATGGCATGCTTAATTTTAACAGGTTTGGCATGTATTTTACAACACTGGCCATTGGTGCTACATTGTTATATACTATCATCAGCGGCGATGAAGTGGTAAAAGTAGGAGCTAATTCCGCCGATTATTTTGCACTGATATTTTTTGTATTAACTGGCGTGAGCATTTTAGCTTCTTACAATAATTTATTGATGTTGTTTCTGGGTATTGAAATACTAACCATTCCGCTGTTTGTTTTAACAGGTTCAGATAAAAAGAATTTAAAAAGCAATGAAGCCTCTTTAAAGTATTTCCTCATGGGATCTTTCTCTACAGGCATCATGTTAATGGGTATTGCTTTATATTACGGGGCATCAGGCAATTTTAATATAGATGTTAACCGTGTGGCAAACGAACCGGTAAACTCCGGCATATTAATTCCACTGGGTTTGTTGCTCATGTTTATTGCATTGGCCTTTAAAGTATCGGCTGCCCCTTTCCATTTCTGGACACCAGACGTATACGATGGAGCGCCTACAGTATTCACCTCTTTTATGGCTACCATTGTAAAAGCTGCAGGGTTTATTGCTTTTATTAGACTTTTTGAATTGAGAAGCGCTGATATGGGTGTTTCATGGACCATTCTAATGCCTGTGATCATTATAGCTACTTTGCTGGTAGGGAATGTTACAGCCGTTTTTCAGCAAAGCGTAAAACGTATGCTGGCTTATTCCAGTATAGCCCAGGCAGGCTTTATGCTGTTTGCACTTGTTGGTTTGAATGATGTTGCAAAAGAAGGCTTGTTGCTTTATACTGTTGCTTACAGCATTGCAACAATCGGTATTTTCTCTATACTCCTGAAAATGAAAGATTATACTTTTGAAGGGTATAATGGGTTAGCAAAAACACAACCATTACTGGCTTTTGCAAATACGGTATTCTTACTATCATTGGCAGGTATACCTCTAACAGCCGGCTTCCTTGCAAAATATTACGTGTTGGCAGCAGCTTTAAAACAGGACACTTCTATCTTATGGCTGGTAATCGTAGCCCTTGTCTTTGCAGCTATTAGTGCTTATTATTATTTTAAAGTAATACAGGCCATGTATTTTAAAGATGGGGAGGCTGCTGTGTCAGAAATAAAGCCTTCTTTTAAATTAACCTTGTTACTATTAGCGGCCATTATTATTATTGTTGGCATTTTCCCTACAGTGGTATTCAACTGGTTCTACTTCTAACTATCAACAATCGTTTGAAAATAAATTTATTGCCCTTCATCATTTTTTGATGGAGGGTATTTTTTTCGCAGTTATCTTTAGATGTATACATTTGTTATATGACACTTGGAGATTCTTTTGCACTCGCTTATAGAACCGTTAAAGGGAATAAATTACGTACAGGCATCACTGTGGCTATTATTGCTTTTGGTATTATGGCACTGATAGGCATTATTACGGCCATCCAGGCTATGGATAAAAGTATAAGGGAAAGTTTTTCTGCCATGGGTGCCAATGCATTCAGCATACGGTTTAAAGAAACAACGGTACGTTTTGGAGGAGGGCCGCCACGCCAGGCTACTGTAAAAAATCAGAAAGGCAGGAAGCAGAAAAACTCCAACCTCAATAAATACATTTTAAAAGAAGATGGTGAATATTTTAAAAAAGTATACGATTTTCCGGCACAGGTAAGCATGTATAGGAGAGGGCCGGGCAATTTGGAAGTAAGATATGCTGATAAAAAAACAAACCCTGTGGTTACTTTGTGGGGAGGCGATGAAAATTATTTATCTGTAAACAATTTTACAATAGATGAAGGGAGAGGGCTGAATAATTTAGATGTACACAGTGGAAGGAATGTTTGTATTATAGGAGTGAATGTAGCAACAAAACTTTTTCCGGATCATCCTGAAAAATGTATCGATAAAATCATTCGTGTGGGAAGTGTGCCTTATCGTGTGGTTGGCTTGCTAAAAGCAAAAGGCTCCAGCGGAATGCTTCGGCAGGATGATGTGATTATTACTTCGTACAACAGTGCTTCCAGACTGGCCAATAATGCACCTTCCTATATTATAGGTATTGCGGTGAACAATGTAAATCAAATAGATGCAGCAGCAGGCGAGGCAACAGCTACATTTAGAGCGGTACGCAAACTACAACCTAATGAGGCAGACAATTTTGTAATTGAAAAAAGCGATAAAGTGGCTGAGCAATTATTGAGCTTATTAAGCGGTGTAACCGGCTCTGCAGGCGCTATTGGTTTAATTACTCTAATAGGAGCCGCCATTGGCCTCATGAATATTATGTTGGTGGCAGTAAACGAAAGAACCAAAGAAGTTGGATTAATAAAAGCCATTGGAGGTAAAAAGAAAAATGTTCGTCAGCAATTTTTATTTGAAAGCATGATCATTAGTTTATTAGGTGCCCTTTTCGGTATTATTTTGGGAGTGGCTGTAGGAAATAGTGTTGCCATATTACTAAAAACAGGCTTTGTGGTACCATGGGGTTGGGTAATTCTTGGAATACTGATCTGTTCTTTTGTAGGGTTGCTGGCGGGTTTGTATCCTGCTATTAAAGCTTCTAAATTAAACCCGATAGAAGCTTTGCGATATGAATAACCCTTGTTAACAATTACACAACCCGTTTAATTCTTTAGGAATAATTTCAGCTTATCGTTTATATAATAAAGCAGGTCTTCCTCTAAAACATGCTTTCTCAGCCAATCATAAGATGGCCGGTATTGTTGCATAAAAGCTTGTGTAGAATCGGTACTTAAAGAAGTATATTTAGTAACCAGCTGAGGAGAGAAGCGGTAGTTAATATACTGGTCTTTTTCTATTTCATTAAAGAATATAATTGCAGCCCTCTTACCTTTTTCACCTTTAGAAAAATGGTCGAGATTAATTCCTAAACCTGCTCCTGAATTGGCGAGTGAAGCAACAGGAATGGTGTGTTCACTTCTGGTACTGAAAAAATCTCTTCTCCTTTCTATACTGTCTAGCTGATAGCCGTTATACCTGTTACTTTTTACAATTACATCCGGTAGTTTTCTTGAGAGCGGTTTAAGAAATATCACCAATACTTCCTTGCTTAAAAGCTCATCACTTATTCGTAACGTATCAAAATTATAACCAACAGCTGCTATAGAAATAATATTGCCTTTAGCTGCTTGTATGCTAAAAGATCCCTGCCTGTTAGATAATACTGTAGAAGACCTTGCGGAAAGATTTGTAATACCCGCAAAAGCTATTGGTTCGTTAGATACACTGTCTTTCACAACGGCTTTTATTCTTTGCGCATTTGTTATAAAGGCATTCAATAAGAATGCAAGGCTCAATACATATTTCATAGCACAATGTTAGCAGAAGTTACAGTTCAATGCAATTAAAAAACGCCTTGTATATACAAGGCGTTTTACTGTATGTAACAAAATACTCAGATTTATTTAGGATCCAATGCTCTTTTAATCCTGTCTGCACAATCTTGTAAATGATATTTGGTCAATTTGTCTGTTGCTGTAGCGGCAGCAGCACTTGTTTCACTTTGCAGTGCTCTTAAATAAGCCCTTGCAATAGAGGTAACATCTGTGTTCTTTGTATTAGTGAACACGATTGTAAATCCGGCTGGTAAACCCGGAATTACCGGTGCTGAAGGATTTAACAGATCTACCAGGTTATCAATATATGCTTTTTGCAGATTTCTTCTATAAGCATCAATTGGTTTACCGGCGGTCAGTTCTCCCCATACCCCTTTCTTTACATCGCTCATCATTTCATCAATACCATAAGTATTGGCACCAAAACGATTGCTGCTTAAAACCAGCCTATATAATCTTGAACCGCCTAATAAACTGCTCAATACGCTTGTTTGTATTGTTTGAACCCTTTCGTTGGAAGTTGGATAATTTATTTTATTTAAAATATTTTTATCAAGTAACCACATTGGTGTTTCAAACAATTGTTTATTCAGGAAAGCAACTGCTTCTTTCTGAATGGCCTTAGGAGTGGGTTCGTATACATCCCCTTTTTCTTCAATACTCTTATAGGTTTGTTGAATACCACCTACGTTTTTCAAAACATGGTTCATATAACGGTTGAACTGGCCGGTAACCTGATCGTACATATCTGAAAGATTCTCGTATCTGTCAGCTTCTTCTTTAGTCCATTCAGGTAAAGCCGCCAATACTCTTTTCAGGTTTTTAATACCATATTCACTTGCTTTGGCAGAATTATCACCAAGATCTTCTGTTTGAGCACGTGGATCTACATTACCACCTTCGCCACCAAACCATAAACGAGGGTTTTTAAGGCTGTCAACAATCCACTTGTTATTTAATTTTTTATCGGCTTCCGCATCGTTTAAGCCGGTGTAGGTATACCCCCATTTAATAGCCCATTTGTCGTAATCGCCAATACGTGGAAATAAGCCTGCTTCAGAGATATTATCTTCCGGTTGTGCCACGTAGTTAAAGCGGGCATAATCCATAATAGAGGCGGTATGGCCATTGGCTTCTACCCATGCCTTATTGCGTAATAACTCTACAGGAGTTCTGCTGCTGCTGCCCATGTTATGGCGAAGGCCAAGTGTATGCCCTACTTCATGTGAAGAAACAAAGCGAATTAATTGCCCCATTAATTCCTCATCAAACTTCATTTTCCTTGCTTTAGGATCTACTGCTGCTGTTTGCACCATATACCAGTCGTGTACCAGTTTCATAACATTATGATACCAGCCGATATGGCTTTCTAAAATTTCACCACTGCGTGGATCGTGTACATTAGGGCCATAAGCGTTTTCTATATCGGAAGCAAAATACCTGATTACTGAAAAGCGGGCATCTTCTAAACTCATTGTAGAATCGTTTTCCGGCCACTCTTTGGCAACAATGGCATTTTTAAATCCTGCTTTTTCAAAAGCTTTCTGCCAATCGTTCACTCCGTCAATTAAATATTTGCGCCATTGTTTTGGTGTAGCCGGATCTATATAATAAATAATCTGTTTAGCAGGTTCAACCAATTCTCCCTTTTTATATTTGTCTACATCTTCCGGTTTGGGTTCCAATCTCCAGCGAACAGCAAAAACCTGGTTTTCTACTTTCTGTTGATCATCGCTATACACTACAAAATCGTCTGCAAAGAAACCTACACGCGGATCAAACAACCTGCGGGCCATAGGGGTTTTAGGCAGTAATAATAAAGATGTATTCAGCTCAATTGTTACAGCACCTGCAACTTGTGCTGCCGGTAAACTGGAGCTGGATGGGAAAGGTGAAGCCGATAACCCGCCCAAGCCTGAGGCAGGCGAGGAAGAAAATGTTTTTACAGTCTTAATTTCTGTATTGATAGGGTAAGTATGAATACTTTGAATATAAGAACGGTCTGCGGCAATTGCAGATAAATTATATTGCCTTTTAAAGTTAGGGCTAACACTTACTACCTGATTGTCTCCCTTAAAAAAATCTGTAACATCTATAACAGTGCTGCCTGTATGTGTTACAGAATCTTTGCCGTAAGCCGCTACAGGAAAGGCATTGGCAATAGGATCTAAGTAAGAATTTTTAACAGCCCTTGAAATAGTATTGGTAGAATCGGCTGTACCGATTAAAGTAACTACTCTTAAAAAAACGGTATTGTTTGGTCCTTTCTCAAACTTGATAGATTGATTGTTCACTAATTCACCACCATAGTTTCTGCCACCTCCGGCAGTTTTACTTAAGCGGGTTACAGCCAGCATTTCACGGTTGAGAACAGAATCCGGAATCTCGAAATAAAATTTGTCTTCAACCTTATGTACAGTAAACAATCCTTTTTTAGTAATGGCTTTATCTGTAATAACTTCTTTATACGGCTTAGGGCTGGTTTTTGGTTGTGCTGCAGCGCCTATCCCATTTAAATTTAAGCCTCCAATATTGGCCACGGGCATTTGTGTAGGAGCAGGTGTTGGTGTTGGATTGGGCCTGGGTGTTGGCGGTTGTTGGGCCAACACGGTACCCGTTAGGTTTAACAGGCAAATAGCAGTCAGAATTTTCTTCATGTGTATTTTGTTTAGTTTTAGAACAATAAGTTGTTAAGTAACATAAAAAAGTATATCCGCTAAAGATAGTTTTTATCAACGGAGAAAAAAGAAAATAAATCGGTGAATAAGTTGTTTTTAACGAAGCGAT
>OFTX01000495.1_pt1 | contig 20362 bp, 19 predicted proteins | sample 1775051 | NCBI WGS metagenome assembly OFTX01 (sample SAMN08195772, study PRJEB24354) | sludge metagenome | isolation source: sludge from phenol fed wastewater aerobic bioreactor A | place: India: Nagpur | collected 2016-09-15
TGCACCGAGAGCTTGTTGATGGCTCCCTGCACGTTCTCGATCTTTAGGCCCTTGTTCGCGGAGATGCGGGACGCCGATGCCTTCGACTGGTTGTTCGCCCAGTGCGCGGTGGACAGGTAGAACTGCACCGCCTGGACCTCCGGCCTGGTGTTGAAGGCAACGACGAATTCGCCGCCGACTTCGACGGGCTTGCCGAACTTGTCGCTCATGGTCGGCTCGTAGAACGCGTACACGTCCCCGTCCTCGGCGACCTTGGTGCCGGCCGGCCAGGTGTAGAAGCTGGCCATCTGCATCATGTAGCACTTGCCGGCGAGGATCGGCGCACCCGCCTTGTCGAAGTCCGTTGTGGCGATCGACTTGACGTCGCCCAGACCCCCGTTCACGTACTTGGGGTTCTTCAGGATCGAACCGACCTTCGCGAGCGCATCGGCGATCGGCTGATCGGTGAACTTGACCTTGCCCGCGACCCAGTCGTCGTACACCTGCGGCCCCGCGGACCGCAGCACGACCTCCTCCAGCCAGTCCGTGGCCGGCCAGCCGGTGGCATTTCCGGAGGCGATGCCGGCGCACCACGGCTTCACGTCACCGGCCGCTGCGATGGTGTCGGACAGCTTGATCATGTCGTCCCAGGTCTGCGGCACCTGGTATCCCGCGGCTTTGAACATCTTCGGCGAATACCAGACGAGGGACTTCACGTTCGCACCGAGCGGCGCGCCGTAGAACTTGCCGTTGACGGTGGCGTAGGTCTTCCAGCCCGGATCCCAGTACTTGTCGACGTTCGCCTCGACCTGCGCGGGCGCCGGAACCGTCTTGCCGGTGGAGACCAGGGTCTGCAGCAGGCCGGGCTGCGGGACGAAGGCGAGATCCGGCGGGTTGCCCGACCGAGCCTGGACGACGATCTGCTGCTCGAAGTTCTTGTCGGAATTGAACTTGATGGTCGCACCGGTGCAGTCGGTGAAGTCCTTCCAGGACTCCTTCAAGGACGTCGCTTCGTCACCCGTGATGGACGAGTAGATCGTGACGGACTTGCCCTTGATGTCCGGCCAGTTCTGCTTGATGCTGTCGCACCAGGTGTTGTCGTCACCGGCGGCCGCATCGCCGGAGCCGCCCGAGCCACTCGAGGTGCTTTCGGTGCCGCCGCCGCTGCTCTGGGAGGACTGCTCCGATGACGAGCTGCTTTGTGACGAGCTCTGGCTGCTGCCGGGGCTGCCCGTCCCGCTACTGCCACACGCGCTGATGACGAGCGCGGCGGCACCGATGCCCGCGATTGCGGCCATCATTCGCCGTGTCGATAGTCGTGCCACGCGGCCGACCTCCGTTTCGAGTCGTGGTCCACCGTGAAGGGCTTCACGGTGCATCTGCCGATGAAAGCGCTTTCATCGGCGATGCGCAACCGGCAAACGGCCCTGGGCTGTAACAATTCAGTAACGCAGTGCGTCCGGTTCAGTGTGCGGCGAACGGGTCGAACCGCCCGTCGACGGCCGTCCATCCACCGTCGACGTACAGCACCGAGCCGGTGACGTACGAGGCCGCATCTGACGCGAGAAAGACTGCGGCGCCGACCATCTCGCTGGGATCGGCCCATCGGCCGAGGGCCGACTTGGCGGCGTAGGCGTCCCCCCACGCCGGATCCGAGCGGATCTGCGTGGTGAGCGGCGTGTCGACCACGCCCGGCGCGATCGCGTTGAACCGCACACCGCCGGGCCCGAACTCGGCGGCCGCGGTCCGCAGCAGCTGCTGCATGCCCGCCTTGGTCGCGGCGTACGCGCCCTGACCCGGCTCGACCGTTGTGGCGCGGATGGAGGTGAAGGCAACGAACGATCCTCCGCCGAGGTCAGCCATCGCCGGTCCGTACCGGCGGATGAGATGGAACGTGCCGACCAGGTTCACCCCGAGCACCCGGGCGAACTCCGCGTCCGAGTAGTCCGCCAAACGTTTACGCACGTTGATGCCGACCGTGGTGACGACGACCTGGGCAGGGTGCGCGGCGGTGAAGTCGGCGACGGCCGCCGCGTCGGTGACGTCGAGCCTCGCCGCGTCGCCGCCGCATGCGTCTGCCGTGCGGCGCGCCGCGTCTTCGTCGACGTCCGCCACGGTGACCCTGGCTCCGTGCGCGGCCAGGCCCAACGCCACTTCGCGCCCGATGCCGCCCGCGCCCACCACCACGGCGCTCAGGTCCGTCAGGTCGAACAACTGCAGGTACTCCGACATATCGGTCATCGGTACGCCCCTTCCCAGCGCCGTCCGTGCGGCCTGCGTCGCACGGGGATCACCATCGGCCGGCGAAGAAACGCTCGGCCGCTTCTGCGTAGACCCGCGCGGCCGTGGCAATGTCTGCCGCGTCGCACATCTCATCTGCCTGGTGCGCGATCCATTTGCCGCCCGGCCCGTAGACGACCGTCTGCAGTCCGGCGTCGCGATTCAAGATCGTGCCGTCGGTGGTGCCCGGCACACCGCCGAAAACCGGTTCCGCACCGACGATCTCGCGGTGCGCGGCGGCGAGCGCAAGCACTACGGCGGCGTCCTTGGGGGTCTCGACCGGCGCGCGATCGTCGATGACGTCGAACCGACAGCCCAGGCCGGCCTCATCCGCGATTTCGCGCGCGAGACGCTCGAGGAGCAGCAGCAGCGGTGCGTGTGGCGTGGCGGGTACGGTCCGCACGTCCAGTCGCAGCGTGGCGACGGCGGGGATCACGTTGAGTTGTTCGGTGCCGCCGGCAGCGACAATCGTTGGGGTCACGTAGAACTCGCCGAGTTCGGGGTGCGGGCCGACTGAGTGTTGGAGCTGCCGTTCCAGCTCGGCGAGGCCGACCAGGAGCGGGCCGAGGGCCGGAATGGGATTGCGCCCCATCCGCGGCATCGCACCATGGGCCATCACGCCTATGTAGTCGATCGCGATGCGCAGAGCGCCCTTCGCGACCGTGCAGATCTCGCCCGCCTCCGGCTCGCACACGATCACGCCGTCCACCCCCGACCGTGCGAGATCGCTTGCGGCGAAGGCTTTGGCGCCGGCCATCATGCCTTCCTCGTCGGCGAGCGCCGCCACGATCAGCCGACCGGCGAACCCCGCCTGCTCGACGGCGCGAGCGGCGTGGATCATCGCCGCGAGGCCGCCCTTCATGTCTGCGGCGCCACGTCCGCGCAGGAATCCGTCGACGATGTCGCCGGCATACGGGTCGAAGGACCAGGCCGCCGAATCGCCCTCGGTGACCACGTCGGTGTGGCCCTCGAACATGAGCGTGCGCCCGGCGGCGCTGCCGCCGATGACGGCGACCACATTCGGTCGCCCGGATGCCATGTCCGTCACTGTGACATCCCATCCGTAGGACGCCATCACCTCGGCAAGGAGGTCGGCGGCGGGTTGTTCGACGGGCGAGTCGGGCCGGTCGTGCACCGTGCGTAGCCGCACCAGGCGTGACGCCAGGTCCAAAACCGCGTCCGGGTCGATGCGGTCGGCTGCCCGGGTAGGCAGGTCGCCCGAGGCGGGCACGACGGTCGCCGGGTCCGGCTTACTCGTCGTCACGGCCGTGCTCCCTCGGTTGTCGTGCGGCGGCGTGGTCGGCCGATTCGCTGGCCGCGTACCCCGCGGACCCCGCCCACCCCGCTCGCACCCGGGCCGCGGTCAGGGAACGCTCCAGGGTCGGAACGGCCGCGAGCAGTTCCCTGGTGTACTGCTCCCGCGGATGCGCGTAGATGTCGGACGTGCCGCCGACCTCGACGACGCGGCCTGCCTGCAGCACCGCGACGGTGTCGCACACCCGGCGGACGACCGAGAGGTCGTGGGATACGAAGATCAGCGTAAGCGCCTGTCGTCGCGCGAGATCGTCTATCAGGTCGAGGATCTGGGCGCGGACCGTCACGTCCAGGGCGGAGACCGCCTCGTCGGCGATGAGGATGCTGGGGTGTGGCGCGATCGCGCGGGCGATCGAGATCCGCTGCCGCTGCCCGCCGGAGAATTGGTGCGGGTACCGGCGGAGTGCCGCGTCGTCGAGGCCCACCTGCTGCAGTGCCTCCCGAACGGCCGAGCCCACATCACGCCGACCGGCGGCCTGCAGCGGTTCGGCGACGATCGCGCCGACGCGCATGCGCGGGTCGAGCGAACTCATCGGATCCTGGAAGACGACCTGCAGGGTGCGGCGCAGGAAGCGCAGACTTTTCTCCGACCGGGCCGTGATGTCCACGCCCTGCACCTCGATGCGGCCGGCGGTCGGCCGGTCGAGCGCCGCGATCAGGCGCATGAGTGTCGTCTTCCCGGAACCCGATTCGCCGACCACACCGAAACGCGATCCGCGTGGGATGACAAGGCTGATATCGCGCAGCGCATCGACGAATCGGGCCGACCCCGCCCGGCCGATCCCGCGCCGCACGAAACGCCGGCTGACGCCGGTGACGACGACGGCTGGCGAGGTGGCACCCGCGGCCTCGGCGGCCCCGCCGTCGGCATCGCCGGAGCGCGCGATGGCGGTACGCGGCGCCGTCACGGCATCTCCGGGCCTGGCCGGGCGGACTCGGTGCGCACCGACACGTCCGCGTCGGCGAGCAACTGCCTGGTATGCGGGTGGGTCGGGTTCTCGAGGACGGTGGTGACATGTCCGCGCTCGACGATCGTGCCCTGCCACATGACCAACAGTTCATCACAAACCGACGCAACGACGGCCAGGTCATGCGAAATGAACAGCAGCGCGCTGCCGGCCGCCGACGTCTGCGTATCGATGAGTTGCAGCACCGTCGCCTGCACCGTGACGTCGAGCGCGGTGGTCGGCTCGTCACAGATCAACAGGCGCGGACGGTTCGCCAGCGCAATCGCGATCACCACGCGCTGCCGTTGCCCGCCGGACAGTTCGTGCGGGAAGGATCGGGCGATCCGCCGCGGATCGGAGATGCCCACCTCACGCAGGATGGTCTCGGCCGCGGCGCGGTCCAACGCGCGTGGCGCCCGCCCGCCGTGCAGGCGCATCGCCTCCATGATCTGGCGGTCGATCCGCATCGTGGGGTTGAGCGCCGTCATCGGCTCCTGGAACACGACGCCGGTCAGCCGCCCACGCATGGTAGCCAGTTCGCGCTCGGATGCCGTGAGGACGTCTGGACCGAACCCGTCCACCCGCACCGACCCGGTTGCCGTCAGCCCGACGGGCAGCAGTCCGGCGATGGCCAGGCAGGTGAGCGTCTTGCCCGACCCCGAGGCGCCGATGATCCCAACCCGCCGCCCGGCGCCGACGTCGAAGGAGACGTCATGCACGAGCGGGACCGACCCCGCGGAAATCGAGAGGTCGCGCACGCGCACGGCCGGCACGGACGTTTCCGGTCTCGACGGAACGGGCGCGCCGGCGGCAGCCGCGAACGGCGTCATAGGCGGCTGTGACATCGGTTCCGGCATCGGCACCGTCACCGCCCCGACAGGCGCGGGTCGTAGCGGTCTCGCAGCCCGTCGCCGAATAGGTTGAACCCGAGCACCGCGAGCCCGATCGCGACGCCGGGCCAGATCACCAGCAGCGGATGTCCGGAGATGACGGCCTGGCCCTGGAACAGCATGAGCCCCCACGAGGGCGTGGTGGGCCCACCGGCCAGCCCCAGGTACGACAGCGCCGCCTCGGCCAGGATCGCGACGGCGTAGGAGACGGAGCATTGGACGATGACGAGCCCGGCGATGTTCGGCAGCACGTGCCGCATCGCGATCGCGGGGCCGCGGCGGCCGGCCACCCGCGCCGCGAGCACGTAGTCGGCGTTCATGACGACGATCGTGCCCGAGCGCACGACACGCACGAAGGACGGGACGCTGGCGATGCCGATCGCCGTCATCGCCGACGTGATGGACGCTCCGAACACCGTCGCGAAGATGAGCGCCATGAGCAGCGCCGGGAACGCCAGCCAGATGTCCGTCACCCGCATCAGGAACTCGCTCCACGCGGGGCGAACCATGCCCGCGAGAATGCCGAGGGGTGTGCCGATCACGGCCGCGATGCCGACGGCGACGATGCCGACGTAGAGGGTCGTCTGTGCGCCAACCATGAGCCACGACAGGATGTCCCGGCCGTAGAGATCGGTGCCGAGCAGGTGCCCACCCGCGCCCGGCGGCGACGCCAGATGGTCGGTGTCGGTGAGGATCGTCGGGAACGGGGTCCAGAAGAAGGAGACGAGCGCGGTCGCCACGATCAGGGCGACGATCGTGCCGCCCACCAGGAGCAGCGGGTTGCGGCGCTGCGTTCTCGGATTCGTGAGCAGTGCGGGTTCCGGCATCGGCGGTGTGGTGGGCGGTGTCATGAACGCGGTCATCGGCCTCACCGCCTTCGCAGCCGTGGGTCGATCAGCGCATAGGCCGTGTCGACGAGGAAGCTGACGGCCAGCGAGATGACGACGATCGTGACCACGATCCCCTGCACGGCCAACCGGTCCTGTCGCGCGACGGAATCCACCAGGAAGGACCCGATTCCGGGGATCACGAACACCTGCTCGACGACGACGGCGCCGACCAGCACGGTGATCATCTGAACGCCGAGCACGGTGAGCACCGGGATCGAGGCATTGCGCATTCCGTGCCGGATCACCGCGCGCCACACCGTCATGCCCTTGGCGCGGGCGGTGCGCAGGTAGTCCTGCTCCATTTCGTCGAGCACCGCGGAACGCACGTAGCGGGCAAGCACCGCCCCCTGCACCAGGCCGAGCGAGGCCCACGGCAGCATCATGTGCTTCAGGAAGCCGATCGGGTCGGCGGCGGGTACCACGTAACCGCCTGAGGGCAGCCAGCCGAGTTCCACCGCGAACGCAGCGATCAGCAGGATTCCCGCCAGGAACGCCGGCACGGCGATGCCGAGTTGCGAGAGTCCGGACAGGATCCAACCGGCGACGCGGCGATGCCACAGCGCGGCCAGGGTGCCCAGCGGCAGGGCGACGACGAGGGCGACGACCATCCCGCCCGCGACCAGCCACAGCGTGACGAGCAGCCGCTCACCAATCTGCGGCCCGATCGGAAGCTGGGTGACGAAGGACGTTCCGAAATCGCCGTGCAGCATGCCGTTTGCCCAGGAGAGGTATTGCGTGATGACCGGCCGGTCCAGGCCCATCTGGTGGCGCATCTCGGCGATGCCCTGCGGGGTCGCCTCCGTGCCGAGGATGGTCCGCGCCGGATCGCCGACGAGGGTGAGCAGCACGAAGACCACGATCGACGCCACCAGCGCGCTGATGAGGAAGATCAACAGCCGCCGGACGATCTGCCACCACACGGCCACCGATCCTTCAGGGCCGTCAGCTGGTGTAGAGGCCGAAGACGTTCAGCGATTCCCCGATGGCGTTCTGCGGCAGGCCGTGCACGTTCGCGTCGGCGACCATCAGGTTCGGGAAGGCCCACAGCCAGGCGGCTGCCGCGTCATCCGCGAGGATGCGCATCACCTGCTGGAAGTCCTTGATGAAGGGCTCGTTGTCGCCCGCAAGCCCTTCTGCTTCCAGGCGGGCAACCTCCGGGTTAGTGTACTGCGTGTAGTAGTCCGGGGTGCCGTCGAAGACCGTCGTGACGTCGTACTGCTCGACGTGATTGATGATCGTCAGGTCGTAGTCGTAAGGCTTCGCGAAGATCTTGGCCAGCCAGTTGTCGAAGGTGACGTCGGTCGTTTTGACCGTGATGCCGGCCTCGGCGAGTTGCGACACGATGATCGGCGCTGCGGCCGCCGCATACGGAACAGGCGGTAGCGCGAGCGTCAGCGTCAGGTGGGTTTGGCCGGCCTCGGCGAGAAGCTGTTTCGCCTTCGCCACGTCGTGCGGATACCGGTTCGCGAGGTCCACATACCAGGGGTCGGTCGGTACCTCGTGCGAGCCGATCACCGTGCCGTAGCCGGCCCAGGCGCCCTTGAGGATGGCCTCCTTGTCCAGCGCGTAGTTGATGGCCTGGCGGACGCGCACGTCGTTGAGCGGCGCGCGGCCGTCGTTCATGGTCATCATGACCTTGCCGTTGGTGGTCCCGTCGACGATCGTGTACTTGCTCTTGTCGTCGAACTGTTTCAACGCCTGCGGGATCTGCACCGTCGTGATCACCTGGATCTGTCCGGTGAGCAACGCGTTGTTCATCGCGGTCGGATCCTTGAAGTATTTGAAGACGATGGTCTTCTCCAGCGCTGGGCTGCCCCAGTAGTGTGGGTTGCGGGTGAGCGTGATCGAGTCGCCATGGATCCAGTTCGAGAACACGTACGGGCCGGTGCCGACCGCCTCGGTGGCCAGTGCGTTGACGTGTTTCGGGCTCATCATCGCGCCGATCCGCGTCGTCATCTTGAACAGCCACAGATTGTCCGGGTGGCTCAGCACCACCTTGAGTTCCGTCGGCGACACCGCCGTCGCCGAGGCGACGACCTTCATCGCGCCGGCGACGTTGACGGTCCATTTCGTCTTGACGTAGTTGATGCTGAACACCGCGTCATCGGCGGTGAACGGTTGTCCGTCCGAGAAGGTGACGCCGGACCGGAGGGTGAAGTCGTAGGTCTTCCCGTCGGGCGAGACGGTCCACTTCTCCGCCAGCCCCGGCACGATCGTCCCGTCCTGCGCCTGGTTGACGAGCGTCTCGTAGACGTTGTCCAGCAGCACCTGTGGAATCGCCGCGCCGCTCTGGGTCGTGAAATCCAGGCTGACGGGTTCGAGGACCAGGCCGAGCGTTAGCGTCCCGTCCGACGGAGCGGGCTCGGAACCCGACGGGCCCGACGTGCCGGACGTCTCGGTGCCGGTCGACCCGCCGGTGGCCGACGGGGTCGACTCCGTCGATTGGCCGCCGGAGGAGGAGCTCGGTTGCAGACCCGCACCGGCCGTGCACGCGCTGACCACGAGCGCTACGGCGGCGGCCGACACGAGCAGGCGTGCACGTATCCGGATCATCCTTCGTTTCCTCTCACCCCGCCGCACCCGCGGCCAGACGGAAGCACTGGGAAGAGCGTGCCATGCCGGCGGAGCGCTGCAGCGGCGGGCGCGAATCGCGCACCGTGACTCCGGTCACGACCGCCAGCCGGTCAACGCCGCGGCGCGCGCCGACCGGGCCGCAAGCTTAGGCGCCGGAAGGGTCCTGCGGGCTCGACTGGGCGGGATATCCGCCGGCGGGTGGGTACCCGGTCGGCGGCACGGACGGAGGCGGCGCAGGTGGCGGGGGCGCCTGGTACGGCGGTGCGTCGCTCTGGCGCGCGGCGCGCTCCGCCGCCGCGGCCGCATCGCGCTGCTCGATCGTCACCGACGCCTCCCGCTCGGCGGCGCGCACCGCCTCGGCCACCTCGTCGGCGGTGGTCCCCTCGAACCAGTCCTTCACATCGTCGTCGATATCACCCGGTCGCGAAGCCGGCAGATCCTCCTTCGGCGGCTCGTACCGGAACACCCCGTCGTCGCCCTTCGCTCCGAGCATCCGCGCGAAACCCTCCAGCGACTTGGAGAAGTCCGACGGGATCATCCACACCTTGTTCGCGTCGCCCTGCGCCATCTGCGGTAGCGTCTGAAGGTATTGGTAGGCAAGGAGTTCCGGCGTGGGCTTGCCGGCCTTGACCGCAGCGAACACCTTCTCGATCGCCTTTGCCTGGCCTTGCGCCTGCAGGTAACGCGCCGCCCGCTCACCCTGGGCGCGCAGGATGCGGGACTGCCGCTCGCCCTCGGCCGCCAGGATCGCGGCCTGTTTCGCCCCCTCCGCCGACAGCACGGCAGCCTGCTTGTTGCCCTCGGCCGTCTTGATCGCCGATTCCCGGGTGCCTTCAGCCGTCAGGATCATCGCGCGCTTGTCCCGGTCGGCGCGCATCTGTTTCTCCATCGAGTCCTGGATGGAGGGCGGCGGGTCGATGGCCTTGAGCTCGACGCGCGCCACCCGGATACCCCACTTGCCGGTCGCCTCGTCGAGCACCCCGCGCAGCTGCCCGTTGATCCGGTCCCGGCTGGTGAGAGTCTGCTCCAGGTCCATGGAGCCGACGACGTTACGCAGGGTGGTCGTGGTGAGCTGTTCGACCGCGATGATGTAGTTCGCGATCTCGTACACTGCGGCGCGCGGGTCCGTCACCTGGAAATAGACGACGGTGTCGATGGACACGGTCAGGTTGTCCTCGGTGATCACCGGCTGCGGGGGGAACGACACCACCTGTTCACGCAGGTCGATGCGCGCCCGGATCCGGTCCACGAACGGCGCCAGCCACACCAGGCCCGCGCCGGTGGCCTTGTGGAACCGGCCCAGTCGCTCGATCACCGCCGCCTGCGCCTGCGGGATCACCTTGACCGACCGCAGCACGATGATGATCACCAGCACCGCGATGACGATCGCGGCGATCAACAATGGATCCATCGGTTACGGCCCCCACATCACTACCGCGGTCGCCCCGCGGACTTCGACTACGGTCACCGGCGTTCCGGGCGGCAGTGGTCGTTCGTTCTCCAGGCCGACCGCCGACCAGACCTCGCCGCCGATCTTCACCTGTCCACCGCTCGCATCCACCGTGGAGATCACTGTAGCGGGTGAGCCGATCAACGCGTCGACGCCGGATCGGATCTGCGCGGGCCTGATGAAGTGCCGTTTGAGCTGCGGGCGTAGGCCGAACACCAGGATCAGCGAGACGATCGCGAATACCAGGAGCTGCAGCCACAGGGACCCGACACCGAGTGCGAAAACGGTCGTGACCACCGCCCCGCCGCCGAGCATGAGCAGCACGAACTCGCCGCCGATCGCCTCCGCACCGGACAGCACGACCGCCACGATCAGCCAGCCCCACCACGCCATGCGCTCATCCTGCCAGAGCCCGCAGCGCCGCGGCGGGGCGGCCGTATTCAACCCGATACCGTCGTGGAAACGCCGTCATGGCCGGCGGGATAGCAGCCCTCGGGGGAACACAGAGCGAACAGCGTCACACCCGATCGCCGGTCGCCGTCACGAAGTCGATCAAGCCTTCGACGGCCGTGATGAGCGGCGTCTCGACGTCCCGGAAGGTTCGCACCGACCGGTTGATGCGCCCCCACATGGTCGCCGGATCCGGCACGCCGAGCGCGACGCACACCCCCGTCTTCCAGTCCTGCCCGCGCGGGACGACCGGCCAGGCAGGGATCCCCAGCGCCGACGGCCGTACGGCCTGCCAGATGTCGATGTACGGATGCCCGGCGATCAGCACGGAGGGGCCCGCCACCTGCGCCGCGATGCGCGTTTCCTTCGACCCGGCCACCAGATGGTCCGCCAGCACGCCGACGCGACGCGTGGGTCCGGGCCGGAACTCCTCGAGTGCCGCGGGAAGGTTGTCGAGGCCGCCGAGCGGCTCCACCACCACACCCTCCACTCGCAGGTCATGGCCCCAGATCCGCTCAACGAGTTCGGCGTCGTGGATGCCCTCCACCCAGATCCGGGCCGCGCGGGCCGTTCGGGCGCGCAAGCCCGCCACGGCGACAGATCCGGATGCCGACCTCGTCGGGGCGCGCGGCGCCGCCTGCGGACGTACGAGCGTGGTGGGCTCACCATCTACCAGGAACGCGCCGGGCGCCAGTGGAAACTCGCGCCGCTTCCCGAACCGGTCTTCGAGTATGACGGAGTTCGTGGCGCATGCGACGACGGCACCGCAGAAGCCGGAGAGCGGATCCTCGGCGACTACCCCGGCCTCGGCCGGGACCTGCTGCGGCGCAGCGGTTCTCGGTCTGGCTGCCAGGATGTCGTGCCCGTAACGATCGTCTGCGTACCCCACGAGGGGCCACGCTATCGTGTTCCGCCGCACGATCCCGGCAGCCGCGCCGTCACCCCGGCGTCGCGACGCACCGGGCACACCGTCCCGTACCGTGATCGGTGATGACGCTTTCCACAGTCCCCCGGCTCACCGCACCGGCCGCAGCGACCACGCTCGGCCTGTGGTGCCATGCCTGGCAGGCCGGTGCGAGCGCCGATGCGGTGTTGGACGTGCTGGCGGAGATCGGCATGCGCGCGGGCGTGCGTGCCGACTCGACGGGGGCGGCGGCGCGGAGCGGGCTGCCCGGCCCAGGCGAGCCGAGCGGCGCCGTGTCCGACCTGCTGCCGGTGCTCCGACGCGGCGGCGCGGCACAGCTGCTGACGCCGGTCCCGGGTGATGTCCGCGGGCTGCCGCCCGGCGGCGACATCATCGGCCCGGCGTTGGACTTCGGTGCCGTCGTAGTGCTGCCGGACGTGGGCATCGGGCTGGTGCCGGTCGACGGGCTGTGGCGCGCATACGAGTGCGCCCGCCCACACCCGGCGCTCGAGATGCGCGACGCCACGAGATTGGTGGACGCGGCGGTGGCGGATGCCACCCGGCTGCTCGCTCGCGCCGAGGTGGCCAGCAACCGCGGCAACCCACGCGAGGCGATGCGGCGCGCGGCGGCGGCCCATGCCGTGGCCGCTCCACCCGGGCTCGGCTCCGCGGCGACGGCGCTGCTCGACCGGGCGACCACGCTGGCCGCGTTGCTGACGGTGGCCGCCGGACACGACACCGCCGCGGTGACCGGACGGCAGACCGACCTGGTCGACCGGGCGCTCGCGCCGTTGCACACCGCGGTGCGGGAAGCCCGCAGGACCGTAGTGGCCACGGCGGCTTCCATAGGCACCTAACAACGCAGTGGCGACCGCCGCATCAGTGACAACAGCCCAGTCAGCCGCCTGACGGCGCCCGCCGGCGGTCAGCCGAGGATCGCGCTGGTCACCGCGGCGAGCGCGTGATCGGCGAACATGATCGAGTAGTGGTTGCCATCCGAGGCCTGGCGGGTCGCCCACGGCGCGCCACCGCGTCATCGAAGGGTGCGGTAGCGCGCTCCGCACGCATGCGCACGTTATACTGCTCGTGTAGCAAGCGAAGGAGCGAGATGAGTAGCGCGCTGGCCGGCCTGGTTGCGGAATACCACATCGATGGCGATGTGGTGGCGGCTCAGGTGCGCTGCGTGCTGGATGCCGTGGCCGCGACTCCGCCGCTGACCGAGGCCGAACGCGCCGTGCTGGCCGCGGGCGGGTTGGACATGTCCGCTGCCGTGGACCCCGAGCGGGAGTTGGTCCGCGCGCTGGCGGACGCTGCGGAGATCCGCCGCGGGTACACGGCCGCCGAGGTCGCCGCCAACAACGGGGTGAGACCGGGCCGGGTCCGGGCATGGGCGGCCGCCGGCGACCTGATCGCCGTGAAGCTGGACGGCCGCAACCGGTTCCCGAGGTTCCAATTCGACGGGCACGGCAGGCGTATCCCCGGCCTGGCCGCGGTCAGCCGTCACAAGCCGCGCCGATGGAGTTGGCAGGTCTGGCGCAATTTCCTCACCCAAGCGCACCCGGCCTACGCCCGCCCGGATGGGCAGCCTGGCACAGCCCTGGAATGGCTCGCAGCCGGTGGCGATCCGCAGACGGTGATCACCATGACCCGCGTCGGCTGGTAGCCGAGCGTGGCCACACCGACCGACGAGGCACCGGCGGACCTGCCGACGCCGCGCGCTGACGAGTTGCGCACCATCCACACCGACGTCACCCTGTGGCGGATCTACTCCACCGTCGATCATCCGATGCCCTGGAACGGATTGCGGCACTTCGGGCCGGTGTCGTCCCGATGGGAACCGCACCCGCCCGGCCCTCCGCGTGTGCATCCCGACCGCGCGGTCCACTACACCGCCACCGGGATCGTGGCTGCCGCTGCGGAGGTCTTCCAACAGCACCGCACCATCGTGCGTAGCCCGGACATGATGCTGGTTGCCTATCGTCTCGGCCGCCCGGTTCGGCTGCTCGACGCCAACAGCCGCTGGTTCACCCGCGCCGGCGCGTCGCAGGCGATCGTGTACGGCGATCCCCTGCGGAGCAGCAGATGGGCCACCGCCATCGCCGACAGCTACCCACACCTGGACGGCGTGGTCTACCGGTCCAAGCTCGACCCTGTGTCGACCTGCGTGGCATTGTGGCTGCCCGCTGCAGACGCTCTGGTCGCCGCCCGGCCGGCGCTCAACATCTCGTTGGCACATCCCGGGCTGCGAGGACCGTTGGACGCCGCCGCCATCAAGATCGGCTACGACGTGGCCGACTGACGCTCACGCCGGCCCGCACCAACCGTGGACCACGGGCACTCTCGCATCAACGATCGAGGAGCACAAGGTCACCCCCACTAACAACGGCGCCCGCGGCGGTCAGGCGAGGATCGCGGCGGTCACCGCGCCCAGCGCATGGTTGGCGAACATGATCGAGTAGTGGTTGCAGTCCGGGACCCGTCGGGTGGTGACGGTGTCCGGGAGCCTTGCCGCCTCGATCAACTCCGCGGTGAGCAGCCCCGGCGTCTGGTTCATCAGGCCGCGCGGCGCCCACAGCAACGTGGTGGGCACGGCCAGGTGCGAGATCGCCTGCGCCGCTTCGGGTTCGGTGAGCAGTGCGCCGCCGTCGACCCGGATTGCGTCCAGCACGCAGGAACTGGCCAGCGTGCCGTCTTCCCGTCGCCGGACGTCGTGCGCCACATAGCCGTGCAGATCATCGGCTGCCGTGCCGCCGAGCGCCAGCACCTCCGCGACGGCCGGATTGGTGGCCATGAAGGCGAGATAGGCGTCCTCGTCCGGGAAGGTCATGGCCAGCCGGGCCATAGCGGGCCCGATCACCGCGGTGAGCAGCGCGTCGATGTCCGCGCCGGGCGGCGGTGGTAAGGCGACCCCGCCGTCCACCAGCACCACGCGGTCGAACCGTTCCGGGTGCCGGGCCGCCGCCACGGCCGCCACATAGGCCCCCATCGAGTGGCCGAGCACGGTGACCTGCCCTGCCCCGATCGCGTCGATGACGGCGATCACGTCGGCCGCGTGCCGGGCGATGCCCCACGGCCCGGTGACGGCGTTGCTGCAGGCCCGGCCGGCGAGATCCGGTGCCAGCACTCGGATCCCGGCATCGCGCGCCCGCAGCACCCGGGCCAGCGGTTGCATCGACAGGCCGTTCGCGGTGATCCCGTGCAGGCCGATCAGCGTCCGCTCGCTCTGCTCGTCGCCGGCGAGTTGGTGCACCACCAGGTCGCCGCCGGAGACCGGTACCCGCAGCGTCGTCACGGTTCCTCGCTGATCTCGCGGGCTGAGAAGCCGAGCGCCGAGAAGCCGCCGTCCACCATGATCATCGAACCCGTCGTCGCCGGGAACAAGTCGGACAGCAGCGCCACGCACGCGCGGGCGACCGGTGTCGGGTCGGAGGTGTCCCAGCCGAGCGGCGCACGGTCGGTCCACGCGTTCTCGAGCGCCGCGAATCCGGGGATGGAGCGCGCCGCGATGGTGCGGATCGGGCCGGCGGACACCAGGTTCACCCGGATGCCGGCCGGGCCGAGATCCCTTGCCAAATAACGACTCGTCGACTCCAGTGCGGCCTTGGCCACGCCCATCCAGTCGTACGCGGGCCACGCCTGCCGGGCGTCGAAGTCCATCCCGACGATGCTGCCGCCGGCCGTCATGAGCGGACGCACCGCCACCGCGAGCGACTTCAGCGAATAGGCGGAGGTATGCACGGCGGTCGCCACATCGGCCCACGGCGTGTCGAGAAAGACACCGCCGAGGGCGGTGGCCGGGGCGAAGGCGATGGCGTGCAGCACCCCGTCGATGCGGTCGACATGCTCACCGACCCGGCTGGCGAGGCTGGCGAGCTGCTCCTCGTTCGTCACGTCGAGCTCGACGACGGGCGCAGGCTCGGGAAGCCGCTGCGCGATCCGCTCGACGAGCGACATGCGCCCGTACCCGGTGAGCACCACGCGCGCGCCGAGCTGCTGGGCAAGCCGCGCGGTGTGGAACGCCATCGATGCCTCCGTGATCACGCCCGTGATCAGCAGGTTCTTCCCCGCGAGCAGGCCGCTTCCCAGCGTGGTTTCAAGTGCTGTCATCGTGGTCCTCCATCGAAAGTTCGTGCGGCATACCTGATATGACGTCGTGCCGGCGCCGGGCGGGTTCGGCCGTCGGCGCCCAGTTCAGTGACCCATGCCGAGGCCGCCGTCGACGGGGATCACTGCCCCGGTGATGTACCCGGCGCCGTCCGACGCGAGGAAGGCCACCGCCGCGGCGACCTCGTCCGGGTCCGCGTAGCGGCCGAGCGGAACCTGGCCGAGAATCTCTGCCCGGCGCGACTCGGGCAGGGCGCGCGTCATATCGGTATCCACGAAACCGGGAGCGATCACGTTCGCGGTGATGTTCCGGGAACCAAGCTCGCGGGCGATCGAGCGGGCGAACCCGACCAGCCCGGCCTTAGACGCCGCATAGTTGGCCTGCCCAGCACCGCCGGAGAGGCCCACCACCGAGGAGATGAAGATCATCCGCCCGAAGCGCCGCTTGAGCATTCCCATCGACGCGCGTTTCGCGACCCGATAGGCACCGGTCAGATTGGCGTCGATCACGCCGCCGAACGTCTGCTCGTTCATGCGCAGCAGCAGCGTGTCGTCGGTGATGCCGGCGTTCGAGATCAGGACCTCCACCGGGCCTTGCGCGGCCTCGACGGCGCTGAACGCCGCGTCGACGGAGGCAGAGTCCGTGACGTCGCAGGGCACGGCGGCGACGCCGTCGGGCGCCTCGCCGGAACGCGAGGTGACCGTCACCCGGTGCCCGTCCGTGGACATGCGCCGGGCGATGGCCAGCCCTATCCCCCGGTTGCCGCCGGTGACCAGCACGGACCGTCCAGCCAGCGCCGTTTCCTCGGAACCTGATTGCCCGCTCCGCGCTCCGCGGCCGGCACCTGCGGCTCCGTCGCAACGGTGCCCGGTCGCTCCGGCGTCGCTCTCTGCCACGGTTCCTCCATCGATCGCAGACGCTCTTGGTGTCGGCGCTTGTCGCCGCCCTCGGTCTCGCTGACTGTATCCGGCGCCGCATCCGGCTCCGCTGACTGTATCGGGCGCCCGGGATCGATCCGACTAGGGCACGCGGCCGGTGACCATCAGGGTGAAAGCGGCCGCAACGATCGTCACGATGGTGCCGGCGATGAGCCAGGGCCGGGAGGCGTCGCGGTGGACCGTTTGGTAGCCGATCTGTTCGCCGAGTTGCGAATACACCGTCTTGAGCTCGGCGACGGTGTGCGCGGTGTGGAAATCACCACCGGAGATCTGCGCGATCTGCCGCATCGCGTCGGTGTCCAGTGGCACCGCGATCTGGGTTCCGTCGAGGTTGATGCTGCCGTGGTCCGTGCCGAAGGCGATCACCGAGACGGGGACGCCCGCGTCCCTCGCGCGCTGCGCGGCGTCGTGTTCGCTGCGACCGACGGTCCGCTTGCCGTCAGTCATCAGGACGATCCGGGCAGGGATCGATTCCCCCGAGCCGGCTGTGCCCCCGGTGCCCCCGGTCGCCCGCGAGAACATGTCGATGGACTGCAGTGCCGAGATGATCGCCTCGCCGGTGGCCGTGCGTTCGTCCAACTTCAGGGAGTCGATCGCCTGCAGCACGGGGGCCCGGTCCGTGGTCGGCGAGACGAGGACGGTGGCGATCCCGGCGAACGAGATGAGGCCGAGATTGACGCCGGGCGTGAGGTTCTGGGCGAATTCCTTGGCCGCGTCCTTCGCGGCGTCCAGGCGGTCGGGTGCGACGTCGGTGGCCTGCATCGACAACGAGACATCGATGGCGAGCATCACCGTCGCCCGGTTCCGGGGAACCTTCGCGTCCGCGGTGGGCCCCGCCATCGCGACCACCAGGAGCATCAGGCCGACGGCGATGGCCGCGAACCCGACATGCCGCCATCCGCCGGGGCGCCTGGGCGCGACGCGCTCGAGCAGAGCGAGGTTGGCGAAGCGCAGCGTGTGGATCCGTGCCCGCCGGATCGCGATCAGGTAGCCGATGACGAGTGCGAGGACGAGCCCACCTGCGGCGAGGAAGGCGGGATGCGCGAGCGTCATCGCTGCCCCACGCATCCCCCCGCGGTAGTGTCCGCCGCGCTGCCGCCGGTCATATCGCACCTCGCGCGATGGTCCCTGGCGCCGCGGCCCCGGTCCAGCCGCGTTTGCGCCAGGCGACGAAGCGCATCACGTCCGCCGCCCAGTCGCGATCCGTGGACAGCGACAGCGTGGGCGCGCCGACCCGTCGCAGTGCCGCCATCACCTCGGCGCGGTGCTCGGCCGCGGCGGCACCGAAGCGCGTCCGCAAGGCTCGGCTGGTGCGAATCTCCTTGCGCCGCCCGGTCTCCGGGTCGACGAGCGTCACGTAGCCGACGGCCGGCAGTTCCGTATCGCGCGGATCGCTGATCGCCACGGCCACCAGTTCGTGACGCGCACCGAGGGCGCGCAGCGGGCCTTCCCACGTCAGCGGGCCGAGGAAGTCCGAAATGGCGACGACCAGGCCGCGGCGACGCGGTGGCCGGCGCAAGGCCTCCAGCGCGCCGGCGAGGTCTCCGCGATGTCCCGGCTCGGTGCGCGGGGTCAGTGCGATGGTGCGCAAGGTGTGCTGGATCGCGTCGCGGCCGCCGCGCGGCGGGAGGCGTCGGACGATGCCGCCGGCGACCACCACCGCGCCCAGGCGATTGCCGCCGCCACGGGTCAGATGGGCCATGACGGAGGCCGCCGCCACGGCGAGGTCACGCTTCTCGCACCTCGCGGTGCCGAAATCCATCGATGCCGACAGGTCCACGGCAAGCCACACCTCGAGCTCGCGGTCGGCAACCGTCTGCCGGATGTGTGGGACAGTCGTGCGCGCCGTCACCGACCAGTCCATCCGGCGGACGTCGTCACCGGCGACATACGGCCGCGCCTCGCCCGGTTCGCCCCCCGGGCCAGGGACCAGGCCGAGGTGGTTGCCGTGCAGCAGGCCGTCGATGCGGCGCCGGATCGTGAGTTCCAGGTCGGCGAGCGCGGCGTCGATGCGGGCGGGGTCGCTGGTCACCGGGACCGAGGCGTGGGTGGGCACGCGCTCACCCCCCGGGGCGCTGCGGGCTGACCTGGGGCAGCGGGATCACCTGCAGCAGCCGGTGGGTGATCGCGTCGACCGCGATCCCGTCGGCGAGCGCATCGTAGGAGAGCACCATGCGGTGCCGCAGCACATCCGGTGCCACGTCGATGACGTCTTGAGGCACGACGAAGTCCCGGCCCCGGATGAGGGCCAATGCCCGTGCTGCCGCGACGATCCCCAGGCTTGCCCGCGGCGAAGCCCCGTAGGACAGCCAGCCGGCGACGTCGTCGAGGCCGTGGGCGGCCGGCATCCGGGTGGCGTACACCAGGCGGACGACGTAGTCGACGAGCGCGTGGTGCACGAAAATCTGCGCGGCCACCCGTTGCAGGCGCGCCAGCTCAGAGACCGGGATCACCTGGCGCGGCTGCGGCGGGACGACGCCCATGCGATAGACGATCTCCCGCTCCTCGTCCGGCTGCGGGTATCCGACCAGGATCTTGAACAGGAATCGGTCGCGCTGCGCCTCGGGTAGCGGGTAGACGCCCTCGTTCTCGATCGGATTCTGCGTCGCGAGCACCAGGAACGGGTCCGGCATGGTGAAGGTGCGGCCGCCGATCGTCACCTGGCGTTCCGCCATGACCTCCAGCAGCGCCGACTGCACCTTGGCCGGCGCCCGGTTGATCTCGTCGGCCAGCACGAAGTTCCGCACCACGGGGCCGAGTTCGATATCGAACTGCTCCCGGCCAGCGCGGTAGATCCGCGTGCCCACCAGGTCGGACGGCACCAGGTCGGGCGTGAACTGGATTCGGGCGAACGATCCGCCGACCGCCGTGGCGAAGGTTTCCACGGCCAGGGTCTTCGCCACGCCGGGCACACCCTCGATCAGTAGGTGGCCCCGGGCCAGCAGGCCGACCAGCATGCGCTCGAGCATGCGGTCCTGACCGACGATCACCCGTTTGACCTCGAACATCACCCGCTCGATGGTCCCGGCGTCGGCGCTCGGATCGGGCCGCACGTGCGGCTTCGCGCCGGCCTGGGCGGGTTCGGCGGTGGTTTCGACAGCGATTTCTGCGGTCGCCGTCCGTGTCGTTCCATCGGGCATCGTCATCGCCCACCCCGCTTTCGTTCCCGACGGATCGTGTACCCCTTACGGAAAGATACCGGCGTCACGGAGAGATGACGGCACTGTCGGCACTGTCGGCACTGCTGTCTGCGGATTGCGCGCGTCGACGCCACCAGTCGAGATCGGCGGGCGTATCGATATCGCGGGCCTCGGGGCCTAGCGCCTCGACCTCGGCGCCGATCACCGGGTCGAGCAGCGCACGCAGGGAGATGCCATGCCAGTCGGGCCGCGAGCAGAGCGCCTGGCGCAGCGCGGCGACCGTCACCGGCTGGCGTGCGGCCTGGATCACGGTGGCGACGGGGCCGGCGGCGATCTGGCCGAACCGTTCGCGCAGCTGGACCTCGAGATAGCCGAGCGTCACCCCGCGATCGATCGCGCGGCGCGCGGCGAAGGCGACCATCATCGCCTCGGCGCGACCGGCCTGCGCGGCGGCGGCGGCAGTGGTGCTGTCGATCGAGGCGGTGCGCGCTTCGAGCGCGG
>OFTX01000498.1_pt1 | contig 20285 bp, 20 predicted proteins | sample 1775051 | NCBI WGS metagenome assembly OFTX01 (sample SAMN08195772, study PRJEB24354) | sludge metagenome | isolation source: sludge from phenol fed wastewater aerobic bioreactor A | place: India: Nagpur | collected 2016-09-15
GCCCTATCGAAATCCGTGGCCTCGGATCGCCGGAAATTCGGCCTGAAACAGGACAAATGAATTTTTCAGGGACGACTCAGTAACAAATTTCTCATCCTCGCGTTTGAGCAGACCCCAGAGTTCCGCAGACGCCCGCGTCTCCACACCTCGAATCAAGGCATCCAGATCGGCCGCGACGGGCGACCCGTATTCGAGCCGAACGAGGACGTGCGAGCGCTGGTTGTGCGCGCCATAATCGGAGATGGCCTTAGAACAGGGGCACAGGCTGGTCACCGGTACCCGGACATGTTGCGAGAAACGGGCTGGCGCCCCCCGCGCGGCGCGAGCCGTCCAGACAACCTGATAATCCATGAGACTGCGCAGACCGGACACCGGAGCCGCTTTTTCCAGGAAGTAGGGGAAGCGGGCAGACACGTCAGCACTCTCGACACCCAGCCGCTCATACACCGCCCGCGCCATGCGACAAAAACCCTCCGCGGACAGCGGCGTCTCGCGCCAGGATTCCAGCACCTCGATAAAGCGCGACATGTGGGTACCCTTGTCCGCAGCGGACAATGCCACGGTCATTTCCCAGTCCGCGACGACTTGCCGGGAAGGATTCGCATCGGCCGCCAGCCGCAGCGGATAGCGGACTCCCCGGACCCCGACCCGCTGAATGGAAATCCCGCGCATATCCGGACCGCTCTGCACGTCCGGCATCGAGACCGCGAGGGGATCGAGAAGAGTATTCATGTGCCTCCCTGGAAGTCGGCCGGGATCCATTCATGACTCCGGCCCACCGCCCAGCGCGTGAGGGCACCAACCCGGAGCGCGCCGGGATCGGCCCCCTCATGCGGCGCTGGATCAGCCCTTCACGATGTTGTGTTCCGGGCCATACGGGAACTTGGTGATGTTTTCGGCCCCGTTGGCCGTCACAACCAGGATGTCGTGTTCGCGATAGCCGCCCGCGCCCGGCAGCCCTTCAGGCAGCATCAGCATCGGCTCCATCGAGACCACCATGTTGGGCACCAGCACCGTCTCGATATCCTCGCGCAGTTCCAGCCCGGCCTCGCGCCCGTAATAGTGGGACAGCACGCCGAACGAGTGGCCGTAGCCGAAGGTGCGATACTTCAGGACATCATGCCGGTGGAAGATCTCGTTCAGTTCCGCCGCGATGTCGCAGCAGCGGGCGCCCGGGCGGATCAGTTTTTGACCGGCCTCGTGCACCTCGACGTTGATTTCCCAGATGCGGCGGTGGGCATCTGAACATTCCTCGGCGAACAGCGTGCGTTCCAGCGCCGTGTAGTAGCCGGAGATCATCGGGAAGCAATTCAGGCTGAGGATGTCGCCCCGCTGAATCCGACGCGACGTCACCGGATTGTGGGCGCCATCGGTATTGAGGCCCGACTGGAACCAGGTCCAGGTGTCCATGAGCTCGGCATCCGGATACGTGCGGGCGATTTCGCGCACCATGGCCTGCGTCGATGCCAGCGCCACCTCATGCTCGGGCACGCCCACAGCAATGGCCTCACGGCAGGCGGCCCCGCCGATGTCGGCGATCCGCGCCCCCTGCTTGATCAAGGCGATTTCCTCATCGGACTTGACCATGCGCAGCCGCATGCAGGCCTTGCCGATGTCCACCAGCTCGCTGCCCGGCAGGGCGGCGCGCAGCTTGTCCAGGTTTTCCGCCGTGACATGATCGAACTCCACCCCGACCCGCTTCTTGCCCTTCAGCAAAGTCTGGACCGCATGGAAATAGTTGTCGCGCTGCCAATCCGTGTAGACGATGTTCTCGCCAAAGCTGCGGCGCCCCGGCTGACCGGCGTCGATGTTGGCGCTGATGGTCGTGTGCTTGTCTTGCGTGAGCGCCAGCCCATAGAAGCGCCCGAAATGGCAAAATAGAAAATCGGCGTAGTAGTTGATGTTGTGATACGAAGTGAACAGGACGGCATCGATGTCATTGGCGGCCATGTGCGCACGCACCATATCGACGCGCCGTTGCATTTCGCTCGCAGAAAAGGTCGGCTTGACGCGCGGGCCGTTGGGAATCTGCAGCAGGCGCGTCTCGCGCATCTGTTGGGCTGCGGTCGCGGCGTTGGAAAATTGCAGGCTGCTCATGGGGATGTCTCCTGTGATTGGCATCGGCTTTTGAAATGACTGCGCGGTCGCCCGCGTTCGTGCAGACCATCTTAGAGACCGCGCGCCGCGTGCCTTTTTTCAGAAGCGACCTTTAATTGCCTGGAAACGAAGACCCGCGCCGGGCAAGACGGACCGACGATAAAACCCGCTCTACAGTTTGTGAAAGCGGAAGTGTTTTTTGGACGGAGACAAGCAGGATGGACACCCCTTTGGTTCAGGACGCCGCGCACGGCCGCCCGGTCCCTGCCACACAGCACTACGGTTTTTTGCTGGTTCCCGGATTTACTCTGATCGGTTTCTCCTCCGCAGTGGAACCTCTGCGCATGGCCAATCTGGCCAGCGACCAGCTTCTTTTCCAATGGTCCACAATCAGCCTGGACGGCGCGCCGGTCCAGGCCAGCAACGGGGTACCCCTTCAGCCGGACTTCGCGTTGGATCAGGCCCCTGCGTTCGATGCCCTCTTCGTCTGCGGGTCCAACCCGATCCCGCCCCGCATAGATCCGCGCTGTCTGAACTGGCTGCGCCAGCGGGCGCGCCAGAGCACGGTCCTGGGCGGCATCTGCACGGGCAGCTACTGGCTGGCGCGCGCGGGCTTGCTGAACGGCTACCGCTGCACCCTGCACTGGGAAGATACCGAACGGCTTTTGACCGACTTTCCGGAGATCATCGTCTCCAAGCGCATTTACGAAATCGATCGGGACCGTTACACCTGTAGCGGCGGAATCGCCCCCGTGGACCTGATGGTCGCGCTGATTGATCTGCGGACCGGTAGCCACGAAATCGCGGCCAAGGTCTCTGAACTGATGGTCTGCGAACGCATACGTTCGACCCAGGATCCCCAACGGATCCCGCTGCGCCAGCAACTGGGCACCAGCCAGCCTAAACTGACTGAAGTGGTGACGCTGATGGAAAACAATCTCGAAGAACCCTTGTCCAAGGAAGAATTGGCCCACTTCATCCAGGTTTCGGTGCGCCAGCTCGAACGTCTGTTTCAGGAGCACCTCAAAAGCACGCCCAACGCATATTATCTGGAACTGCGGCTACGGCGGGCGCGGCAGCTGCTGCTGGGATCAGAACAATCCATCATCGACGTCGCAGCCGCCTGCGGTTTCGTTTCGGTGACCCATTTCACCCACCGCTATCGCGACTACTTTGGCATTACGCCGGGCCGCGAACGCCGGATCGTCCAACCGCCAAACAACTCGGTGGCGGCTGCGCGGACATCCTGACCAGTCCGCCACGAACGCCGAACCACAATACCCGCTGCGGCACTTGCGTCCCAGTACTATGGCGCGAACATACAAGCCGACCCGCCTGCGTTCCCTAGAATAGAGAACAAGCCTGCCTTGCGCCTCGTCATCGAGAGTCGCGCAAACGCATCCGGCGCTCGACTCATCACAGGAGACATCATGTTTTCAGGCAACGAACGCATCCAGGGTTTCGATGACGAACTGTGGGCCGCCATCGAGGCGGAAGACCACCGCCAGGAACAACACATCGAACTGATCGCGTCGGAGAACTACGCCAGCCCGCGGGTCATGCAGGCCCAGGGCACCAAGTTGACCAACAAATACGCCGAGGGCTATCCCGGCAAGCGTTACTACGGCGGCTGCGAGCACGTGGACGTCGTCGAGCAGATGGCCATCGACCGCACCTGCGAGCTGTTCGGCGCCGACTGGGCCAACGTGCAGCCCCATTCGGGCTCCCAGGCCAACATGGCCGTCTACCTCGCTCTGATGCAGCCTGGCGACACCCTGCTGGGCATGAGCCTGGCCCACGGCGGCCACCTGACCCACGGCGCCAAGGTCAGTTCCTCGGGCCGGCTCTACCGTGCCATCCAGTACGGCTTGAACGCCGACGACCTGGTCGACTACGACGAAGTCGAACGCCTGGCCATGGAACACAGACCGAGGATGATCGTAGCCGGTTTCTCCGCCTATTCGCAGGTGCTCGATTTTCCGCGCTTTCGCGCCATCGCCGACAAGGCGGGCGCGCTGTTCATGGTGGACATGGCCCATTTCGCCGGCCTGGTGGCGGCGGGCCTCTACCCCAATCCGGTGCCTCATGCCGACGTGGTAACGACCACGACGCACAAGACCTTGCGCGGTCCGCGCGGCGGCCTGATCATGGGCCGCGCCAACCCCGAGATCCAGAAAAAAATCCAGTCGGCCGTGTTTCCGGGCGCGCAGGGGGGGCCGCTGATGCACGTCATCGCGGCCAAGGCCGTGGCCTTGAAAGAGGCCATGCAGCCGGAATTTCGTGCCTACCAGCAGCAGGTCCTGGACAATGCCCGGGCCATGGCCGAGGTCTTCGTCAAAAACGGGCTGCGCATCGTTTCAGGCGGCACGCACGACCACCTGTTCCTGGTGGACCTGACTGCCAAGGGCATCACCGGAAAGGCCGCCGACGCGGCGCTGGGCGCTGCCCACATCACGGTCAACAAGAACGCGGTGCCAAACGACCCCCAACCCCCCTTCGTGACCAGCGGCATCCGCATCGGCTCGCCCGCCATCACGACGCGCGGCTTCAAGACCGAAGAGGCGCGCTTGCTGGCCGACTGGATCTGCGAGATTCTCGACGACATGGACAACGCGGACACCATCGCTCGCATTCGCGCGCAGGTGATCGACCTGTGCGCCCGCTTCCCGGTCTACCGCGGCTGACCGCGATCCCCGCCACCCGGCCGCACCAGCGGCGGCCGGGCCACGCCCGGGCACCGAAGCCTGGCAAAGGGTGACCCCATGACGCACCACGACTCGCAAACCACCAGCCAGCGGCTGACGTTGTGTGCGGCGCTGTTCGTGGTGGCCTACGCCGCTCAGACAGTCTCGCCGGTCATGCTGTTCTATACGTTCGACCTGCACCTGTCGACCACCGATCTGACGCTGTTCTTCACCGTCTACGCCGCCGGCCTGATGGCGGCCTTCCTGGCCGGTGGGCCGCTGTCGGACCGGTATGGCCGCAAGGCCATCGTGGCGCCATCCGCGGGGGTGCTGGCGCTGACGGTAATGGCGCTGCTGGGCGCAGCCCTGTGGGGCAAACCGGTGATCCTGGCGGCGCGATTCCTGCAAGGGCTTGCCAGCGGCGCGATCTTCACGGTCGGCACGGTTTGGCTGCGTGAACTGGCGGGCGAGGCCGACGCCCGGCGCGCATCGATGCTGGCCAGCAGCGTGATGGCGGCGGGATTCGCGGTCGGCCCGTTTGTCTCCGGTATTCTCGTCCAGTGGCTGCCCTGGCCCCGCATTCTCTCTTTCCTGATCGCGCTCGTCCTGGTATCGGGTGCCGCCGCGGTCGTGCGGACATTGCCCGAAACGGTGGCCGGACACGGGACGGCCCGCATCCGCATCGGGCTGCCTCCCGGCACGGCGGCCGGCTTCCTCTGGTTTCTGGCACCTTGCGGGCTGCTGGTCTACACCTTCACGATGTTGTCACTGATCGCATTTCCGATCCAGCTCGGCAAGGCCGGTTTCGGCCAAGTCTATTTCATCCTCGGGTTGAGCGCGATGCTGGTCCAGGGATTCGCCGCGTTCGCGGCGCTGCAGGCGTTTCGCTTTGGTCCGACCGGTGCCGGCTGCCTGGCTGGCCTGTGCGGGGCGGCCGGTTGCGCGTTGGGCTACCTGGCGGTGCAGCCTGGCGGCTGGCCCTGGGTGATCCCGGCTTCGGCGGCGATCGGCTTGGCCAACGGCCTGTCGCTGGCCGCCGGCGTGGCCGTGTCAGACACGCTCGCGCCGCCCGACCGGCGCGGCGCTCTGATCTCGATGTTCTATCTCGTCGTCTACGTCGGCTATTCCAGCCCGACGGTGCTGTCGCTCCTCTGGGGCCGACAGACAATGGAGCGCAGCGGCACCCTCATCGCCCTGGGTGTTTTCGCCCTCGCGGTCACGGCGGCCCTGGCTTCGGGGGGACGCATGGCCGTACGCCGCCATGGCGCGCGGCGGGCGGCGCCGGAAAACGGCTGAAGGGATCGGGCGCACGAACTGCTTGCCGCGCTCCGGGCATCCGGCGGACTCCGGACCCGCCCCGGCCGCGCGGATCCAGGCAGATTACCGACCCCGGGCGATCCCGGCTCCGTCCGCGATCGGCCTGGCACGCGCCACCAGCCGCTGCCGCAGCGCCAGCGCGACATCACGCAGCACGGCCTTAGGCCGAAACACCGCCATATCGATCGAATCCAGCGTGTTCTTGACCATCAGGCCCAGTTCCGTATCGCCCTCGATCACCAGGCGGCGGCTGAAGAACAAGGTATCCGGGTCTTCCTGGCGCTGCAGCAGGCAATGGAAATCCCAGGCGTCGGCGCGGAAAGTCAGGTCGGGCTCGGCCTGCGTGTGCCGGGCCGCGCGGAAAGCGCCGTTGCGCCACGTGTAGTCGAAACGCAGGTCTGCATCCGCCACGTGGATGCGCAAGGAGCGGCCCTCCAGCATGTGCAAGGTGTCGGGGTGCAGATGGCGGGCCAGCACCAGGTTCAAGCCGGTGACAAAGAGCAGCGAACCCGGATAGCGGGGCAAGCGCCCGAGCACCCGGGCCAGGGGTTCGGGTATGCGGTAGGCGGGAGTCGTGGGGTTTTGCATGGTCGGGCTCATGAAAGGAATGGGGACATGGCGGGGTCTCACGCGGCGCTGCGCGCCTTGACCCCGGGAGCGCGCGCATCCGGGGCCTGCGAAACGACGACTTCTCCGGGCAGGACCATGTCCAGGCCCGCCCGGCCGTGCCAATAGCCATTGCAAGGGCCGGCCGGCATCAACGGCACCAGTTTCCGGTGCGCTTCGTCAGCCGTCTCGGCGCCGTCGAGCACGGCGCGGAAGGCGGCCACGACCTGATCCATGTGCTGGGACTGAGGGCTCAGCCGCACCACGTCCACGCCCAGGCCGCGCAATTCGTCCAGTGCGTGAATCAGCGTATAGACCAGCGCCGATTGGGTCTGGATCCCGTTGATCGTGAGAAAGGCCTGGGATTCCTTGGTTTCGAGCAGCAGGCCGTCCGGATGGTCCATGCAGACGTACTGGCAGTTGTCCTTGGGGAAATTGCGGTTGCGGGCCGTGAAGCAGCGGGCGGAAAAGGCCAGGGGCATGCGGCCATAGGCAAAGACCTCGGTCTGCAGGCCTGCGGGCCGGTCTTGCTGCAACTGCGCCAGGCCGGCGCGGCCCATTTCCAGCGGCATGACCCAGCGGACCGCGCCCTGGCCGGCGATCACGTCCAGGGTCGGCTTGCTGTAGACGTTGAGGAACGGCCCCCCTACGAACGGACGGCCCTGCATGCGGTGCACGGCCCCCATGTCGTTGGCTTCCACGGCATAGCGCCCGTTCTCGGAAATCTTGCGCAAGGTATTGAGATCGTTGCCCGATTCCAGCAGGACCTGGGTGGACAAGACGGGCGTCTTGCCGGCCTCGGCCAGCATGTCGGCAACCTCGATCCAGTCGGGCAGGCGCAATTCGTGACGGCGTGAACAGACGGTTTCACCCAGGTAGACGATGTCCACCGGCCAGTCACAGACGGCGGCATAGAATTCGAGGGTAGTGACGCGAGGCCAGTAATACTGGAGGGGCCCCAGGGCGATTTTCATGACGGTTTCCTTGTGTGCGGATGGCGGGGCGGCCCGCATCGTTTCCGATGCGTCCGGCGCATGCCCCGCAAAGATTATTTCCAGGGCCGGTGATAGGCGCCCAGCGTGTGCTGCTGGCCTTCGGCGACCTTGTTCAGTTCGGCCATCCAGGACGGATGCACCGAATAGCGGGACGGGCTGCTGCGGGCCTGGTCGATGGCCTGCCGCCAGACCCGGGTGACCTGGGCGGTATAGGCCGGGCTGCGCTGGCGGCCTTCGATCTTGATCGCCCGCACCCCCATGGCCATCAGCCGGGGCAGCAGTTCCAGGGTATTGAGGCTGGTGGGCTCTTCGAGCGCGTAGTAGTTTTCACCCGCAACGTCGAAGCGGCCCTTGCACAAGGTGGGGTAGCCGGCATTCTCGCCCTCGTCGTAGCGATCGATCAGCACGCCGTTCAGGCGCGATTCCAGGCCCTTGTCCGTCTGCTGCCAGCGCACGTGCTTGGCCGGCGAGCAGACGCCGTGCGTGTTGGGCGACTCGCCCGTGGCGTAGGACGACAAGGCGCAACGGCCCTCGACCATGACGCACAGGCTGCCAAAGCCGAAGACCTCGATCTGGACCGGCGTGTTTTCGCAGACCTGCTGCACCTGGGCCACCGACAGCACGCGCGGCAGCACGGCGCGCGCCACCCCGAAGCGCTCGTGGTAGAAGCGGATGGCCTCGTAGTTGGTGGCGGAGCCCTGCACCGACAGGTGCAGCCGCAGGCCGGGGTAGCGCTCGCAGGCGTAGGCCATCAGGCCCGGATCGGCCATGATGACGGCGTCCACGCCGGCGCCGGCCGCGCGGTCCACGGCGTCCCGCCACAGCTGCCAGCCGTCGGGCTGCGGATAGGTGTTCAGGGCCAGCAGCACCTTGCGCTTGCGGTCGTGGGCGTAGCGGATGCCCTCGGCGATGGCGGCGGCGTCGAAATTCAGGCCGGCGAAGTTGCGCGCGTTGGTCGCGTCGCGGAACCCCAGGTAGACGCAGTCGGCGCCTTCGTCCACCGCGGCTTTCAGGGCCGGCAGGCTGCCCGCGGGACAGACGAGTTCAAAATCCGACAGGTCGTGACGGGGCACCACGCCGGGACGGTGAGATTCGGGAAGGGCTGACATGGGAGGCGCATCCAGAGGATTCGTGGCGGGGCTAACCGCCGGGCCCCGCTTCGGCAATACCGGGAACTATGCCCTCTCGGGCGGCATCGGACCTTAATCCGGATCAAGAAGCGTGCATCCTGACTTTTGCACAGGGTTTTTGCCGCCAGGTCTTTCGCCGCGGGACAGGTTTGCAGCAGGATCTTTTTCTCTTGAACCCCCCCCAAGGCAGGAACGACCCCGCCGGACGGGGTAACAGCACCCGGGGCACGGTCTTGGCCCACGCCGGCCGGGGGATCGTGTAAGGTAACGCCACCGACGGCGCGCGCCCATTCCCGGAACCCCCATGGCCCCTCCTCCCGACCTGACCCTCGACGTACGTTCGATGCCCCCGCCCGAGCCGCTGGAACATTGCCTGGAAGCCCTGGCCGATCTGGCCCCGGGCCAGCGCCTGCACATGCTCATCGACCGCGAGCCGTATCCGCTCTACACCATCCTGGACCGCGACGGCTTCCAGCATTGCTGCACCTTCGAGGACACGCACTTCCAGGTCACGATCTGGTACGACGCAAAATAAGACGATGCAGCGCGCCCTGGATTTCGACAAGACGCCCGCGCTGGGCGTGCCCCTGCCCTTTTTCCTGAACGTGCCGCTGTTCGCCCTGCTGGCCGGCCTGCTGGCCGCCTGGGCCGGGCCGCAGGCCTTCGCCTCGCGCTGGAACGGCGCCGCGCTGGCCCTCACCCACCTGTGGACCCTGGGCGTGCTGGGCAGCGCCATGCTGGGCGCCCTGCTGCAGATCCTGGCGGTCGCCTGCAACGTCCCGGTGGGCGCCGCCCGCGCGGTCGCGGGCCTGACGCACGCGCTGCTGACCGCCGGCACGCTGCTGCTGGCGGCGGGTTTCCTGGGCTGGTGGCCGGCCGCCTGGGTCGGCGCCGCCACCCTGCTCGGCCCGGCCTTCGCGCTGTACCTGGCGGCCGTGGCGCGGGCGCTCTGGCGGCACCGGCGCCAGGTCTACAAGGGCGCCCGGGAAATCCTCGTGCCGGTGCGCGGGGCGCTGATCGCCCTGTCCTGTACGGTGCTGATCGGCCTGGTCCTGGCGCTGTCGCTGGGCCTGGGATGGCCCCTGCCCGACTGGATCGACGCCCACGTGCTGTGGGGCCTGGCCGGCTGGGGCGGCCTGCTGCTGATGGGCATGTCCTTCCAGCTGCTGCCGATCTTCCAGGTGACGGAGCTCTACCCCAAGCCGCTCTCGCGCTGGCTGCCGCTGCTGATCCCTGGCCTGCTGCTGGCCTGGACGGCGCTGGACGCCTCCGCCGGCCTGCCCCGGCTGATGCGGGAAACGGCGGAACTGTTGCTGGTCGGCGCCTACGCGCTGTGGGCCGGCGTCACGCTGCGGCTGCTGTGGACGCGCAAGCGGCCGGCGCCGGAGGCCACGACGCTGTTCTGGTACGCGGGCATGCTCAGCCTGCTGGCCTGCGCGCCGCTCTGGATCTGGATGACGCACGGGCAGTCCCCGCGCGCGGCCGCGGTGCTGGGCGTGATGATGATCGCGGGGGTGCTGGGCTCGGTGGTGAACGGGATGCTGTACAAGATCGTGCCCTTCCTGCTGTGGAAGCACGCCCAGGACGCCATGATCGTGCCCGACCGCGACCCGGCCCAGGCGCGCGTCTACCTCAAGGTCCTGCCCAAGATGGCCGCCTACATCGGCGAGCGCCCGGCCCGCTGGCAATGGGCCGCCCATGTCGTCGTGGTCCTGTGCTGGGCGCTGGCGGCGGCCGGCTGGGTGCCGGCGGCGCTGGCGGCCGGCCCGCTGCAGATCGTCTCGGCGGCGGCCCTGGCCTGGAACATCGGCCGCGCGCTGCGGCTCTACCGCAGGACGCTGCGGGCGATGGCGGCGCTGCCGCATCATGCCCCCACGTCGCGGCCTGCAGGCCGCTCCGGATAGACCGCAGGTTCCCCCCAACCGCGGCATCCCCCCACGTCGCGGCCTGCAGGCCGCTCCGATTCGTCAGGCACGTGACAGTCCGCAGGGGACTGTCACGTGTCCTGACTCATCCCTTATAATTCTTCAGTCCGTCGGGGTTCAGGATGGTGTATTCGCGGCCGCGCACGCGGATCAGGCGGCGGTCGCTCAGGTCGCGCAGGATGCGGGAGAAGTGCTCCGGCGTCAGGTTCAGGCGCGAGGCGACGATGGCCTTGCTGATCTCGATGCGGAAGGGCTGGCCGACCTCGCCGCGCCATTCGCGCAGCAGGTAGGTGATCAGGCGCTGGGCGCCGGTGTGCAGGGTGTAGGCCTCGACGTCGCCCATCAGGCTGTACAGGCGCCGGCTCAGGCCGGCCAGCATCTTGCGCGCCATGCCCGGGTTGCGGTCCAGCTGGTCGAACAGCGCGTCGCGCCCCACGTGCAGCAGCAGGGTGTCGCGCAGGGCCTCGGCGGTGACGATATAGTCCTGGCCCATGAACATCAGCGCCTCGCCGAAGCCGTCGCCCGGCCCGATCAGGCGCACGACGCGCTCCACCCCCGAATTCGAGACGAACAGCAGCTTCACCTGGCCGTAGACCACCACGTGGAAACCCACGCACGGGTCGCCGCGCCGGAAGATGATGTCCCCGCGCACGGCGCTGATCTCGCTGGTGCCCCGGGCGATGGGCTCCAGGTCCTGCGGCGGCAGTTCGTTGAACAGCGGCACCTGCGAAAGCAGGTCGCGCATCCGCGCATGGCGCGAGCGGTCGTCTCCGCCGCCCCGCGGGCGCCACGGATTGATAGAATCGCCAGTACGATGATCCGCGCCCTCTTTACCTTCCTGGGCTGCGTGGCCCTGGCTCTGGGCGTGCTGGGCATCTTCCTGCCCCTGCTGCCCACCACCCCGTTCCTGCTGCTGGCGGCTTTCTGCTTCCTGCGCGGCTCGGCGCGCATGCATGCCTGGTTGATGTCCCATCGCATCCTCGGTCCGTACATCCGCGACTTTCAGGCGGGGCGCGGCATCCCCTTGCGCAGCAAATGCATTGCCCTAGCCTTGATGTGGCCTTCTCTGGCCCTGTCGGCCTGGTTCATGCCGGTGCCCTGGGCGCGCTGGCTGCTGCTGATCCCGGGCATCGGCGTGACGTTCTATCTGTGGCGCCTGCCCACCCGCCCGGGCGGATGGGCGGGCAACGCGCCGGACGGCCCCGATCGGAGCCGTCCCGAGCCGACCTGCCCTGATCAGATCAACCGGGAATAGGTCGCCACCCGCGGGCGGCGGATGTATTGATCGAACACCATCGCCAGCGCCCGCACGAACACCCGGCCCTTGGGCAGCACCCGCAGCCCGCGCGCGTCCAGTTCCAGCAGGCCGGCGTCCGCGTAGGGGCGCAGGCGGTCCAGCTCATCCGGGAAACAGGACTCGAAGGAGCGGCCGTGATGCGCCTCGAAGGCGGCGAAGTCCAGCGGCATGCTGCACATGATGGTCATGATGACCTCGCGGCGCAGGGCGTCCTCGGGGCTCAGGTCGAGGCCCTTGGCCGTGGGCAGCTCGCCGCGGGCGAGGCAGTCGCGGTAGGCGTTCAGCGAATGGTGGTTCTGGATGTAGGCGTCGCCGATCTTGCCGATGGCCGAAATGCCGAACCCCACCAGGTCGCATTCCGCGCGCGTGGTGTAGCCCTGGAAATTGCGGTGCAGGCTGTGGTTCAGGCGCGCCAGGTTGAGCTCGTCGTCGGGCTTGGCGAAGTGGTCCAGCCCGATGTAGACGTAGCCCGCCGCCAGCAGGCGGCGCACCGACATCAGGAAGATGCCCATGCGCGTGTCGGCGCTGGGCAGGTCTTCGGCGTGGATCAGGCGCTGCGCCTTGAAGCGGTCGGGCAGGTGGGCGTAGTTGTAGAGGGCGATGCGGTCGGGCGAGAGTTCGATCAGCTGGTCCAGGGTGCGGCTGAAGCTGTCCAGGGTCTGCTTGGGCAGGCCGTAGATCAGGTCGGCGTTGATGGACTGGAAGCCGTTGTCCCGGCTGGCCTGCAGGGCCGTGCGCACCATGTCGTAGGGCTGGATGCGGTTGACCGCCGCCTGCACCAGCGGATCGAAGTCCTGGACGCCGAAGCTGGTGCGGTTGAAGCCCAGCCCGGCCAGCATGGCGAGCGAGGCGGGCGTGACGGTGCGCGGGTCGATCTCCACGCCCAGCTCGGCGTCGGGGGTGAAATCGACATGGCGCCGGATGCGGTCCATCAGCGCGGTCAGTTCGGCCGCGCTCAGGAAGGTCGGCGTGCCGCCGCCCAGGTGCAGCTGCACCGCGCGCCTGTGGCGGCCCAGGTGCGGGCCGACCTGGTCCATTTCCTGGTACAGGATGTCCAGGTATTCGGCCGAACGGCTGTGGTCCTGGGTGATGATCTTGTTACAGGCGCAGAAATAGCACAGCGATTCGCAGAACGGCAGGTGCACGTAGACCGACAGGGGCGGCGCCTGCTCGGCCGCCGCCCGGCGGTCCAGGTGGGCGATGTAGGCCGACGCCGGGTATTCCTGCCGGAAGCGGTCGGCCGTCGGGTACGAGGTGTAGCGCGGACCGGACTGGTCGAAGCGGCGGATCAGGGCCTCGGAGATTTCCAGATCGGGAAAGGCGATGGTCTCCGGATCGGAGGCTGCGACAGGGGGTTCGGTGGTCGTCATTGATGATGGATTCCTGCGACAAGGCCGCCCCGGAAACCGAGGACCGGTGTTTCAGGCGGCATTGTTCTACATTTCAACATAGTGTCCCGCAAAAGTGGACAAACCGACTTGACTCAAGTCAAGCGGGCGTCTTCGCGTATCATTGAGGGCTTCCGGACGCGCCCGCCCGGGCCCGGCGCGCGCGCCGGGCACCCCGCCCGGTGAGGCGCCGCAGGCCGCCCTGTCCCGATTCCCGTATCATCCCGTCCATGCTCCTGACCTTGATCCTCGCGATCCCGTTTGCCGGCAGCCTGTGCGCCTCGCTGCTGCCGGCGACCGCGCGCCGCGCAGGGGCGTGGCTGGCGGGCGGCAGCGCGCTGGCCTGCCTGGTCCTGACGCTGTGGCTCACGCCCGAGGTCGCCGCCGCGGGCGTCATCAAGCTCAGCCTGCCCTGGATCCCGACCCTGGGGGTGGACCTGACCCTGCGCATGGACGGCTACGCCTGGCTGTTCTCCGTGATCATCTCGGCCATGGGCGCCCTGATCGCCCTGTACGCCCACTACTACCTGTCGGCCCAGGACCCGGTCCCGCGGTTCTTCGCCTTCCTGCTGAGCTTCATGGGCGCCATGCTGGGCGTGGTGCTGGCCGGCAACCTGATCCAGCTGCTGGTGTTCTGGGAACTGACCAGCCTGTCCTCGTTCATGCTGATCGGCTACTGGCACCACCGCATGGACGCGCGCCGCGGCGCGCGCATGGCCCTGCTGGTGACCGGCACCGGCGGCTTCTGCCTGCTCGCCAGCATGCTCATCATCGGCCACATCGTCGGCAGCTACGACCTGGACGCGGTGCTGGCGGCCGCCACGGCGATCCGGGGGCACCGCTGGTATCCGATCCTGCTGGTGCTGCTGGCCGTGGGCGCGCTCACGAAAAGCGCCCAGTTCCCCTTCCATTTCTGGCTGCCCAACGCCATGGCCGCGCCCACCCCGGTGTCGGCCTACCTGCACTCGGCCACCATGGTGAAGGCGGGCGTCTTCCTGCTGGCGCGCTTCTGGCCGATCTTCTCGGGCACCGACTGGTGGACCTGGATCATCGGCGGCGCGGGCCTGTGCTCGCTGCTGCTGGGCGCCTACGCCGCCACCTTCCAGCGCGACATGAAGGGCGTACTGGCCTATTCCACCATCAGCCACCTGGGCCTGATCACGCTGCTGCTGGGCATGAACAGCCGCCTGGCCCTGGTGGCCGCGGTCTTCCACATCATCAACCACGCCACCTTCAAGGCGTCCCTGTTCATGGCGGCCGGGATCGTGGACCATGAAAGCGGCACCCGCGACCTGACCCGCCTGTCCGGCCTGCGCACCCTGATGCCGCTGACCGCGACGCTGGCCATGGTGTCGGCCGCGGCCATGGCGGGCGTGCCCCTGCTCAACGGCTTCATCTCGAAGGAAATGTTCTTCGCCGAAACCGTCTTCGTCACCGGCCACTGGGCCAGCCGCTGGGGCCTGCCGATCGCCGCCGTGGTGGCCGGCGCCTTCAGCGTGGCATATTCGCTGCGCTTCATCCTGCAGGTGTTCTTCGGCCCGCCGGCGACGGAACTGCCGCGCACGCCGCACGACCCGCCCCGCATGATGCTGATCCCCTGCGCGGTGCTGGTGCTGTTCTGCCTGGCCGTCGGCATCCTGCCCGCGCTGATCCTCGAACCCGTCCTGACGCTGGTCATGCGCGCCCTGCTGGGCGAGCGCACGCCGGTCTACGACCTGCAGCTCTGGCACGGCCTGAACCTGCCCCTGCTGATGAGCCTGGCCGCCATGGTCGCCGGCATCGGCCTGTACCTGGCGCTGCGCAAGCGCGACCGCCGCGCGCCGGGCCAGGTGCCCCTGATCTACCGCCTGGACGGACGCCAGTCCTTCGAGGCCGCCCTGGAAGCCATCGACGCCGGCTCGGCCTGGCTGCTGAGCGGGCTGCAGACCCAGCGCCTGCAGCCCCAGGTGCTGCTGCTGATGCTGGCCGTCGGGGCGGTGGCGCTGCTGCCGCTGCTGCCGGGCGGCTGGTGGCCGCGCACCACCGCCACCACGCCGGCGCAATGGTCCTTCGGCCTGATGTGGCTGGCGGGCGGCGCCTGCGCCCTGGCCGCGGCCTACCAGGCCAAGTACCACCGCGCCGCCTCGCTGATGCTGGCCGGCGCGGCCGGCCTGGTCACCTGCGTCACCTTCGCCTGGCTGTCGGCCCCGGACCTGGCCCTCACCCAGCTCACGGTCGAGGTCGTCACCACCGTGCTGATCCTGCTGGGGCTGCGCTGGCTGCCGCCGCGCATCGAGGAATTCCCCGGCCCCACGCCCCGCGCGACGCGCTGGCGCCGGCGGCGCGACTTCCTCGTGGCCGTGGCCGCGGGCGCCACGATGGCGGTGCTGGCCTACGTCATGATGACGCGGCCCTCGGCGCACGACAGCATCGCCGCCTATTTCGTGCAGCAGGCCTGGCCGCTGGGCGGCGGCGCCAACGTGGTCAACGTGATCCTGGTCGATTTCCGCGCCTTCGACACCTTCGGCGAGATCACCGTGCTCGGGGTCGTGGCCCTGAGCGTCTACGCGCTGCTGCGGCGCTTCCGGCCGCCGGCCGAAACCATCGCCGCGCCGCTGCGCCACCGCGGCGGCGCGCCGGCCGCCTTCGAGGAGCCCGACCTGCACGCGCCCCTGCCCGAAGGCACGATGCGCGTGCCCGCCGTCCTGGTGCGGCTGCTGCTGCCGGTCTCCACCCTGATCTCGCTGTACTTCCTGCTGCGCGGCCACAACCTGCCGGGCGGCGGCTTCATCGGCGGGCTGATCATGGCCACCGGCATCATCCTGCAGTACATGGTGGGCGGCATCCTCTGGGTCGAGGCCCGCCCCCTGATCCGGCCGCAGGCCTGGATCGCCCTGGGCCTGCTGGTGGCCGGCGCCGCCGCCATGGCGGTGTGGTGGGTCGGCAAGCCCCTGCTCGCCGCCCATGCGCTGGACCTGGACCTGCCCCTGGCCGGCCGCCTGCACCTGTCCAGCGTGCTGCTGTTCGACCTGGGCGTGTACATGCTGGTGGTGGGCGCGACGGTCCTGATGATCATCGCCCTGGCGCACCAGTCCCTGCGCTTCTACCGCAAGCTCGCCGAAGCCGCGGACGCCGCCCTGAAGGAGTCCTGACCATGGAATGGATACTGGCGCTGGCGATCGGCGTGCTCGCGGGTTCGGGGGTCTGGCTGCTGCTGCGGCCGCGCACCTTCCAGTTCATCATGGGGCTGGCGCTGCTGGCCTACGCGGTCAACCTGTTCATCTTCGCCATGGGACGGCTGCGGCTGGACGCCCCGCCGGTCATCGACCCGGCCTGGGCCGAGCCGGCGCGCTACGCCGATCCCCTGCCCCAGGCGCTGGTGCTGACCGCCATCGTCATCGGCTTCGCCACCACGGCGCTGTTCCTGGTGGTGCTGCTGGCCTCGCGCGGGATGAGCGACACCGACCACGTGGACGGCGAGGAACACCGCCGATGAGCCTCTGGCTGCAACACCTGCCGGTCCTGCCGGTCCTGATCCCCCTGCTCGCGGCGGCGCTGATGCTGCTCACCCGCGACGGCCAGCGGCGGCTGCGCGTGACGCTGGGCGCGACCGCGCTCGGCCTGATGGCGCTGAGCGCCCTGATGCTGGTGCGCGCCACCCAGGGCATCGGCGCGCCGCACTGGCCCGGCGGCGTGGGCGTCTACCTGCTGGGCAACTGGCCCGCGCCCTTCGGCATCGTGCTGGTGGCCGACCGCCTGTCCGCGCTGATGCTGGGCCTGACGGCGGTGCTGGGCCTGTGCGCCTGGATCTACGCCACGGCCCGCTGGGACCGGGCGGGCAGCCATTTCCACGCCCTGTTCCTGCTCATCATGATGGGCCTGAACGGCGCCTTCCTGACGGGCGACCTGTTCAATCTCTTCGTCTTCTTCGAGATCCTGCTGACCGCCTCCTACGGCCTGATGCTGCACGGCTCGGGCAAGCGCCGGGTCGGCGCCGCCCTGCACTACATCGCCATCAACCTGATCGCGTCCTTCCTGCTGCTGGTGGCCATCGCCCTGATCTACGGCCTCACCGGCACGCTGAACCTGGCCGACCTGTCGGTGCGCGCGCTGGCGCTGCGCGGCGCGGACCGGCAGCTGTTCGACAGCGCGGCGGCGATCCTGGGGGCCGCCTTCCTGATCAAGGCCGCCGCCTGGCCGCTGAACTTCTGGCTGCCCAACGCCTACGCCGAAGCCAGCGCCCCGGTGGCCGCGCTGTTCGCCATCATGACCAAGGTCGGCATCTACGCCCTGCTGCGCATCGGCTCGCTGCTGCTGCCGGCCGGCGCCCCGGCGGCCTTCGGCGGCGCCTGGATGTTTCCCGCGGGGATCGCCACCCTGGCCTTCGGCACCCTGGGCATGCTCGCCAGCACCCAGGCGCGGCGCATCGCCGCCTACGCCATCATCACCTCCTCGGGCACGCTGTTCGCCGCCCTGGGCATGCCCGGCGCCACCCTCACCGGCCCGGCCCTGTACTACCTGCTCAGCTCGGTCCTGGCGCTGGGCGCCCTGTTCCTGCTGCTGGAGCTGACCGAGCGCAGCCAGTCCTTCGGCGCCGACATGCTGGCCATCACCCAGGAAGCCTTCGAGAGCGACGACCCCGACGCCGCCGACCTGAGCGGCCAGGCGGTGGGCGTGCCGCTGCCGGCCACCATGGCCTTCCTGGGCCTGAGCTTCTTCGCCTGCGCTCTGCTGATCATCGGCCTGCCGCCGCTCTCGGGCTTCGTGGCGAAATTCTCGCTGCTGTCGGCCGCGCTGCGCACCGCCGAATACGGCGCCCCCACCCTCAACGTCTGGCTGCTGGTGGCAGCCGTGCTGACCTCGGGCGTGGCCGGGCTGATCGCCCTGGGCCGCTGCGGGGTGCGCCTGTTCTGGGTGCCCGAGGACCTGCACGTCCCGGCCCTGCGGCTGAACGAGGCCCTCCCCATCCTGGTGCTGCTGGCGGCCTGCATCCTGCTGACGGCGCAGGCCGGCTCGGTGATGGCCTACCTGGAGGACACCGCCTGGTACCTGGACCAGCCGGGCCGCTACGTCGAGGCGGTGCTGGGCCAGGATCCGCACCTCTTTCCCGCCGCCGGCGACGCCCCGGGAGGCGCGCGATGAAACGCCTGCTGCGCGCCCTGCCGCTGGCCTGCCTGCTGCTGATCCTCTGGCTGGTGCTGAACGACAGCCTGTCGGCGGGCCACCTGATCCTGGGCGCGGTCATCGCCCTGGCGCTCGCGCTGCTGGCCCCGATCCTGCGCCCGGTGCGCGCGCGCCTGTCGCATCCGCTCACCGCCCTGCGCCTGGCCGGGCACGTGGCCGCCGACATCGCCCGCTCCAACCGCGACGTCGGCCTGCTCATCCTGCGCGGCGCCCGGAGCGGCGCCCGGCCGGGGTTCCTGGACATCCCGCTGCGCATCCGCGATCCCCACGGCCTGGCGACGCTGGCCTGCATCGTCACCTTCACCCCGGGCACCGTCTGGGCCGGCCACGATCCCGACAGCAACGTGCTGACCCTGCACGTGCTGGACCTGAGCGATCCCCAGGGCCTGACCCGCATCATCCAGGACCGCTACGAACGCCCCCTGATGGAGATCTTTGAATGAGCGCGACGATACTGTACTGGGCCGGCGGCTTCGCCCTGCTGTGCTTCACCCTGGGACTGGGCTGCGCCGCCATCCGCCTGATCCGGGGCCCCGGGGCGGAGGACCGGGTCCTGGCGCTGGACACCCTCTACATCAACGGCATGCTGATCCTGCTGGTGCTGGGCCTGCGCTTCGAGGCCGGCCTGTACTTCGACGTGGCGCTGCTGATCGCGCTGTTCGGCTTCGTCGGCTCGTCCGCCCTGGCCAAGTTCCTGCTGCGCGGCGAGGTGATCGAGCCATGACCGGACTGCCCCTGTGGGCCGCCGTGCCGGTGGCCCTGCTGCTCGTCCTGGCGGGCATCGTCACCCTGGTCGGATCGCTCGGCCTGCTGCGCCTGCGCAGCTTCCGCGAGCGCATGCACGCCCCGACCATGGGCATGACGATGGGCGCCTTCTGCGTCGCGCTGGCGGCCACCGTGGTCGCCAGCCTGCTGCAGCACCGGCCCATCTTTCACGAATGGCTGATCTGCCTGTTCCTGTTCATGACGGCGCCGGTCACCGCCATCCTGCTGATGCAGAGCGCCCGCCGCCGCCAGCGCGCGCGCCCGGACGAGTCCGAATGATTTTGTCACACTTGCGCTAGGGGAAACCCGTACACTGAATCAAAGCCCGCGCACGGATCGAGCGGACCTCGAACGGACCGCGCGCGCGACGAAAAGAGTCCCTGTACCGGGCCGGGAACCGCCCGGGATCCTCTCGCAAGGAGTGTCCATCATGCATCGTACCTTCCACACGCCTCTGCGCGCCGCCCTGCTGGCCACCGGCCTGGGCTGCGCCGCCCTGCTCGCCCCCGCCGCGCAGGCCGCGGGCACGCAGGCGCAGAGCCAGTACCAGCAGGACGTGGCGCGCTGTCACAGCACGCCGGGCATCGACGTGCAGGCCTGCCTGAAGGAAGCCGGCGCCGCCGCCCAGGCCGCGCGCCAGGACGCGCTGACCCAGCCCGCGCCGCAGGTGGAATCGCGCAACCGCAGCGAGCGCTGCGACCGCCTGCCCGCCGGCCAGCGCGAGGACTGCATGACCCTGATGAACGACGCCAACGCGCGCACGCAGGGCTCGGTCCAGGGCGGCGGCATGCTGCGCGAAACCACGATCACGATCCCGGCGCCCGCCGGCTCCTGAGCGGGCCCTAGCCTGGACATTTCGTCAGCAAGCCTGGTGAAGTGATTTTCGGGTGGTCAGGCTGCTCCGGCGACGCGGCGGCG
>OFTX01000499.1_pt1 | contig 20261 bp, 16 predicted proteins | sample 1775051 | NCBI WGS metagenome assembly OFTX01 (sample SAMN08195772, study PRJEB24354) | sludge metagenome | isolation source: sludge from phenol fed wastewater aerobic bioreactor A | place: India: Nagpur | collected 2016-09-15
GATCAGTTCCTCGGCCGAAGTGGCGCGCACCATCAGCGGGCTGACGGGAAAGCCCCAGTCGGCACGGCGCCTGACGGCGGCGTCTTGGGTGGCGGCGAGCGGCTCGGAGACGTCACCCCAGGCATAGGCGAAGAAGCTGAGCGGCCGGCCGGCCGTCACCTTGGGGTCGATCTGGCGCAGCGAGCCGGCGGCGGCATTACGCGGATTGGCGAACAGCGGCTTGCCCGCCGCCGCCTGGCGTTCGTTCAGCGCTTCGAAATCGGCGCCCGCCATGTAGATCTCGCCGCGCACGTCGATGATGTCGGGCACGTCGGCGCCGGAAATCTCGTTGGGGATGCAGGCGATGGTGCGCACATTGGCGGTGACGTCCTCGCCCTCGGCGCCGTCGCCGCGGGTGGCCGCCACCGCGAGCTCGCCTTTCACGTAGCGCAGGGAGCAGGACAGTCCGTCGATCTTCGGCTCGCTGGTGAAGACCAGCTCCTCGCCGCCGTCGAAGGCGAGGAAACGCCGCACCCGCGCCACGAACTCCTCCACCTCGGTGTCGGAGAAGCAGTTGGCGAGCGACAGCATGGGCACCTGGTGGATGACCTTGCCGAATTTCTCCGACGGCGCCGCGCCCACCTTCTCCGACAGGCTGTCGGCGCCCTTCAGCTTGGGGAAGCGGGCCTCGATCTCCTCATAGCGGCGGCGCAGTGCGTCGTAGTCCGCGTCGGAGATGACCGGGGCGTCCTTCTGGTAGTAGGCGCGGTCGTGGCCTGCGATCTCAGCGGCGAGCGCCCCGTGCTCCGCCTTCGCCTGGGCGGCGGAGAGGCCGGCCACGGCAATGCCGCGCGCTGCCGCGGCGGGGGCGGTCGCGCCGTCTGCCGCCGCCTCGGTGGCGTCCTTGGGCTTGCGGGTCGAACGGGGCTTGCGCGGGGAAGGGGGATCGGAGGGTGCGGTCATGGGGTCACCTTGATGCCCCTTTGTCGCAAAGCGGCGATGCCTCGGCAATATCCTGCCGCCCGGCGCCGCGTCGCGCCCGGCCCGCGTCCGGTCCCGGGACCGCACTTGCTTCCCGGCCGCCGCGGCCCCCTGGGGGCCCCGCCGCCGTTCGCGGGGGGACTGCAGCCGCGCCTGCACGGCCCGCGCCTGGTCCAGGTCGGCCGCCCACCGCGTCTGCTCGGGCGCCAGCCGGTCCAGCTCGCCTGCCAGCTCGGCCCGCCGGGCCTGCCGCCGCGCCCGGGCGGCGCGGGCCTCGGCGCGCCGATCGTCCTCCCGCGCCCGCGCGGCCTCTTCCTCGATCCGCGGCTGGTCTTCCCGCAGCTCGGCCACCCGCCGGCCGGTCAGGTCGCGCTCCCGGGCGCGCTGCTGCAGGTCCTCGCGCTGACGGGCGAAGGCCGCCTGCCGTTCCCGACCGTGCTCCTGCCTGGCGACGCAGTGTTCCAGGGTCTGCGCCTCGCGTTCCCGGTCCTGGCGCCAGCCCTGGACCTCGGCCAGCCGCGCCCGGGCCTCGGCGGCCTGGCGGCGGTAGGCATCCCAGGGCCGGCCGGCGTCCTCGGCGCGCAGGCGGCGCAGTTCGGCCAGCCGGTCCACCTGCTGGCGGTAGGCGGCGATGTCCCGGTCGAGCGCCTCCAGGCGCGCACGGGCATCCTCGTGCTGGCGCAGGACCTCGGCGTATTCGCCGGTGGGGCGCCCCGTGGACGTCAGCAGCTTCGCCCGCTCGGCCTCGACCCGGGCGATCAGCCCGTCCCCCGCGCTGCTGGCGAGGTCTCCCAGGCTCTCGCCCAGGGCGGATTTCAGGTAGGGGCCCGCATGGGCCACCGGCTCGCGCAGCTCCTGGCCGTCCCCCTGCTCGATCCAGAGCAGCCCGGGCACGCCCCAGTGCTGGGCCTTGCTGGCGCCCTTGCCGGGGAACTGATATCCCAGCAGCTCCGCCAGCTTTTCCTCGGCGGCCTCGCCGTCGAAGCGCCGCCCGCCGATCTCCAGGTCGCAGCGCTTCTGCCGGAGGAAGCGCTTGCCGAGTTTCCAGCGTTCTCCTTGCCACTCGAATTCCAGTTCCACGCTGGGCGCGGCGGAGGAATCGCCCCAGGGCTGGAGGTCGTCCATGCTGCCGGACTTGAAGCGCTCGAAGAACGCCGCGCGGATCGCCCGCACCAGCGTGCTCTTGCCGGATTCGTTGGGGCCGGCGAACAGGTTCAGTCCGGGCTCCAGGCCGCGGATCTCCACCGGTTCGCGGAACCGGCGCAATTGCCCGACCCGCAGGCGCAGCAGTTTCATTGGCCTCCCTCCACCTCGCGGCCCGCATGCCGCCCGGATTCTTCAGGCACGGGCCGGGCCGCGGGGGCTGTCCCGCCTTCCATCTCATCCCCGCCGTCGCCCAGCAGTCCGGCCAGGATCGCCAGCGCCTCGCGCGCCGTGTCCGCCGCCTCGCCGGGCGCCGCGTCCTGCCGCTGGCGCAGCTGCGCGATCACCTCGCCCACGTAGCCGTCGGCCCGCAGGGCGGCCATGTCCTCGTCGGTGGGCTCCAGCCGCAGGCCCGACCGGTGGACCTGCAGGCTGCGGCAGCGCCCCTGGACCACGGACAGCGTCCGGTCCAGACGCCGCGCGCCCGCCAGGTCGATGGCCCCGGCCAGCGTCAGGTCCAGCACGGCCTCGGGCGGCAGGCCGTCCAGGCGCTCGACGAGCAGGTCCAGGTCGGACGCGACCGACAGGGTCTCGTCCCAGGCCAGCCAGCGGTACTGGCCGACCTCCAGGGGCTCCACCGCCGGCGCCCGGCCGGGGCCCGGCACGTCCACCCGCACGACGCGGCCCGAGCCGTTGTCGCGGAAGCGTTCCGGCTCCGGCGTGCCGCTGTACACGGTGCGCTCGTCGACCTGCTTGAAGCCGTGCCAGTCGCCCAGCGCCAGGTAGTCCAGCCGCGCGCGCCGCGCCCGGTCGGCGGCGATCGGATTGGGGGAATCGATGTCCTCGGCCAGGATGCCCTGGACGCTGCCGTGCGCCAGGCCGATGCGCGCCAGGCCCTCGGCCGTCTCCGCCGTGTCGAACCATGCCGTCAGGTCGCCGTGCGTCTGCCGCTGGGTCAGGGGCGCCGCCAGCACCGCGAAGCCGTGTTCGGGAAACGCGCGCACGCCCGGCTCCAGCAGCAGGTGCGCATGGGGCGGCACCGCGCCCAGCCGCTGCGCGCGCGTCCAGACGCTTTCCGCCAGGGCGGCGTCGTGGTTGCCGGGGATCAGGATCCAGGGGCCCTGGTAGCCCCCCAGCGCGTTGAACAGGCGCCGGATGGTGCGGTCCGACACCGTCTGGGCGTCGAACACGTCGCCCGCCACCAGGACGGCGTCGACGTGCTCCCGCGCCGCCAGCGCGGCGATGCGCTCGATCGCGGCGTAGCGGGCCTCGGCGAGGACGGCGGCGTCCTCGGGGGCGAAACGGCCGTACTGGCGGCCGATCTGCCAATCGGCGGTGTGCAGGAATCTGGGCATGGCCGGGATATTGACACCGACCCCGGCCCCGCGTCAAAGCGTAGGCACGGCGCGCGTGACCGGATCGTCCTGGCGCCGCATCCCGTTGTCGAGCCCCAGCTCCGCGTCCCCGCCCCGCATCCGCGCTCCGAATCGGAGCCGACGGGCTTCCCGCATGCGAGCGGGATCGTCCCGGGCGTGCGGAGCCTGGCGCCTACTTGGCGAACAGTTGGCCGAGATCCTTGAACGCCTTGAATTCCAGCGCGTTGCCACAGGGATCGAGCAGGAACATGGTGGCCTGCTCGCCCACCTGGCCCTTGAAGCGGACGTAGGGCTCGATCACGAACTTCGTGCCGAAGGACTTCAGGCGTTCCGCCAGGGCTTCCCACTGGTCCCATTCCAGGACGATGCCGAAGTGCGGCACCGGCACGTCGTGCCCGTCCACCGGATTGGTGTGGGCGTGTTCCTGCGACGCCGTGCGGGGATGCTCGTGGATCACCAGCTGGTGGCCGTAGAAATTGAAGTCCACCCACTGCGCGCTGGACCGGCCTTCTTCCAGGCCGAAGACCTCGCCGTAGAAACGGCGGGCGGCGGGCAGGTCGTACACGGGGATGGCCAGATGGAAGGGAGACAGGCTCATGGAAGGCTCCAGGGAACGAGGGGGTTCGGGTCCGAAAGGATTCGATTCCGAATGATCGCGGTTTCAACGATTGTAGAAGCGGATCCGGGAATGCACCATCCGGACGCAATCCCGGCGCGATCCAGATGCGCCTCAGATGCACCGCAGATGCGCCTCAGACGCACCGCAGATGCAATCCAGACGCGATCCAGATGCAAGCCGGGCACCCCCCAGGCATCATCCAGGCCGGACGCCATGGCGCACCCACGGGGGCCGGCGGCGAACGATGGTTTATGATTCCAGCTTCGCGTCACCCCGATCCTCCCCATGATCCGCCTTTCCGCATCGCCCGTCCGCCGTCCTGCTTCGCGGAGGCCGCGGTGAGCCCGTCCCGCCCTGTCCGCCACCCTGCCTGGAGCATCGCCCTGGTGGCGCTGATCGCCCTGGCCGGCCTGTTCTACGTCAAGTGGGCGCCGTACTACAACCGCGCCTTCACGGCCGCCCAGACGCATTCCATCGGCACCTCCATCCTGACGGGCGGCCAGGACGCCCCGCCCGCGCCCTCGCTGCACGCCGCGCTCGACTACGCCAAGGCCTACGGCCTGGCCATCTGGAAGGCCCTGCTGCTGGGGCTGCTGCTGGGCTCCGCCATCCAGACCCTGCTGCCGCCGCGCTGGATCGAGCGCTGGCTGGGCCAGCCGGACGCCGGCGGCGTCGTGACGGGCGGCCTGCTGTCCATCCCCAGCATGATGTGCACCTGCTGCGCCGCCCCCGTGATCGCCGGACTGCGCCACTGCCGCGCCGCGCCGGGCAACACGGCCGCCTACTGGCTGGGCAACACCATGCTCAACCCGGCCACCCTGGTCTTCATGGGCTTCGTCCTGGGCTGGCACTGGGCCGGCCTGCGCCTGGCGCTGGGACTGGCGATGGTGCTGGGCCTGGGCTGGACGCTGAACCGCATGAGCCGGGCGGACTGCGCGCCGGACGAAGACGTCCCGGCCGCCGATCTTGAAACCGACCCCGCGTACTTCCAGCCGGCCCGGGTGCTGCGGCGCTGGGCCCGGGCCTTCGCCGGCATGGCGCTGCGGCTGCTGCCCGAATACCTGATCCTGGTGCTGCTGCTGGGCGCCGCCCGCGCCTGGCTGTTTCCCGTGCTGGACTTCAGCATCGACAACGGCCTGCTGTGGATCGTGGGCGCCGCGCTGGTCGGCACCCTGTTCGTCATTCCGACCGCGGGCGAAGTCCCCATCGTCCAGGCCCTGCTGGCGCTGGGCGTGGGGGTGGGGCCGGCGGCCGCGCTGCTGGTGACCCTGCCGCCGGTCAGCCTGCCATCCCTGGCCATGGTCAGCCGCTCGTTCCGGCGCTCGGAACTGGCCGTCCTGGTCCTGGGCGTGGTCGCGCTGGGCGTGATCGGCGGCGGACTGGCGATCGCGCTGGGGTTCGGCGGATAGGGCCTGCCGGGCCGCATGCCCGCAGGGCCGGGGCGCATGCCCGCAGGCGCAACGGCAGCGCTTCCCGCCGTCAGCCGCCGGAAGTCTCTTGCAGCTGCGTGCCCCGGAACAGGGCCGCCTCGGCCAGCAGGAATGCGGCGACCGATGCCGAGCCAGAGCCCGGCGGCGATCGGCGAGGCGGCCGCGATGGCGACGATGCCTCGGGCGCGCTGGCGGCGGAAATCGGACGGGTCCGTGATGGGTTCGCTCATGTCCCGCCCACGTCGGCAAGCCGATGTCCGGTGGGCCGACCCTGCCAGAGCCCGCCTCATCCGCCTCATCCGCCTCATCCGCCTCATCCGCCTCATCCGCCTCATCCGCCTCCTCCACCTCATCCGCTCCATCCGTTCCATCCGTTCCATCCGTTCCATCCGCCCATCCCGCCCGATTCCGCCCGATTGATGCGTAATGAGAATCATTTCATATCATCATATAATTCCCCTATGGATAGCCCCGCCCCCGTCCACGATCCGGGCTCCGTGCTGGACACCTACGGCCGCGACCTCGACGCGCGCCCGTCCCGCTTCGCGCCCGCGCCCCTCCCGCCGGCCGACCCGGCCCGCGGCGGGCCGCGGGCGCACGGCTACCGCATTCCGCCGCCGGCCGGCAGCGGCTGGACGGACATGCATGAATTCGGCAACGGCCTGCTGATCACGCGCCTGCGCTGCCGGTTCCGGCAGGCGTTCGAGGAAGAACAGACCCGGTTTCCCGATAACGTGCGGCTGGGCCTGCTGCTCGAAGGCACGGGCGCCCTGGCCCATGCCGGCGGCGAATCATCCGTCGGGGCGGGCAGCGTCGTGGCCCGCCTCGCCGACCCCGGACCGGTCCGCAACCGCATCCCCGGCGGGCAGGCGCAGGCGGGCGTCGCCCTGGACATGCCGCGCGCCATGCTCGACACCCTGCAGGCGCAGGGCCTCGCGCCGCCGTGGCTCGGCCGGGAAGGCGCGCTTTTCGTCTTCCGGCCCGATCCGCGCACGGGCGCCGAGCTGTGCCGGCTGGGCCGGCGCCTGCTCGGGCTGCGGCCCGGCGGCTCCCTGCTGGCGGCGCTGGCGCTGGAATCCCTGAGCCTGGACATGCTGCTGCGCCTGCTGTCGGCCCACCCGTCGAGCCCCGCCCGGGGGCTGGCGCCGGCCTCCCGGCGGGACCGGGACACCCTGGACGCGGCGCTGGACATCCTGCACGCCGAGTGGGACCAGCCGCTGACCATCGCGGCACTGGCCCGGCGCGCGGGCACCAACGAGTGCTACCTGAAGATGCGCTTTCGCCAGCACACCGGCCAGACCATCGCCGCCTACCTGCGCAGCCTGCGCATGCGCCACGCGCGCGACCTGCTGGAATCGCGCCGGTACACCGTGCAGGAAACCGCCCAGCTCTGCGGCTACCTGCACGCGGGCAAGTTCTCCCAGGCGTTCCGGCGCGAATTCGGCTGCCCGCCCTCCAGCGTGCGTTGAAACATTTTTTCCGTCCCGGAGCGAAACATTTCCCGCCCGGAGCCGGCCGGCCCGCCGGAAGGGACGATACTGCGGCACCGACGAACGAGTCTCATTCTCACCATAATCCGCACCATGTCCCTTTCCTTCCGCCCGATGGCGCGGCGCGCGGCGGGCGCGCCCCTGCTCCTGTCCGTCTCGATGGCCTGCGCCTGGGCCCAGGACGCCTCCCCAGGCCGCGTCCCGGCGCTCGACAGCATCGTGGTCAGCGGCGAGCGCATCGACCGCAGCCTGCAGCGCACCGCCGCCTCGGTGACCTCGCTGGACGCCGAGGCGATCGAGCGCAGGATCGACGCCGCCTCCGTCGCCGACATGATCAAGGGCACGCCCAACCTCATCTTCCCGGACACCGTCGGCGCACCGGTCATCCGCGGGCAGGACACGCAGGGCCCGAATTTCGGCGCCAGCGCGTTCCTGGGCGGCACCATCCCGCGCGCGACCGTCAACGTGGACGGCCGCTATCTGAGCTACTACGAACTGGTGTTCGGGGCCGCCTCGATCTGGGACGTGGACGGCATCGAAGTGTTCCGCGGGCCGCAGACCTCGACCCAGGGCGCCAACAGCATCGCCGGCGCCGTCATCGTGAAGACGAAGGACCCCACCTTCCACCCCGAGGGCGCGGCGCAGGCCCTGATCGGCAGCGGCAACCTGCGGCGCGGCTCCGTCATGGTGTCGGGCCCCCTGATCGAGGACCAGCTCGCCGCCCGGCTGACGGTCGACTACTCCGGGCGCGACACCTTCATCGACTACGTGAACCCCGGCTTCGCCCAGGGCGACAGCGACCAGAACTTCCGTTCGCTCAGCACCCGCATGAAGCTGCTCTGGCTGCCCGACGCCCTGCCCGGCCTGGAGGCGAAGCTGACGTTCGCGCACACCCAGCACAACCGCCCCACGTCCGAGGCCGCCTCCACGCCCTACGGCGACTACGAGAGCCGCACCGCCTCCATGCCCAGCTTCCGCCAGCGGGCGAACACCATCATCGGCGACGTGAGCTACGAGCTGGGCGGCGGCGTGCGGCTGTTCAACCGCAGCGAATTCACCGACCTGTCGGTCCGGCGCATCACCGAGCCGCCGAGCAACGGCGGCGCCGACATCGAGCAGCGCAACGTCTCCAACGAGACCCGCATCAACTGGGGCACGGAGGCCTCCGACTGGAGCGGGGTGGCCGGGCTGTTCTACAACCGGACGGACTCGGACGACCGCCTGACCATCCGCGGCGTGTCGCAGTTCGACGACGGGAAGCGCAACCTCGGTCTTTACGCGGAGATCAACCGCCGCCTGGCCGAGCGCTGGCGGCTGACGACCGGCCTGCGCTACCAGCGCGACCACGTCCGGCGCCACGGCACCACGCCCTACGCGCGCACGCCGATGGCCTACGACCAGACCTTCAGCGCCGTGCTGCCCAAGGTGTCGCTGGCCTACGACCTGACGCCCCAGGTCACCGTGGGCGCCCTGATCAGCAAGGGTTACAACCCCGGCGGGGTCGGCCTGAGCTTCGCGCAGGCGCGCATCGTGCCCTTCGACGAGGAAACCGTGTGGAACTACGAGTTGTTCGGCCGCGCCAGCCTGCTGGACGGCCGCATGAACCTCACCGGCAACCTGTTCTACAGCGATTTCCGCGATTCGCAGCGCCTGCTGCCCGACTACCTGAACGGCGTGCTGTACGGCGCCATCGTCGTCAATGCCGAAAAGGCCCGCTCCTACGGGCTGGAACTCGCCATGGACTACCAGGTGCTGGACACGCTGCGGCTCAAGAGCGGCGTGGGCCTGCTGCACACCCGCATCGACCGCTTCTCCGACGGCAGCGGCGTGCTGGAAGGCAAGCGCTTCGGACGCGCGCCGAGCTACACGCTGAGCCTGGGCGCGCAGTGGCGGGCCACCGCCCGCCTGACCCTGGACGTCGACGTCCGGCACACCGCCGGCTACCACTCCACGGACGAGAACATCGCCGCCTACGAGGTCGATCCCCGCACCGTGGCCGGCGCGCGCCTGAGCTACGCGGTGAACAAGCACACGGAAGTCTTCGCCTACGTCGACAACCTCTTCGACGACCGCTCGCCCACCTGGTTCTTCGACGATCGCACGGTCCGCGGCATCGCGGGCTCCATGCCGCCGCCACGCGAATTCGGCGCCGGCGTCCGGATCACCTTCTGACGGGCCCGCCCGCCGCTCCCTGAACGCACACGGAACACGCCCCACCATGCCCCCTCGCTCCCTGCGGCTGACGCTCGGCCTGCTGGCCCTGGCCGGCCTGGCCGCCTGCGGCACGCCCGGCGCCCCCTCGACCCTGGCCGACGCCCGCACCGGCCCGGCGGCGCATGCCCTCATCGAAGCGCGGGACATCCTGCGCCGGCCCCTCGCGGCCGACATGGTCGAACTGGCCCACAGCCCCCGGCAGCGCGCGGTCTTCGTATCCGCGCCGGACTGGAAGGACGAGAGCCGCTCGGCGGTGCTGCGGCTGGACCCGAATACGCTGGACGTCCAGGCGCGCATCCCGCTCGACGGCAAGGGCTTCGGCGTGGCGCTGGACGACGCCGGCGGCCGGCTGTACCTCACCCAGGGCTTCAATGGCGCCATCACCGTCGTGGACACCGGGCGCAACCGCGTCCTCAAGCGCATCCCGGTCATGGAGAAGGTCGATTTCAGGCAGGCCTACGCGGCCCACGGGCTGTCGGCCCCGCGCACGGCCTTCCTGCTGGAGCAACTCAAGAAATTCGGCGTCTCCAGGGACTACCCCTACAAGCTGCGCGAAATGGTGCTCGACAGCCGCACCGACCGCCTGTTCGCGCCCGGCCTGGGGCTGGGTTTCGACAGCGTGCTGTTCGTCATCGACACGCGCACGCTGGAACTGGAGAAGATCGTCCCCGGCTTCGGCTACAACGCCGTGGGCATCGCGCTGGACGAGGCCGGCGGCCGCGTCTTCGTCTCCAACATGCGCGGGCAGGTGATGACCGTCGACGCGCGGACGCTGGAGATCACGCGGACGCTGGAAGTCCAGGCCGACCAGTTGCTCAATCTGGCCTACGATGCGCGGACCAACCGCCTGTTCGGCGTGGACCAGGGCATCGACCGCGACGAATGGCGCAACAACCACCTGGAGCGCGAATACCGCCGCCGCAGCCCCGGGCACCGCGTGTTCGCGCTGGACGCCGACACCGGCCGCACCCTGGCCGACATGCCGGCCGGCGAGGTCCCCATCGCGCTGCGCCACGACGCCCGCCGCCACCGCCTCTATGTCACCAACCGCGGCGGCGTCCGGCCGGACAAGGGCGCGGGCTCGATCACGGTCTATGATACGGACGGCTACCGGCTGCTGCAGACCCTGCCCATGCCGCCCCATCCCAACGGCCTGGCCCTGGACGAGGCGCGCGGCACGCTGTACGCGACGATCAAGAACGACGGCGAACGCAAGAAGGCCGGCGAGCCGGAAAGCGTGGTGCGCATCGCCGTTCCATAGCGGGGCGCTCCCGGCGCCGCGGGCTCAGATCCGGGCCGCGGCGCCCGTCCCGGCATACACCAGCGAATCGCGCAGGTTCCGCACTTCCCCGTCCAGGCAAGCCGGCAGGGGGCCGATCGGCGCGGGCGGCGTGCCCGCGCGAATCGCGGTGGCCAGCATGAGCAGCGCGCGGCCGATCTCGCGCGCGCCGTCCGCGCCGAACAGCGTGCGCGCCAGCCCGGGCGCGTCCGCACCGGCGTTCTCCAGCGACCAGCACACGGACAGCGCGCGGTAGACGAGGCGCTGCGCGGCCATGACCATGGGCCAGGACCGCTCCGCGGCGGCGCGATGCCGCGGCGTGGCGTCGACGCCGGACTCGTAGGCCTGCAGCAGGACGATCGCGCGGTGCTGGAGGTCGCGGCGCGCCCGCCGGGCGGCGCCGGTGGTGACCTCGCCCCGGGCGGCATGCGCGAGGACGCGCTTCAGCGCCACCAGCGTGTTGACGAGTTCCCGCGGGATGCGCAGCCGCACGGAGCGAGGCGTCATCGCGGCCAGGATCGCCAGCCCGGCTGCGCAGCCGATGAAGGTGTCCTCGCCGCGTACCCACAGCATGTGCGCGATGTCCGGCACCGGATGCCCGCCCGTGGCGATCGTCAGGGCCGCGGCCGTGATGAACACCACCGCCAGCGCATAGTTGCGGATCACCATCACCTCGATGACGAACTGCAGCAGCATGAGCGTCACGACGAGCCATGGCCCCTCGGGATGGATGGCCAGGATGCCGCCCGCCAGGACCAGCCCGACGAGGGTGCCGCTCATTCTTTCGATGCCGCGCTGCAGGCTGCGCGTCCAGCCCAGCCCCTGGTGCAGGATCAGGACGGCCGCCGCCATGGTCCAGTAGGCGCGCTCCATCCCCAGCGCGCCGCCGATCAGGCCGGCGATGGCCGTCGCGGCGCCGATGCGGGCGGCCGCCAGCAGGGCCGGCGACCCGGGCCGCAGGTTTTCCCGCAGCGAGTCCAGCACGCCGCGATGGCCCAGCGGCACATGGCCGGGATCCGCGCGGTCCTCCCCGGCGCCGCCTTCCCGCGCGCGGGCCGCGATCGAGCGCGCCTGACCGGCGGCGCGTTCCGGCGCCAGGCCGGCGGAAGCGTTCATGATGCCGGCGAACAGCAGGTGCAGTTCCCGATTGAGCGCGCGCAGGCGGCTGAGCGCGCCATCCGGGCGCGGGCGCGCGGGCTGGTAGGCCGTCAGCACCGTCCAGGCGTGGTGCATCGCCAGCGCGGCCGCGTGGCGGGCGCCGTCCTCGGCCGGCGTGCCCACCGTCTCCGCGAACCGCGCGACCGCCTGCGCCGCAGCGACGACCGCCGCCCGTTCCGGCCCCCGCGGCCGGACCAGCGCGCCCGCCATGTGCGCCGCCCAGGCGAACGCCCCGCCGGCGAAGACCAGCAGGCCGACCTGGACGACGGACAGGTGGTTGACGGGCATGCCCGTGCCCGCGGCGCAGGCCAGCGCGAACATGTAGGCGCCCGGCGGCCCGACCCGCAGCGCATTGCACAGGAAGGTGGCGGCCACGGCGATCAGGACGATGGCGGGCACCATCATCGCCGGCCATTCGGCGGCCCACACTCCGAGCATCACCGCCAGGGCGAAGGAGACCGCGACCACGCCGAGATGGACCGCGCGGTTCAGGTAGGGACGGTCGCCGCCATAGAGCGCGGTGAAGGCCCCGATGGTGGCCATCAGCCCCGCGGCCACGTCGCCGCCCAGCCACCCCGCCAGCACCGGCACGCCCATGCACAGGGCCGCGCGCGCGGCGAAGGGCCAGCGGCGGCCGGCCGGCCGCAATTTGAAGAGCGCGGCCAGCTGGACGGTGGGCGACGGCGGAGCGGATGGAGTCGGGGGCATGAGGACCGCATTCCCTAGTTGGATCACGAAGAAGGCGCAGCCACTATAAACCGGCAACGGGCCGGCCACAGTGCAAACTCGCTGCGCGCGCGTCGGCTCCGCCCTTGAAATCTGTAGAATCGCTATCCATGACGCGCCCCGCACGGCGGCCCGCGGGCGCGAACCCAATTCCGGACGGATTCCCGCATGACGCACGACACGCATCCCCACGGCCGTACGCCTCCCGATCGCAGGCCTCCCGATCGCCTCCCTTCCGACCACATGCTCCCCGACCGCGAGCCGCTGGACGCACAGGCGACGATCCGCGTGCTCAAGGCCGGCATGGTGCTTGCCATCGGCCTGTGGGCCCTGCTCGTCGCCTTCAACAACGTCGTCGACTACGACGCCAACTGGCAGTTCGTGCGGCACGTCCTATCCATGGACACGGTGTTCCCCGACAACGCGCTCAAGCACCGCGCCATCACCGACGAAAGGCTGCAGACGGCGGTCTACTGGCTGATCATCGCCGCGGAATGGACCATGGGCGCGCTGTGCCTGCTGGGCGCGATCCGCCTGTTCCGTGCCTGGCGCTCCCGCGACCGCTTCATCCGCGCCAAGGCGATCGCGGCCTGCGGGCTGACCCTGGTCTTCCTGACCTACTTCGTGGGCTTCGTCCTCATCGGCGGCGAATGGTTCTGCATGTGGCAGTCCCCCATCTGGAACGGGCAGGCCAAGGCGGTGATGTTCCTCACCTGCGCCATGCTGGTGCTGATCGTGCTGCTGGTGGACGAGCAGCGGGGACCTTCGCGGCCGAGCGGCGGCTGAAACGGGCGGCGGAAACGGGCGACGGAAACAGACTGCTACGGCGACGCCTTCGCGCGGCGGCTGGCCTCCTGCTCGGCCTCGACCGCAAGCGCGAGCTTCTGGATGGACAGCGGCGCGCAGCCCTCGGCATCGTTGCTGACCGTCACGTAGGCCGGCTGGCCCGCGCCCGTGACGCCGTGGATGGTGCGCGCAAGCACGGCACGCGTGTGGGGGTCTTCGCTGACAATGGCATTGAACGGACCGTGCTTCTTCTGCGCGTCGGCATAGCCATACGGGCCGAAGATGCGATTCAGGTTCCACCGGCAGACCAGCGGACCCGGCCATAGCGCGCGCAACATGGGCAGCTGCGCCTCGATCGGCGGCATCTTGCCATGCAGGCCCAGGCAGAAAGTGGCGCCATGCGCCTTCAGCGTGTCCACCAGCGTCCGCCCCAGGAGCTCCGGATCCCGGACTTCCACGGCGACGATCACGGGGGCGTCCGCCGGCAGGGCCTCCCGGACGGCGGCCAGCATCCGGCCCAGCCCGTCCAGCAGCGCTCCCGAGCGCCCGAGCCAGCCCCAGGGCAGAGGGCTGAGCTGGAAGACGAGCACGCCGAGCTTGGCGCCCAGGCCCGCGAGCGTCGGCTGCACGAAATGCTCGACGGCCAGACGCGGATCGAGAAAGTCCGGATTGGACTTGAGCGCCTTGCCCTCGTCGCCGCGCACCTGGGCATCGGTGACGCCGGCCGGGCATTTGACGACGAAGCAGAAATCCTCGTCGACCTGGCCCGCGTAAGCGGCATACTGGCCCGCCGTCAACGGACGCCAGAAGGTGCGGTCCACGCACACCGTGCGCAGCAGCGGATGCCGATGGTAGGCCTCCAGGCCGTGCTTGGACAAGGTGCCGGGATCGTACTCCCCGTCCCAGACCAGCCCCTCCCAGCCCGGATAGGACCAGGTGGAGACCCCGAAACGCAACTGCCTCGGCAGCCGCTGCGCCAGCCCGCGCCAATCCTCCCCGGCGGGCGCCGGACGCACCCTGCCCGTGCCGCGGCGGACGGCGGGCGGCGCATCCGCGGGAGACGCCGCATCGGCCGGCGGTTCGGCCGGCTCGACTGGAAGCGGGGAAACAGCGTCCCCGAAAAGATCGCCCTGCATGCTCGTCATACCGGCATTGTGACAGGCGAAAGGGTACTCCAATGCCGCAAGAATCAGGACGCGGCGAACGTTCAGCCGGTGCGCGCCATGCTTGGCCGAGCAGGTAGTGAAGATCCTGCGCGCTCTCCGTGCCGGTCTCCAGCGCACGAGCCGCCTGCAGGACCTTGTCCAGTTCCACCAAGGGCGGCACGTGCCAATGCGTTCCGCCAGAACGCAAATAGACTTTGGCCTGAGGGTCGAAAAGACGCAGCGCACCGGCACGGGCTTCGTCGTCCACCCACATGATGAAGTCGACGGGCTCGAGGGCGGGCGTGCCGCGATCCTCCTGCCGCGACTTCGCATGGGCACGCCCGATCACGCGTTCACCCCACGTATCCGGGGCGGTATCCTCCAGCGCACGAACAAGCACCTGCTGAGGATGCTGGACACCCAGGACCGGCAGCAGATCGGGCGACAAGGTGAAGAAGCGCGGATCCTCCAGTCACCGCTCGTCGTAGCTGAACGCGCTGCGCTTGCCGCTGCCCAGATGCAGCCGCCCGATGACCTGGCCGCCGGCCCCCAGATGCACCTCGAGATCCCCGCATCGGGATGGCGGGACCGGCATATGCCCGACCGGCAGGAAGCAGGACTGGAGCGGGCGATGGGAACATCACGCCGCACTCAAATCGTTGATTAATAACGGGTTTATTCCGTTGGCGCTACGGAATCAGGCCAGATTATGTACCTGTAGCGAGCCCTCGGCAACTTGGCATGCCCACTGCTGCCGCATTGGCTCACCCAGAGCCGTCAGACACTGCCCTGTGCCAGATGCAACAGTCTCCAGCCTATCCCCGCTCATCCAGCCACCTCGCGTCTCACGCAGGGGCAACGCCGTCCGGCAGGAAGCCACCATGTTCATCGTCATGCAGGCTGAGGTACTCAAGTCGCCATTGATCCACGCGCCGAAGATCGGCGAGGGTCATGTGCGTATCCGGGACTGGCTCGCAGGCGTCGAGGGCGATTTCCGTTGCCGCATCGGGAGGGCCGTACGCTTCGATGAAAAGCTCACGCAATTGTCGTACTACGCTCTCGGCGGACTCACGCGCGCCTGGCCCACCCTCGATGGCGTCATAAGCCACCGATATGGACAGCGCATAGGGTTCACCATCAGAAGCCTCGATGCCTCGCTGCTCACCCAGATCGAAGAACAATCCCACCAGATGTCGGGCTTCGGGAGCGAGGATGCGGGCGATCCGGCTCTTGACGTCTCTCTTGCCGACACGCTTCGCAAGCCGGTTCTCGAAGGCGTTGGGGAACGCGGGCCGGCCATAGCGTGCCGCCAGCCATTGCTTCAGGGTGCGCTTCGACTCATCCGAAAGCGACGCCTCAAGAAACCGAGACGCACTCTGGCCAAACTCGACTCTCGGGATGGACCTCTTCTCTGCATGCCGCAACTCCAGCACCATCGAGCCTCCATCCGCCTTGTCATACGCAAGATGCAGCCGCCGGGGGTTCTTGGCATGGGACAGTTGCGGATCCCCACGGGCATCGCCGATCAAGTCCGCCACGATGACCTCAATGCAGGGTTCGTGCGGGTGGGGGATGTCACAGTCGTGGGAGATCACGACAGCGAAGCGGCCATCCTCCAGTGACTCGACCAATCCCAGTTGCAGCGATCCATCGCTGGTCAGCAAATCTCCCTGCCGCCATGACGTCTCCCGGTCCAGCATCGCGCGATCCCCGAATCACTGCTCGGGATAGCCAGGAATGGAAGCAGCGGAACGCCAATCATCCGTTGGTGCGGCCTTGCTCTTGGCCAGTCCCGACCTTTCGTATGCCGCATCCATGGCCTGAGCCTCTGAGATCAGCGTTTGGACATGCTCCGTGACAGTCTGGTTTGCGGCGATCAGATCCAGGAGAGACCTGCCGTCAAACGCCTTCATCTTCAGCATCATTGGGGCCCGTTTGATGCCTGCCTCACGAAAGGCGTCGGCCACTTGGCTGAGTGCCTGTATCCGAGCGAAGTTGTCCGCTTCTGGCGTCGACTCTCCCCCCAGCCATTTGTAGATCGCTTGCCGGGAAACACCAAAGGTCCCGGCGAGATCGGCGATTGCTGGATTGAGGACCTCACGGATGTTGGCCAGATGCTCCGAAGCGCTTCGAAGATCGGGACGAGCCGCCTCCTCGCCATCCACCTCGATTTCGACGTGAAGCGGAGTCCGCGCCTCCACCAGCCTGCGCCATTCCTCCGCCCGGGTCACATCGAACACGCTGCCAGTACCGCCAACCAGTTGCGTGATCCCCATCAAGGCGAAGGCGGCCGTGGCCGCGACCCGAACAGGCACGATAGACGGCGAAGTCCTAGTTGTTGGGAACATCTCGGTGTACATGCGGGTCTCCAGTGCTACGCCCATGCCCGGCGCGCATGGTCCGTGGTGGTTGCCTTGAACACGGACTTGATCGGGGCATGCAACGAGCGCAGTTGTTCTTCGAGCTTGCCGAGGTCGATAGGCATGCGACCTTCGCAAAAATGGTCGGTATCGATCACACCATGCTCACGTGGCGCGGTCATGGCGAAACGCGGATTCAGCGCCAGCCCGTTCGGCAACATATCGGGAGGGAAACCAAGTTGCGCCGTTGCCCTGTATACCCTTGCAACCAAGGTTCCGACGGGAACGAGTGGACCAACATCGGTCGAGAATACGGATTCACTCATTGCGTGTCGGCGAACCGCGTCGAATTCCACCCCATGGACTCCACCGACAAGGTACTGTTCGACGGACTCCCCCTCTGCCGGCACCACCGCATCCAGGTAGCGCAACCCAAGCCTACCCACATGGTCAAGGCTGACTGCCTCATGCACGGCATCCAACCCACGAAGTAATTCCGGAATGAATGTCTTGTGGGTGTCGTAATGCGTCGTATGAAACGTGATTGTCGAAGGGGACAGGATGAAGCCCGCAGATCGATCGCTCCTGGTCAGGAGCCAGGACACCGTTTGCTGGATCTTGGGTTCGGCTTGTTGTGTCTGGCCTGGACCGGACACGACCAAGTGAGTGACCTGCTGCGGCTCGAACAAGGGGTACCCTTCACGACGCAGTCGATCTTGTATTTGGTCGACATACTTGACCATGGCCGCCACCGGATTGAAATGCGCCTGTGCCAGCGCGTAGTACACCGGCGCATTGGACATTCGTTCGCTCACAGGCCGCTCCATCTTCTTGGTTGACACTTCAGTTGCCAGTTTACACCATGGTTGACACCCATTCCAGGGGAGTTGCTCAATGTGGCTGGATCAGGGGGACACAGGCTAAGGAGAACGTGTCGTCAAAAGCCTTCCAGTACGTCAACATTCCCGTCCGCGTCACCATCGCCGCCCCCCGACGTTGGCCCAGCCGGCGGCCGTTGCCTGCGAGAAAGGCTGCGCACCCGCTGTGGCAACAATTCCCGCACCAGTTCCATGCCAAGGGCGTCCTTCTCCAGGGACATCGCCCTTGACAGGTCATCGAGCCGGCCCAGCACGTGCAGTGCGCGCAGGAAAGTGTGCAGCGCGGTGCCGGAATAGCCTTCTTCCATGCGCCTGACGGTGCTCAAGGACGTGCCGATGCGCTGAGCCAGGTCTTCCTGGCTCAGGCGGCGCATGCGTCGCGTCGCCGAGATGTCCTGCCCCAGGCGGTGCAACGCACGCGCGACGGGCTGCGGCATGGCCACCTGGGCACCGGAGCGCTTCTGACCGGAAGATGGCATGGCTAAAGCCTCAGATATGAATTCAATTCAGTGATAAGTTTTCAAATTTGAATGCATAAGTATGATTTGGTCAACCAGCCCAAGCCTGGAATCAGCAGCCCATGAAAAAGGCAAGGCTGGCTGCTGTCGGTCTGTTACCCCGCTTTCGCGCTGTCCTGATCGCTGCACGACGATCAGGCCTCCAATGCCCAATGAGACCCGACAGACAATCCCCTTGTCATCGCTCAGTCCTGTCGTCGGAACTACCCAATCGCTCCTTCCCATGAGTGCAGAACCGGACTGCCATGCTTTGTCGATCTGGAGGCAGACCGCTGGAGTCTTGCCCGAAACCTCGTCGCACCCCGTCTAAGCGGCATCACCACACCTGATTCCGCCCGAACCGCGTCTGCTGACAGACCGTCGCTGTCTTGCACGCCGGTGACAACCAGGCTCTAACGCGAGAAGACCAAATCCGTCTTTCGCCTCGATGGCGTCTGTAGCAAAACCTCGTTATCGAGCCATCCTGCCATGGGCAGTCAACCCCTCGAAGCATACCGCGACGCAGAGGCTCGGTGCTGTTGGACAAGCGCCATATCGACAGGCGGCGGCTGGTGAACATCCGTCATCCCGGCCTTTCCCACAAGCCAAGCCGCCACCGTCTCGCGACGTGAAGGCGCACCCGGCAGCGATTCCAATCAACGAGGGAAACAGATGTCCTGATTCCGGTTACCTGGGAGCAGCCATGCGAAAGCCACCTTCATCCGGCCCCCAAGCCAAGGTCTTTTACCGTCCGATCGAGGCGGCCATCCAGTGGGCGGGGCTGTCGCGCTTCGAGCGCCGCATCCTCGGTGTCGCCAAGGGGATGAACCGCTTGCCTGAGCACCCCGAACTGGCACGCTGGCCACAGCTTCGTCTCAACGCGGAACGGATCTACGACGCACTGGTGCACTTCGACCTCCCCTACGGCAAGGACGGCATCACGAGCAACGACCCCGCCTTGCTCGATGACCCTGGCCTCACGATCCGCCACGTCGACCTGAAGGCCTGGATGATCCGCTTCTATCCCGACCAGCGACCGGCCTTCCTGTTCGATGCCTTCGAGCGCCACCTGCACCCGGCTATCAGCGTCGACGCCGTGCAGGCACTGGTCATGGATCGCGAGGCGTTGAAGCTCCAGCTTGCCGACAGGGTGCAAGCCTGGGATGCGCTCTATGCCCAGTTCCAGACGCTCAGCCAGGAGCACCAGGCACGCGCGGAACGCGAGAAGCGCTCCGGGATGCCGGGCGCCCGCAGTGAGTCCACCTACCTGAACATCGTCGGCGGCCTTCTGACCCTGCTGTTGGGCAAGTCGCCCAATGGCGTTCCCTATTCGTCCTTCGAGACGCTGGAATCGATCATCAGTGCGCTGGTTGCCCACTACGGCGACAAGTCCGGGATCAGCGAGCGAACGCTGTGGGCGAAGTTTTCGGCAGCCAAGCGTCATCTCGCCACCCAGGACCGCTGACTGCAAGTGCAGATGGCGAGCCTGCACTTGCGGTGACTGCGCGGGAACAGCGCTATTGAATACGGGGCACGTCCATCACCGCCGCTACACAGCGCCAAGGAGTGCCCCTCGTGACTGCCCAGACCATCGCCACCGCGACGCCGAACGAACACCGCATCCTGCGCCGCGCGGAAGTCGAGGCCAAGACCGGCTTCAAGCGCGCCCACATCTACAACCTGATCAAGGAGGGCAAGTTTCCCAAGCCCCTGCGCCTCGGGGTACGCGCCATCGGCTGGGATTCGGTGGAGATCGATCAGTGGATCACCGATCGCCTCAGGGAGCGGGCGTGAGCCCGCGCTCCGTCGGAATCCTTTCCACGAGGAGTCGCGCCATGCAGGTGGTATCCATCATTTCGACCAAGGGTGGCGTCGGCAAGACGACCACCGCAGCGAACCTGGGCGGCTTCATCGCCGATGCGGGGCTGCGCGTTCTGCTGCTGGACCTGGACGTACAGCCCACCTTGTCGAGCTACTTCACGCTCGGCACGCATGCGCCTGCCGGTATCTACGAGATGCTGGCCTTCAACGAGCAGCGTATCGAGCAATTGGCTTCGCAGACCGCTGTGGCGGGTCTCGACCTGGTGGTCTCGAACGACCACCGCGGCGAACTGAACACGCTGCTGAAACGCTGGACGGCGCTGACGCGCTACCTGGGCGATGGCCGATTACCGATCGACAATAACTGGATCGAGAACCA
>OFTX01000504.1_pt1 | contig 20192 bp, 26 predicted proteins | sample 1775051 | NCBI WGS metagenome assembly OFTX01 (sample SAMN08195772, study PRJEB24354) | sludge metagenome | isolation source: sludge from phenol fed wastewater aerobic bioreactor A | place: India: Nagpur | collected 2016-09-15
TGGTGCGATGTCCTGGCAGGATTTCCGACCCTGCCAAGCCAGATCGGCATCGGTGCTCGCGCACCAACGCCAGTCGTTCACTGTACCCGATGCCGCGCTCCGCCTCCAAATGCCGGGTATGACGACGTTCGCGGGTGGCGCTCTCGGTGGCAGCACGGATCTCCTGGCGCCCGCGGCGGCACGGCCACGCGTCCCGGACGATCCGGCGCGTCCCCGGTCAGTCGAGTTCGACGGCGACCCGGGGCGCGGCGGCACGGGCGGCACGACGCCGCTTCGCGCGGCTCGTGCTCGTGTAATGGTGGACGATGAGCCAGATGCCGGTCAGCAGCAGGAGGACGAGCGACACGAGAGCTGCAAGGCTCAACGAATCCGAGGCGGTCCCGTTGATGGCCGTGTCAACGACGAGCTCTACGGCGATCACCGTGAAGAACAAGGAGATCCACCTGTGCAGGGTCTTGATCCGTTGAATCACAGGGCGTTTGCGGTTGCTCATGGTGTGCCTCCTGTCGGCGTCGAGATGCGTTCCTCGACGCTACGGAGGAGGGCGTCGCGGACGCATCGGTGCTAGCACCAGATCCGGGATCACACGCGACTGCCGGTCAGGGCTGCTCGGCCAGCCAGGCCAGGGCGGCGCGAACGCGCCGGTTGGAGTCGAGGTCAGGCGTCAGGTCGAGCTTGACGAAGACCGACCTGAGGTGCGCCTCGACTGTGCGTTCCGAGAGAAACAGCGTCGCCGCAATCGCGGCATTGCTCCGCCCACGAGCGAGTTCCCGGAGCGCGTCACGCTCACGATCGGTCAGCTGGGCCAGCGGAGTGCGGCGTTCCGCGAGCCCGTGCTCGATGACCTCCTCGTCGATGACGGTCCCACCCGATGCCACAGCGCTGACGGCGTCGACGAAGGCCGCGATGTCGAGGACGCGGTCTTTGAGCAGATAGCCGAACCCACGAGGGTGGCGTGCAGCGAGTTGGAGGGCCAGCTGAGGGTCGACGGTGTGGGAGAGCACGAGCACACCCGTGTCGGGAAAGCGCTCCCGGAGCAGGATCGTGGCGCGCGCACCCTCGTCGATGAAGCTCGGTGGCATGCGCACGTCAACGATGGCGGCATCCGGGCGCAGCGCCGTCACCGCCTCGACGAGGGCACCCGCGTCACCGACACAGTCGACCACGTCGATGCCGTGGGCGGTCAGGGCACGCGCGATGCCGTCTCGGAGCAGCACGAGGTCTTCGGCAATCACGACGCGCACGGCAGCACCGCCTCGACGAGAGTGCCGCGGGGGCGGGCGTCGCTCACGACCAGGCGGCCGCCCACGGCGTGGACCCGCTCCTGGAGTCCGCGGAGCCCGGTGCCGAGGCGTGGATCGACGCCTCCGACACCGTCGTCGCGGATGGTGACGACGAGTTCCCTGTCGACAGAGACGGTCACGGACGCCCGGCCGGCGGCGCCGTGCTTCACGGTATTGGCGAGGGCCTCGGCGATGACGAAGTAGGCAGTCTCCTCGATCGGCGCCGGCACGCCGATGACCGGGATGTCGACCTCGACGGGCAGCGGCATCCGGCGGACGAGGTCTCCGACCGCGGTGGCCAGCCCGTGCTGGGTCAGCCGGGAGGACATGGTGCCGCTGGAGAGCTCGCGCAGTTCGGCGACGACCTCGAGGATCCCGGTGACGGTGGTGCCCAGCAAGTCTCGGGCGACCGGGTCGGGAGAGGCGTTGCGGGCCAGGCTGAGCCCGAGGCCGAGCGACACAAGCCGGCCCTGCGCACCGTCGTGCAGGTCCCGCTCGATCCGTCGGCGCGCCTCGTGCGCCGCCGTGTCCGCGCGGCGACGCTCCGCGAGGGCGAGTTCGGCCTGCTCGTAGACGTCCGCCTCGAGGATGGCCCGCTCGACGAGGGGCCGGGCGGTGCGCGCCAGGGTCCGGGTGTCGGCGAAGCGCGACTCGTGCAGCACGGCGGCGATGGTCTGTCCCGACTCGTCCCGCAGTGCCAGCACCGCAAGGTCGTCGACGGTGCCTGCATCGGATGGTGGCGGCTCCGCCGGGTGTCCGTTCGCCGTCGTCCAGCGCCGCAGAGACCGGCGCAGCAGCAGGCGTGCCTGCGGGCTGTTCAGCCCGTCGCGGAAGGCGTGCTCGACCGCCTCCCCGGTGGGGAGTCCCCGGGTTGTGGCGTCCCGGAAGGCCTCGGCGAAGGCGGCGCCGGCGTCGGAGCGGCCGACGAACCAGCGCACTAGGAGCGCCCAGGGCAGGATGGTGACGGCGATGACCAGCGTCGTCGCGAGCGCTCCGTGTGTCGGATGCGTTCCCAGCAGGCTCCCCAGCGGCGCAGCGACTTGGAAGACGGCGAGCGCATAGCCAGCCCAGAGCAATGTGCGCGCGATCACCGGGACGGTCGTCATCGCGGGCCGGGACACGGTCGTTGCATCGCGGACTGTGAGCGTGAGCCAGCCGAGGGCGGCCGGCTCGGCGAGCGCGAATCCTGCTGCGAGGGCGCCCATTTCGGCGTCCCCGCGCGCACCGGCGGTCAGCATCGCGTCGAGCACGCCGCACAGCAGGATGACCATGGCGGGCAGCAGGGACCCGACCGCGAGCCGGACGTTGAGCCGTCGGCGGGTTCCTCGACTGCGTGCTGCCGCTACCCAGAGCGCGGCTGGCAGGACCAGTGTGGAGAGCATCCACAGTGCCGCGACGGTCGAGCCCACGGTCATGGCGAGGTCTGACCTGGCGATTCCGGTCGGCAGCAGGGTCGGGACATCGGCGGGATCGGGTGTCGCCGCCGGCGGGAACAGCACCGCCGCCACGACGACGACGGAGGAAGCGCCGAGCAGCGCGGCCCGCCCTCGCCGTGCAAAGGGCCGGCCGAGTGCGCTCTCACCGGCGGCGAGCACGGAGGCCTGAAGCAACGCCAGCACCACTGTCCAGCCGGCGCCGACGATCGTCACCGCAACGGCGAGGGCGACGGTGCCGGAGCCGCCCCGGGTCGGCATCCAGACCGTCGCTGACGACGCGGCCATGTAAAACGCTGAGGCGGCGGCGCATGCAAGCGACCATCGGGCCAGGCCCCGGTCGCCCCGCACCGCGTTCCACCACGCGATCACGAGGGTCGCCGCGACGGCGAGCGGCATGCCGACAAGCCCCGTGACGGTGCCACTGAAGGACGTCGCGGCACCCGGCTCGTGCCGCGTCGCCCACCCGACGACGTCGGCGATCGCGGTGGCCCCTACGAGGACCACGGCGACAACCGTCCACCGTGTGTGCATGCCGCCCCGCATCGCGTCATGCTCCCCCACGGACCGAGTCAGAGCAAGGAGATTCACCGGACACGTCGGCCGAGCCCGAGGGACATCAGGCCGCACACGGCGAGTGCGACCATCACGAGCCCGACGTACTTGGGGTGGTTCTCCGGAGCGGAGTACCAGTCACCAGCGCCCATCGGGATCCACATCGTGAGCGCCTCAAGTGACCGAAGCGCGATAAGTGCGGCAAGGGCCTTGCCCATCGACTGCCAGGCCGACACGGTCAGCAGCATGGTCGGCAGCCCGATGCCCAGGAGCATCCCGGCGAGCACCGGCGACACCTCCACCTCCTTCTGGAGCCCCAGCAGCGAGGCCGCACCGTTGACCATGTTGAAGCTGCCCATGATCGCCGTCAGGACGATCCCGAGCCGGCTGATGACGAGCCGCCAGGTCGGCAGGCGGAGCTTCCTGGCGGGAAGAACCGAGGCAGTGAGAGTAGTCATGGTGCGGGCCCCTTCCGGACGTGGCATCTGGCCACCACGCTAGGCAGGCACCGCCCTCCCGGCATCGGTGCTACCACCGCTTTCAAGGGCGTGTGCCAACCGGGGAGTTACCGCTCCGGCTCCCGGAGAGGACGCCGCTTGGCTTGGTTCGGAGGGCCGCAGCCGTCGCTGCGCGGAGGCCCAGGGAGAGTCACGTGTACCCGACCTCGACACCAGATGCCCCCTCGTCCCGGGTGGTAAGTGCGCCGCCCGCGTCGAGTAGTCAGGTGGCATCGGCCCGGGACTCACCAATGGCATACCGGCGTGCAGAGTTTGCGGCAGTCGTTGCGGTCACCGGATATGTCGTGAAGGACACCCGCCGGCGCAGGTGCTCGCCGCCGTCAGGGCTGTCGAGCTCGGTGCGTCCCTGCTGGGCACGGGCCGCTCCCGCCCGGAAACGGCACCCGCCGCATCTGCGGACGAGATCCTGGGCGGACTGACGGCCTGGGAACGCTCGGTGGCAGCACTGAAGCCCTCGCGGGTGCCGCCAATCTAGGGTTGGCCATGCCCTGGCCCCGCGCGCTGACGCTTGCGGCAGCCGCATTGACCGTCGCACTGGTGGCGGTCGCAGTGCTGGACGCGGTCCGCACGGCCGACACCGACTCGATCGTCCGGGCGGCCACCAGTTCACTGCCGGGCATCGCGATCATCATCGGCGCCGGGATAGCCGGCCGACGGGCGCCCTCGAACGGCGTGGCCGCCGTGCTCGCGCTGATGAGCCCGCTCGTCCTGCATACCGCCATTCCCGCGGTGACGATCATCGCCCTGCTGCACAACGACCGGTACGACGTCGATGACGCAATGGCGGCCGTGCTGCTCGGGGTGTTCTCGTTGGCGTCGGTCGGCAGCGGGCTCTTGATCGGCCGGGAATCGTTCGAGGTGGCGGTGACGGTGACGGCAGCCGTCGCCAATGCAATCAAACATGCTGGCGCCGCTCGAATCTCGGTGCGTGCCCACCGGGACGGCAATCGCGTTGCCGTCGTCGTGCGTGACGACGGCCGCTGCGGCGCTCGCCCGCGGCCCGGGTCGGGACTGGCCAGGCTCACCGACCGGGTGGCGGCGGTGGGCGGGTTGCTCGCTGTGGACAGCGACCACGGCGCCGTCACGACTGTGAAAGTGTTGTTGCCATGCGGATAGTGATCGGCGAAGACTCCTCGCTGTTCCGCGAGGGGTTGGCCGCCCTGCTGGAGGCCGGCGGGTACGACGTCGTCGGCAAGGCGAGCGACGCTCCCGGCGCGTTGGCCGAGATCCGGCGCCACCAGCCGGATCTCGCGATCCTGGACATCCGGATGCCACCGAACCACACCGACGACGGAGCGCGGGTCGCGACGGCCGCGCGCGCGGAGTTCCCATCCCTTCCGGTGATCCTGCTGTCCCAGCACGTCGAGACCCGGCATTCGGTGGCGCTCGTCGCCACGGGCCCGTTCGGCTATCTGCTCAAGGACCGGGTGTTGGACGTGGACGACTTCCTCGCCACCGTCGAACGCGTGGCCGCCGGCGGCTCCGCACTGGACCCGGAGGTGGTGTCGCGGCTCGTCGTGACACGGCAGTCGACGGCGCTGGACGCCCTGACGCCGCGCGAACGCGAGGTGCTGGCGCTGATGGCCGAGGGCAGAACGAACATCGGCATCAGCCGGAAGCTATGGCTCACCGAACGCACCGTGGAGACACACGTATCGAGCATCATGGCGAAGCTCGGCATCACCGTGGAAGACGGCGGCCATCGCCGCGTGCTCGCAGTGCTGGCCTACCTGGACGACCGCCAGCCGTAGCCGGCCCCCGCGGCAGCGGGATGAGGATTCTGCCTATTCCGGCTTGTTGTACCCGGACATCTCGAAGGGCGTGTGTACGCCCCGATAGCCGACGTGCATGAGCATGCCGGCGGCCGCATGGTCCAGATTGTGGCAGTGGTCCATCCAGATTCCGGGATTGTCCGCGCGGAACGCGACCCACGCGTCGTCGCCCGGCTGCAGGTTGACGGTGTCCGCCCACCAGGGGCTACCGGATGCGGCGACGTCGTTGAACTCGAGGACCAGCACGTGATGACCGTGCAGGTGCATCGGGTGCACGGTGTCGCTCGCATTGATCAGGTGCACGCGCACCAGATCGCCGTCGCCCACCATGATCATCGGAATGTCGGGGGCCCGCCGGCCGTTGATGGTCCAGTGCGTCTTCGGCATGCCGCCGACGAAACTCCGCTGGGTCTCCAGCTTCTGGACCTCGTCGACGTCGTAGTGGGTCGTCATCGTGAACGGCACCGGCGCGGGACGGCCGTAGACAAGCGGGTCGAACGGCGGGCCAGGCGATAAATCGGGCGCGTCGTCCGATTCGGCGCCGCCGGCCGCGCCGGGCGGCCGGAGCACGTAGCGGGGTCCGCCGCGGTCCAGGATTCCGACGGTGACGGCGTGGTCCGGCATCACGAAGACAACATCGAACCGGCCGCCCCCGCCTAGGGTGAGGGTCTGGCCACGGATCGGTGTGGGTTCGTTGACGTCGGTGCCGTCGATCGCGGCCACCGTGAAGTCGGTGCCGGCTACCGACCAGTGCTGCTGCAGGCTGTCCGTGTTGACCAACCGCAGCCGGACCGGCGTGCCCGCAGCGACGGTGCGAACCGTCTGCCCGGCGTTCCGGCCGACGGTGGTGACATCCGGCCGTCCGATCGTCCGCCAGATGTGCGCCAGCAGCACCTCGTCGATACCCGCTGCCTCCCCTGACATCTCGGGAGCATCGGCGGGCAACACGACGAATGCACCGAACAGCCCCTTCACCACGCCCGCCGACGAGCGCTGATGAGTGTGGTACCAGAACGTGCCGGCCTGCGGCGGCCGGAACCGGTAGGTGAAATCGCCCCCGGGCGGGATGGCGTCCTGGGTGACGCCAGCCACCCCGTCCATCGCGTTCGGCACGTCCACGCCATGCCAGTGCACCGTCACGCCGTCGGCCACGTCTTCGTTGTGCACGGTGACCTCGACCAGATCCCCCTCCCGCACAGTGATCTGCGGCCCGAGCGCGGTTTTGTCGACAGCAGTGCCGTCGACTGGCGCACCTCCGAAGGTCCACCCGTCGACGGTCTGGCCGTTCGACAGCGCGATGGTCGACGCGCGGGCGACGAGCCGGACGTGCAGATCCGGTGCGACGGTGCTGCGGTCAACGAGGTCGGTCACGGATCGGCCGACACCGGTCTCATGCAGATGGCCGGGGCGCGGCGCCGGCGTGCCGCTGCACGCGATCAGCCCCGCCCCGGCCGCACCCACCGCGAGAACCGTTGCCAGCCGCGCGATCCGGTGCCGAACCGGCATGGTCAGGAGACTTCGAAAGTGGCGGCCATGCCGTGCATCATGTGCATGTCGCCGCTCGTCTCGTCCCCACCGACGGGGATCGGGCAGAGCACGAAGTACCGACCGGGTTTCAGATCGACCAGGATCCCGCCGGCTCCACCCGGTGCGGCGGGCGCGGCACCGAGCATGTCGAGCTTGCTGCCGAATTCCGGCATCGGCACGGCCAGCAACTGGTCGACAGTGGTGATCGTCGCGTCCTTGGCCCGTGCCAGAAGCGCCAAATGGAACTCACCCTTCTCGGTCTTGTTCGTCAGCCCGAGACTCGTCGCGCCGGCCTTCAGCGTCGCCGGAATCCCTTGGTACGCATAGTCGACGGCGGTGACGTCGACATTCTGGTATCCGCAGTTCTTGTGCGCCCAGCTTTCGTAGCCGGCGGCGCTGACCAAGAGCTCGTCGCTCTCGGGCGGCGTCGTGCCATCGGACGCCGCTGCCTTGATCACCGGCAGCAACGGCTTCAGGTAGGCGCCGAGCGCGTCGCCGCCCTTGGTAATCGCCTCTTCCAAGGCCGGCAACCGGGCAGAACCCCACTTCTTCACATCCTCGGCCGGCGGCGGGCCACCGGGACCGCCACCGGGCGACTGCACCGCATCGAAACTCATCAGCGCCTTGCATGCAGCGGCGATGTCGGCGTCCTTCGCGTCCGAAGGGGTCGACGTCTCTGATGTCGGCGATTCCTTCGAGCGCGATTCGGCCGAGTGATTGGGCGTACTCGGATGCGAGTGGGCCGAGGCGGACAGGTCAGAACTGGTCACGCTGCTGGTGCCAGTCGTGTCGGCGGCGCTCGTCTTGCTGCAGCCGGCCATCAGTAGTCCGGCGGCCACGGTAAGACCGATCGCCGCGACGCCGGTGCGCCGCAGATGCAAGGTCATGACGGTTCCTCTCTTCGTCTTTTTGTTGTCACAGCTTTTGTTGTCACAGCTTCGAATGGGCGTGCCATCTCTGTCGAGCTCAAGGCCTCCAGCAGATCACCGCCGGAGATCAGGCGAAACCGTGCTAGCTCGGGATCAATCTCCGTACTGGCCCGGATGTGCGGCGCCCGCAGCGCCGGAATGCTTTCGGACCGCATACATCCGCCGTGAGGAGCGACCAACCGTGAACATCCGGAACGTCCGCCGCGCCGTGATCATCGGCGCCATCGCCGCCGTCGCCGTCGCCGGCGGCTCGACATGGGCGCTGGCCGGCGCGCCCTCGACCGGCACCATCTACCAGGGCTGCCTGCGAAGCAACGCCGGCGACGTCTACCTCGTCACGGTCAACCCCACGTCGCCGCCGAACTGCCGCAAGCACGACACGGTGATCAGCTGGAGCCAGGCCGGCCCGCAAGGCCCCATCGGCGCCCAAGGTCTGAAGGGCGACACCGGCGAGCAAGGACCGCAGGGCGAACCCGGAGCCATCGGTCCGCAGGGACCCTCCGGATTCAGCGGCTACCAGGTGGTGACCAATACGTATACACACACCACCCTGTACGCCAACGAACCGCTTGCGCTTGCCCCACATGCGTCGTGTCCGGATGGCAAGGTGCTGATCGGCGGCGGCGCCTCCACCGATGGTTTCCGGGGCTCCCTGACCTCCAACGGCCCTCGGGTGTGGAAGGGCACTGCCTACAACACCTGGGAGGCCATCTACAAGCTGGATTCGAACCTCCCCAAGGGTACCGAGATCACGCTGACCGTAGTGGCCTACTGCGCCTACCCGCCGCCGCCGAATTGATCGGTTGGCACTGCCGCGCACCGAACGCGTCAGCCCCCGGCCCGGTCATACCGGGCCGGGGGCTGACGAACTGTGATCGTCGCATGCCGCGACGCATACCGACCCCCGCGGACACGATCCGCCCCCGCAACATCCTGGCGAACCTGCGTGCTCGCAGCCCCAGGTCAGGGGCCGCCGAGCAGGCCGTACGCGACGTATAAGTTGGGCCCCTCCCGCAGGTACAGGACCATGGCGCAGGGCACGCCGTCCGCGCGTAGTTCCGGCGATGCCAGTGTGGCGGACAGCGGCCAGCCGAGGACGGGCACCAGGCGTCCGATGCTCGACAGGTGAGCCTCGTCGAACTGCGCGCCCGTCAGTCGTGACCCCGCGGTCTGGTAATCGCGGTGGCAATAGCTGATCCGCGACGGCACACTCCAGAACGCGAACGAATGGAATGTAACCCCATACCACAGCAGCGTGATTCCGCTCAAGACCACGAGGACGACGACAGCTATCGACACCACCGCACGCGCCCGGCGCCGGAACCAGGCAAGGATCGTCATCTCCGAAGATTACTGGGCGTGCGGGCCCGGCGGTATCGGAACCGGTGATCATGCGCCGCGGCGGAACTCGCCGATCAGCGCGGACAGCCCGATCACGGTGACCCGGTGACTGCGGTACGGATCGCGGCCGGTGTCCGGGTGGACCAGGTACACCTGCCGCGGACGGAGGAGTTCCATGGCCCGCCGCAGGCCCGACCCGGGGCTCGGTGCGGTCGATCGCTTGATCTCGACCGCGATCTCGGGGTGGCCGCCGCGCACGAGCACCAGGTCGATCTCGTCCCCGGTAGCGGTGCGGAAGTGGTAAGGCTGCCAGTCGGCGCCAGCCGCCGCGATCAGGTTCTCCACCACGAACGATTCGTAGCTTGGCCCCGCGGCGGGATGCCCGAGCAGCGCATGAAGGTCGGGTATCTCCAACAGCGCATGCGCCAACCCGCTGTCGCGCACCAGGATCTTCGGCGCCTTGGTCATGCGTTTGCCGATGTTTGCCTGCCAGGACGGCAGCCGGCGGACGAGGCCCAGGTCCGTGAGCAGATCCAGATAGCGCTCGACGGTAGGCCCGCTCACGCCGATACCCGCTGCCAGCCGACTGGCATTCAGTAATCCGCCGCTGGTGTGTGCCGTCATGGTCCACAGGCGCCGGAGTGTTTCGCTGGGGATCCGGGGGGCGAAGAACGGGATCTCGCGCTCCAGATACGTCCGGACCAGATCCGTTCGCCATTGCAGGGACGTGCGATCGGACGGAGCGAGGAGACTGTCCGGAAATCCGCCGCGCAGCCACACCTCATCGGGCGCGAGGCCGACCTCGGCCGCCTCATCGATGGTCACGCCGGGGAGGTCGACGTGCGCCACACGACCGGCGAGACTTTCCGAGCTGAGGCTCATCAGGTCGAGCGAGGCAGAACCCAACAGGAGAAACTGCCCGTATCGGTGTCCGGCTCGCCGGTTGTCGTCGATGACGCCGCGCAGCACCGGGAACAGCTCCGGCGCCCGATGGACTTCGTCCAAGATCACCAGGCGCGGTGATTGCGCTCGCAGGTACGCGTCTGCGTCGTCCAGCCGTCGCCGGTCCGCGGGGCGTTCCAGGTCCAGGTACACCATCCCGGCCGGCCAGTCGATACCGCGGGCGAGGGTAGTCTTGCCGACCTGACGCGGCCCCAGGAGCACGACCGCAGCATTCGTCTCGAGCCGCTCCATGAGCAGAGAGTGCGCATGTCGCGGAATCATGCGTGCAAATCTAACACGAGCCGTTAGATTTGCACGCTTCGAGGCTTCGTGCCCGAAAACGCCGCCAGGCCCTCAGCCGGAACGGGCAGGGGCCTGGCGGACGGGTATCGCGACGAACTACGTCATACTCGCTGTTACTTGGCCTTCTCGAGGACCTCGGCGAGGCGCCAGCGCTTGGTGGCGGACAGCGGCCGGGTCTCCGCGAGCAGGACGCGGTCGCCGACACCGGCCAGGCCGGCCTCGTCGTGCGCCTTGACCTTCTGGGTGCGGCGGATGACCTTGGAGTACCGCGGGTGCTTCACCCGGTCCTCCAACGCCACGACGATGGTCTTCTGCATCTTGTCGGACACCACGATGCCCTCGCGCGTCTTGCGGAACCCACGCGCCGGTGTCGCCGGGGTGCCGGCCTCCGTCGTCGCCTCGTCGCTCACTGGTTCGCTCACTGTGCATCCTCCGTGGTGCTGGCTGTGCTGCTGACGGCATCCGGACCGACCGACAGGCCGAGCTCACGCTCGCGCATCACGGTGTAGATCCGCGCGATGTCGTGGCGGACCTCGCGCAGCCGGCGGTTGTTGTCCATCTGCCCGGTGGCCATCTGGAAACGCAGATTGAACAGCTCTTCCTTGGATTCCCGCAGGCGAATCACGAGTTCTTCGGCGCCCAGTTCACGCATGGACGCGGCAGTTGCTTCGGCCATGGTCATTCACCACCCTCTCTGGTGACAATCCGGCAGCGCATCGGCAGCTTGTGCATGGCGCGGCGCAACGCCTCGCGGGCCATGGTCTCCGACGGGTACGTCATCTCGAACAGGACGCGTCCCGGCTTGATGTTCGCGACCCACCATTCCGGCGACCCCTTGCCGGAGCCCATGCGGACCTCGGCCGGTTTCTTGGTGAGCGGCCGGTCCGGGAAGATGTTGATCCAGACCTTCCCGCCGCGGCGGATATGCCGGTTGATGGCGATACGCGCCGACTCGATCTGCCGGTTGGTCACGTAGGCCGGCTCCAGCGCCTGGATGCCGAAGTCGCCGAAGGTGACGGCGGTGCCACCCTTGGCCATCCCGGTCCGGGTGGGACGGTGCTGCTTGCGGTGCTTGACCTTGCGCGGGATGAGCACGGCTCAGCCCTCCGTGGGGGTGTCGGTGCCGGCGGGCGCTGCAACCTCAGCGGCCTGACCGGCGTCGGTGGAATGCGGTGCGGCGGTGCGGCGGCGGCCACCGGCTCGGTCGCCGCGCTCGCGGTCCCGCTCGCGGGCGCCACGCTGCGCGGCAACGGCCTCGGCGGCCCGCTGCTCCGCCAGGGTGCCGGTCTTGTCGCCCTTGTAGATCCACACCTTCACGCCGATGCGGCCGAAGGTGGTACGGGCCTCGAAGAACCCGTAATCGATGTCGGCGCGCAGCGTGTGCAGCGGCACGCGACCCTCGTGCCGGAACTCGGAGCGGCTCATCTCCGCGCCGCCCAGCCGACCCGAGCACTGGATCTTGATGCCCTTGATGGCACCCGAGCGCAGCGCCGACTGCATCGACTTCGTCATGGCGCGACGGAAGGCGACACGGTTGGACAGCTGCTCGGCGACGCCCTGCGCCACCAGCTGCGCATCGGACTCGGGGCTGCGGACCTCGAGGATGTTCAGCTGCACCTGCTTACCGGTGAGCTTCTCCAGCTCGCCGCGAAGGCGGTCGGCCTCCGCGCCGCGGCGCCCGATGACGATCCCGGGACGCGCAGTGTGGATGTCGACGCGGACCCGGTCGCGGGTGCGCTCGATCTCCACCTTGGAGATGCCGGCGCGCTCCATGCCGGTGTCGAGGAGCTTCCGGATCTTCACGTCCTCGGCGACATAGTCGGCGTAGGCCTTGTCTGCGTACCAGCGGGAGCTCCAGTCGGCGGAGATGCCGAGCCGGAAACCGTGCGGGTTGATCTTCTGGCCCACTACCGGGTCCTTCCCTTCGCTGCACCGCCGCGAGCGCGGCGCTTGGTCTCGACATCCGCCTTCTCGACGGAGACGAGTTCGATCGTGATGTGGCACGTCCGCTTGTTGATCCGGAACGCGCGGCCCTGGGCGCGGGGGCGGATCCGGCGCAGCGTCGGGCCTTCGTCGACCCACGCCGCCGCAACCTGGAGCGTGTCCGGGTTGACGCCGTTGTTGTTCTCCGCGTTGGCGACCGCGGACGCGATCACCTTGCCGACCACCTCGGCGGCGGCCTGCGGCGAGAACCGGCACACCGAGATCGCATCGGCGGCGGCGCGGCCCCGGATCAGGTTCACGATGCGCCGGGCCTTCATCGGCGTCATGCGCACATAGCGGGCCTGCGCGCGCACCCTGGGCAGCGGGGCGGCGTCCGCGTCGCGGACGGTCGCGGCCGTGTCTCTTGCAGCGGCATTCATCAACGATTCCTCTTTGTCAAAGCGGGCGGTTGGCGTGCGGCCTGGTCGGTCGACGCGCGCCGCGGTCATCAGCCTCGGCGGCTACGGCGGTCTTCCTTGACGTGCCCCTTGAAGGTGCGCGTCAACGCGAATTCGCCGAGTTTGTGGCCAACCATCGACTCGGTGATGAACACCGGGACGTGCTTGCGGCCGTCGTGCACGGCGATGGTGTGGCCGAGCATCTCGGGCACGATCATCGACCGGCGCGACCAGGTCTTGATCACGCTCTTGGAGTTCTTCTCATTCGCCGCGTCGACCTTCTTCAAGAGGTGGTCGTCGACGAACGGACCCTTTTTCAGGCTGCGAGGCATGTGCTGTGCTTTCTGGTCGGCTCAGCGCCATCGACGCGCTTCGCGAGATTCAACGTTGTCTGCATGGCGCTTCGCCTCAGCGCTTCTTTCCGGACTTGCGACGACGACGGACGATGAGCTTGTCGCTCGCCTTGTTCGGCCGTCGGGTGCGGCCCTCGGGCTTGCCGGCCGGGTTCACCGGGTGGCGACCGCCGGAGGTGCGTCCCTCGCCACCGCCGTGCGGGTGGTCGACCGGGTTCATGACGACACCGCGGGACTGCGGACGCTTGCCCTTCCAGCGCATGCGCCCGGCCTTGCCCCAGTTGATGTTCACCTGTTCGGCGTTGCCGACCTCGCCGATCGACGCGCGGCAGCGGGCATCGACATTGCGGATCTCACCGGACGGCATGCGCAGCTGCGCATAGGGGCCGTCCTTCGCGACAAGCTGCACCTTGGCGCCGGCCGAGCGGGCGATCTTCGCGCCGCCGCCCGGCCGCAGCTCGATCGCGTGCACCACGGTACCGACCGGTATGTTGCGGAGCGGCAGGTTGTTGCCCGGCTTGATGTCGGACTTCGGGCCGGTCTCCACCACGGCGCCCTGACGCAGCTTGTCCGGCGCGATGATGTAGCGCTTCTCGCCGTCCGCGTAGTGCAGCAGGGCGATCCGGGCCGTGCGGTTCGGGTCGTACTCGATATGCGCGACCGTCGCCGGTACGCCGTCCTTGTCGGCCCTGCGGAAATCGATCAGCCGGAACGCGCGCTTGTGCCCGCCGCCCTGGTGACGCGCCGTGATGCGGCCGTGGACGTTGCGCCCGCCCTTCGAGTGCAGCGGGCGGATCAGCGACTTCTCCGGAGTCGTGCGGGTCAGCTCGGCGAAATCGCTCACCGACGCCCCGCGACGCCCCGGCGTCGTCGGCTTGTACTTGCGAATACCCATGGTGTCAGTCGTCCCTTACGTTGACCTTCGGCGCCGGCACTCAGCCCGCGAAGATTTCGATCGGCTTGCTGTCCGCGGACAGGGTCACGATGGCGCGCTTGACGGAACGACGCTGGCCATAGCCGAATCGCGTGCGCTTGCGCTTGCCCTTGCGGTTGATCGTGTTCACCGACGTGACCTTGACCGCGAAGATCTGCTCGACGGCGATCTTCACCTGGGTCTTGTTGGCATCCGGATGCACCTCGAAGGTGTACTTTCCGTCCTCCAGCAGCCCGTAACTCTTCTCGGACACGACCGGCGAAATGATGATGTCGCGGGGATCGGAGATCACTGCGCGTCCTCCTCGTTGCTGTCAGCGGGTATGACGCTGTCCGCGGCTTCGCCGGATACTTCTTCCGCCGCACTCGGGGCCGCCGGCTTCTTCGCGGCCTTCGCACCCTTTGCTGCCTTCGCCGTCTCGTCCACCGACGTCTCGGTCGCGGCGGCAGTCTCGACGGCCGCCTCGGCTCCGGCCGCGCTCAGGAACTCATCCAGCGCCGCGCGGGTGAAGATGACGTCGTCGGCGCACAGCACGTCGTACGTGTTGAGCTGGTCCGCGGGCAGCAGGTGGATGCCGGGCAGGTTCCGCAGGCTCTTCCAGCCCGCGACGTCCTCACGGGTGATGACCACCAGCACGTTGCGCCCGGTCTCGATCGCAGCCAGGGTGGCCGCGGCGGCCTTCGTCGACGGCACCGCGCCGTCGACCACGGCGGACAGCACGTGCACCTTGCCGCCCCGCGCCCGGTCCGACAGGGCCCCGCGGAGGGCGGCGGCCTTCATCTTCTTCGGGGTGCGCTGCAGGTAGCCACGCGGCACCGGCCCGTGCGAGATACCGCCGCCGGCGAACTGCGGCGCGCGCGTGGAGCCCTGCCGGGCCCGGCCGGTGCCCTTCTGGCGGTACGGCTTCTTGCCGCCGCCGGAGACCTCGCCCCGCGTCTTCGTGGAATGCGTGCCCTGGCGCGCGGCAGCGAGCTGCGCGACGACCACCTGGTGCATCAACGGGATGTTCGCCTGGACGTCGAAGACCTCGGCGGGCACGGTGAGCGCGCCGTCCGTGGTGCCGCTCGGCGTCGTTACCGAAAGGGTCGTCATGCTGCGCCACCCATCTTGCTTGCGGATCGGACCATCACGAGTCCGCCCTTGGGGCCGGGAATCGCGCCCTTGATGAGCAGCAGGCCCGCATCGGCGTCGACCGCGTGCACGGTCAGGTTCTGGGTCGTGACGGTGCTGTTGCCCGCACGGCCGGCCATGCGCAGGCCCTTGAAGACGCGTCCCGGGGTGGAGCATCCGCCGATGGAGCCCGGCGAGCGGTGCTTGCGATGCACACCGTGCCCGGCGCCGAGGCCGGAAAACCCGTGCCGCTTCATGACGCCGGCCGTGCCCTTGCCCTTGGAGGTCCCGGTGACATCCACGACAGCGCCCGCGTCGAAGACCTCGGCGGCGGTGAGCTCCTGGCCCACTTGGTAGTCGGCCACAGCGTCCGTGCGCATCTCGACCAGGTGGCGGCGGGGAGTCACCCCGGCCTTGGCGAAGTGCCCAGCCTCGGGCTTGTTGACCCGCCGGGGATCGACCGCGCCGAAGGCCATCTGCACGGCGTTGTAGCCGTCCACATCCTGCGTGCGGATCGCGGTGACGACCACCGGACCGGCCGCGACCACGGTGACCGGAACGACCCGGTTGTCCGCGGCGAAAACCTGGGTCATCCCGAGTTTGTGGCCCAGGATCCCCTTCGTCGGTTGAGACATCTTTGAATTACCCATCTTCTGTGCGCCTGACGCACGTCGCAAGCGTCAGCCCGGTCGCGGTCGATTACTGAATGTTGACGTCGACGCTGGCCGGCAGGTCGATGCGCATCAGCGCGTCCACCGTGCGGGGCGTGGGGTCGACGATGTCGATCAGGCGCTTGTGCGTGCGCATCTCGAAGTGCTCGCGCGAGTCCTTGTACTTGTGCGGCGAGCGGATCACGCAATAGACGTTCTTCTCCGTCGGCAGCGGCACCGGGCCCACGACGCGCGCACCGGTACGGGTGACCGTCTCCACGATCTTGCGCGCCGACGCGTCGATGGCCTCGTGATCGTAGGCCTTGAGCCGGATGCGGATCTTCTGTCCCGCCACGTACGTCCCTTTCGTGCCTGTGCCGGAGCACAGCGTTGTCGTGGGCTCGCTCGAGCCCTCGCGGTGTTCATGCCGCGCCCCACGGGGTCCTCTTCAGAAGTCCCGCTGCCCTGTTCAGCTGCAAACCACTGCCGCCATGCGCCGCTTTCGCGACACCGACGCCGTCGTGGTGACCGATCCACGCGGTCGGGCGTGTCGCCCGCAGCGCTCACGCGTCGGCCCGAAGAATCCTAGCCGACTGACGAGAACCGGTCGCGCCCCGGTCCGATCGCCGAACCGAACGCCTCACCCGTACTGCCATGGATGATGGCTGCCCCACCTCGCCTGTGCCGTGACGGCGCCATGACAGTGTCATGACGAAGCCGTGACGGCCCAACCGCAAGATGGGCAACCGCTCAAGTATGGCGGAAGCCCCCGGCCGATTTCAAATCGAGGCCGACAGTTCCGGTAGCCCCGCGCTGTGATGCTGGTCTCGCGTCGGGCCGGGGCGCGCGGCAGGTGGTCAGTCCGTGGTTTCCGGCGCCTGCCCGGCGGCGGGCGGCTTCAGTTGCTGAGCGACTGCGACGACGGCGTCGTCGCCCGCGGACGCCGACCTTGCGGCGGCCTGGTTGGCGCGCTGCAGTTCCAGGTAGACCTCTTCGCGATGGACCGTCACCGAACGCGGCGCCTGGATGCCGATCCGAACCGCATCTCCCCGCATCTCCAGCACGGAGATCACGATGTGGTCGCCGACGACGATGTTCTCGCCGACGCGGCGGGTGAGGATCAGCACAGCCCAGAGCCTAGCGAATCGGGCGCGCCGCAGGAGGCATCGATCCGGTTCGCGGCGCAGAACGACGTCAGGGCGCCCAGCGCCTCATCGGGGACGATCAGCTCCGCGACCACACGCTCGCCGTACTCGATGCGCTCGACCGTCGCCCCGTTCCGGTCGCACCACAGGCGCATCGGTTGCTCCTGCGCAAAGTCCAGGAACAACGTCATATGCGACACCGGTACCTGCGCGGTCACCTCCACGGCGGACAGCACGGCCTCCGCAGCCGCCGCATAGGCGCGCACCAACCCGCCCGCGCCGAGCTTGATCCCGCCGAAATACCGCGTCACGACGACGAGGACGTCGCTCATCCCCTTGTGCGAGATCACCCCGAAGATCGGCTTCCCCGCGGTTCCGGACGGTTCGCCGTCATCGCTCATCGCCGCCTGGGCGGATGCCGGCGGGCCGATCAGGTAGGCGTAACAGTGGTGGGTCGCCGCCGGGTGCTCGGACTGCGCCAGCGCCAGCGCCGCCAAGGCCTGATCCCGGCTGGCGACGGGCCGCAACCACGCGATGAAACGGCTCTTGCTGATGACGATCTCGCGGTCCACCGGGCCGGCCGGGACCGGATAAGGGCGGCGGGGTTGCGTCGTCATCCCACCTATCACAGCACGGATATCCATCGTTGATGACGATGTTCGCGCTGCATACGACCGGACGATGTCGATCGCCCGAACCCGCGAGGGCCTGCGCGGCCGCTACTCGGTCGGCAGCGGATGCCGCAGCGGGAGCGAGCTGTCGTCGAGGATCACCTGGACGGCCCGGCCGCTCGCCGCGTCGACCACCAGCGGGGCCCGCAGGTTCGCGGTCGTGTCGACCAGTGAGCTTCCGATCGTCAGCAGGACGTACAGCCGCAGCCGCGCGTCGGCCTCGGTCGTCGCCAGTGCCGTCGCCACCGGCGCCGTGATCACCGGCTGCACAGCATCGCGGTAGCCGGCGAAGAACACCTCTGCCGGGCTCACCACGAATCGCAGGTCCGGGTCGCGCACGGAACGCAGCGACTGCAGGACACCGCCGTCGTCGATCGGGCTGAGCGTGAAGTCGATGTCCGCCTCGAAACCGGCCATCGGCTCGATCATGGTCACCGCAGTCGTGTCCCGGATCGGCGAATCCACGGTCGGCGAAACGGCCGACATGTCGGTCATGGTGCCCTCCCCCATGGATCGACGGGGCCGCGGCAACGAATGGACTGCTGGAGCGGTAGCGGTCACGGCCGGTCCCTTCCGGTAATCACTTGAGGAAGTTGAGCAGCGAGAGCTGCCGGATGTTCGCGGTCGTCTGCAGGGATGCCTGGTAGACGACCTGGGCGGTATTCATCTGGATCGCGACCTCGGCGAGGTCGATGTCCTGAACATCGGACAGGTTCGACTGGATGGTGACCTTGTTCGTGGCCTGGGTGGCCTGCGCCGACTGCACCCGGGCCAGGGCGGCACCGGAGGCGGCGCGGGCGCTGGTGAGGTCGTTGATCGACTTGTCGATGTCGGAGAGCGCCGTGGAACTCGGCGCCCCGGACGTCGTCAGGTCGTTGACGATGCCGTCGAGCAGGCTGAAGAGGCCGGTACTTCCGTCCGCCGGCGTGCCGAATGCCTGTGTCCCGGTCTGGCTGATGGTGACGTCGTTCTTGTCGCCGATCGACCGGGTGACGCTGCCGGTGTCTCCGACGTACTTGACCGTTCCGCCGACGTCCTGGAATGCGACCCCGCCTGCCGTCGTCCCACCGAAGATCGGCCGGTTGTTGTAGGTGGTATTGGACAGCTTGAGGATGGCCTCCTTGAGGGCCTTGATCTGGTCGGCGATCGCGCTCGCGGATTGGCCGGTGGATGCGCCCGTGTTCGCCGCCTGCACAGTGAGCGTGCGCACCTTCTGCACCAGGTCGGTGATCTGCCCGTAGGCGGTGTCGGCGACCGACAACCACGCGGAGGCATCGGATGCGTTGCGTGCGTACTGCGCGTTGCGCTTCAGGTCGCCGCGCAGCTCCAGCGCACGGACGGTGCCGGCCGGATCGTCTGACGGCTGCGAGATCTGTTGTCCCGTCGAGAGTTTCTGCTGCCATGAGGCGAGCGTGTTCGACGACGCCTGCAGCCCGGCCAGCGAGGCGGCCGAGGCGGAGCCGACCGTGACGCGAATCGTCATACCTTACCCACCAATCCGGTGTGGTTGATCAGCGTGTCCAGCATCGAGTCGAGGGTGGTGAGCACCCGCGACGACGCCTGGAACGCCATTTGATACGTCAGCATGTTGCTGACCTCCTCGTCGTAGCTCACGCCGGACGTGGATGCGCGCAGCGTGTCGACGCTGGAGGCGATCACGCCCTGGGTCGCCTGCTGCTGCTTCGCGGACGCGGACGCCCGGCCCAGGTCGCCGACCAGTGAGCTGTAGGCCGTGTCAGGGCCTGTCCCCAGCGAACCCGCCTTGGCTGCAGCGAGCGCGTTGCCGCCATCGAGGTTTCCCGACGCGGAGGGCGCCCCGCTGGCGGCCACGTTCTTCCACGTGAATGCGGGATCCACGGTGATCGACGATGCGGTCGTGCCCGTGAACATGTCCGGACCGCTCGCGCCGTCCAGTTGATATCCGGAGCTCTGCAAGCCGTTCACCGTGTCGTGCAAGGCCTTGGCCACATCGTCGAGTTGACCCCGGTACTTCGGCACGGTGTCAGTCAGCGTCTTGGCCTCCGCGGCCGCAGTGGAATCGTTCAACGTCACCGCAGTGCCGTCCACGGCGAAGTCGACTGCCACGTGCGTCGGGTCGGTCACCGTCATGCTCGCGGTGAGTTGCTTGGCCTCGAACTGGGGGGTGCCTCCGGCACCGACCTTGACGAGGTCCTGACTGCCCACCGTCACCGACGCCGTGCCGTTGTCGTAGATCTTCGCCACCCCGCCGACCGTGCTGGACAGTTTGTCCAGCAGCACATCTCGCTGGTCGAGCAGCGCGTTCACGTTCACGCTGGTCGCATTGCCGATGTCGATCTTGCGGTTGAGCTCGTCGAGGTCACCCT
>OFTX01000506.1_pt1 | contig 20165 bp, 17 predicted proteins | sample 1775051 | NCBI WGS metagenome assembly OFTX01 (sample SAMN08195772, study PRJEB24354) | sludge metagenome | isolation source: sludge from phenol fed wastewater aerobic bioreactor A | place: India: Nagpur | collected 2016-09-15
AGGTTCACCAGGTGGCGCGCCACGCCGAACTCGTCGCTGATGCCGTTGCCGCCCATCATGTCGCGCGCCAGGCGGGCAATGTCCAGGCTCTTGCCGCAGCTGTTGCGCTTGATGATGGAAGTCAGCTCCACCGCCGGGCTGCCTTCGTCCTTCATCCGGCCCAGGCGCAGGCAGGCTTGCAGGCCCAGGCTGATTTCGGTCAGCATGTCGGCCAGCTTCTTCTGGATCAGCTGGTTGGCCGCCAGCGGCTTGCCGAACTGCTTGCGGTCGATGACGTACTGGCGAGCGCGGGCGTAGCAGTCTTCGGCGGCGCCCAGGGCGCCCCAGGCGATGCCGAAGCGCGCCGAGTTGAGGCAGGTGAAGGGGCCTTTCAAGCCGCGCACTTCGGGGAAGGCGTTTTCTTCGGGGCAGAAGACTTCGTCCATGACGATTTCGCCGGTGATGCTGGCGCGCAGACCGACCTTGCCGTGGATGGCGGGGGCGCTGAGGCCCTTGGCGCCCTTGTCCAGCACGAAGCCGCGGATGGCGCCTTCGTCGTCCTTGGCCCAGACGACGAAGACGTCGGCAATGGGGCTGTTGGAGATCCACATCTTGCTGCCGGAGAGCGAATAGCCGCCGGGCACCTTCTTGGCGCGGGTGATCATGCTGCCGGGGTCGGAGCCATGGTTGGGCTCGGTCAGGCCGAAGCAGCCGATCCATTCACCGGTGGCCAGCTTGGGCAGGTACTTTTGCTTGGTGGCTTCGTTGCCAAACTCATTGATGGGCACCATGACCAGGGAGGACTGCACGCTCATCATGGAGCGGTAGCCCGAGTCGACGCGCTCGACTTCGCGCGCGATCAGGCCGTAGCTGACGTAGCCCAGGCCGGCGCCGCCGAAGCGCTCGGGGATGGTGGGGCCGAGCAGACCGAGTTCGCCCATTTCGCGGAAGATGGCCGGGTCGGTTTTTTCGTGACGAAAGGCTTCTTGCACGCGCGGCAACAGCTTGTCCTGGCAATAGGCGGCAGCGGCCTCTTGCACGGCACGCTCGTCGGCGGTGAGTTGGTCATGCAGCGCAAACGGGTCTTGCCAGCTGAAGGGGGTCTTGGGTTTGGACATGGGGGCTCCTGGGGTGGAATCGATGGGTGGGACTGTGGAAGGGTTTCTAACAGCCGAACGCAGAGGACGCAAAGGAATCGCAAAGGGCGCAAAAAAGACAATGAAAAATACTTTGATTTTTATAGCTGCCAGCGCTTTCTACACAAAGGCTACAGCCGTATTTCATAAAATTTTTGTATTCTTCTGCGTCCTCTGCGTATTCTTTGCGTCCTCTGCGTTCGGCTGTTCGGGGTTTTGAGGTCGTCAGTCGGGAATGACCGCAGTCACTTCGATCTCCACCTTGGCACGCGCTTCCATCAGCGCCGCCACCTGCACGCAGGTCATGGCCGGAAAGTTCTTGCCCATCACGTCACGATACACGCCGCCCAGTTCCTTCAGGCGGCTGTTGTATTCCACGCGGTCGATCACGTACCAGGTCATGCGCACCATGTGCTCGGGGCCGGCGCCGGCTTCCTTCAGCACGGCGGCGACGTTGCGCAGTGCCTGGTGCACCTGCTCGATGAAGTCGTCGGTGTCGAACTGCTGCTGCGCGTTCCAGCCGATCTGGCCGCCGACGTAGACCTGCGTGCCGCGCGCGGCGATGCCGTTGGCGTAGCCCTTGGCGGGCGCCCAGCCGGGAGGTTGAAGGTGCCGGATGCTCATGTTTGCTGCCTCAGCTTGAAGCGCTGCAGCTTGCCCGTTTCGGTGCGCGGCAGCACGGTGACGAACTCGACCTCGCGCGGATACTTGTAGGGCGCGATGTGCTTCTTGACGTAGTCCTGCAGCGCCTCGGCCATGGCCTCGTTGGCGCTGTGGCCGCCGCGCAGCACGACGAAGGCCTTGATGATCATGCCGCGCACCTCGTCGGCCTTGCCGACCACGCCGCACTCGGCCACCGCGGGGTGCGTCAGCAGACAGTCCTCGACCTCGGGCGCGCCGACGTTGTAGCCGGCGGTGATGATCATGTCGTCGTCGCGCGCCTGGTAGTGAAAGTACCCGTCCTCGTCCTGCGTGAAGGCGTCGCCCGGGTGGTTCCAGCCCTTGGACACGTAGTGCGTCTGCCGCGCGTCGTCCATGTAGCGGCAGCCGGTGGGGCCGATCATGGCCAGGCGCCCCACGGTGCCGCGCGGCACCTCGTTGTCGTTCTCATCGACCACCTTGGCCTGGTAGCCGGGCACCACCTTGCCGATGCTGCCGGCGCGCACGTCGGCGCCGGCGGCCGAGATGTAGATGTGAAACACCTCGGTGCCGCCGATGCCATCCAGCATCTCGATACCGGTGGCTTCCTTCCAGAGCTGGCGCGTGGCGTCCGGCAGGGCCTCGCCGGCACTGACGCAGATGCGCAGGCTGGGAATGCCCAGCGCCTTGGCGTAGGGCGCCATCTGGCGGTAGAAGGTGGGCGCGGTGTAGCAGATGGTGATGCCGTTGTCGCGCATCTTGCGCACCATGGTCTCGGGGCTGAAGCGCACGTCGGGGTAGTACACCGAGGCGCCCGCCGCCATCGGAAACAGCAGCAAGCCGCCCAGCCCGAAGGTGAAGGCCAGCGGCGGCGAGCCGGTGACCACGTCGTCGGGCGTGGCCTGCAGCACCGAGCGCGGCCAGGCGTTGCAGGCCGCCAGCACGTCGCGGTGCGTGGTGATCACGGCCTTGGGCACGCCGGTGGTGCCACTGGTGAAGGCCAGCAGGGCCACGTCGTCGGCCGCGGTGGCGCAGCCGGCCCAGTCGGCCGCGCGACGGGCGGCGCGCGCTTCCATGCCGTCGGGCCGCTTGGCGTCACCAAACACCAGGATCGGCAGCAGCGCCTTGGCGTCCTGCGCGGCGGGCACCATCTCGGCCAGCAGCGCGACGTCGCAAATGGCCAGCGCCGGGCGCGCCTTGTCGATGACCTTGCCCAGTTCGACCGCGCGCAGCAGCGGCATGGTGGCGACGGCGATCAGCCCGGCCTTGACCACGCCCAGCCAGGCCAGCGCCATGCCGATCGAATTGCCGCCGCGCAGCAGCACGCGGTTGCCAGGCTCGAGCTTGTAGTCCTTGATCAGCATCTCGGCGATGCGATTGACCTGCGCATTCGCCTCGGCGTAGGTGTAGGTCTCGCCCGGCGAGCGCAGCATCAGGCGGTTGTCCCAGCCGTTGCGGTGCGCGGCGTCGAACAGGTGGGTGGCCACGTTGGCCCGGTCGGGAATCCGCAGCTCGGGCAGGTCGTAGCGAAACTCGGGCCACTGCTCGCGCGGCGGCAGGCGGTCGCGCACGAAGGAATCGGTTTGGGCGGATGGCGTGCTCATGATTGGGCCTCCTGCAAGACAGCCTTGCCGATGATGAGTTGCTGCACTTCGGTGGCGCCCTCGTAGATGCGCAGCGCACGGATGTCGCGGTACAGCGACTCGACCTTGCTGCCCACCATCACGCCCAGGCCGCCGTGCATCTGCAGCGCCATGTCGATCACGCGCTGGGCGTTTTCGGTGGCGCACATCTTGGCCATGGCAGCGGCCACGCTGCAATCCTTCTGGTGCTTGGCGGCCACGCTGCGCTCCTTGGCGCTGCCTTGCGCGGTGTCGCGCAGCCATGCGGCGCGGTAGGTCAGCAGCGCGCCGGCGTCGATCAGCGCGGCCATCTCGCCCAGCCTGGCCTGCGTCAACTGGAAGTCGGCCAGCGTCTGGTTGAACATGCGGCGCCGCTGCGCATGATGGATGGCCTCGGCCAGCGCGCGCCGCGCCATGCCCAGCGCGGCGCCGGCCACGCTGGCGCGAAAGATGTCCAGCGTCTGCATGGCCAGCTTGAAGCCGCCATTGACCTCGCCCAGCATCTGGTCGGCCTGCACGCGGCAGCGCGTGAAGCTGAGCGTGGCCAGCGGGTGCGGCGCCATCACGGCGATGTGGGCCGAATCGTCCAGGCCTTCGCTGGCGCGGTCGACCACGAAGGCGCTGATGCCGCGGCTGCCGCCGTCGGGATCGGTCTTGGCGAACACGCAGTAGAAGTCGGCCATGCCGCCGTTGCTGATCCAGGTTTTCTGGCCATCGAGAAAAAACGAACCGTCCTTTTCCTGCATGGCGCAGTCTGGGCGCGCGGCGCTAGCTATCAATTTCATGGCAGCCACGTCCGATCCCGCGTCCGGCTCGGACAGGGCGAAGGCGGCGATCTTGCGGCCGCTGGCCACGTCGGGCAGGTAGGCGCGGCGCACGGCGGTACTGCCGCCCAGCGAAATCGCACCACTGCCCAGGCCCTGCATGGCCAGGGCGAAGTCGGCCAGCGGCGAATAAAAGGCCAGCGTCTCGCGCAGCACCACCAGGGCGCGCGAATCGAGCTGCGGCAGCGCGCCGCCGAACTCGCCCGGCACGCAGTACTTCAGCCAGCCGCCCTCGCCCAGGCGACGCACCCAGTCGCGACAGGCCGCGCGGTCGTCGGACTCGTCGACGCCCTGGGCGTTGGCCCAGTCGGGCAGGCGCGCCGCGATGTGCCGGTGCGCCTCGTCGAAGAACGGCAACGCCAGGTGGCCGGTGGCCGGGCGCAACGTTGTGGGTTGCATCGCACCGTGACTCATCAGTCGCCTCCGAACACCGGCTTTTGCCGCGCGGCAAAGGCCTCGTAGGCGCGGCGGAAGTCGTGCGCCTGCATGCAGATGGCCTGCGCCTGCGCCTCGGCCTCGATGGCCTGCTCGATGGTCATGGCCCATTCCTGCTGCAGCATGGTCTTGGTCATGGCGTGGCCGAAGGTGGGACCGGCGGCCAGTTCGGCGGCGATCGACTGCGCCACGACCAGCAGTTCGCCGCCGTCGTGCAGCGCATTGAAAAAGCCCCAGGCCAGGCCTTCTTGCGCGGTCATGGCGCGGCCGGTGAACAGCAGCTCGCTGGCGCGGCCCTGGCCGATCACGCGCGGCAGCAGCGCGCAGGCGCCCATGTCGGCGCCCGCGAGGCCCACGCGGGTGAACAGGAAGGCGGTGCGCGTCGTCTCGCTGCCGTAGCGCAGGTCGCAGGCCAGGGCCATCATGGCGCCGGCGCCGGCGCACGTGCCGTCGATGGCGCCGATGACCGGCTGCGGGCAGTTGCGCATGGCCTTCACCAGGTCGCCCGTCATGCGCGTGAACTCCAGCAGCTCGGGCATGCTCATCTTGGTCAGCGGGCCGATGATGTCGTGCACGTCGCCGCCGGAGCTGAAGTTGCCGCCCTCACCCGTCAGCACCACGACCTTCACGTCGGTGGCGTAGCGCAGGCCGTTGAAGAGGTCGCGCAGCTCGGCGTAGCTGTCGAAGGTGAGCGGGTTCTTGCGCTCGGGGCGGTTCAGCGTGACGGTGGCCACGCCGGTCGTGTCGTAGTCCCACTTGAAGTGCCGGGCCTGGTAGGAGGCGCGGGCGTCGAACTGCGCGTGCATGGGATTGGTGGCGCCAATGTAGTGTTTCATACGGTCTCCTGGAAAGATGCCTTGACCTTGCCCAGCAGCTCGTGCAGGGCGCGAATGTCCTCCGGGCTCAAGGCGCCGAAGGCGTCGACGACCCAGCTCTCGTGCGCTTGGGCCATGCTGTTGAACAGGCGCCGGCCGCGCGGCGTCAGGCGCACGCGGTAGGCGCGGCGGTCGCCCGCGACCTCGACGCGCTCGACCAGGCCTTCGGCCGCCAGCTGGTCGGTGATGCCGGTGACGTTGCCGCCGGTCACCATCATGCGGCGCGACAGCTCGTTCATGCGCAGGCCCTCGGGCGCGCGCTCCAGCTGGGCCATCAGGTCGAAGCGCGGGAGCGTGGTCTCGAAGCGCGTGCGCAACTCGGTGCGCAGCTGCTTTTCGATCAGCTGCGCGCAGGTGAGCAGGCGCAGCCACAGGCGCAGCTCGTCGGGGTGTTCGGCATGGGCGCGGGCTTCGAGATCCATCGCATCGATCCTTGGGTTACATCACTTCGCCGCCGCTGACCGAAAGCGCCTGGCCGGTGACGGCGCCGCTGCCCGCCTGGCACAGCCACAGCACGGCCGCCGCCACCTCGGCGGGCTGCACCAGCCGCTTTTGCGGGTTGCCGGCGGCCAGCTCGGCACGCGCCTGGGCCTCGCTGCGGCCGGTCTTGGCGACGATGTTGGCGATGCTGTCCTTGAGCAAATCGGTTTCGGTGAAGCCGGGACACACGGCGTTGACGGTGACGCCCTTGGTCGCGCATTCGAGCGCCAGCGCGCGCGTGAGGCCCAGCACGCCGTGCTTGGCCGCGCAGTAGGCGCTGACGTAGGCATAGCCGCGCTGCGCCGCCGTGCTGGCGACGTTGATCACCCGGCCCCAGCCGGCCGCCAGCATGGCCGGCAGCGCGGCCTGGGTGCAAACCATGGTGCCCGTCAGATTGACCGCCAGCATCTGCTGCCACAGCGCCAGATCCATCTTCATGAACGGCGCGCTGTGCGCCTGGCCGGCGTTGTTGACGAGGGTGTCGATGGCGCCGAAGCCCGCGCTCGCCTCGGCGAACGCCCGCGCCACCGCCGGCGCATCGGCCACGTCGGCGGCCACGGCCTGCAGGCGGGTGGCGGCCTCGGCGTTGCCGGCCAGCACCGCCAGGCGCTCGGTGGCCACCGCGCCGCGCCCCAGCACCGTGACGCGCGCGCCCTGCGCCAGCAGCGCCTGCGTGACGGCCAGGCCGATGCCGCGCGCGCCGCCCGTCACCAGGCAGTGGCGTTCGTTCCAGGTCGGGGCGCTGGTGGACATGATGCTTACGCCGCGGCGTGCATGGCGGCCTGCGCGATCTGCGCCGCCACCTGGGCCTTCTCACGCTCGAACAGCGCCTCGATCTGCCGCTTGCCCTGGTAGTAAGGCTTGGGCCAGACGATGGGCGTGTAGCCGATCCTGGCCGCCTCGCTCAAGGTCCAGGCCGGGTTGGCCAGGTGCGGGCGGGCAATGGCGCACAGGTCGGCCCGGCCGGCGGCGATGATGCTGTTGACGTGGTCGGCCTCGGTGATGGCGCCCACCGCCATGGTGGCGATGCCCGCCTCCTGGCGCACGCGGTCGGCAAAGGGCGTTTGCCACATGCGGCCGTAGACCGGTTTCTCATCCTTGCTGACCTGGCCGGCGGAGCAGTCCACCAGATCGGCGCCGGCGGCCTTGAAGGCCTTGGCGATCTCGACCGCGTCGGCCGGGGTGATGCCCCCCTCCACCCAGTCGGTGGCCGAGATGCGCACCGACATCGGCTTGTCGGCCGGCCATACCGCGCGCATGGCCCTGAACACCTCGATGGGATAGCGCAGGCGATTCTGCAGGCTGCCCCCATATTCGTCGCTGCGCTGGTTGGTCAGGGGCGAAATGAATTCGGACAGCAGGTAGCCGTGGGCGCAGTGCAGCTCCAGCCAGTCGGCGCCGATGTCGTTGACATCCTGCGCCGCCTCGACAAAGCGCTGCTTGAGCGCCTGCATCTCGTCTCGCGAGATTTCTTTGGACACCTGGCTCACGCCGGGCAGGTATTGCTGGGCCGAGGCGCCGACGATGGGCCAGTTGGCCGAGGGCGGCTCCAGCGGCAGGTCGGTGCCCTCCCAGGCCACGCGCGTGGAGGCCTTGGAGCCGGCGTGACCCAGCTGCATGGCGAACTTGGCGTCGGAATGCGCGTGAATCCAGTCGGCAATGCGCTTCCAGCCGGCCTTTTGCTCGGCGTTGTACAGGCCCGGGCAGCCGGGGGTGATGCGGCCCTCGGGCGTGACGCAGGTCATCTCGGCAAACACCATGCCGGCGCCGCCCAGCGCGCGCGCGCCCAGGTGCACCAGGTGGTAGTCGGCCGGCAGGCCGTCGACGCAGGAATACTGCGCCATGGGCGAGACGACGACGCGGTTCTTCAGCGTGAGGCCGCGCACCGTGTAGGGCAGGAACATGGGCGGCGGCGGGGTCTGACCCGCCGGCACCGGCACGCCGTCGCGCTCGGCCAGCCAGCGCTCGTAGCCCTCCAGCCAGGCCTTGTCGCGCAGGCGCAGGTTCTCGTGGCTGATGCGCTGGCTGCGCGTGAGCATGCTGTACATGAACTGCGGCGGCTCCAGCTGGTCGCAATAGCGCTCGCCGCACACCTCGAACCACTCCATCGCGTTCCAGGCGGCGTTTTGCAGGCGCAGGGCCTCGACGCTGCGGTCGGCCTGGTAGGTGGTCAGCACGTCTTCGATCTGTCCGGCACCGTCGCCCAGTTCGATGAACTTGCGCGTCAGGTCGATCGCGTCTTCCAGCGCCAGCTTGGTGCCCGAGCCGATGGCGAAGTGCGCCGTGTGCACCGCGTCGCCCAGCAGCACCACGTGCGCGCCGTTTTGGTTCTTGAGCCACCAGTGCTCGCACTTCACGCGCGTGAAGTTGATCCAGGCCGAGCCGCGCAGGTGGCGCGCGTTGCTCAGCAGCTTTTCGCCCTGCAGATTCTTGGCGAACAGCTTTTCGCAGAAGGCGATGGATTCGTCCGGCCCGGCCTGGTCCAGGCCGTGCGCCAGCCACACGTGCTCGGGACACTCGACGATGAAGGTGGAGGTCTCGTCGTCGAACTTGTAGATGTGGGCCTGAAACCAGCCGTGCTCGGTCTTCTCGAAGATGAAGGTGAAGGCGTCGTACTGCTTCTTGGTGCCCAGCCAGATGAAGCGGTTGGGGCGCACCACCAGCTCGGGCTCGAAGCGGTCCTGGTGCAGGGTGCGGATGCGCGAGTTGACGCCGTCGCTGGCGATGATGAGATCGGCGTCGGGATAGTCCAGGTCGGACGCGACCTCGGTCTCGAACACCAGCTTGACGCCGAGCTGCTCGCAGCGCGCCTGCAGGATGTTGAGCAGCTTCTTGCGCCCGATGCCGACGAAGCCGTGGCCGCCCGAGCGGATCACCTCGCCCTTGAACAGCAGCTCGATGTCGTCCCAGTGGTTGAAGGCCTGCTGGATGGCGTCGGCCGTGGGCTTGTCCCACTGGCGCATGTTGTCCATGGTGGCGTCGGAAAACACCACGCCCCAGCCGAAGGTGTCGTAGGGCTTGTTGCGCTCGACCACGGTGATGTCGTGTGCGGGGTTGCGCTGCTTCATCAACAGCGCGAAGTAGAGGCCGCCGGGGCCGCCGCCGATGCACACGATCTTCATGCGTGTCTCCTGAATTTTTGGCCTACGATTTAGACATAGATAATTTACATCTAAATTAAATGCTGTCAAGAGATCCGGCGCGCCGGCCGGACTAGGGAATTACCCGAACAAGACCGCTTTCAGAATGTGCATACTGGATACCCTTGCACCATTCACAGTCGCTTGACCATGCTGTACAAATTCAAATCCAAGGCCACGGCCGACCTCGTCATGTTGCAACCCAATGCCGAGGAACTGCTCAAGATCATCGGCAAGGCTGCCGGGCCGACCGGCATCATCACGGTGGCGCAGGCCAATGCCGCCATTGCGGCCATCCAGGCCGAAATCCAGCGCCGCGAGGCGCTGCACGAAGCGCCGCCGCCGGTTGCCGCCGACGCCGACGCCGACGCCAACGACGCGGCCAAGGAAGAAGCCGTCTCGCTGCGCCACCGCGCCGCGCCCTTCCTCGACATGCTCAGGCAGAGCAGCGCCGAGGGCAAGGACATCGTCTGGGGTGTTTAGTGCAGCGCCATGGGGCCGCATCGTCAACTATCGAATTGATAGTTGCTTGCGCAAGGCCGATGCGGGCCATGGCCTGATTTGACTTGAAAACTCGGCGTGGGTCAGCCGGCCCCGCCCATCAGCCGCTCGATCAAGGCCGCGCAGGCCTGCCCCGGTGCCGCCCCCAGCGCGAGCGCCCGTTCGTTGCAGTGGCTGATGACGCCCTCGTCCAGCGTGCTGCGCGCCTCGCCGATGCGCGCGCTGTGGTGGCCGACGGTGCAGGCCGCGATGCCATGGCCCTGCAAAAAGGACAAGGCGGCCAGGCCGGCCCGATCCTTGCCCACCCCCGCATCGTTGAACACCGCCAGCAGCGGGCGGGCGGCCCAGGCGTATTGCGCCGAGCTGATGCCGCCGTGCGAGCCGCTGACCGCCAGGCAGCCTGCATCGAGGCCGGGCCTGAGCTCGGTGATCGAGTCGACGACGCGCAGCCGGGGCGTCATGGCGACGGCCGCGCGGCGCAGCGGGGCATCAATCGGCGTACTGGCCGGCCGCCTTGATGACCGGGCCCCACTTGGCAACCTCGGCGGCAACGAACTTCTTGTGGCCCTCGGACGTGACGCGATCGTCGTGCGCCACGATGGCGCCCAGGCTTTCTTCCTTCTTGATGAAGTCCGGGTCCTTCAGCGCGGTCTGCAGCGCCGTGTTGATGGCCTTGACCACCTCCGCCGGCGTGCCCTTGGGGGCGTACAGGCCGTGCCAGATCGACACGTCGAAATTCTTGAAGCCCACCTCCTGCAGCGTCGGCAGGTCCTTGTAGACGGCGGGAATCATCAGCCGCTTGGCCGTGGTGACGGCGTAGGCCTTGATCTTCTTGCCCTCGATCTGGGGCGTGGTGTTGGTGGTCTGGTCGCACATGATGTCGACCTGCCCGCCCATCAGGTCGGCCATGGCCGGCGCGGTGCCCTTGTAGGGCACGGTGGTCATCTCGGTCTGCAGCGCCTGCTGCAGCATCAGGCCGCACAGGTGCGAGGCGGCGCCCAGGCCGGCGTTGGCCAGGTTGACCTTGGTCTTGTTCTCCTGGATCCAGCTCTTGAGCTCGGGCCAGGTGTTGGCCGCCAGGGCGGGCTTGCCGACCACCACCATGGGCACCTCGTTGACCAGGCCCAGGTATTCGAACTCGCTGTACTTGTAGGGCAGCTTGCGATAGAGCGAGGCCGTGGTGGCCATGCCGATGTGGGTCAGCAGCAGCGTGTAGCCGTCGGGGGCGGCGCGCGCCACCTTGGCCGAGCCGATGGTGCTGCCGGCGCCGGCGGCGTTGTCGATCACGATGGTGGCGCCATTCAGCGGCTTGCGCAGCGCCTCGCCCAGGTCGCGCGCCACCTTGTCGGTGGGGCCGCCGGCGGCAAAGGGCACGACGATGGTGATGGTGCGGCCGGCGGCCGGAAAGTCGGCGGCCTGGGCGCCGACGGCCAGCATGGCGGCGCCGACGGCCAAGCTCAGGGTTTTCAAACGGATCATGGGAGTCTCCCTGGTGAGTGGATGAAGAGGAATTTGAATTTAACCGTGAAACCGCGCGAAATCGTCGTGATCCCGTTCAGGGATTTCCCCTGAAACGCGGACTGCGGTTGAGGCGGGTCAACTACCGATAACTGCGCGCGTCCTCGATCACCTTGCCGTCATTGGGCAGGCTGCCGGGCGCCACCAGCTCGACCTCGCCGCGCAGCTTGGTGACCTCGCGCACGGCCTCGGCAAAGCGCTCGGCCAGGCCGGGCGCGGGCGCGGCCTCGACGCGCCAGGTCATCTGGTCGTTGGCCATGGCGCCGCTGACCACCAGGCGCGCGCGCGCCACCTCGGGAAAGCGCTTGAGCACCTCGGCCACCTGGCCCGGATGCACGAACATGCCGCGCACCTTGGCGGTCTGGTCGGCGCGCCCGAGCCATCCTTTGATGCGGGTGTTGCTGCGCCCGGTGGGACAGGCGCCGGGCAACACCGCCGACAGATCGCCCGTGCCGAAGCGCACCAGCGGGTAGTCGGGGTTGAGCACGGTGACCACCACCTCGCCCACCTCGCCGTCGGCGACCGGATCGCCGGTGCCGGGCCGCACGATCTCGACGATCACGCCCTCGTCCAGCACCAGGCCTTCGCGCGCCTCGGTCTCGTAGGCGATGAGGCCGCAGTCGGCCGTGGCGTAGGTCTGGTAGGCCGCGATGCCGCGCTCGGCGAACCAGTCGCGCAGCGAGGGCGGGCAGGCCTCGCCGCTGACCAGCGCCTTGCGCAGGCTGCGCAGGTCGGCGCCGGCCTCCTGCGCCTTCTCGACCAGGATGCGCAGGAAGCTGGGCGTGCCCAGATAGCCGTCGGGCCGCAGCTCGGCGATGGCCTGCAGCTGCTGCTCGGTCTGGCCGGTGCCGGCCGGAAACACGGTGCAGCCCAGTGCCAGCGCGCCGGCCTCGACGATGAAGGCGCCCGGCGTCATGTGGTAGCTGAAGGCGTTGTGCACCAGGTCGCCCGCGCGAAAGCCGGCCGCATACAGCGCGCGCGCGGTGCGCCAGTAGTCCGCCGCCGCGCCCTCGGGCTCGTAGATCGGCCCCGGGCTGGCGTACACCCGCCGCATGGCCCGGCCGCGCCCGATGGCCGCAAAGCCGCCGAACGCGTCACCCCCCGCCGCACGCGCGGCCTGCTGGCGTGCCAGCAGCTCGCTCTTGCGCGTGACGGGCAGGCGCGCCAGTGCGGCGCGTGACATCACCGCGGCGGCATCCACGCCGGCCAGGATGTCGGCCATGGCGGCGCTGTGGCCCTGCGCATGCGCCACGTGGCGGGCCAGCGCGGCCATCTGGGCGGCCTCGCGCTCGGCGGGGGCGCGTGTTTCCAGGGCGTCGAAAAATTCACTCATGGCATCGTCCTTGGCTGGCGATTACTCTCAATTCAATAGCTGTCAGCGCTTTCTACGCCTGCGCCATTGACCGATTCGCTTCAAATATTGGCCTGCTCGATCATGCGCTGCCGGCCCTCACCCCTGCCCTCTCCCGGAGGGAGAGGGAGAGGGAGAAGAACGGTTGGCGCGCGACACACAGCAAAGAATCCATTTTTGGCTGTTCCTTTTGCGTCCTCTGCGTTCGGTATTCGGCTGTTCGGCTGTTTCAAGCCAGCCAACGCTTGCGCCGCTTGTAGCTCTTGACGTCGCGAAAGCTCTTGCGCTCGGTGCCGCCCACGCCCAGGTAAAACTCCTTGACGTCTTCGTTGCTGGCCAGATCGGACGCCTTGCCGTCCATCACCACGCGGCCGCTTTCCATGATGTAGCCGTAGTCGGCGAACTTCAGCGCCATGTTGGTGTTCTGCTCGGCCACGAGGAAGGTGACGCCCTCCTTGCCGTTCAGATCGCGCACGATGTGGAACACCTCTTCCACCAGCTGCGGCGCCAGGCCCATCGAGGGTTCGTCCAGCAGCACCAGCCTGGGGTTGGTCATGAGCGCGCGACCGATGGCGCACATCTGCTGCTCGCCGCCCGAGGTGTAGGCCGCCTGGCTCTTGCGCCGTTCCTTCAGGCGCGGGAAGTAGCTGTAGACCTTTTCCAGGTTGGCCGCGATCTCGGCGCGGTCGCTGCGCGTGTAGGCGCCGGTCAGCAGGTTTTCCTCGATCGTGAGATGGGCGAAGCAGTGGCGCCCCTCCATCACCTGCACCACGCCGCGCCTGACCAGCTCGGACGGCGTGAGGTTCTCGATGCGCGCGCCCTGGTACTCGATGCTGCCCTTGGTGACCTCGCCGCGCTCGCCGCGCAGCAGGTTGGAGATGGCGCGCAAGGTGGTGGTCTTGCCCGCGCCGTTGCCGCCCAGGATGGCGACGATGCCGCCCTGGGGCACGGTGAGCGAGACGCCCTTGAGCACCAGGATCACGTGGTGGTAGATGACCTCGATGCCGTTGACGTCGAGCAGCGGCGGGGCGGGTTCGGGCATGGTGCGCGTCTTTCGCGGTGGCACGGCGGCGCGCCCGCGGCACGCTGGCCGCGGGCGGGCGCTGCCGCTTACTGGCAGGTGCGGGGCGTGATCTTGTGCTCGGCCGCGTACTTGGCCGAGGACTCGTTGTCCACGCCGTCGACGATGCCGCGATCGGCCTCGATCCAGTCGCTGGAGATCTTCCACTCCTTGCCGTCCCAGGTGGAGATGCGCGCCTTGTACGAACCCATGTGGTCGGCGCAGCTGGTCTTGATCGGCAGCAGGATGCCGTTGAAGCCCAGCTCGTCGATGCGCGCCTGGGTGATGTCCAGGTTCTCCAGCGCCCAGCGCATTTCCTCGCCCGTGATGCGCTGGCCCTTCTTGTTGAAGTGTTCCTGCGCGGTGCGGATGCCCTCGGTGGAGAACAGCGCCGCCAGCAGCCCGCGGATGTAGAGCACGTCGCCCACCTCGCTCTTGTTGCTGGCCGTGCCCTGACCCTTGGCGTAGAGCTCGGAGAGGATGTCCTTGACCACCTTGGCGTCGCGGTTGGCGGTGCTTTGCAGCACCACCGCGTTGTAGCCCTTGGCGCCGTCGGCCACGTCCTTGACGTCGGTCTCGGCGCCGGCCCACCACGAGCCGTACATGCGGTCGCGCGCGAAGCCCACGCCCTGCGCCTCTTTCAGCGCGGTGGGCGTCATCACGCCGTAGCCGCGCAGGATGATGTAGTCGGGCTTGTCGCGGCGCACCTGCAGCCAGGTGGCCTTCTGCTCCAGGCCGGGCGGCGTCACGGGCAGCTCGATCAGCGAGAAGCCGTGCTTTTGCGCGCGCAGCTTGATCAGCGGAATCGTCTCCTTGCCGTAGGGGCTGTCGTGGTAGACGAGGGCGATCTTCTTGCCCTTGAGCTTGTCCATGCCGCCCTCGCGCTTGCCGATGGCCTGCAGGATCACGTCGTCGCCCACCTCGTAGTTGCCGCCCACCGGGAAGACCCAGTTGAACACCTTGCCGTTGGCCGAGTCGCCGCGCCCGTAGCCCAGGATGAGCAGCGGAATCTTGTCGGTGTCGGCCTTCTCGGTGATGGCGAAGGTGGCGCCCGTGGACCAAGGCTGGAACACCACCGCGCCGCCGTTCTTGGTCTTCATGCGCTCGTAGCACTCCACGGTGCGCGCGGTGTCGTAGCCGGTCTCGCACTCCTCGTAGTCGAGCTTGACGCCGTTGATGCCGCCGCGCGCGTTCACCAGCTTGTAGTAGTCGTCCAGGCCGTTGGCCGCCGGCGTGCCGCTCGGTCCGTAGGGCCCCGTGCGATAGGTCACCAGGGGCATGTACTGCGACACGCCCTGCGCCAGCACCGGCGCGCCGGTGAGCGCGATGCCCGCCGCCGCGAGCAGCGTGGCCGCCAGCTTGGTCAGATGCCTCGAATGTTGCATGTCAGTCTCCTTTGGAATCGACGAGGGTGAAGAAAAAGGCCGATGATGGGCGTCAATGCGGGAACGGCCATAACCGCATCTTCTGCTTGCCCGTGGACCACAGCCGCGCCAGTCCGTGCGGCTCGACAATGAGGAACCAGACGATCAGCGTGCCGAAGATGATGAATTCGGCGTGCGTCGCGGCGGTGGTGGTGATCTCGACGTGGATGAGCGAGGCGAGCCAGGGCAGCACGCGATTGAGCACGATGGGCAGCACGATGATGAAGGCCGCGCCGAACAGGCTGCCCATGATCGAGCCCAGGCCGCCGATGATGATCATGAACAGCAGCTTGAGCGACACGTCGAGCGAGAACGCCGCCGGCTCCCACGAGCCCAGGTAGAAAAAGCCCCACAGCACGCCCGCCACGCCCAGGATGAAGCTGCTGATGGCGAACGCCGTGAGCTTGGCGTACATCGGACGGATGCCGATCACCGCGGCGGCCACGTCCATGTCGCGGATCGCCATCCACTCGCGCCCGATGGCGCCGCGCACCAGGTTCTTGCTGGCCAGCGCCAGCACGGCGAGCACCGCCAGGCAGAACAGGTATTTGGCGGCGCTCGACTCCAGCGGCAGGCCAAGCACCGAGAGATTGGACACCGCCACCGCGCCCGAGGCGCTGTCCAGCGTGAACCAGCGCACGCGCAAAAACAGCCAGTCGGCAAAGAACTGCGCCGCCAGCGTGGCGACCGCCAGGTACAGCCCCTTGATGCGCAGGCTGGGCAGGCCGAACACCACGCCGAAGGCGGCCGCGCACACGCCGCCCAGCAGCATCGCCAGCACCAGCGGAATGCCCGGCACGCGCATGACGAAGTTGTACGCGCCGTAGGCCCCCACCGCCATGAAGGCCGCGCCGCCGAGCGAAATCTGGCCGCAGTAGCCCACCAGCAAATTCAGCCCCAGCGCCGCCAGCGACATGATGACGAAGGGAATCAGGATGGCGGCGAACAGGTACTCGCTGGCGACGAAGGGCACGACGGCAAACGCGAACAGCACCAGCGCCAGCACCGCCACGCGATCCTGCAGGATCGGGAAGATCTGCTGGTCGGCGCGGTAGCTGGTTTTGAACTGGCCGTTTTCGCGGTAGAACATGGTTATTGGTCGTTTTGGCCTCTAGCCATTGTCTGTCAAGCGCAAGCAGCTATCAAAATCAAAGTCATACGCGGTCAATGATCTTCTCCCCGAACAGGCCCTGCGGACGAAACAGCAAAAACACCAGCGCCAGCACGTAGGCGAACCAGATCTCGATGCCGCCGCCGACGTAGGGGCCGAGAAAGACCTCCGACAGTTTCTCGCTCGCGCCGATGATCAGCCCGCCGACGATGGCGCCGGGCACCGAGGTCAGGCCGCCCAGGATCACCACCGGCAGCGCGCGCAGCGCCAGGGTGGAGAGCGAGAACTGCACCCCCAGCTTGCTGCCCCAGACCATGCCCGCCACCAGCGCGGCCACGCCCGCCACGCACCAGACGATGACCCAGATGCGCGACAGCGGAATGCCCACCGACTGCGCCGCCTGGTGGTCGTCGGCCACCGCGCGCAGCGCGCGCCCGGTGGTCGTCTTTTGAAAGAACAGCGCGAGCAGGGCCACCAGCGCGGCGGCAATGGCGGCGGCGATCAGGTCCTCGGGGTCGACCAGCAGGCCGCCGTCGAACACGCTGCCCAGGATGAACATCGGGTCCTTGGGCATGCCGATGTCGATCTTGTAGATGTCGCCGCCAAACACCGTCTGGCCCACGCCTTCGAGGAAATAGGCGATGCCCAGCGTCGCCATCAAGAGCGTCGTCTCGGACTGGTTCACCAGGTGGCGCAGCGCCAGGCGCTCGATCAGCCAGGCCACCAGAAACATCAGCAGCGCCGCGCCGATGAAGGCCAGCACGTTGGCCAGCACCTTGCTTTCGATGCCCGTCCACTGCGGAATCCATTCGGCAAAGCGCGCCATCGCCAGTGCCGCGAACAGCACCATCACGCCCTGCGCGAAGTTGAACACCCCCGAGGCCTTGAAGATCAGCACGAAGCCCAGCGCCACCAGCGCGTAGAGCATGCCGGTCATCAGGCCGCTGATCAGGGTTTCGAGGAAAAAGCCCATCGCCCGCGCCCCTCAATGCTCCGCGCCCAGGTAGGCGCGGATCACGTCCTCGTTGGCGCGCACCTCGTGCGGCGCGCCGTCGCCGATCTTGCGCCCGTAGTCCAGCACCACCACGCGGTCGCTGATGTCCATCACCACGCCCATGTCGTGCTCGATCAGCACGATCGTGGTGCCGAACTCGTCGTTGACGTCGAGGATGAAGCGGCTCATGTCCTGCTTTTCCTCCACGTTCATGCCGGCCATGGGCTCGTCCAGCAGCAGCACCTGCGGCTCCATGGCCAGCGCGCGACCCAGGTCGACGCGCTTTTGCAGGCCGTAGGGCAGCTGGCCCACGGGCGTCTTGCGATGCGCCTGGATTTCAAGAAAGTCGATGATGTGCTCGACGAATTCGCGGTGCGCGATCTCCTCGCGCTCGGCCGGGCCGATGCGCAGCGCCTGCAAGAGGATGTTGCTCTTGATCTTGAGGTTGCGCCCCGACATGATGTTGTCCAGCACGCTCATGCCCTTGAACAAGGCCAGGTTCTGGAAGGTGCGCGCCACGCCCATCTCGGCCACCTGGCGCGAGTTCATGTGGCTGAAGGTGCGGCCGCGAAAGGTGATCGAGCCTTCGCTGGGCGTGTAGACGCCGTTGATGCAGTTGAGCATCGAACTCTTGCCCGCGCCGTTGGGGCCGATGATGGCGCGGATCTCGTGCTCGCGCACGTCGAAGCTGATGTCGCTCAGCGCCTTCACGCCGCCAAAGCGCAGGCTGATGTTCTTCACGTCCAGGACAACGTCGCCGATGGCGCGCGTCGGCGCGAGTTCGGTGCTCGTCTGCGGCACGTTCATGCAGCCACCTTCACCGGCGCGAAGCGCCTGGCGTCCAGGATGCCGAGCGTGGCCGACACCGTGCCGCTGCGCCCGTCCTCGAACTTGACGGCGGTCTCGATGAACTGCTCGCTCTTGCCGCCATACAGCGCGTCCAGCAGCACGCCGTATTTCTCGGCGACGAAGCCGCGGCGCACCTTGCGCGTGCGCGTGAGCTCGTCGTCGTCCGGGTCCAGCTCCTTGTGCAGCACCAGAAAGCGCGCGATCTGCGTCGCCTCCATGCCTTCCTCGCCGGCCAGCTCGGCATTCACCTTCTCGACGCACTCCTTCATCATCGTCAGCACGTCCGGCTTGCCGGCCAGGTCGACGTAGCCCGCGTAGGGCAGGCCCCGGCGCTCGGCCCAGTTGCCGACGGCGTCGAAGTCGATGTTGAGGAAGGCGCAGACCTGCTCGCGCGCATCGCCGAAGCACACCGCTTCCTTGATCTGCGGAAAGAACTTGAGCTTGTTCTCGATGTAGTTGGGCGCGAACATGGCGCCCGAGGTGAGCCGCCCCACGTCCTTGGCACGGTCGATGATGCGCAGATGACCGTCGGAGTCGATCACGCCGGCGTCGCCGGTGTGGAAGAAGCCCTCCGCGTCCAGCACCTCGGCCGTGGCCTCGGGGCGCTTGTAGTACTCGGTCAGCAGCGACTGGCTGCGCACCAGCACCTCGCCGCCGTCGGCAATCTTCAGCTCCACGCCCGGCGCGGCCTGGCCCACGGTGTCGAGCTTGACCTCGCCGTCCTTCTGGATGCACACGTAGGCGCAGGTCTCGGTCTGGCCGTACAACTGCTTGAGGTTGACGCCGATGGAGCGGAAGAACCGGAACAGGTCGGGCCCGATGGCCGCGCCCGCCGTGTAGGCCACGCGAATGCGCGACAGGCCCATGGCGTTCTTCAGCGGCCCGTACACCAGCAGCTTGCCCAGGCCGTACAGCAGCCGGTCGCCCAAGGCCACCGGCTTGCCCACCAGGATGTCGGCGCCCACGCGGCGCGCCACGCGCATGAAGCTCTCGTGCATCCACCGCTTGACGGGCGCGGCGTCTTCCATGCGGATCGACACCGAGGTCAGCATGCCCTCGAACACGCGCGGCGGCGCGAAGTAATAGCTGGGGCCGATCTCGCGCATGTCGATGGCCACGGTCTCGGCGCTTTCGGGGCAGTTGATGGTGAAGCCCGCCACCAGCCACTGCGCCACCGAAAACAAAAAGTCGCCGGCCCAGGCCGGCGGCAGGTAGGACAGCACGTTGTCGCGGCCGTTCAGCCCGTCGATGGCAACGCCGCCCTCGGCCGCCGCGATGTAGGCGTGGTGGGTCTGGCACACGCCCTTGGGCCGGCTGGTGGTGCCCGAGGTGTAGAGGATGATGGCCGTGTCCTCAGGCTTGAGGCGCGCGATCTGCTGCGCGAAGTGGTCCGGGTGCTGCTGCTCGAAGCGGCGGCCCGCCGCCATCAGGTCCTGCGCGCTGATCAGGCCGGCGTCGCGGTAGTGGCGCAGGCCGCGCGCATCGTCGTAGATGATGTGGGTCAGGCCCGGCACGGCGGCCTCGCCCGCGCCGGCGCGCAGCTCCAGCAGCTTGTCGACCTGCTCCTGGTCTTCGGCAAAGGCGAACTGCGCGCCCGTTTCGCGCAGCACGAAGGCCATCTCGGCGGCCACCGCGTCCTGGTACATCGGCACCGGCACGCCGCCCAGCGACTGCACCGACAGGAACATCAGGTACAGCAGCGGGCGGTTGTCACCCACCAGCGCCAGGTTCTGCCCCGTTGCGAAGCCCAGCGACGCCAGGCCCAGCGCCATGTGGCGCGCGTCGTCCAGTGCGCGCTGCCAGCTCCAGGTCTGCCAGATGCCGTATTCCTTCTCGCGCAGCGCCGGCGCCAGCGGGCGCTGGCGCGCATGCTGCAGCAGCAACTGGGGAAAGGTCGCCGTCATGGGCGGAAGGTCTCCATGGCCGAGCGGCCGGGGAAAGCTGGGGCCATCACCGTCGATCACGCCAGCCAGCGCTTGCGCCGCCGGTAGTGCTTGACGTTGTGGTAGTCCACGCGCTCGCCGCCGCCCAGATAGAACGCCTGGATGTCGGGGTTCTGCTTGAGCACGGCGGCCTCGCCGCTCATCACGATGTTGCCGTTCTCGATCAGGTAGGCGTGGTCGGCCACGTCGAGCGCGGCGGTGGCGTTTTGCTCGACCAGCAGCACGCTGGTCTTCTGCTCGCGGTTGATCTTGCGGATGATGGCGAAGATCTCCTTGACCAGCAC
>OFTX01000507.1_pt1 | contig 20165 bp, 20 predicted proteins | sample 1775051 | NCBI WGS metagenome assembly OFTX01 (sample SAMN08195772, study PRJEB24354) | sludge metagenome | isolation source: sludge from phenol fed wastewater aerobic bioreactor A | place: India: Nagpur | collected 2016-09-15
GGGGGCGGGGGTCGGGGTGGCAGACATGGGAACCATTATAAAGGTTGCCCTCAAAGACATTGGTCCCCGCCGTTTCAGCCTGCGATACCCTTCTTAATTCGCAACTAATTTCCGTGTGCGAAGGTGGTGGCGGAAGATCAGCCCCGTCTGAGCCACCCGAACCGCCTGGCCGCTCAACGCCGGAAGTCGCGGGAAACCGTGGGAAGGTTGGGTGGGTCGTCGGGCGGACGCGCCGGCACGCGCCGCACGATGGCATGGAAACCGCATGACCCGACCGGCTCCGGCCGTCATGCAGACTTAACGACGCCCGACGGCCGCGCTGGTATGATGCGACTCGTCGTGCGCCCGCAGGGACGGGCCGGCGTCCTTTATCTTGAGGAATCGTCTTGGATACTTTGGTGCAATTGCTGGAGATGGTGCTCCATATCGATAAACATCTGGGCGTGTTTATCGATCAGTACGGAAACTGGGTGTATCTGTTCCTGTTCATGATCGTGTTCGTGGAGACGGGGCTGGTGCTGTTTCCGTTCCTTCCCGGCGATTCCCTGCTGTTCATCGGCGGCGCCTTCGCGGCCACCGGTGCCATGGATCCGTGGCTGCTCGGCGCGCTGCTATTCATCGCGGCCGTGACCGGCAACACGCTCAACTATTGGATCGGCTCGAAGATCGGGCCGCGCGTCTACGAGAAGAACTGGCGATTTCTCGATCGCGACGCGCTGCGCAAGACCCACGACTTCTACGAACACCATGGCGGCAAGACGATCGTGATGGCACGATTCGTGCCCGTGGTGCGTACGTTCGCCCCGTTCGTGGCGGGCGTGTCGGCCATGTCGTGGGCACGCTTCCAGCTCTACAACGTGATCGGCGCGGCCATCTGGGTGACGCTGCTCGTGGGCGGCGGTCACCTGTTCGGCAATCTCCCGGTCGTCAAGCAATACCTGAACGTCATCGTGCTGGTGGGGATCTCGGCCGCCGTCGTGCCGATCGCGCTCGGCGCGCTGTGGAAGATGTTCACGCGCGGTCGCCGCCGCGAGCCGCAACGTCAGGGCGAGTAAGGCAAGGCGCACCTCGGTGCGGGCCGGTCGAATCCGGCCGGCAGCGCGCGCGGCATGACCCAAAAAAGATGGCGCATCCGGAAACCGGACGCGCCATTTTTCTTTGCCCTCGCCGCTTGGCGTCAGGCCGTGCGGTTCTTCGCGAGGGGCGGATTCTTCGCGAAGTAGGCCTTGATGCCCTTGAGCAGGGCGTTGGCGAGCCGTTCCTGGTAGGCGGGATCGTTCAGCGACTGCTCTTCCCTGGGGTTGCTGATGAAGGCCGTCTCGACCAGCACCGACGGGATATCCGGGGCCTTGAGCACGGCGAAGGCCGCCTGCTCGACATGCTTGCTGTGCAGGCGGTCCGCCACCGTGCCGATCTCGGCGAGCAGTGCCGTGCCGAACACCTTGCTGTCGCGGATCTGCGCGGTCGTCGACATGTCGAGCAGCGCGTGCGCCACCGCCCGGTCGTTGGTTTTGATGTTCACGCCACCAATCAGGTCGGAAGCGTTCTGCGTCTTCTCCAGCAACCGCGCCGTCGCGCTCGTGGCGCCGCGCTCGGACAGCGCGAACACCGAGGCGCCGTTGGCCGACGGCGACGTGAACGCGTCGGCGTGAATCGACATGAACAGATCGGCGTCCACGCGGCGCGCCTTCTGGACGCGCACGCCGAGCGGCACGAAGAAGTCGGCATCGCGGGTCATCATGGCGCGCATGTTGGGCTGGGCGTCGATCTTCTCCCGCAGCCGCTTGGCAATCTGCAACACCACAACCTTTTCGTACGTGCCACTGCTGCCGATCGCGCCCGGATCTTCCCCGCCATGACCGGGGTCGATGGCGATGGTGAGCAGGCGTGCCGTCTTCGGCCCGCGCGCCGGCGGCGTGGGCAGGCCGTCGTCGCTTTCGTTCCCGCGCTGGGCGAGCGGCGGCGTTCTGTCCGGCGCCGGCGTCGGACGTGACGCACGCGGGCCGGGCTCGCGCTGCGCATAACGCTGGAAGAACGCCTCGCTCTCTTCCGTGCTCGGCGTGCCCGACCCGGCACCCGGGGCGGCAGGCGGCGGGTTCTGCGCGAGCGCCTCGGCCTTGCGGCTGGACTTCGCGAGCAACTCCATGAGTGGATCGGGTTCAACGGCCGGATACAGGTCGAACACCGTGCGGTACTTGTAGCCGGCCACCGGCGGCAGCGTGAACGATTGCGGCTTCACGCCGGCCTTCAGGTCGAAGACCATGCGCACCACGCCGGGCTTGAACTGCCCCACGCGCACCTGCATGATCTGCGGATCGTTCGGCTGGATCTTGGAGACGAGATCGCGCAGCGTCGGACTCAGATCGACCTCGTCGAGATCGATCACAAAACGGTTCGGACTCTCCATCAACTGCTGCTGGAACTTGACCGGGTTGTCGGTCTCGAGCGTGACGCGCGTGTAGTCCTTGGCCGGCCAGACGCGCACCGCCACGATGGCGTTGGCGCGCGCGAGGCGGGGTCCCGCAAGGGCGAGGATCAGTGTGGATGCGCCCGCGCGCAGTGCTCGGCGTCGGCCGGCATTGGGCGATGAGGCGTCATCGGTTCGGGCAAAGCGTTTGATCAGCATGAGTTCAGGCAAGCAAGACCCGCCGGCGTGTAGGCGCTCGTCGTCAGACGGCGGCTGTTGCCCACGGGTTCCAGCCAAAGGCGCAAATCGGGGGTGCCGAGCAGGCCATCGGCTTTTTCCGGCCACTCGACCAGGCACAGCGCGTCGCCCGCGAAGTGCTCGCGAAAGCCCGTGTCATGCCATTCGGCCGGATCGGCAAAGCGGTACAGGTCGAAATGATAGACCGGCAACACGCCATTTGGTGTGTCGATGTTGTAGGGTTCACACAGCGCGTAGGTGGGGCTTTTGACGCGTCCCGTGTGCCCCAGCGCCCGCAGCAGCGCCCGCACGAGTGTGGTTTTACCCGCGCCGAGGTCGCCCGAGAGTTGCACGTGAAGGCCCGCATGCGCCGCGTCGGTGTGCGCCATGCGGGCCACGATCACGCGCGCGAGGGCCGCCGCGAACGCTTCGGTGGCGGTTTCGTCCGGCAACGCGAAAACGCGCTCGCCCAGCGGGGGCGGCGCCGAAGAATCGGACATGGCGGGCATTGCGTAAAATGGAGTCGATGAAAGCTTCCGTGATTTTCCCCGCTACCGCCGCACAAGTCGAGCCATCGACGCCTCCGAACGCTTCGGAAGTGTCGTCATCGCGCGACAATGCGACATCTCTCGCGCTCGATGCCGGGCGCCTGAGCGCGCTTGTCGCACAAATTCGCGAGTGGGGACGTGAGTTGGGGTTCGACAGGGTCGGCATCACGGACACCGATCTCTCGCACGCCGAACCGGGCCTGCAACAGTGGCTCGACGACGGGTGTCACGGCGATATGGACTACATGGCCACGCACGGCATGAAGCGCGCGCGCCCCGCCGAACTGGTGCCTGGCACCGTGCGCGTGATTTCCGTGCGTATGAATTACCTGCCCAGCGACACCGATACCGCGACCTGGCGCGAGCGCGAGGCCGCGCGCGCCGCCGTGCCGGGCGAAGCCGTGGTGTCGCTCTACGCCCGGGGGCGCGATTATCACAAGGTCGTGCGCAATCGCCTGCAGCAGCTGGCCGACCGGATCAGCGCGGCGATCGGGCCGTTTGGCTACCGGGCGTTTACCGATTCCGCCCCCGTCCTCGAAGTCGAACTCGCGCAGAAGGCTGGCCTTGGCTGGCGCGGCAAGCATACGCTGCTGCTCTCGCGCGACGCCGGTTCGCTCTTCTTCCTCGGCGAAATCCTGGTCGATCTGCCGCTGCCGGTGGATGTCGACGCGGCGATCGCACCCCGCGATGCGCATGGCTCGCGCGGCGACGCAGGGGCGAGAGCGTTGCAGCGCGGCGAACACTGCGGGCAGTGTCGGCGATGCCGCGACGTATGTCCCACCGGCGCCATCACCGAGGACTTCCGTGTCGATGCGCGGCTGTGCGTGTCGTATCTGACGATCGAACACAAGGGTGCGATTCCCGAGCCGTTGCGCGCCAAGCTGGGCAACAGGATTTACGGTTGCGACGACTGCCAGCTCTATTGCCCGTGGAACAAGTTCGCGCAACCGGCCTCGGTTCCCGATTTCGCCGTGCGCAACGGTCTGGATCGCGCCTCGCTGGTCGAGCTGTTCGCATGGAGCGAAACCGAATTCACGCAGAAGCTGGCCGGTAGTCCGATCCGGCGCATCGGACATGAGCGGTGGCTGCGCAATCTGGCGGTCGGGCTAGGCAACGCCTTGCGCGAGACGGCCGACGCCGGCGCTCGTACGTCATTGCGCGACGCCTTGCTCGCGCGACGCGATCATTCCAGCGCCCTGGTGCGCGAGCACATCGAATGGGCACTGGCTCAGGAAGGAGTCACCGATTGACCCAGCGCACACTTCCGCCAATGCATGTCAACGACGACGCTGACGACGACGTGGACGCCGATTTCGGCGCGGGGCCAGACGCCTTCGACGAGGCCGGGGAACCCTTCGAGCAGGCAGCGTCCGGCGCCGAGGAGGCCGACCGTCGTGATGGGCACGATAGGCACGATGGGCACGACCGCGAGGCCGCCGCGCTCGCCTTCGATGCCGACGGCGCGACCTACCGTCGCAGCGCCGCGCTCATCGATCAGTTCTGCGACACGCTCTGGCTCGAAGACGGTCTCTCGCGCAACACCCTCGACGCCTATCGGCGCGACTTGCGTCTTTTCGCGCAGTGGCTGGCCGCGACGCGCGACACGTCGCTCGACGGCGTGAGCGAAGCGGCGCTCAGCGCCTACCTGGCGTGGCGGCGCGACAGTCTGGCGAGCAGCGTGAACCGGCGTCTGTCAGTCTTCAAGCGGTTCTATCAATGGGCCTTGCGCGAGCACATCGCACAGCAGGACCCGTGTCTGCGCATCGCTTCGGCCAAGCGCGCGCAGCGGCTGCCCTCGACATTGTCGGAAGCGCAGGTCGAAGCGTTGCTCGCCGCTCCCGATCTCACCCAGCCGCTTGGCCTGCGGGACCGGGCCATGCTCGAATTGATGTACGCGAGCGGGTTGCGCGTGTCGGAACTGGTCTCGCTCAAGACCATCGAAGTGGGCCTGAACGAGGGGGTGCTGCGCATTTTCGGCAAAGGTGCGAAGGAGCGGCTCGTGCCGTTCGGCGAGGAGGCGAATGGATGGCTCACGCGTTATCTGGCAGAGAGCCGGGGCGTGCTGCTTGCCGGGCGCGCGTGCGACACGCTGTTCGTTACCCAGCGTGGCGAGGGCATGACGCGGCAGGCGTTCTGGTATCTGATCAAGCGCTATGCCTCGCAGGCGGACATTCGCGCGCCGCTTTCGCCGCACACGTTGCGCCACGCGTTCGCCACACACCTGATCAATCACGGCGCCGACCTGCGCGTGGTGCAGTTGCTGCTCGGTCACGCCGACATCTCCACCACGCAGATCTATACGCACGTCGCGCGCGAGCGCCTCAAGTCGCTGCACGCGCAGCATCACCCGCGAGGCTGATCCGGCGCGCGCACGCCGAGGTGGCGCGCGGGGCCCGTCAGAGCAATGCCTTGAGCCTGTGCTTGAGCACCTTGCCGGTCGATGCGGCGGGCAGGGCGTCGAGCACCCGAATCTGCGCCGGGCGCTTGTATGGCGCGAGGCGCTGCGCCGCCCACGCCGCCAGGCCCGGTTCATCGATGACATGACCCGGGCGCGCCTCCACGAACGCAATCACCTGTTCGTTACCTTCGTGTTCGCGACCGAGCACGGCGGCCTGAAGGACGTCCGGATGGCTCGCGAGCGCTTGTTCGACCTCGATCGGGTAGACATTGAAACCGGAGTGAATGATCAGTTCGCGGGCGCGTCCGGCGAGGAAAAGCGCGCCGTCGGCGGCGCGGCGCCCCAGGTCGCCGGTGCGTAGCCAACCGTCGGCGCTCACCGCGGCGGCCGTCAGCTCGGGCGCGCGATAGTAGCCCAGCATGACGTTCGGGCCGCGCACCCACAGTTCGCCGACCTCGCCGTCGGGCACGTCGCGGCCGTCGCGATCGACGATTCGCACCGCCACGCCCGGAATGACCGGCCCGACGGCACAATCGTCGCGCGGCGCATCGAGCAGCGTCTGCGACACGGTGGGGCTGCTCTCGGTGAGCCCGTAGCCGTTATGGATCGGCAGGCCGTAGAACGCTTCGACGCGGGCCTTGAGCGCGGCGTCGAGCGGGGAGCCGCCCGAGTAGACGAAACGAAGCCGCGGCGCGACCAGCGGTACCCCCTGCGTTGCCACGTGCGCCATCAGTCGCGCGTGCATGGCAGGCACGCCTTGCAGGATGGTCAGGCCGTCGTGGGCGAGCGAGTCGAGCACGGCCTCCGGGCTGAAGCGCGCGGCCAGTCGGAGCGTGCCGCCCGCGTAGAGCGTGCCGAGGCACACCGACGTGAGGCCGTAGACGTGAGAAATCGGCAGCACGCCGTATGCGACATCGTCGGCGCTCACGCGCCGCAATGTGCTGGACACGGCCGCGATGAACATCAGGTTGCGGTGCGACAGGCGCACGCCCTTCGGCGTGCCTGTCGTGCCCGTCGTATAGATGAGCGCCGCGCATTGCGCAGCCGGATCGGCCGAGACGGGCTCGGCGGCACTCTCGGCATCGATGTCGGACATCGCGACGGCGCCCAGCGCGAGCTCGGTCCATGCGACCTTCGCGGCGTCGGCACGCGCGTGGGCCGCCGCGTCGGGCGAGGCGTCGATGGCGTAAATGGCGCAGCGCGGGCGTGCATGCGCACGGATCACGCTCAGCTCGACCGACGACAGGCGGGCGTTGCACAGCAGGGGCCATGCGTCGAGCGACGCCGCGGCGAGAAGCAGCACCACATACGCGATGCCGTTCTCGCCAACGATCATGACGCGATCGCCGCCACGCACGCCATGCGCGCGCAGTCGGTCCGCACTCGCGGCCACGGCGTTCGCGAGTTCGCCGTAGGTCATCCGGCCGAAGTCGTCGATCAGCGCGACGCGTGCGGGCGCGTGCGCGGCAATGCGCGCGGGCAGGGCGTCGATGCGGGCGGGAAGCGTCGCGAGCAACGCGGCAACTGACGTGTCCGAGTCCGGCATGGCGGGGGCGTCTGAGGTGTCGGTAGGGGCTGACATGGGCGCATTGTAATGCGCCCGGCGCCATCGGGCAGAGAAGACAGGGGCAGGGACGTCGGGCAATACTCGGAGCGCCGACGAGCATCGGCAGTGCGGCACGCGCTCGGCGGCACCCGGTGGCCGCGGCCCCACGATGTCACCGCACGCACGACGGGTTTCATTACAATAGGCGCCCATGAGCAAGACCAAACATGTCTCGGAAACGCCGGCCACGCAGTTTCTGAAGCAAAAGCAAGTGGCCTTTACCGAGCACGTCTACGAGTATGTCGAGCACGGCGGGACCGGCGAGTCGGCGCGACAGCTCGGCGTGGACGAGCACGCCGTCGTCAAGACGCTCGTCATGGAAGACGACAAGGCCAAGCCGCTGATCGTGCTGATGCATGGCGACCGCACGGTCTCCACGAAGAACCTCGCCCGTCAGATCGGCGCGAAGCGCGTGGAGCCATGCAAGCCGGAAGTCGCACAGCGTCATTCGGGCTACATGGTGGGCGGCACGTCGCCATTCGGCACCAAGCGGGCGATGGTGGTCTACGTCGAGGCGTCGGTGCTCGACTTGCCGAAGATCTACATCAACGGCGGACGTCGCGGCTATCTCATCGGTATTGCGCCGCCGGTGCTGCTCAATACGCTGGGTGCGAAGCCGGTCAACTGCGCCTTGAGCGACGATTGAACGCCTCCGGCCACGGCGATTCGACGCGTCGCGCGCCTCGGCTCGCCAAGCGCGCCCCAACATCGGCGGCAACGAGCGTCGCCCCGGCACTTTGCGCGCTGGCGCAACCCCGTGTTTGCCAGAATGGGGCGTCGGGGCCGCTCAAGTAGAATGGCGCCCATCACAAATTCTCCTCACCTACGAAGTTCATGGCCACACTGGTTTTTATCGTCCTTGCGTATCTGATGGGTTCGGTTCCCTTTGCGGTGATCGTCAGCCGCACCATGGGCCTCGCGGACCCGCGCAGCTACGGCTCGGGCAATCCGGGGGCCACGAACGTGCTGCGCTCCGGCAACAAGAAAGCGGCCGTACTCACGCTGATCGGCGACGCCCTCAAGGGCTGGCTGGCCGTCTATCTCGCCCAGCACTTCGCCGACGCGTGGGGTGTGGGCGATTTCGGCCTCGCGGCGGTCGCGCTCGCGGTGTTCGTCGGTCACCTGTACCCGGTCTTCCTGCGTTTCGCCGGGGGCAAGGGCGTGGCGACGGCCGCCGGCGTGCTGATCGCCATCGATCCGATCCTTGGCCTCGCCGTGGTCGCCACGTGGCTCATCATCGCGATCTTCTTCCGCTATTCGTCGCTCGCCGCGCTGGTCGCCGCCGTGTTCGCGCCGCTCTACTACGTATTCATGTTTGGATTCGGGCCGTATGCGCCAGCGGTCATCGTCATGGCGATCCTGCTGATCTATCGTCACCGCGCAAACATCGGCAAGCTGATCGCCGGCAAGGAAAGTCGCATCGGGCAAAAGAAGTGAGCCGTTCCGGCCGGTCGACGCCCAACAAAAAACCCGCAGTGCAGCTGCGGGTTTTTTGTGTCTGCCGGCCCCCGGGACGGGCGACCGTGACGATCAGTCGCGGAAGTTGTTGAAGTCCAGCGGCGTGTCGGTCACGTCCTTGCGCAGCAGCGCGATGGCGCTTTGCAAGTCATCGCGCTTGGCGCCCGAGATGCGCACGCTGTCGCCCTGGATGCTCGCCTGCACCTTCATCTTGCTGTCCTTGATCAGGCGCACGATCTTCTTGGCCAGATCGCCTTCCACGCCCTTTTTCACCTTGACGACCTGCTTGACCTTGTCGCCGCTGACCTTCTCGACCTTGCCGTAGTCGAGGAAGCGCACGTCGACGTTGCGCTTGGCCATCTTGCTCACGAGCACCTGCGTGACCTGATCGAGCTTGAAGTTGTCGTCGGCGAAAAGCGTGAGTTCCTGATCCTTGTGCTCGACGCGCGAGTCCGATCCCTTGAAGTCGAACCGCGTCGAGATCTCCTTGTTGGCCTGATCGACGGCGTTCTTGACCTCCACCATGTTGGCTTCGCTAACCACGTCAAACGATGGCATCTGGCTCTCCTGAATTGAAAAGGGTTCGTGGAGCGGCACGACGGGCATGCCGCGGGCATTCGGCGGTGGCGCGGGACGCGCCGCGCGGCCGGTATAATGATGCGCAAAATTCTTTCGCCCGACATTGTAATTCAGCCGTCGGTCCCGCGTCCGTCCCGGCGGCGCCCACTGGCTCTCCCATATTCCATGCTCCAGTTGCAACGCGACGTCAGCCTGCGCGATTTCAATACCTTCGGTTTGCCCGCGACCGCGCGCTACGTCGTGACGATCGACAGCGAAGCGGCACTGCTCGAGGCGTTGGCCATGCCCGAGCTGGCAGGCGTGCCGCGCCTGGTGCTCGGCGGCGGCAGCAACGTGGTGCTTACGCGCGATTTCGACGGCGTGGTCTTTCGCATGGCCATCCGCGGTCGCGAACGGCTTGCCGACGACGCCCACGCCCGGTACGTGCGCGGCGGCGCCGGCGAGATCTGGCATGAGTTCGTCGACTGGACGCTCTCGCAGGACTGTGCCGGCCTCGAGAACCTCGCCCTGATTCCCGGGACGTTGGGCGCTGCCCCGATCCAGAATATCGGCGCATATGGGCTCGAACTCGCCGAGCGTCTTGCCCACGTGCGCGCGCTGGACACCGCCACGGGGGCATTCGTCACGCTCTCGCGCGATGCGTGCGCGTTCGGTTATCGGGATTCCTGTTTCAAGCATGAGCCGGGCCGCTACATCATCGTTGCTGTCACGCTGCGCCTGCCTCGGCCCTGGCAGCCGGTGACCGGCTACGCGGACGTGGCACGTACGCTGGCCGAGGCCGGCATCGAACGGCCCTCGGCGCGACAGATCTTCGACGCCGTCGTGGACATTCGTCGGCGCAAGCTACCCGACCCCGCCGAACTGGGCAACGCCGGCAGTTTCTTCAAGAACCCGGTGGTCGATGCCGCCACGTTCGCCGCGTTGCGCGAACGCTCACCGCAAGCGGTCGGCTACGCGCAGCCCGACGGCTCATGGAAGGTGGCCGCCGGCTGGCTGATCGACCAATGCGGCTGGCGCGGCAAGTCGCTCGGTCACGCAGGCGTGCACGAGCGTCAGGCGCTGGTGCTCGTCAATCGCGGCGGCGCGAGCGGCGCCGACATCGTCGCGCTCGCTCGCGCGGTGCAGGCGAGCGTGCAGGAACGCTTCGGCATTCGCCTCGATCCGGAACCGCTCATGCTTTGATGGCTGTGGCGTCGGGCAGGCGCTGGAGGTAGTCGCGCCGCAGGTCCACGCTCGAGCGCACACCCACGTCGGCATAGTGTGCGTCGAGCCAGCGCGCGGCCGCCTCGCGGCCGCGGTCGCGCAGCGTGGTCAGGAAATGCCAGTCGGTCACGAATTTCGTCGACGACGACAGGTCGTAAAGCGCCTTGTCCGCCCGGATCGAATGGATCAGCGGGTACTTCAGACGCTTGCGAAACTCGGGTTTGAGCCACCCCTCGTCGAGCAGCTTGTGCACGAACGAGATGGCGCGGAATTCGCGCTGCAGCGACGCGTTGAACGTGATCTCGTTCACGCGATTCATGATCTGTCCCGGCAGCACGGGCTTCTCCTTTCGCTCGATCGGATTGATATGCACGATCAGGATGTCGCTCGTCACCGTCTCGTAGTAGAAGGGGTAGAGCGCAGGATTGCCCAGGTAGCCGCCGTCCCAGTAGTAGTCTTCGTCGATCTTCACCGGCTTGAACAGCCACGGCAGGCAGGCCGACGCCATCGCCACGTCGAGCGTGATTTCGTGCGTGCGGAAGATGCGGATATTGCCGGTGCGGATGTTGGTCGCGGACACGAACAGATGCGTGGCGGTGCTCTCGCGCAACCGCTCGAAGTCGACCTGGGCCTCGAGTACCGTGCGCAGCGGATTGATTTCCGTGGTCGGTTGCGAGAACGGCAACATCCACTGTTGCATGCTCTGCATCCAGTCGTGCCACACCGGGTACTCCGTGGGGCGGCCGTTGAGCCAGCTGAAGACGGTTTGCGCCCATGCGGTGGCCGACGACCCGGCCTGCGACACGCCCAGCCAGAAGCTGTGCAGCGCTTCACGCGCCTTTTCGCGCGGGTCCACGCCCGGGCGATCGAGTAGCCCGTGCGCCAGCACCACGGCATTCATGGTGCCGGCCGACGCGCCGCTGATGCCCTCGAACTCGAGACGTCCGTCCTCGAGCAATTTGTCCAGCACGCCCCACGCATAGGCGCCGTGCGCGCCGCCGCCCTGAAGCCCGAGGTCGATTCCCTTGCGTTTGGCGTTGCCGCGACGCGAGCGGGCCGCCTTCGGGTTTTTGACGCGTGTTCTGGTGCGGGATGGGGCGCCGTCCGGTGGGAGCAGCGGCACGTCGCTTGGCTCGAGATCGGAGCCCGGGTCGCTGGCGCGCAGCGAGATGTCGTCCCGCTCGTCGGCGGGCGCCGAAGCGGTGGGATCACTGGCGGTGGCGTTGCCGTCGGGATCGTCGGCAAGGGCCTCGGCAGGTCGGGGGGGCAGACGCGACATAGTGAGTAGCGGCGCCGGGCCGCGCTGAACCGGCCGAGAGGGCGATGGCGCCGGTTGCCCCGCGCCGTCGCGATGCTGGCCAGTCGGTTAGCCGTAGTGGCAAACGTAATCGAGCGTCTCAACGACCTCGATGTCGAACTTGCTGTTGCCCGGCACGGAAAACTGCTGGCCTGCGGCATATTCCTGCCATTCGGTCTGGCCTGCGAGGCGGATGCGGCAGCGTCCACCCGTGAGCTCCATGATTTCGGGCGCATCGGTGCCGAACTGGAGCGTGGCCGGGAAAATCACGCCCAGCGTCTTGCGCGTGCCGTCCGGGAACAACACGGTGTGCGAAACGCACTTGCCGTCGAAATAGGTATTGGCGCGCTTGATTACGGAAACGTTGTCGAACTGCGTTGCGTTTTGCGTCATGACCGAATGCGGTGTCGAATGCGAGGGAAACTCGCATGAGGTGGTGAAGATGCCCATCCCGGGAGGGACAGACGTGAATTCATGCTAGCACGTTTCGCGCGTCCACCCGGGAGCATTTTGTGCATTGCACAACGGATTTGCCTCGCATTGGTGCATATTCCGAAATGTTCTGACGAAGGGAGTTGGCGATGCAGTGCGGCGATGAAACGCGCGCGTCTTTGTTGGACGGGTCGCGTCACGGATGATAGCGGAACGCTGATCGCGGTGGGGCAGGTGTGTCACCCGAACAAGGCGGGAACGGAGCGAGAAGGGCGCGGGAAGGAAGCGGGAATGAAGCGGGAATGAAGCGGAACCAGGGCGGCCGTGCGGCCGATTGGTGAGGCGAGGGAAACGCGAGGCGGCGGGAGGGGCGGCCCGGGCGGGCAGTACCGGCCCGGGCGTGGCGCAACCGCGTCAGACGCGGCCCAGCATCAGATACTCCATGAGTGCCTTCTGGACATGCAGGCGGTTCTCGGCCTCGTCCCACACAACGCTCTGCGCGCCGTCGATCACGTCCGCCGAGACTTCCTCGCCACGATGGGCCGGCAGGCAGTGCATGAACAGGGCATCGGGCTTGGCCTGCTGCATCAGATCCGTATTGACGCACCATTGCGCGAAGGCCGCCTTGCGGGCTTCGTTTTCCGCTTCGAAGCCCATGCTGGTCCACACATCGGTCGACACCAGGTCGGCGCCCTTGCAGGCTTCTCGCGGGTCGTCGAACTCACGCACGAACGGGCGGCTCGACTCGGCAACCATTGCCTGATCGAGACGGTAGCCCGGCGGCGTGGAAATATTGAACTGGAACCCGAAGATCTCGGCCGCCTGGATCCACGTGTACGACATGTTGTTCGCGTCGCCGATCCAGGTGACCGTCTTGCCCTTGATGGGGCCGCGATGCTCGTAATACGTGAAGATATCGGCCAGCACCTGACACGGGTGGTATTCGTTGGTCAGCCCGTTGATCACCGGCACGCGCGAGTGCTGCGCGAAGCGTTCGATGATCTCCTGGCCGAACGTGCGGATCATGATGATGTCGGTCATGCGCGAGATGACCTGGGCGGCGTCTTCGATGGGCTCGCCGCGACCGAGCTGCGTGTCGCGCGTGTTCAGGAATACGGCATGCCCACCCAGTTGGTGAATGCCGGCTTCGAACGACAGGCGCGTGCGGGTCGAGCTCTTCTCGAAGATCATCGCCAGCGTACGGTCGTGCAGCGGGTGGTACGTCTCGTAGTTCTTGAATTTCTTCTTGAGGATGCGGGTGCGCTCAAGCACGTAGTCATACTCGTCGAGCGTCAGATCCGAAAACTGAAGGTAATGCTTGATGGGTTTGGCGGTGGTCATTTGGATGTTCTGCTGGAGGCCGCTCTCGCGGGAGTTCGCCGGGAACTCGCTCGCTTGCGGCACGACGAACAAGCCTTGAGGCCTGTCCCCCGATCAGGCGCGTGAAGGTGTTCTGCCGGTTGCTGGACTCGGGGGAACAGACCCTAGTCTACCAAATCGTTCTGCCGTCACACGAAAAGCGTATCATCGTCCCCGCTGCGGCACAGCCAAAAACGGCTGGCAAGACCGAAAAAAACGTCCGCAGCTGAGGTGGGGAGACGGGTTTGAGTCTTATATAAGATATAATACTGTCTCTGTCAGCAACGCTACCCGCGTACGGCTGGCCAGGTGTTTTTTGAGGTGATTGAGCGATATGACCGACCAGGTTTCCGCGCGCGAGTATTTCATCCAGGGCATTACCCGGGATGGCAAGAAGTTCCGGCCGAGCGACTGGGCGGAACGTCTGTGCGGTGTCTTGTCGTTCTGCGGCCGACGCAATGCCGGCCCGAACGCATACATGCAGTACTCCCCCTACGTGCGTCCGATTATGGTGGGTGACGTCAAGTGCGTCGTCGTTGACGAGCGACTGCGCGATATCGAGCCGATGGCTTTCGATTTCGCAATGAATTTCGCGCGTGACAACGATTTGCAACTGACCGAAGCCTGCATCGTCCCCGACGTCAAGTAATTCCCCCTGACCGTTTCCCGTCAGACGTGAGTGCCGGGCCTTTGGCCCTGACTCACCGTCGCCACCCGCCACCTCTGGCCGCCCTCCGGCCGATGTCCTGTCGTCGTCGTTCGCCGCTCGCGGCGCATCCGACCATTCGTTCGCCTCGTCCCTCTCGTTCGTACCGTGCGGTTGATTTGCTGTCACCGGCTGGCGCGATGGAGGGAGGGGCCGATCGCCGCGCTGATACGACGTTTGGCGCCGGAAAAGAAAAAAGCCCGCGCGAAGCGGGCTTTTTAGTGTCCCGACCGTAGTCGGAACCGGCAAGCAACAGATCGTGTCTCGCTGGCTTACGCAGCAGCCGACATCGCCTTGATGGCGGCCGACAGGCGGCTCTTCTGGCGAGCGGCGGTGTTCTTGTGAACGATGTTCTTGTCGGCAATGATGTCGATCGTCTTGGCCGAAGTGCGCAGCACTTCCTTGGCGGCAGCCTGATCGCCAGCGGCGATGGCCTTGCGGACAGCCTTGACTGCCGTGCGCAGACGCGAACGCAGCGCCGAGTTGTGGGCGTTGATCTTAACGGTTTGACGCGCGCGCTTGCGTGCTTGTGCGGTATTTGCCATGTTCGGTGAATTCCTTGAATTGCTCCGCCTGATGCGGCTTCTATGCAGTTTGGCTCGGCTCCCTGGGAGACACGGTGGCCAGGAAGCAATCCATTGACTTCGAAACCGACGATTATAGCCGAAGGCCAACGGAAATTGCAACTTCTTTGCTGCGAGGCTGTGCGTATAATACGCGCAACATGAATTTGCTCAAAGCTCTCGCTACGGTCAGCGGTTTCACGATGCTCTCGCGCATCACCGGTCTGGTCCGTGAAATCCTGATCGCACGCATGTTCGGCGCGGGTCCCATGACCGACGCCTACAACGTGGCGTTCCGTATCCCCAATCTGCTGCGCCGCCTGTCCGCGGAAGGGGCATTTTCGCAGGCATTCGTTCCAATTCTGGCCGAATTCAAGACGCAACGCAGCGAACAGGAGACGAAAACCCTCGTCGACTCGGTCACGACGGTCCTTTTCTGGGTACTGCTGGCCATCACCGTGGCCGGCGTGCTTGGCGCGTCGGCGGTGGTCTACGCGGTGGCGACGGGCCTGTCGCGCGAAAACGGCACGTTCGACGCCGCGGTGTTCATGACGCGAGTGATGTTCCCTTACATCACGCTCATTTCCATTACGACGCTGGCCGCCGGGGTGCTCAATACGTGGCGGCAGTTTTCGATGCCGGCATTCGCGCCGGTGCTGCTCAACGTCAGCTCCATCGTGGCCGCGCTGTGGGTGGCGCCGCACCTGGAGACGCCGGTTTACGCGCTGGCCTATGCCGTGATCGTGGGCGGCGTGCTGCAACTGCTGATCCAGCTCCCGGCGCTCGCACGCATCGGCATGATTCCGCGCATCACCCTCAATATTGCCGCCGCGCTGCGCAACGTTGGGGTCAAGCGCGTGCTGGCGAAGATGGTGCCGGCCACGCTGGCCGTGTCGGTCGCTCAGGTGAGCCTCATCATCAACACGAACATTGCCTCGCGGCTCGCGCAGGGCAGCGTTTCGTGGCTCGCGTATGCCGATCGCCTGATGGAATTCCCGACGGCGTTGCTGGGTGTGGCGCTGGGCACGATCCTGCTGCCGAGCTTGTCGCGCGCCCACGCCGACGGCGATGCCGCGGAATATTCCGCCCTGCTGGACTGGGGACTTCGGCTGACGTTCCTGCTCGCGATGCCCAGCGCGGTGGGGCTGTTCGTCTACGCGGAGCCGCTGACCGCCACGCTGTATCAATATGGACGGTTCGACGCCACCGACGTCGTGATGACCGCGCACGCGCTCACGGCCTACGGCGTCGGACTGGTCGGCCTGATTCTCATCAAGATTCTCGCGCCGGGCTTCTATGCCAAGCAGGACATCAAGACGCCGGTGAAGATCGCCGTGGTGGTACTCGTCGCCACCCAATTGTCGAACGTGTTGTTCGTGCGCTGGTTCGCACACGCCGGTCTGTCGTTGTCGATCGGGGTGGGCGCCTGCATGAACGCCGCGCTGCTGTTCGCGGGGCTCTACAAACGCGGCATTTACCGTCCGGCGCCTGGCTGGCGCCTGTTCTTCGTGCAACTGCTTGCCGCCTGCCTGATTCTGGCCGGCACGCTGCTGTGGTTCACGCAAAGCTTCGACTGGGTTGCGCTCGGCGCGCGCCCGCTCTCGCGCATCGCGCTGCTCGGCGCGAGCCTGGTGCTATGCGCCGTGGTGTATTTCGGGGCATTATTCCTCATGGGCTTCAACTTCTCGTTCTTCCGCCGCCGCACGCGTTGATCGCGTCCCGCCAGGACCCGACGGGCGATGGCCGGAGGCTTGACGGCTGCGGCACGGCAGCATTCACGGATACCGCATGGCGAATCGAATTCTCGAGTATTTTGCTGCGCTGGTCGCGTCCGACGACGGCCTCCCGCTCACCGAGGCGGCCATTGCCATCGCGCAGGACGTCTATCCCGACCTCGACGTGCAGGGCACGCTTACCCAGATCGACGCGCTCGCCGCACGCCTGTCACGGCGGTTGCCGCCCGACGCCGGGCCGCTGCAAAAGCTCCAGTTGCTGGACCATTTTTTCTTTCGCGAACTCGGGTTCGCCGTCAACCAGAACGACTACTACGACCCGGACAACAGCCATCTGCACATCGTGCTGGACCGCCGGCGCGGCATTCCGATTTCGCTGGCGGTGCTGTGCATGGAGATCGGGCATCAGATTGGCCTGCCGCTGCGCGGCCTGTCGTTCCCCGGACATTTTCTGTTGCGCCTGGCGGTGCCGGCCGGCGACGTGGTCATCGACCCGCTCTCCGGCAATTCGCTCTCGCCGCAGCGTTTGCTCGAAATGGTCGAGCCGTATCTGAAGCACTACCGGGACGAAAGTGCCGAGCCGATTCAGGAGTTAGCGTTATGGGCATTGCTCCACCCGTTTCTGGAGCCCGCCACGCCGCGTGAAATCCTCGCCAGGATGCTGCGCAATCTGCGGGCTATCTATACGCAGAACGAGCGTTGGGAGCGTTTGCTGGCGGTGCAGGAGCGCATGGTGCTCGTGCTGCCTGACCATCCCGTCGAAAAACGCGACCGGGGGTTGGCGTACGCCCGGCTCGGGCTGGTACGTCCGGCGCAGGACGATCTCGAGTACTACCTGAGCACGCGTCCGGAGGCGGAGGACGGCGACGCCATCCGGCAAGTGCTCGACGATCTGAGTCGACGTCCCGGCGGTCATGGCTGACGCCGATGACCGACGACTGGCGCACGCCGGTTTCGTCCTGCACCGCGAAAAAAACGCCAGTCGGCATCGACTGGCGTTTTGCTTTTCGCGAGCCTCCCGCCTCCGCAGCGTTGCGCGGCGAGCGGGGGCCGGGAGCCGGGCAGTGCCGGTGACGGGCGTCAGGCGGACTGCGCGGCCAGCTCCTGCACGCGTCGCTGCAGTCCGGGCTTGTAGCCGAAATGGAAGAACACTTCGGCCATCAGGAACATGGGCGCGATAAAGATCTGGAAGAAGTTGTCGAGCAGCGCCGGTTTGCGTCCTTCGAAATGATGGCCGATCAGCTGAATGATCCAGCCGCCCACGAACAGGACCCCGAACACCGCGAGCGCCCACGTCCATGGCAGGCGTGCGAGATGTTGCGTCACGGCCAGCAATACGGCGAAGAACGCTGTCATCGCCAGTGCGAGGGGAACGTCGAGAATGAAGTAGTACGACAGCAGCACCAGCATGACCACGTGCGCCAGATTCAGTCCACTCGGGCCTAGCGGCACCCATGACAGCGCCTGCATCACGGCAAGGATGATCATGGGAACGCCGAAGAAATGCGTGAGACGGTTCTTGGGACTGCGGTGATAGCGCTGGTAGAACGACATCTGTTGCGCCAGTGATTTCATGCCAGCCTCCTGCCTCGGGGGGACGGGAAGAACACGAGGGCGCCGGTGTTTCGTCCGGCGTCGGGACCGAGCGCGGTGGCGATCGGCATTCCATTGTAGTCACAGTCCGGGTGACGGCGTGTTGCGGTGCGTCAAGGTGCGCCGGGGATCGCGCGCCTCGCGCGGGTGCTTACTTCGGTTGCATCCGGATCGCGCCGTCCAGACGGATGACTTCGCCGTTGAGCATGGGGTTGCGCACGATCTGCTCCACGAGCATGGCGTACTCCGACGGTTTCCCGAGTCGGGGCGGAAACGGCACCATCTGGCCAAGCGACGCCTGCACCTCGGCGGGCATGGCGAGCATCATGGGCGTCTCGAAGATGCCGGGGGCGATGGTCATCACGCGGATGCCGCTGCGCGACAGGTCACGTGCGACGGGCAGCGTCAGGCTCGCGACCCCGCCCTTGGACGCAGCATACGCGGCCTGACCCATCTGGCCGTCGAAGGCAGCGACCGAAGCGGTATTGACGATCACGCCGCGCTCGCCTTCGCCGTTGGGCTCGCCCTGGCTCATGGCCGTGGCGGCGAGGCGAATCATGTTGAAGGTGCCGATCAGGTTGATCTGGATGACGCGCGAGAAGGCGTCGAGCGGGTGTGGGCCGTCGCGGCCCACGGTCTTGCTCCCGATTGCGATGCCCGCGCAATTGACGAGACCTCGCAACGTGCCGAGCGCTTGCGCCGTGGCGACGGCGGCCTTGCCGTCATCCTCGCGGGTCACATCGCATTTGACGAACTTGCCGCCGAGCTTTTCCGCGAGCGCCTCGCCTTCGGCGACGTTCACGTCGGCAAGCACGACTTTCGCCCCAAGTCCGGCGAGCCATCGCGCTGCCGCCGCGCCGAGCCCCGAGGCGCCACCGGTGATCAGAAACACATTGCCCTGAATTTCCATGCGTCATCCTCCTTTGGCAAAAAAGGCGGCCAAGTCTGCACTGGCCGCCTTTTTCATGGCGTTGCGGTTGCCTGCGCGGCGTCGACAGGGCCGGGCCATGTCGTCGACCACAGGCGTTGGCGCGCTTACTTCAGCGCGTCGAACACGCGTGCACGGATCTCGTCCACACTGCCCTGGCCGGAGATCTTGCGATATTGCGGCGCCTCGACGATTGCGCCCTGGCTGCCGTGCTTGGCCCAATCGGAATAATAGGCGACGAGCGGCTTGGTCTGCGATTCGTACACGGCCAGACGCTTCTTCACGGTCTCTTCCTTGTCGTCGTCGCGCTGCACGAGCGGCTCGCCCGTCACGTCGTCCTTGCCTTCCACCTTCGGCGGGTTGAACTTGACGTGATACGTGCGACCCGAGGCCGGGTGCGTGCGACGGCCGCTCATGCGGGTAATGATCTCGTCGAACGGCACGTCGATTTCGAGCACGTAGTCGATGGCCACACCCGCTTCCTTCATGGCTTCGGCTTGCGCGATCGTGCGCGGGAAGCCGTCGAACAGGTAACCGTTCTTGCAGTCGTCGGCCGTCAGGCGCTCACGCACCATGCCGATGATCACGGCGTCCGGCACGAGATCGCCGGCGTCCATGAAACGCTTGGCCTCGAGACCGAGTTGGGTGCCTTCCTTGATCGCGGCGCGCAACATGTCGCCGGTCGAGATTTGCGGGATGCCGAATTTTTCTTTGATGAACGTGGCTTGGGTGCCCTTGCCGGCCCCGGGTGCCCCCAACAAAATCAGACGCATCGATGACTCCTGAAAGTTTGTGATTTGTGAATGCTGTGCGTGCGGCAGGCAGACATTTCCCGGCGATCGGCAGCGGGTTGCGGGTCCGTTGACCGGCCAACCTCACCTCGCGCCGGCGCCGCGCTCGGCAAGGCGCGACGCGCGCACGACCGGGGTCTGCTCGCGAGAATCAGAGCGATTATGCCACGACGTACCCGCCCGGCGGCGTTTTGCCGATGGATGCGCGGCGCGCCGGTATGAATTCCGGTACGGACCTCGCAGTGCACAGGACCGGTGAGCCGCGGCGCGCGCAGGCATGGGGATTCGCGTCGCCGGCCATTTCAGCGCCCGGCCGCCGCCAAGTTG
>OFTX01000510.1_pt1 | contig 20118 bp, 16 predicted proteins | sample 1775051 | NCBI WGS metagenome assembly OFTX01 (sample SAMN08195772, study PRJEB24354) | sludge metagenome | isolation source: sludge from phenol fed wastewater aerobic bioreactor A | place: India: Nagpur | collected 2016-09-15
ACCTACGGCCTGTCGGCACGTGGCCTCGCGCTCGACACCGCGCTGAACTCCGGCGAGGAGTTTCCGCGGTTCACCGAATTCTGGATCCAGCGGCCCGCGCCGGGCGCCAAGGAACTGACCATCTACGCGCTGCTCGATTCGCCGCGCGCCAGTGGCGCCTATCGCTTCACGCTGCGACCCGGCGTCGACACCACCGTCGACGTCAAGGCCGAACTGTTCCTGCGCGAGAACGTCACCAAGCTCGGCATTGCGCCGCTCACCAGCATGTTCTTCTTCGGCGAGAACCAACCGGCCGCCGTGCCCGACTATCGCCCCGAAGTGCACGACTCCGACGGCCTGTCCATCCAGTCCGGCACCGGCGAATGGATCTGGCGTCCCCTCGTCAATCCCAAGCGCCTGCTGGTCTCCTCGTTCGCCTTGTCCAACCCGGCGGGGTTCGGGCTCATGCAGCGCGATCGCGACTTCAGCGACTACCAGGACCTCGAGGACCACTACGAGTCGCGTCCGAGCGCCTGGGTCGAACCCAAGGGCAAGTGGGGACAAGGCCGCGTCGAACTCGTGCAGATTCCCACGCCGGACGAAACCAACGACAACATCGTGGCGTACTGGGTACCCGATGCGCCGCCCAAGCCCAAACAGCCGTATTCGCTCGAATACCGACTGTCGTGGCAAAAGGATAACGACAAGCGCCCGCCGATGGCGTGGGTGTCGCAAAGCCGTCGCGGCCATGGCTACCGGGGAAAACCAGACGACAGTCTGCTGTTCGCGCTCGATTTCGAAGGCCCGGCGCTCAAGAAACTGCCGGAAGACGCCAAGGTCGAAGGGAATGTGTCCATCGACGGCAATGGCAAGATCCTCGAAGTGCAGACGCAGCGCAATGACGTCACGGGAGGCTATCGCGTCATGCTGCGCATGCGCCGCCTCGATTCCGAGAAACCCGTCGAAATGCGCGCCTACCTGCGCAACGGCAGCAATACCCTATCCGAAACGTGGAGCTACCTGTTACCCCCCGAGTGAGCGACCGCTCCGACATTCCGGTCGACGAGTTGTACATCGACCGGTTGCCCCTGCCCGCTGAAAAGCGTCGCGCGCTGCTCGCCCAGGCGAAGCGCGACGGCGGCGATTCGCTCGACGTTCTGACGCGCGTGCAGCGTTTGCTCGCCGCGCGCCTGACGCACCCCGCGAGCGACGCGGCGCCGGACGTCGACCCCGCGCACGCGACACCCATGGTGGGCTCGCCCGAGGGTGACGCCGGCAATTCGAGCCAGGGCGCCACGGTGACCGATGCCCACGTGGCAACCGCCGCGTGGCACCCGCACGACCTCGCCGAGATCGAATCCGACAGCGCGGCCGTGCTCGACTCGCAGCCCGCGCGTCTTGCCCTGGCCGAAGGCGGTTCGCTGGCGAGCGCGGCCGGCCTGAACGAAGTGCGCGGCGTGCAGACGCTGCGCATCGCACCGCCCGTGCGTCGCGCATCCCTCATTCCGCGCGAATGGTCGCTCAATCCGCTCGCTCGCCTGTGGCGCAAGCTCATCGGCCGCGAAGACCCCGATCCACTCGTGCGCGACGCGCCCGACCCCAAGGGGAAATGGTCGCAGGCCGGCCGCCGCCGCCGCTGGATGCTGCTCGCGCTGATGATCGCGCAGACCGCGCTCGCCACGCACTTCATGGCATCCGTGTTGCCCTACCATGGCGCCGATCCGCTCGAATTCGCCGTGCTCGTGCTGTTCGTGCTGCTCTTCGGGTGGGTGTCGGCCGGCTTCTGGACGGCCGTCTTCGGCTTCTTCGTCCTGCTCTTCGGCGGCGAGCGTCACATGATCTCGAAGATGGCCGCCGGCGATGCGCCGATCGCGCCCGATGCGCGCACGGCGATCGTCATGCCGATCTGCAACGAAGACGTCGGTCGCGTGTTCGCCGGTTTGCGCGCGACCTACGAGTCGCTCGCCAAGACCGACTCGCTCGATCGCTTCGACTTCTTCATCCTGTCCGACTCCAACGAGGCGGACAACTGCACCGCGGAAGTCGACGCCTGGCAGGCGTTGTGCCGCGAAGTCGGCGGGTTCGGACGCATCTTCTACCGCCGCCGCCAACGGCGTGTGAAGCGCAAGAGCGGCAACCTCGACGACTTCTGCCGTCGCTGGGGCAGCAACTAACGCTACATGAACGTGCTCGATGCCGAAAGTGTGATGAGCGGCGCATGCCTGACCAAGCTCGTGCGCATGATGGAATCCCATCCGGGCGCCGGCCTGATCCAGACCGCGCCGCTCGCGGCCGGTCGCGAAACGTTCTATGCGCGCCTCCAACAGTTTGCCGGCCGCGTCTACGGTCCGCTCTTCACCGCTGGCCTGCACTACTGGCAACTGGGCGAATCCCATTACTGGGGGCACAACGCGATCATTCGCCTGAAGCCTTTCATGGACCATTGCGCGCTCGCCCCATTGCCAGGCAAGGGCGCGATGTCCGGTGCGATTCTCTCGCACGACTTCGTCGAAGCCGCGCTCATGCGACGTGCGGGCTGGGGCGTGTGGATCGCCTACGACCTGCCTGGCAGCTACGAGGAAATGCCGCCGAACCTGCTCGACGAGCTCAAGCGCGACCGCCGCTGGTGCCAGGGCAACCTGATGAACTTCCGGCTGTTCCTCGCCGAAGGCATGCACCCCGTGCATCGCGCGGTGTTCGTCACGGGCGCCATGGCGTATGTGTCCGCGCCGCTATGGTTCATCTTCCTGATTCTCTCGACGTGCCTGCTCGCCAAGCACACCCTCGTGGTGCCCGAATACTTCACGGCGCCTCGCCAGCTGTTTCCGGTCTGGCCGGAGTGGCACCCGGAGCGCGCGCTGGCCTTGTTCTCGGCGACGGCAACACTGCTCTTCCTGCCGAAGATCCTGGCCGTGCTGCTGATCTGGGTGAAAGGCGCGAAGCGCTTCGGCGGCTGGTTTGCCGTGACCGTGAGCATGTTCATCGAGATGGTGTTCTCGGCCCTGCTCGCGCCCGTGCGGATGCTCTTTCACACCCAATTCGTGCTCGCGGCGCTTACCGGCATTGCCATCCAGTGGAAGTCGCCGCCGCGCGAGGACGCCGAAACGCACTGGGGTGAGGCGATTCGTCGCCACGGTCTGCAAACCGTCATCGGTATGGGCTGGGGGGCGGTCGTCTACTGGCTCAATCCGGACTTCATCTGGTGGCTCATGCCGATCGTCGGTTCGATGATGATCTCGATTCCGGTGTCCGTGTTCTCGAGCCGAGTGTCGCTCGGACGCGCGCTCAAGCGCGCCCGCCTGTTCCTGATTCCCGAAGAGTCGTGGCCGCCCAAGGAACTGCGCATGACGGAGAAGTACACGGACGAGGCGGGCAAGCATGTCGACTTCGTCGACGCCGTGGTCGATCCCATGGCCAACGCGCTGGTCGCGTCGAGCGTGGCGCCGACCCGCGACGACGCCAAGCGCGGCGCCTTGCGCGCCGGGCGCGTGGAGACGGCGTTGCTCAAGGGGCCCACCCGTCTGACAAACACGCAGAAGTGGGAATTGCTCAACGACCCGCGCGGTCTCGCGGCGCTGCATCTGCTCGTGTGGACCGATCCGCGGGCGCATCGGGAATGGCGCGACGCCCGGGCCAACGGACTGTCGCAGGGATTTCTCGCATCCGCCTGAACGCGGGGGGAGGCAAGGCCTGCGGGACGGCGTTGCGCCGCGCGCAACAAAAGAACGGCAAGGCATTGCGCCTTGCCGTTTTGCCATCATGACGTCACGCGGGTCAACGCGATGGCAGGAAGTCTCTCGGGTTGAACGGCGTGCCCTTCTGACGCACTTCGAAATGCAGCTTCACCGTGCCGTGCGAATCGGTGTCGCCCATCTCCGCAATCGTCTGGCCCTTGCTCACCGACTGGCTTTCCTTGACCAGAATCGCCCGGTTATGGGCATAGGCGGTCAGATAGCCGTTCTCATGCTGGATCATCACCAGGTTGCCGTATCCGCGTAAACCGTTGCCGGCGTAGACCACCTTGCCCGCGGCGGCGGCGTAGATCTTGTCGCCCGGCCGCCCGCCGATGTCCACGCCCTTGTTACTGCTGCCGTTGAAGTTGGCGAGCACCGGACCGTCGGCGGGCCAGATCATCGGGATCTTGTTCGTGGCGACGCGTGGCGCGGCCGGCGCGGGCGCCGGGCGAGCCGCTGGCTTGGTCTGCGGGCGCGGCCGGGCGGTCGAGGGCGACGTACTGCCGCTCGACGCCGCGGCCGCGGCAGGCGCACCGGCCGCGGCGTTCGCGCCCGCGGGCGGCACGACGCGCAGCACCTGACCGACCTCGATCTTGTCCGGATCGGTCAACCCGTTCCAGCGCACCAGATTGGCCGTGCTCGTGTTGTTCGCGCGGGCAATGCCGTAAAGCGTGTCGCCCGACTGGACGCGATAGCTGCCCGCGGGTACCGGGCCATAGGTCGGCGAACCGGCACAGGCGGCGAGCGCCAGACAGACGGTCAGACTGAGCGTGTGCGTGCGGCAACGGGCGAGCCAGCGGGATTGGCTTGTCGTCGGGACTGCAGATTGCGATCGATCGGATCGCGTGAGGCGGTTAGGCTCCATCCGTAGGCAGGTGAGAGGCCCAATGGCGAGGGCGCAACGTGGCAGCGAGGGCGTCAAGGAAAACAGCGCTGGATCCGGGAACGGAGAAAGAGGGGAAAAACCCCCGAAAACGCCTTCGGACAGCACAAAACGCGGGCCAGACGCGCGACAACGGCATAGGCGCGGAACAAAACGCCCATTGTACGGGCAGCGACGCGGGGTCGGACCACCGATGAGCGTCCAAATTCCCCGTCAATTGGGAAAATTGTTACTTAATTTGCGGTATTTCTCCTGTTGACAAGCGCGAGCGGGCCACGTATAAAACGAACTGCAGATTGTCAAGCCGCGAAGTTGTTGTCCGACGTAGTTTTCCTGCTTCTCGCTGGTTTCTAGTCCTTCATTTTCCCTTGATTGTCAGCGCTGGACGGGGTCATTCCGATCCCAGGCTATTGTTTTATTAGGAAAAAACATGGAAACCGGTATTGTTAAGTGGTTCAACGACGCAAAGGGCTTCGGCTTCATCACCCCGGACGCCGGCGGTGAGGACCTGTTCGCTCACTTCTCGGAAGTGAAGGTTGACGGCTTCAAGTCGCTGCAAGAGAACCAACGCGTGTCGTTCGAGGTCAAGGTTGGCCCGAAGGGCAAGCAAGCCGCGAACATCAAGCCGCTGTAAGCGTCTTGCTCGCATTCACGTGATACCGCGCCAGCCCTTCGGGCGAGGCGGAATCCCGCGATAGACAGGCCCGATGACGAAAGTCATCGGGCCTGTTTGTTTTCCGGTCGCGCCCATCGCGCAGCCCGGCCGCGCCGTGGCAGCGGGAGGTGCACGCGAACCATGTCACCGTCGCGGTTCGACGCTACAATGCCAGATCGAATTTCCGTCAGCATTCTTTCGAGGCAATCATGAGCCTGCAAACCTGGTGGCTGTATGTCGTCACCGTTTTTTTCGTCTCCGCGACGCCGGGTCCGAACATGCTGCTCGTCATGACGCACGGTGCGCGCCATGGGCTGCGGCCGTCGCTTGGCACGATGGCAGGTTGCATGACCGCACTCATCGCGATGATGTCGATTTCGGCCGCCGGTCTCGGTGCCGTGCTCAAGGCATGGCCGATGCTGTTCGACACGCTGCGCTACATTGGCGCCGCCTATCTCGTCTATCTCGGCTACAAGAGCTGGCGCTCGCCGGTCGACACGAATGAGGCCGCCGCCCGGCTCCGGGCGCCGCTGGCCACCGAGTCGAGTTTCGGCAAGCTCTTCAAGGCGGGTTTCCTCGTTGCCGGCAGCAACCCGAAGGCCATTCTCTTCGCCGCCGCGTTCCTGCCGCAGTTCATCGATCCGACGGCCGCCAAGCTGCCACAGTTCTCGATTCTGCTCGGCACGTTCGCCGTGATCGAGGTGAGTTGGTACCTGGTGTACGCGACCGGCGGCCTTCGCATCGCACCCTACCTGCGCGAGGCGCGCGTGCTCAAGGCGTTCAACCGCATCAGCGGCGGGGTGTTCATGGGGTTTGGCGCCTTGATGGCAGCGGTTCACCGCTGAGTCGTCGGGGCAACTACGGGCGTGGAGACACGCCTGAGCGGGGCGCACGGCACGGGGAGCAGTAGGTTCGTGCGCCGCAGTGATGCTCAATATTTCCGGCCGGCGACCGTTAACGTCCGTGAACGTCCGTGAACGTCGTTGACCACGCCCATGACCCCGTCCACGACCCGAGGCATGGCGCAGTAGCGAGGTAGCGCGTTTCGCAAAGGCTTACATTCGTACGGTCCGCGCCGCAAGGCAGCCGTCACGGGAACAAATAAAAGATCAGGTATGGAAACGACAGAACCGCAGGTGACACCGGCGCCCACGGACGACGAGTCTCAACTGCACGACTCGTATCGCATCAGCAATCCGCTGGAGATCGGCGGTGTGCTACGTCATCTGGCGACGCGCGGCGATTTCATGACGGTGTACTTCGCCAACGGCCAGCGTCAGCTCGTCACGCGATTGCTCAAGGTGGAGCCGCAGGCGCGCGGATTCTATTTCGACTGGGGCGGTGTGGAGTCGGAGAACCGGGCGCTGCTCGCGAACAAGCGCGCATTGTTCGTCGGCGTGCCCGAGGGGATTCAGGTGCACTTTCCCATCGGCGATGTGGAAGAGCGCGAGTACGAAGGCTATCCGGCGTTCTATTCGTCGTATCCCGAGACGCTCGTGCGTCTGCAGCGACGCGACAACTTCCGCGTGAAGACCCCGATCCTCGATCCGTACCAGTGCACGGTCAAATTCCCGGATGACACGCCGATGCGCCTGTCGGTGTTCGACCTGTCGCTCGGCGGCGTAGGGCTGCGCACCAAGGCGGAAGTGGCTGCCGAGATCCCCAAGGGGTCGATGCTCATGCAGGCCGAGATCGAATTGCGCGATTACGGTACCGTGCCGGTCGACCTCGAAGTGTGCGCGATTCGCAGTGTGCCGCTCGCCAAGGACGTCGAGTATCACATCGGGTGCCGCTTCATCGCCCTGTCGCGCGCGGCAGAGTCGCGCCTGCAGAAGCTCATCACGCAACTCGAACTCAACCGCAAGGCGTTCGCGCGCGGCTGACGTTTCCCGGACGTTTCCCGGCATGCGTGTCTCGACGCATTGCACCCAAAGGGCGGCCCTGAGGCCGCCCTTATTCGTTTCCATTGCGTAGCTCGCGCCGACCGTGCCGTCAGCGGCCAGCGAAGGTCAAGCCGCTCAGTGCTCGTGGTGCTGCATGGTCGCGTGCGGCGATTCGCCGCGCGCTTCGCGTACCCCGTCGGGGTAGACGCGCACCAGCACGATGCGTGGGCCCTGCATCTTCTTCACGACGACGGAGAAGCCGTCGAAGTCGACCTTCTGACCCTCACGAGGCAAGTAACCCAGCGCGTTCATGATCAGTCCGCCGACGGATTCCGCATGCTCGCTGGGAATCTCCAGGCCCAGGGCGCGCTCCAGCGTGAGGATCGGCAGGCTGCCGCGGCCGATGAGCGTACCGTCTTCCATGCGCGTCCAGTCGTCTTCGGTCTGACGGAATTCGTCGCGGATCTTGCCGACCAGTGCGGACAGCAGGTTGTCGAGCGTCAGAAAGCCGATCGGCTTCTGGTCGGGCCATCCGACGATCGCGAAGTGGGGCGCGCCTCGGCGAAAGCGGCTGAAGAGCTCGCGCGCGGGCATGTCGGGCTTCACGCGTTCGACCGGGCGGGCCATGCTGCCGAGGTCGTCGATGGACTGGCCGTGGTGTTCGGCGAGGAACAGATCCTTCAGGTGAACGACGCCTAGTACCGTCTCGCCGTCGTTATCGAAGAACGGATAGCGGCTATAGCGGTGACGATAGGCCGTATCCATGTTCTGCGCGAACGTCGCGTCGCGGTGAAATGCCGCGACTTCGCTCATCGGACGCATCAGGTCGGACACGGTCAGATCGCTGAAGTCGATGGCATAGGCGACCACGTTCCAGTCATCGCGCGAGAGCTTTTCACTCGTGGCGCCCCGGCGCACGATCAACTTGATTTCGTCGGCCGAATAATGCGCGTCGGTACCGTGCGACGGATCGAGTCCGGTCCAGCGCAGCAGGCGGTTGGCGCTGTGGTTGAGCACCCAGATCGCGGGGAACATCAACCAGTAGAAGCCATACAGCGGCGCGGCCGTCCATATCGAAATCGCTTCGGGCATGCGCAACGCCATCGATTTCGGTGCGAGTTCGCCCACGACGATGTGCAGATACGAAATCGTGAAGAAGGCGATGAAGAACGCCAGCCCGTGAATCAATTCCGGCGAGCTGATGCCCAGTGCGGCGAACAGCGGTGTAAGCACCCGGGCGAATGCGGGTTCACCGATCCAGCCCAGACCGAGCGACGCGAGGGTGATGCCGAGTTGGCACGCGGAGAGGTAGGTGTCGAGCTGGCCGTGCACCTTGGCCAGGATACGGCCGCGCCAACCGCGTTGGCGGGCAATGACATGAACGCGCGTCTGGCGCAGTTTGACGAGGCCGAATTCCGCCGCCACGAAGAAGCCGTTGAGCAACACGAGCAGGATCGCAGCGACGATCAGTAAGAAGTTTTCCAAAATATCAGTAATGGGACAGCAGGCCCGTCAGTATAAGTGACATTTGCCCGGCGTCATAATTTTCCGTGAAGTTCTGGTGTTTTGTCGGCCGTTGACCGGCCATTCAGGGGGCTTTCGCGGCGGATGCAGGAAGATTCGTGGTGCGCGCGTTCTCGTCGAGCGCCCGCCAGCCGGGCATGGCAAACGCCTCGACAAGGAAGTCGATGAGCACGCGGACCTTGGCGCTCAGGTATTTGCGCGTGGGATACACCACGTAGATGCCCGTCTCGCCCTGCGTGTATTCGGGCAGGAATTCGACGAGTTGGCCATCGCGCAGGGCGTCCTGCACCAGAAACGCCGGTTGCAGGATGATGCCCGCGCCGGCCACGGCGGCCGCCAGGCAGGTGTCGCCGTTGTCGGCGATCAATCGCGCATGTGTGCGTACCGAGACGGGCCCGTCGGGGCCGTCGAAACGCCACTCGCGTCGATGGGAAAAGTAGCTGTAGCCCACGGTCTCGTGATGCGCCAGCTCACTGGGATGCTGGGGGATGCCATGCCGCCCCAGATAATCGGGGGACGCGCACAGCACCATCCGGGTTCCGGCCAGCCGGCGGTGCACCAGCGACGAGTCGGGCAGCCGCGTGATCCGGATCGCCAGATCGAAGCCCTCGTCGACGATATCCACGAGGCGGTCACTGAGCGTGATGTCGAGCGAGACCTGCGGGTGCCGTGCGAGAAAAGTCGGCCAGAGCGGCGCGAGATGCAGCACGCCGAACGTGTGTGGCGCGTTGATACGCAGCGGCCCGGCCGGTTGCCCGTCCTGCTCGCCTGCCATGGCATCCGCTTCGTCGAGTTCCGCGAGGATCTGGCGACAGCGCTCGACGTATCGCTGCCCGGGCTCGGTGAGCGACAGCCGACGCGTGGTGCGCTGGAGCAGACGCGTTCCCAGGCGCGCCTCGAGATCGGCGACGTAGCGCGAGATCGCTGTCTTCGAGATGCCGAGCGTGACCGCGGCTTTCACGAAGCTGCCCGATTCGACGACGGCGATGAAGCACTCGATCTCGCGAAGTTTGTTCATGCCGGGTACAGGCTCCTCGGAATGGGATGGGCGGGGGGCCGCCGGACGCGCTCGCGGGCGACGGCGGAGCGAGCGAGGGAACCACCGTTCCCTCGTCGTCCGTCCATCCCCCGCAGGGCTCCGCTATCGGCGTCGATGCCGCTATTGTGCCAGCGCGCTCACGTCCGCGAGCGACGGGGCGGCATCGCCGAATGCGAAGGCGTCCATGCGCAGTGCGCCGTAGGTCGAGCCCGTGTCGAAGTGCGTTTGTTGCGCGGCATTGTCGGCCGCACCCAGCGCAATGTAGAGCGGTAGCAGATGCTCGTCCGTCGGATGCGCGCGCTCGGCGTGCGGGGCGCGTGCCCGATAGTCGAACAGGGCGTCGAGATCCATGGCGGCGAGATGCGACGTGAACCAGGCGACGAACTCCGACAGATACGGTGCTTCGCCACGATCTTCCGACGGCGCACGGAACACCTCGTGCAGGTTGTGCGTGAAGCTGCCCGACGCCACGATCAAGACACCTTCGCGCGCGAGCGGCGCGAGGCGCTGCCCGAGCTGATACTGGTATTCGGGACCCATGTGCCGTTGCAAGGACAACTGCGTGACCGGTACGTCCGCATCGGGGTAAAGGTAGCGCAGCGGCACCCAGGCGCCGTGATCGAGCCCCCATTGGTCGTCGGTGGATGCGGGCAATCCGGCGTCGCGCAGCAATTGCACCGTACGCCCGGCCAGCGCGGGCGCGCCGGCCGCCGGATACTCGAGTGCGTAGAGTTCGCGAGGAAAACCGCCGAAGTCGTGGATCGTGCGTTGTTGCGCGAGACTGCCCACGCGCGGCGTCGGTGTCGACCAGTGCGGGGAGATCACGAGAATCTCCTTCGGACGCGGCACCGCACGTCCCAACGCCGTCAACAACGGGCCGGTGCGGCCCGGATCGACCGCGAGCAGCGGCGAGCCGTGAGAGACGAAGAGGGTGGGAAGGGCAGACATGGCAATCACTCCGGCAAGTACGGCAATAACAGCATTAACGGCAATACGGGCGGCGAAGATGGCTTCGCCGCCGCCGCCGTCGTTCAGGCAGTGCGCGCGCGACGGATCGCGAAGGCGCCGTCACCCAGCAGGGCCACGACGAGCAACGCGACGAGCCAGAACGCGGGGAACTCCCAGCCACCGCCCTTGTTGGCGAACATCCAGCCATTGTGCCCATGCACCGAGACGATGGTGCCGAGCATCAGTGCGGCCAGGGGCAGGGCGGCCCAGCGGGCGTAAAAGCCGGTGATCAGCATCAGGCCGCCGACGAACTCCAGCGCCATGGTCGCATAGGCGACGACCGGCGGCAGGCCCAGCGAGCCCATGAAGCCGACGAAGCCGGGAACGGTGAACACGAACACCTTGAGCGAGAGGTGCGCGAGGAAGAGGATACCCAGCGAGACACGCAGCAACAGCGCGGCGTACGGGGCGGTTTTCGTATCGATCATGACAGGCTCCGGAAGGGAAATCGGGGGAAGCGTGGGCTCGGCAATCCGGCGGATCGCCGACACAACCCCGATTCTAGGGAGCGTCATCGTTCAGATAAACGAGGGGATGAGGGATTGATTGTCCCGCATGTCGGGATAATATCCGCGACGAACGCGGACGCCACGGAAGGCGTGCGTGTCCGTCGCGAGGTGCGGCCTGCGACCCGAGGGCCTATGCCGTTGCGATCATGCGGTCGAGCAGCTCGATCCAGTGCTGGACCGGCGCATGATCGCGTGCATGCTCGCCCTTGGCGGTCGCCTGCAGGTGACAGATGCATCCGACGTTGGCCGAGACGACCAGCTCCGGCGCCAGGGCGTCGAGCGACTTCCATTTGGCATCGCGCAACTGATGAGACAACGCGGGCTGCGTCACCGAATAGGTGCCTGCCGAGCCACAGCAGATATGGCTGTCCTGCGGCAGCACCACGTTCACGCCCACGCCGGCGAGCACCTTCTCCACCACGCCCTTGAGTTGCTGGCCGTGTTGCAATGTGCACGGCGGGTGGTACGCGATCTTGCCAAGCTTGCGATTCGGGACGCGGCGCTGGAGGGCTTCGAGGTTGTCGAGGAGCACTTCGGACAAATCGCGCGCGAGTTCGGCGACGCGTTGCGCCTTGCCCGCATACTTCGGATCGTGTCGGAGCAGATGGCCGTATTCCTTGACGGTCGCGCCGCAACCGGACGCATTGATCACGATCGCCTCGGCGCCGGCTTCGATGTCGGGCCACCAGGCGTCGATGTTGCGGCGCACGTCGTCGAGACCGTCGTCGTGATAGTTCAGGTGCAGGCGGATGGCACCGCAGCAGCCGGCCGACGCGGGGCGGATCATCTCGATGCCGAGCGCGTCCATGACCCGCGCGGTGGCCTTGTTGACGTTGGGCAGCATGCCCGGCTGCACGCAGCCCTCGAGCATGAGCATGCGTCGGGCGTGCTTGCCCTGCGGCCAACTGCCGGAGCGCTGCCGATGGGGCACCTTCTCGCGCAGCGAGCGCGGCAGCAAGGTGCGGAACTGCTGGCCCAGACGCAGTGCCGGTGTGAACAGGGCGCGGTTGGGCAGCACGCGTGCGAGCGTCCAGCGCAGGGCGCGTTCCCCGGCCGGTCGGCCCACTTGCGCGTCGACATGACGACGGCCGATGTCGGCCAGACGTCCGTACTGCACCCCCGACGGACACGTCGATTCACAACTGCGGCAGGTCAGGCACCGGTCCAGGTGGCGCTGGGTCTCGCGCGTCACGCTCTGGCCTTCGACCATTTGCTTGATGAGGTAGATGCGACCGCGCGGGCCGTCGAGTTCATCGCCCAGCAATTGATATGTCGGGCAGGTCGCGGTACAGAATCCGCAATGCACACACTTGCGGAGAATGGCTTCGGCTTCGTCGCCATCCGGGGTCTGACGGAGGAATTCTGCGAGGTTCGTTTGCATCGTCTTCTTTAGCAATACAGCCGATGGCGGTTGAAGATGCGGCTCGGGTCGAAAGCTTGCTGCAATCGTTCGCCGATAGCGTGCAACGCGGCCGGTGGTGGGGTGAACACCCCTGCCGACTTGTCGCCATGGCGAAACAGCGTAGCATGACCGCCCGCGGCTGCGGCAATCGCGCGGACTTCGGCGGCGTCGCGCGGCGTGATCCACCACCGCTGCGCGCCGCCCCATTCGATCAGTTGCTCGTCGCCATGCACCAGCGGCGGCGTGGTCGGTGGCACCGACAGTCGCCACAGCGGCTGGCCGTCACCGGCGACCGGCGCCGCCGAGAAGAACGGATGTGTCTGCTCGCGCAGCGACTGCCAGAAGCCATGCGCCGCGATCGCGTCGAGCGGCTCGCCGCCCATGGCGGCGCGTGCCGCGGCAATCGCGGCCGCGGCGCCACCCAGACGCACGCTCAACATGCCGTCGTGCCACGCGGAGCCCATGAGCGGCAACGGCTGGCCGCCCCAGCGATTGAGTTGTTCGATCGCCTGCGCCTGCGTCATCGCGAAGCGCAACGTGGCCTCGGCCACGGAGCAGGGCAGGACCTTGATGGACAGTTCGAGGAGCACGCCCAGTGTGCCGAGCGATCCGGCGAGTACGCGCGAGACGTCGTAACCCGCCACGTTCTTCATGACTTGTCCACCGAAATGCAGCACCTCGCCCCGGCCATTCATCACCACGGCGCCGAGGACGAAATCGCGCGGCGCCCCCACGTGCGGGCGCCGCGGGCCGGCCAGACCGGCGGCGATGCAGCCGCCCAGGGTGGCGTGCGGGCCGAAGTGCGGTGGCTCGAACGGCAGTATCTGGCCCCGTTCGGCCAGCGCCGCCTCGATCTCGGCGAGCGGCGTGCCGGCACGCGCGGTAATGACCAGTTCGGCCGGATCGTACGAGACGATGCCGCGATAGGCGCGCATGTCGAGCGCCTCGCCCGATGGGGCCTGGCCGTACCAGCGCTTGGTGTTGCCGCCGCGAATGTCCAGCGGTGTCCCGCTCGACGTGGCCGCAAGGACCCGCTCGCGGATGGCCGCAAGCGCCTGCGCGGCGGCTTGCATCGGAAGGGGCGCCGCGTTGCGCGATGCGGGCGCCCGGGGGACTTCAGGGACCTGAGGCACGTGAGGCACGTGAGGTGCGTGAGGTATGTGAGGTACGTGGGGGACTTGCGACATCAGAACCTCGGCAGTTCGGGGTGAGGCAACAGTCCGCCGCGCACGTGCATCTTGCCGTACTCGGCGCAGCGCGCGCGTGTCGGAATCGCCTTGTCGGCGTTGAGCAGGCCGGCCGGATCGAAGGCGCGCTTCACGGCAAAGAAGGCGTCGCGTTCCTCCGGCGAGAACTGCACGCACATCGAATTGATCTTCTCGATGCCCACGCCGTGCTCGCCGGTCACCGTGCCGCCGAGTTCGACGCACGCCTCGAGAATGTCGCTGCCGAAGGCTTCGGCGCGGTGCCACTCGTCGAGATCGTTGCCGTTGAAGAGAATCAGCGGGTGCATGTTGCCGTCGCCGGCGTGAAAGACGTTGATGCAGCGCAGACCGTATTGCACTTCCATGGCTTCGATGCGCTTGAGCAACGTGCCGATCGTGCGGCGCGGGATGGTGCCGTCCATGCAGTAGTAGTCGGGCGAGATGCGCCCGGCGGCGGGAAAGGCGTTCTTGCGCCCCGACCAGAAACGCAGACGCTCGGCCTCGGAGGTCGAGACCTGAATGCGCGTCGCGCCCGAGGCGCGCAGCACCGCCGAGACGCGCGCAATTTCCTCAGCGACCTCTTCAGGGGTGCCGTCAGACTCGCACAGCAGGATGGCCGCGGCGTCGAGGTCGTAGCCCGCGTGAACGAATTCTTCCACGGCCTGCGTCGCGGGCTTGTCCATCATCTCCAGACCTGCCGGGATGATGCCCGCGGCGATGATCGCGGCCACGGCATTTCCGCCCGCCTCGACATCGTCGAAACTCGCCATGATGACTTGCTGCACCTGCGGCTTCGGCACGAGTTTCACCGTGACTTCCGTGACGACGCAGAACATGCCCTCGCTGCCGATGAACACGGACAGCAGGTCCAGACCCGGTGCGTCGAGCGCGTGCGAGCCGAATTCGACGACCTCGCCGTCCATTGTCACGGCGCGCACACGCAGCACGTTGTGAACCGTCAGGCCATATTTCAGGCAATGCACGCCACCGGAATTTTCCGAAACGTTGCCGCCGATGGTGCAGGCGATCTGGGAAGACGGGTCCGGTGCGTAATACAGACCGTACGGGGCCGCCGCCTCAGAGACGGCGAGATTGCGCACGCCGGGCTGAACGGTGGCGGTGCGGGCGTAGGGGTCGACTTCGAGAATGCGCTTGAACTTCGCCAGCGACAGCACGATGCCGTCGGTGATCGGCATGGCGCCGCCCGACAGGCCCGTGCCGGCGCCGCGCGGAACGACCGGCACCTTGTGTTCGTGGCATGCCCGCAGGATGCGGCACACCTGATCTTCGTCGGCAGGCAGCACCACGGCCAGGGGCAGCTTGCGATAGGCCGCCAGCCCGTCGCACTCGTAGGGGGTGATCTGTTCGCGATCAGTCAACCACAGGGCATCGGGCGCGGCCGCACGCAATGCGGCGAGGCGCCTGGCCCGCGTGAGCTCGTCCACCGGCGCGAATACGGGTTCGTTCGGCTCCGGGGGCGGCACGGCCACCACGTCGGAACCTGGTGAACGCTGCGGTTCGGCACCCGTCGCAGCCGACGAGTGGGGAGAATAGGGCGACGCATTCGATGCCATCAGGCTTGCTCTCGGACGATCGTTGAGGTGTGATGAATTTTATATGGTCTACTGGTAGACTGGTCGACCAGTAATCTGATGACGTCATCGTATAGGGAATGATCTGATTCCGACTACAGGGTTAACCCTTGATGAAAGGGAATTCCTCCGGTCGGGTCGTTTCCCTGGCCGGACGGGCGCCCCCGGCACGTCGGCATCCTGTATCGTGGCGTCTGTGAATTTCGTCGAGAACCGAAGCCGACATGCCGTCCAACGAGCCTTCTCCGTCTATGTCATCTCTTTCCGCCGGTGAATCGCCGGGCACCGCCGCAGGATTCGCCCCGGTCACGCCGCCGCCGCGCCTGCGGCTCTCCGACATGGTGTACGAGCAACTGGAGACGATGGTGGTCGAAGGCCGGCTTGCGCCGGGCTCGGCATTGCCGTCCGAGCGCGATCTGGCGCAACAGATGGGCGTGTCGCGCCCCTCGTTGCGCGAGGCGCTGCTGCGGCTCGAGTCCCGCGGGTTGATCGTCGGACGGGCCGGGGGCGGATATCTGGTGGCGAACGCCAGCCAGCCGTTGCTCGCCGAGCCGCTTTCGCAGTTGATGTCGCGCCACACCAAGACGGTCGACGACGTGCTGGAGATGCGCGAGGTGCTCGAGGCCAAGGCCGTGGAGCTGGCGGCACAGCGTGCGACGCCCGAGGACATCGCGCGTCTCGCACAGGCGCTCGAAGCGCTGGAGGCGGCGTATGCGGCGGGGCGCGACGGCCTGGACGGTGAGGGCGATGCGCGCGGCCAGACACTGCTCACCCGTGTGCCGGAACTCGATGCGCATTTCCACCTTGCACTGGCCGAAGCGACGCACAATCTCGTGCTGGTGCATCTGATGCACGCGATTTTCGAGCTGTTGCGCGGTTCGGTCGTCGACAATTACCGGGCGATCGTCGGCCACGGGGCCGATCTGGCGGAACTGATCGACCAGCATCGCCGCATCTTCAGTGCCGTGGCTTCGCACGACGCCGACAGCGCGCAACGTTCGCTGCGCGAACACCTCGCTTTTATCCGCACCAACTCAGGCGACGTTGCGCCGGATTGAGTTCGTGCGAGTCCGCGGTCAACGTGTCATTGCCGGACGCGTCGACGTCGCCTGTCCTGCCCGAGGGCAGGCGACTGCCGGGCACCGCAGGCCGGTTCGCTCGGGCTCGCCTGCTCCCGGGGATTCGCGCGCGATGCGGCTTCCCTCGACCCTCAGCACTTCCGCGACATTCACGTCCCACGCCTCCGCCCTCCGCGCCTTCCTCCTTTCGGCCGTGCAGGCCTCGCTCCCGCGTTCGAGCGCGATTGACGAGCGCCGAAAATGTCATCGTTTTCCCTGAGCTTGCATGGGCACCGAAGGGGTGGCCTGACGATTGAACACCCCGTCGCAAGCGGGTGCCGTACGACGCAAACGCTTGAATTCCGTACGTTTACCGCCATTCCGACGCCGACCATACGCGGTTTGTCCGGGGCATTGATGGGGGTGGCACGCGCACCGCTTGCCGACGCTCTCGGGTTGACAGCCATCCGGCCATCGACTAATTTTGGAACCATAAAAAATACTTAATTCGATATATTGAATCTTGTATATCAGATTCAAAGTGCCGAAACAGCCCGAACGGACTGCTTGGAAATCAAGGGTCGAGGGCTGGATTGGCAGGTTCATCGGAGACGGCAATTGGGTAAACCAGTCTTTCCTTTCGGGCAGTGTGTGTGGATGACTACATCTGCACGGACTGCCCTGACGCATACGCCGCGATCCTCCGGGGAAGTCGCCCGGGACTCGCGGTGTGTCTCATCTCCCTGCCGCCCGTCGCGGGCAGGCGATCTGGCGATTACGCGTCCGCGCGGCGCGCTCGCCTGAGTGAGAGGGCGCGGCTTGCGATGGGACGGAAGGCATCGACCATGACCTTTCGGCATCACAAGCTGGTCCGCACTCGAAGTCGTTTCATTTGTCACCCTTCGGCAGCCGGCAACTTGCCGGCGCGGGCTTGGAAAAGCCCGCGTCGCCGCGCCGAAGTGGGGGCCGGAAGTGTCCTTTGACGCTTTCGATAGTCAGTCAGCCGGGGCTCAAGCCCTGCGAGCGCGCCGCCAGGCTGCGTTCCGCGATCAAGCGGCCAAGCATGAGCCGCAAGTAACGCCAGGAGGCGTGCCATACGTGCCGATGCACGGGGCGCGCGATGACGTCGGGCACCGCACTACGAATCGCGGGCCGTCGTCAATCGTCTGACAGGAACAGGAGGCAAGTCATGCAAGCAACTGCGCAACCGGAGGAGAAGACCTCTTTTCTGGGAGGGCGCTGGTCACAACTGGTGATCGGCATCATCTGTATGGGCCTTGTGGCCAATTTGCAGTATTCGTGGACGTTGTTCGTCGAGCCGATGCAGGCCAAGCATCAGTGGGGCATCGCAGCCATCCAGGTGGCTTTCTCGATCTTCATCGTGGTGGAAACGTGGCTCGTGCCGATCGAGGGCTGGCTGGTCGACCGCTTCGGCCCGCGGCCCGTGGTGACGGGCGGCGCAATCTGCGTGGCGCTGTCGTGGGTCCTGTACTCCTACGCGCAGACGCTGACGGTGCTTTACACGGCGGCCGTCATCGCCGGTATCGGTGCGGGTTGCGTGTACGGTACTTGCGTCGGTAACGCGCTGAAGTGGTTCCCGGACAAGCGCGGTCTGGCGGCGGGCCTGACGGCCGCCGGCTTCGGCGCCGGCGCGGCGATCACGGTGATTCCGATCGCGAACATGATTCGCCAGTCGGGCTACGAGGCCGCGTTCTTCAACTTCGGCATCATCCAGGGCGTGGCGATCTTCATCCTCGCACTGCTGCTGGTCAAGCCGCGTGTGCCGAAGGGCCTGACGGCGTCGCGCCGCAATCTGGCGACGAAGGTGGACTACACCTCGGGACAGATGGTTCGCACGCCGGTGTTCTGGGTGATCTATGTGTGCTTCGTGGCGGTCGCCGCCGGTGGCCTGATGGCGACGGCACAGATCGGTCCGATCGCGAAGGACTATGGCATCGCGTCGATGCCGATGACGCTCTTCGGTGCAACGCTGCCGCTGCTCACGATGACGCTGTCGATCGACAACCTGTGCAACGGCTTTACGCGTCCGCTGTGCGGTTTCGTGTCGGACAAGATCGGTCGCGAGAACGCCATGTTCATCATCTTCCTGGGGGAAGGCGTGGCGATGCTCGGCCTGATGCACTTCGGTCAGAACCCGTACATGTTTGTGTTCTTCGCCGCGATGACCTTCCTTTGCTGGGGCGAAATCTTCTCGATCTTCCCGGCGCTGTGCGCGGACACCTTCGGTAGCAAGAATGCAGCGTCGAACGCGGGTACGCTCTACACCGCCAAGGGCACTGCCGCATTGCTGGTGCCGCTGGCGTCGGTGCTGGCAGTGGGCGGCCACTGGGATCGTGTGTTCATCGCGGCAGCGGTGATCAGCATCACGGCAGCGGTGGCGGCGAAGTTCGTGCTCGCACCGATGCGCCGCCGCTGGATCGAAAGCGTGAACAACGAGACGCAGACCGTGGCGAGCCCGTCGGTCGCGATCGGAGCGCCGGCCAGCGAGTGAGTTCGCGGCAAGACGCGGTGAGCGTCGAGAAAGCAGACGGAGCGGGGCGCCGGTGACGGCGCCCCGTTTTGGTTTGCGCCGCCCGGGGAAGGCGGTGAGTCGGGGCGACGGACGGGGGGGGCGGGCGTGAAAGCCGGCTTTCGAATGTCGGGCCGGGATGCGGCGGCCGGACATCGGCGGCGAGAAACAAAAAAGGCCCGTCATAGACGGGCCTTTCTGTGTCTTGGCTCCTCGACCTGGGCTCGAACCAGGGACCTACGGATTAACAGTCCGGCGCTCTACCGACTGAGCTATCGAGGATCAAACTGGGTGTCGCGCATCGCTGTCACGATGCATCGACTAAAACAAAGGCCCCGCGTGCGCGAGGCCATCGCTTCGGTATTCTTGGCTCCCCGACCTGGGCTCGAACCAGGGACCTACGGATTAACAGTCCGGCGCTCTACCAACTGAGCTATCGGGGATCAAAAGAGAAAGCGATTATAGAGGCGGCTTTCGCACACTGTCAACACTCAGGGCGCATTTTTTCTGCATCCGCCGAGCGACATTCGCCACTATCGCTCGCGGCTTAGCGCTCGAGCAGATGGAGCTTGTCGGTAACGTCCTTCCAGTTGTCCGCGTCGGGCAGCGAAGGCTTCGTCTTGGTAATGCTGGGCCAGTTCGGCGAGAGTTCCGCGTTCAGCGCGATGAACGCCTGTTGATCGCCCGGCACGTCCTCTTCGGCATAAATGGCATTCACCGGGCATTCGGCCACGCAAACGGCGCAGTCGATGCACTCGTCCGGATCGATGGCGAGGAAGTTCGGGCCTTCGCGGAAGCAATCCACAGGGCAAACGTCCACACAGTCGGTGTATTTACATTTGATGCAGTTTTCGGTGACAACGTGCGTCATGCCAACTCCAGAGTAGGGCGCGAAACGGCTTCGATTGGCCGTTAAAACGCATATTGTAACGCAGCCCGACGTCGCGGGTGCGAGACCGGAAAGGCTGCCCGTGCGTGGCGCGGCGGGCAGTCCCGGGACGGCGCAACGTCATGCGTGACGCCGCTTTGCGGTACGATGTTCGTTGTTTCTCCGCGCGCCGTCGCTCATCCGAGCGCCGCCGCTCGCTGCTCTCACGTGCGTGCTCCGTTCGGGGCC
>OFTX01000515.1_pt1 | contig 19988 bp, 19 predicted proteins | sample 1775051 | NCBI WGS metagenome assembly OFTX01 (sample SAMN08195772, study PRJEB24354) | sludge metagenome | isolation source: sludge from phenol fed wastewater aerobic bioreactor A | place: India: Nagpur | collected 2016-09-15
GAAGGGAGTTTCGATGCGGGTGCGGATGACGCCGTAGACCTTGGTGGGACTCGCCGCTGCGCGGCTGCGTCCCACCCTACGCGGTTGCTGCAGCATGGTAGGGCGGCTCGAGGCCGAAGGCCGGAGCCGCCTCGCGTCAGGCGCGCGCGTGCGGCGATCCCGGCGGCGCGAATCCCGGCAGTGTTGGTGGGACTCGCCGCTGCGCGGCTGCGTCCCACCCTAAGGGGTTTCAGCCGCTCGCAACCGAACGCAGCGCCGGCTTGGCCGGCTTGCGCGCACCGGCGGCGAGCTCGGACGAATCGAAGTCGTCGACCGAAATGAACTCGAACGTCGCCGCGCGTACGCGCGCGAGCAGCTCGCGCTCGGCGCCGCTGATGACGCCCTTGGCCTCGGCGTCGGCGAGCTGGCTGTCGTAGTCGGAGCCCTTCAGCTCGCCGGCCTTGGCGGCCTTGAGGACCTTGCGCTCGACCGGCTCGGCAGAAATCACCTCCGGCAGCAGGCGGTTCATGCGGCCGACCGGGTTGTTCGGCGTCGGCGTCTGGTAGATCGCGCCGAGCAGGCGGTCGCGCGCCTCGTTCGGTGCCGTCAGCAGTGCCGCGACGCGGCGGCCGAGGCGGTCCGACGGCGGCACCTCGCGGCGGCCGAGCGGGAACACCAGCGCGCGCAGGCCCCACGCGACCGGGCGCAGAGCCTCGCGTTACGACATATTTCGGGTTCTGGAAAGAGACGGCCGGGATTGCCCCGGTCAACGGATTCGCGTATCACGGCACCGGCGTCCACCGGCAGCGACACGCTACACCTTGGCATCAAATGAGAGAGAGAAGTCCTAAATTTTCTCGTTTAATGCAAACTGAATTGCGTTTTGCGAGATTATACGAAGCGAATTTTGTCTTTCAATCGCTTTTCGCTTTCATTTTTGTAACACATTGAAACAACCCCATCATTTCTGATAGCTCGGACTTGCGCTAGCGTTAGGCGCCGGTTCCACGAAGTACACAAGACCCGGAGACAACCGTTGTGAGGTGCGTGGCCGCACGCGGAACGCCTCCCCTTCATTCAGGACGACATAACGCACATGCAAAGTTCGGACGACAACCTGTTGATGGCCCAGCGGGTGGGCCAATTGATGGAACGTCACGCCATCCCTAAATCGAAGCAGACGGGCGCGCTCGCGAAGACGCTCGGCCTGAGTCCCGCGCAGGCGCATCGGAAAATGCGCGGACAGAGCAACTGGACTTACGGCGAGCTGCGCGACGTGGCGGCCGCATTCAACGCTTCCATTACCGCGCTGCTCGATCCCGAGACATCGGAACACGCACAGGGCGTGCCTGCGCTGCTCGACTTCGGCAACCACCTGGTGCCGTGCCAGGCGTGGATAGGGCCGGAGATCCTGACCGGTCAGGGGTCCGAGTATGTCGCGATGTCGACGGCGGGGAGCTGGCGCCTCTATCCGTCGGACATGGCGCCGCGTGGCAAGAAGTTCGTGGTGGAGCTGATCGAGATCCGACCGAAGTCGCTCGTGCCGACGCGCCTCACCGTGGCGGTGGTGGACGACGATGGCGGCAGCGACGCGCAAGGCGGATTACGCACGGCCGACACGGTGTGCATGTATCTCAACAGCAAAGGATATGACGCCCGCGCGTTTTACAGCGCCGCGGCATTTCGCGAAGCACTGAAGCAGACGGTGTTCGACGCCTACGTCGTCGACTGGATGCTCGATCACGAGACGGCGGAGACCGCGCTCTCGGAGATTCGCACCTCCGACAACCCCGACGCCCCGGTTTTCATCCTGACCGGACAGATGCAGGCGGGCAACGTCAACGAGTCCGATATCGCCCGTGCGATTACCGCGTTCGACGTCGACGTGCTGGAGAAGCCCGCGCGATTGCCACTGCTTGTCGCCGAGCTCAACAAGCGCCTGGCGCAGCGCTGAGCGCGCCCTACCTCTCGCCCTTCTACGCGCCCTTGTGCGGCGCCACGGGCGCTACAGCCCGACGCCGCGGGTCGCCCAGATGCTCTCGAGCACCACGCGCAGAATATCGCCGCGCACGGGCTTCATGAGGTAATGCTCGAACAGACTGAGGTGATGCGCGGGAATGACCTCCGGTGCCTGGGCGCTGAAGGCAATGAGCGGCACATCCGCGTTGATGCCGCCCATGCGACGAATTTCCATGGCGGCCGACACGCCGTCGATCTCGGGCATGTTCAGGTCGAGCATGATGGCATCGTACGGGGTACGTTCGACGAGGCGATACGCCTCGCGAGCGTTGGATACGCTCTCGCACTCGATGCCGTTCACGCGAAGCAGCATCTCGATGGTATGTCGCACGTCGGCCTGATCGTCGATCACCAGCACGCGGCGTGGTGTCTGGCCCGCAGGCACCACCACCGCACTGACGTCCGGCTCGGCCTCCACCGCGGCCGGCGCCCCCGAAGCGCGCGCCGTTGCCATGGCCGGCGAGCCGGCCATGGCGGCCACCTCCAAAGGCGCGGCGACGGCCGTCGCGCCCGGCTCTGTGCCAGGCGCCTCCATCTCGCTGGTGACATGCTCCAGATCGAACACAACGGTAAACTTCGACCCCTTGCCGACTTCGCTCTCCAGCGAGAGCTTCGCGCCAAGCAGTTCGACGAGGCCGCGAACGATCGTGAGTCCCATGCCGATGCCGTCGACGCGCTTGCTCTCCGGTGTGTCGATTTGCGTGAAGGGTTGGAAGATCTGCTCCTGGCTCACGCGGTCGATGCCGCGCCCCGTATCGATCACGTCGACGCTGAGACGGTCGATCCCGGGGAGCCGCTCGAGATTCGCCCGTAGGGTAACGCTGCCGCGGTCGGCATACTTGATGGCATTGTCGAGCAGGTTGGTGACGATCTGCTGAATCCGGAACGGGTCCGAAAGCACCTTGACCTGCCAGTCGTCGAACTCCAGACGAAGCGCCAGCGATTTGCGACGCGCCCGCTCGGAAACCGACTCCACCGCGGCATTCAGAACCCCGTAGGGATTGAAGATGCGTTTGCGCAGCGCGAGTTGTCCCGCCTCCATCCGCGAGAAATCCGTCAGATCCTTCATCTGCGCCTCAAGCACGTTGGCCGCGCGTGCCAACTGGTCGATAAGCAGCTTGTCCGTGCCGGTGAAGTTGCGTTCAACGAGTACATCCGTGGCCGCCATGATGCTCTGCAATGGTGTGCGCAGCTCGTGCCCGATCATGCCCAGGAAGGCGTTGCGCGCATTCACGGCGTTCGCGGCGGACAATGCGGCGGCCGTCTCCCGTTGCAGCGCTTCTTTCTGCTTCGCGCTGACATCGCGCAACTTGCGCGCGTTCGACGCAAACAGGTAGGCGAGCGTGAGCAGCACAATCGTCGCGCCGATGCTCGACCCCATGAGCATGCTGCGGCGATGCTCGTAGTCTTCGCGGACCTCGTCGCGCCGACGGGCGTTGATTTCACCGACGACCATCTCGAGTTCCGAGAGTGGCGTGCGCATCTCGTCGAATTTCGCAATCCCCGGCGTGATCCAGGTATCGGCGTTGCCCGCCTGGTTGCGCATGGCCTCGATTTCGGCATATATCGTCTTGACCTTGTCGACACTCGCGACATATTGCGGATATTCCATGAAGCGCGACATGGCGCCGCGCCCCGAAATCTGCGCGATTCGAGACTCGAGTATCTGTAGCGAGGCGTCGATGTCGTCGGCGCTCGCGAGCCCGTTGGCGACCTTGAGCATGTCGATCTGCGTGCGGTCGACGGCCTGCTCCGTACCGATGACCGAGGCGAAACTGGCCTCCGCGCCTACGGGCCCGGCAGACTCAGACTGGGTGCGGGACGCAATGAAAAGGTAGCCGGAGAACGCCCACAAGCCGACGAGCTGCACGAAGAGCAGCGTGTATATGAAGATCCGAATGCGTCGTGACACGCCGTCCGAAGCCATCATCGAACCTCGATATGCTTGATCTGATAGACGAAACGGCGCGAGCCGACTTCGGAGGCGAGTACATCGGGATGCTGGTCGCGCGGGAAGATCAGAAACAGCGGACCGAAGTTGCGAAGGGACAGCTCTACGCCATTCTCACGGTACGCGAGAATCGGCTCATAGCGATGAACAAAGGCAATGGGGATGTCCTGCACCGAACCATCGTAGCTGTAGACGCGAAGCGTTCGGCCCTTGAAACCGGCCCGGGCGAGGACATCCGCCAGACGAGGCCCCTCCCAGCGGGCCGAAGTGGTCCAGAGCGTTGACGTGTCGATCGTATGCATGGGCAGCGAGAGCAACGCCGTGCGCGAGAAGTGGACGATGCGGCGCACGTCGGCGTTGGCGCCCTTGCGGCCCACCTGCTTGCAGCCGTCACACGACACGTCGAGCTCGAGACGGTCACGCACGGCCTGCACAGCCGTGACGGGGCCGCAGAGCACCAGCCCCAGGCAAATGGCCCAAACCCTTATCTTCAACATTTCGCCCGCACACTTTTCACGAACATCCCCGGGGAGTCAGAATTATTGGTTGTTTTTCGGGACGGCCGGGCACCCCCACGCAATGCGACCATTGTGCGCTGGCATCGGGCGAGTTCGCCGGTAGCCAATGGCTCGCGCCCCTCTTTCGACGGGAACGTACGTCGGTAACAGTCCTAACGAATCGACTGCCCACATCGATCGCGATGATACCCGTCGAAAATGAAGACTCCGCGCGAGCGCCATCCGGCAGTGCGCTGAACCATTTATGTAGGGAAAACAGGAAGCACCAGCAAGCGGAATCGATGCTATCGCCGTTGACACGCATTGGTCAAGGACGAGCCGACTGGACTTCTTACCATATTCGGTGGTAGGCGGAGCGCGCCCGGGTCTGCCGCTTGACCGACGCTTCGGAGTCCGGCGCCAATCGCCAGTCCCGTTGACACGATTGTCGCCGTGGCGGCGCGAATGTGCCGCCGGCCGTGGAAATTCTCTCGATGATGTAGGGATTCCGAACGCACGCGTGTGAGCGTGTCAGCGTGCGATATTGTCGAGATAGTACTGTGCGGCGCGGGTGACGTGGCGCTCGGCGAGCAACGCGGCAAACGCCGCATCGCCGGATTGAACGGCTCTCAAGATCGCGGCGTGCTCTTCCCACGTAATGCGCACTTCCTCGTCGCTGGCATTGACGAACAACATGCGGGAGCGGTCCCGCATCGAGCGCATGAGCTCGGCGAGCATCGCATTGGCGCCGGCCGAATAAAGCAAGTCGTGAAAGCGGGCGTTCAGCTCGAGCAGGCCGGACGTCTCGCCCGCGGCGACCTTGGCGTTGCCTTCCTGCAGCACTTTTTCGATGCGCCGGACCAACTCCGGTGTGCAATGTTCGGCAGCCAGACGCGCATTGAGCCCTTCGAGCGTGGCGCGAATCTGCACCAGTTCGCGCGCCGTTGCCGGATCGAACGACGCGACGACGGCACCGTGGCGGGGCCGCACTTCCACCAGCCCCTCGACGGCAAGCGCGCGCAGCGCCTCGCGCACCGGCACGCGCGATACATCGAGCTCCTGGGCAATTCGCCCCTCCACGAGACGGTCGCCAGGCTTGTATACCCCCGACGTGATCGACTCGCGCAGTCGGGCAATCACCAGATCCGACAGCTGTTGGTGCATGATCGGCTCGCGACCGTTTGCGCCTGTGGCTCCCCGCACCATAATTCCAATCTCCAAAAACCGACAGTTCCGCGCCGACGGACGGTCATTCGAAGGCCCGTGGCGCCACGACAAACGCCGCATTTTATAGCAGCGACGGCTTTTTGTAGACTGTACACGATTTGGCGGCCACTTTCGCCGCCCGTAATCAACGCGGCACCGATGCCATGAAGGCGAGCATCTCCTGTCCGAGCCAATCCTCTCCGGAGTTGAAATGCGCGACGATCGACGTGTGATTGTGCCCGCGCATCTGCACGAAGCGTGGCGCCACGCCACGCGCGCGCGACAACGTCAGGAAGAGCGCCGCACCGTACTCGTCGAGGAAGCGGTTTTCATACTCGGCAATGGCGATCATCGTCGGCACCGGGTCGCGCGCCGCGTGGGTCAGCGGTGAGCGCTCGACATACCGGGTCTCATCGGCGCCGAAATACGCACGCACGGGCGCCGCATTCGGATTGCGTGGGTCGACATCGGCAAACAGGCGAGCGCTCACGAGAATCAGTCCTGCAACACCATGCCCGTTGCCACCGCACGCCCCGCTCAGCGCAGGATCGAACAGACAACTGGCCGCGTGGGTACCGCCTGCCGAATGGCCGATGAGAAAAATCCGCGACGTGTCGATTTGCAGGTCGTCGGCGTGTTCGCGCACCCACGCAATCGCCTGCGCCACGTCCCGCGCCCCGCCCGGCCACGGTGCTTCGTCGGCCAGACGGTATTCGACGTTGATGGCAAGCTTTCCCTGCCGTGCGAACCAGTGGCACACGTTATCGTAAATCTCTCCATTGACGCTCTTGTTGCCTCGCACGAACGCGCCGCCGTGCACGAACACGACCGCTTCGCGCAAGGCCGGCGCAGGCGTGCCCGGGGACGCGGCGACCGGCGCGAAAATGTCGAGCACCTGACGGGCATGCCCGCCGTATGCCACGTTGCGCTCCACGTGCGGACTCTTGGGCGCGACCGCCAATATCGGCGTGTAACAATCGATGACCGCCTTGCGGTGGGCGATGATGTCGTCGTTCCAGCGTGGGCCGAGCGCCAGCATCCGACGTTGCCAGTCCGGCGACAATGCGCCGAACGGCGCGCCCATGACGCAGGATTCGCTCACCATGACACGCTCACATCGCCATTGACGAACGTCTGACAGGCCATTCGATAACCGTTCGCGAGGTCCTCCGGACTGAGATGACGGCGCTCTTTGGGCTTCACGTCGTCGGTATGCTCGCGTCCGGCTTCCACGCGACAACGGCAAGTGCCGCACAGCCCGCCGCCGCACTTGAAGGGAATGCCGCCCTTCTCCCGAAGCGAAACGCGAAGCAGATTACTGTTGGGTGCTGCCTCCACCGTCTTGCCGCCGTTAGTGATGAACGTGATCTGAACCATGGTGCTATGGGAGGTCTCCTTGTCTCGGCGGCTGAGCCGCGCTTGTGCGTGATCGCGCCCGACCAGCGCTTCGAGCGATGCGACGGCCTCGGACACGCTGTCGAAGGATTCGAAAAACTTCGTTGGCACGAGATTCGCGCGGTCCGGGTCGGCCTCATCGACAATGCGCACGCGCGACGTACCGTCGAGTTTGGCCACGACAAACGCCGCCACGTGGCGCGCGCCGTAGAAGTAGTCATGTGTCTCGACCGGGGTGATGCCCGGAGTCGGTTCGCTGCGGTACTGCCCCGGGCGGCTGGTAAGTACGATATACATGCGTTTTCCTCGCTGCCCGGATGTCAGAGCGTCGCCGGCGCTTCGTCCTGCGCAAGCTCGATGTCGTGTTCGATCCACAGCTGGCACGCCAGCCGATACCCGGCGTCAAGCCGCTCTCCCAGTTGCTTCTTCTCTTTCCAGTTCGGGGCCGGCAGATGCTCGCCGCCGGCGAGCACCCGACAAGCGCACCGTGCGCACTTGCCCATGCCGCACTCGTAGCGCAAATGCGGAAACGGAAACTGCTTGATACCTGCGCGGACGACGAGATTGGTATTGACCTTCACCTCTTCCCGATACGTCTGCCCGTTACTGCGAAATACGACAACTGGCATGCATCCTCCTTTCACCAGGACGACCGCTGCACGCTGCGAAGCGCGGTCTTTGCAAGAGTGTAGCGCGTTCGTGGATACTGTATACCAAAATAAATAAATTCAGAAAATTTTGTCGTGGACCACGGCGAAAATCCCCGAATTCACGTGCCTCGTCCGACACGGGATTTGAGAAAATCGAATCAATCGTATACCGTATACTCACTATTCACTCTTGACTCTCCCGACTCCGATGATCCATCTGACCGACGCACAGATCGACAACCTGATTGACTTCCCGCAAGCCATTGCCGCGCTGGAGAGCGCGTTTCGCGAACTCGCACGCGGCGCGGCGGCGGTCCAGCGCCGGGTTCGCACCGAAGCCCAGGGCACGAAGCTCTCTACGCTCGGTGCCGTACTGCCCGGCGCGGACGTTGCCGGTGCCAAGGTCTACACCACCCTTCGCGGCCAGTTCAATTTCGTGATCGTGCTGTTCCGCGCGTCGGACGGCGCCTGCCTTGCCACGCTGGACGCGAATGCGATCACGCGCTTGCGCACGGCCGCGACGACCATACTCGCGGTGCGCGCGCTGGCGCGGCCCGGTGCGCGCACGGCCGCGATTTTTGGCACGGGTGTCCAAGGCGCGGCGCACGCGCATGCACTGGCCCGGTTCGCCGGCGTGCAAGCGTTGCGCATCGTCGGCATCGAAGGCGACGTCGCACTGGCTGCCTCAGTCGACGAGGCGTACCGCGCGATGGGCGTCACGGCAAGCGCCGTATCGACCGACGAGGCACTCGATGGCGCCGACATCATTGTCACCGCGACACGGGCGAGCACTCCGCTGTTCGACGGTCGCGCGCTGTCGCCGGGCGCATTTGTCGCCGCCATCGGCTCGAGCCTGCCGCACACACGCGAGACAGACGATGCAACGTTGGCCCGCGCCGCACGAATCGTGGTGGAGTTGCGCGATCAGGCGCGCGAGGAGGCAGGCGACTTACTGATGGCCGCGCCGGGGCTGGTGAACTGGCACGACGTTGCCGAGTTGGGCGACGTGATGGAGGGCCTGACGACGGGCCGCAGGCATCGCGACGACATCATCGTCTACAAGGCCGTGGGCTTCGGTTTGCAGGACGTAGCGCTGGCCGCCCTCGCCTACCGCACTCACATCGAGCGCGCGCGCTGAGCGGCCATACACGGCAGAAGGAAGCGGGGGCGAACCCCGCCCCCTCATCTCAACCGATCCGGCCCGTTGCATCGTCCCACGTCCCTTCGCGAGGCGATACCCGTCAGGCCGCCGCGACCACCGGCATGTGATGCTGGAACGTAAAACTGTCGGCATAAAGGTAACGTGCGCTGGCGCCATTCGCGAGAAACGCACGACGCGCATCCGCGATCATGACCGGCGAGCCGCAGAGGTAAAGCGCATGTTCGGACAGGTCGGGATGGTCGGCGAGCACGGCATCCTGCACGTAGCCGCGCGCGCCACCCCACGCGCCATCGGGTCGGGAGAGCACCGGGACGTAGCGGAAATCGTCGTGTCGGCTTGCGAGCGCCGTCAATTCGTCATGCAAATAGAGTGACGTCTGCGTGCGCCCTCCCCAGTAAAGCTCGACGGGCGGTGTGTCTCCGCTCGCCAGCATCTGCCCGAGCATGCTACGCAGCGGGGCGATGCCCGTGCCGGTCGCCACCATCACAACCGGGCGGTAATCCTCCTCGTGATAGCCGAAGCCGCCCATTGGCGCCTCCACTTCGAGCCTGTCGCCGGGATGCAGCCGGCTCAAACGCATGTGCGTGAAATGCCCGCCATCGATCCGCCGGATGTGCAGTTCGACCTCGCCAGCGCGTTGATCCGGCAGACAGGCCATCGAGAAACTGCGCGGGCCGGCGTCGCCGGTCAACACGTTGAGGTATTGCCCGGGGCGAAATGCCCAGGGCTCGCCGTCGTTGAACGCGAGCACCAGGCGCGTGACGTCCGGGCTCAACGCTTGCGTACGCACCACGCGCACCTGGCGACGGCGCACCGGCGCCGGGGCGTCAAGCACGCGTTCCGTGCTGAGCAGCAGGTCCGAGCATGCCCGTGCCTGGCACAGCAACGCGTAGCCTGCGTCCGCCTCCTCCTGAGACAATGCATCCGGCATGGCCTCGTAGCGCACGCGCCCCTGCGAGAGCTTCACGCGGCACGTCCCGCAGCCCCCGAACTCACACGCCGAGGGCAACACGACGCCTGCGCGTCGTGCGGCATCGAGCACGGATTCGTCGGGCGTTGCCTCGAAGCTGCACTGGGCCTCGATCCATGTGATTCGATAGCTCACGGGCCGCCCTCCGTCAGAGCTTGATGTCAGGCTGCACCAGGACTTCGCGTCCGCTCTCGCGCAGCAGCGTCTGCAACGCCGCGAGCCCGGCAAGACCGGCCTTGGTGTCCTGCTCGCCATTGCCCCCCGACAGACCGATGCCGCCGACGACCTGGCCATCGACCACGATCGGGAAACCCCCGACAAACGCGGCAAAGCGTCCCTCGAAGCTCCATTGAATGCCGAAGGCTTCGTTGCCCGGCAGCGCAGGACCATTGGGCGGCGTGGTGAACAGGTGCGTGGAGCGCTTGTGCCCCGCGGCGGTGAACGCCTTGTTCCAGGCAATCTGCGGTCCGGTGATACGCCCGCCATCCATGCGTTCGAGGGCGAGCGGAAATCCGCCTTCATCGACCACGCAGATCGATTCGAGGACACCGATTTCCTGAGAGCGGGCGACGGCCGCGGCGATCATGTGACGGGCCTCGGCGAGTTCGAGCTTGAAAAAGGGTTTCATGGCGTATGAGATGAGTTGTTGGCGGACCGGGCGTCAAACGCCGCGATACACCGTCTTGATCTGGAGGTAAAACTCGAGGCCGTCACGACCGGACTCCCGGAACGTGGCCGTACTCGATTGCTTGAGACCGCCGAACGGTGCGTTGACGAGATTGCCCGTCGTCGTGCGATTGATCTTGACCGTACCGGCCTCGATGTCGCTGGCGAACCGGTGCATCAGGCTTGCGTCCTGCGTGACAAGCGAAGCCGCGAGGCCGTAGTCGCTGTCGTTCGCCACGGAAATCGCGTCCGCGTAGTCGTCGACGTCGATCACGGCGATCACGGGGCCGAAGATTTCTTCCCTTGCGATGCGGGCATTGCGCGGCACATCGCAGAAAATCGCCGGCGTGACGAAAAAGCCGTTGGCGAAGGGTCCATGCGAGAGCCGCTCGCCGCCGCACACGAGCGTGGCCTCCCGCTTTCCGATCTCGATGTATTCGAGCACCGTTTGCAGTTGTCCCGCGGTGGCCAGCGGGCCGATGTCGGTGCCCGTGTCCATGCCATTGCCGACCTTGAGCGTCGCGGTCTTCGCCGCCAGTCGCTCGACGAAGACGGCGCGGATGTCGCGGGCGACCAACACGCGGCTGGTCCCCGTGCATGCCTGGCCCGTCAGCGAGAATCCGCCCTTGACGGTCAGGTCGACCGCGCGATCGATATCTCGCGCATCGAGCACGATCAACGGATTCTTGCCGCCGAGTTCCATCTGCGTGCGCGTCGACATCGACGCCGCCCGGTGAATCTGCTCGCCGGCGGTCGTCGAACCGGTAAAGGAAATGGCCCGAACTTCGCGCGCGCCGACGAGCGTCGGGCCCACTGCGGAGGCGCTGCCGGTGACGAAATTCAGCACGCCTTTCGGAATGCCGGCTTCGACAAACGCTTCAGTCAGGCGCAAGCCGCTCAGCGGCGCATCCGAGGCAGGCTTGAATACCACCGTGTTCCCACACACCAGGGCCGGCGCGATCTTGCGCGCCGGTATCGAGACAGGGAAGTTCCAGGGCGAGATCACCGTGACGACACCCAGCGGCTCGCGCTGCGTATATACGGTCATTCCGGCATCGTCGTTCGGAAATGTCTCGCCGCCATACGACTGCGCTTCGACGGCGTAGTACCGCAGCGTCTGCGCCGCGCGCAGGAATTCGTCCTTCGCAAGTGCCTTTTGCTTGCCCTCCTCGCGCGTGAGCTCCTCGCCGAATGGCTGGGCGTGACGCTCGAGATAAGCGGCGGCATCGATCAGGATTTTCGCGCGTGCGCTCATGGAGAGGCGTTTCCAGGCGTCAAACGCCTTGGCGGCCGCGAGCACCGCGGCTTTCGCATCGGCGGCGTCCGACGCCTGGAAGTGGCCAACGACGGCGCGCGTGTCGGCGGGATTCAGATTCGCGAAGGTCGCGCCCGATCGGCTCGCGCACCACTCGCCGTCGATGTAGTTCAGGAATGTGGGAACAGTCGTCATGAAGGCAGTGTCCTGCAGGAAGTCATGCGGTCTTCGACACCCGCGCCGCCGGCGAGCGACGGCGCGGCAGGACACCGCTCAGGCGGCGAGCCCCAGCTCGGGCAACGACACTTCGTTCGCCACGTAGTCGTAGTAGAGCGCGGTCGTGTACAGCAACCGCATCTGCGCACCGATCTCGCAGATCTTGAGGCAGCGCTGTTGCAACTCCGGCGTGTTCGCGTTCTCCAGCACGATCTGATAGCCACGCTCGCCGTGGATCTCATCCGAGACGATGTGCAGATCGAAGAACTCGACTTCCTCGTCGGTGAACTGGTACTTGTCGCGAAGCGTCGGCGTCTGCTTGCGATAGATCGACGGCACTTGCGACTCCAGGCCGACCACGAGTCCGGCGACTGCCACGACCGGATCTTCACGCATGGCCACCGCGTAGCACCAGCTTTGCAGCCCGCGCGTGGTCGGCGACATGTTGTCCGGGTCGACGACGCGCTCGCGGGTCGTGCCGCACGCCTCGGCAAAGCGGATCAACAGGTCGGTATGGCGATCGCCGCCGATCTCCTCTTCGTACATGTTCGCCAGCAGGAAGTCCTTGGCCTCGGTCATGTGGTCCGGCGTGCGGGCATACAGGTAGCCGAGGTAGTCGGCGAAAGGCCCCACGTAGTGATAGTGGTTTTCCGCCCAGCGTGCGAGATGCGCGCGCGTGAGCTTGCCGCTCGCCCACGCGACGCTGAACGGCGCCTTGTTCGCGCTCTTGCCCTTGATTGCGTCCTCGAGTGCCGCGCGGAAGGTTTCGCGGTCCATCAGTTCAGCCATGACTTGCTCCTTGATTTTGAGTGGATGACCCGCTGCGAGCCCCAAGCGGCGCCCGAAGCGGATAGATAGGTTATTTCGGTACACTGTATACAGTTTTTCCGAAAATGCCAATACAACAAAATTGCCCGTGCGGGACGGCCCGCGCCTCGGATCTCAGATAACGGAAGAAACGCTGCGAAGCATACGATGCGACAGACGGTGATTTCAGTCCGCCGCCCGGCCGATCGCGCCAGGGACCGACGCGTGGGCACCCTGCGAAGCACCTTCGCCGACGTTCACGGGATCAATGGCGTCGAGCGGGATGCCGTTCGTCTCGGGCAACATCAGGGCGGCGACAATGACCAGTCCATAGCCCACGGCCGCAACGATCGGGATGGCGAGCGTGAGCGTGGTATGACCGCTCGCCAGCCAGCCGGCCATGAAAGGAAACACCGAGCCGATGACCCGACCTGTGTTGTAGGCCACCCCATAGCCCGTGGCGCGCACTTCGTGTGGATACGTCTCTGAGATCGTGGCGGCCACGCCGGCGAACGTGCCCTGCATCAGTACGCCCATCAGGAAGCCGAGCACCATCATCACCGGCATGGGCGCCGGCACCAGCATATATGCGATGCTCATCGCGAATGCGCCGATGGCAAACAGAATGTAAGTGGGCCGCCGGCCGAGCCTGTCGGTCGCCCAGGAGCCCACGGCGTAGCCGACGAGCGAGCCGCCGATGGTAATCGCCAGCCACAGGCCCGTGCCCGTCACCGACAATCCGCGTTCCGTCTTGAGCCAGGTCGGCATCCAGGTGGCGATCGCGTAGTAGGAGCCGAGCATGCCGCCCGAGAGCAGGCTGCACCACAGCGTGCGGGCCGCGAGGTGTCCGCTGAATACGCCGCGCATCGTCTTGAGCGGGCTCGTCTGACGCCGTTCCGACATCGTGCGCGTGAACGCTTCGGGCTCTTCCAGATTGCGACGCAGCCAGACGACCATCAGCGCCGGCGCCACGCCGACGAACAGGCAGACGCGCCATGCCGTTTCGGGGGGCAGCCAACTGAAGATCGCGCTGTAGGCGAGCGCGGCCAGCGCCCATCCGAACGAATAACTGCTTGCGGTGAAGCCCGAGAACTTGCCGCGGTGGGCTGGATTGCGGATCGTCTCCATGACCAGCACCATGCACAGCGATGATTCACCGCCGAACCCCAGGCCCTGGATGATGCGCATCACGGCCAGTTGCGTGGGCGAATTGGTCAGGCCGCAACCGAAGCAGGCCAGTGCGAAGATGGCGATGGTCCATCTCAGGATACGCACGCGCCCGTAGCGGTCGGCCAGCAGGCCCGCGCCGATGGCGCCCACCAGCGAGGCGATCAGCGTGTAAGTCACGATGCTGCCCGCGGTGGCCTTGCTCATGTTCCAGCTCGTGAGCAGCACCGGTATGAGGAAGGAATAGATCATGAAGTCGTACACATCGACCGTATGGCCGATGAACGTGCCGGCGAAGGCGCGCTTCTCGTTTCTCGATAGCGAATTGAGCCAGGACATGAAGGTGTCCTCCTTGGTGGGTCGTGGGTGTTGTGAAAAAAGGTCAGGCGGGTGGAACGAAGGCGTAGCCGGCGGCTTCGAGCAATCTGGCTACGTGGATCGAGCGCAGATCGTGATACAGCGGCGCCACGATCTGAACGCCCACGGGGAGCCCTTGCGCCGTGCGCCCTGCGGGGGCGACGCTGGAGGGCAAGCCGCACAAGCCGGAGTGGCCGGCCCAGAAAAGCTGCGTCGTCAGCGGCTGCGCCCGCCCGTTGACGTCCAGCGTGCGCTGCCACGGCGCTCCCGCCTCGTTGAGCACGAACGCGGGCGTTGCCGCCACGGGACACAGCAGCACATCGACGCGCTCGAACAACTCGCGCCAGGCCGCCGCGAAGCGCTCGCGCAACGGTTGCAGACGCAGCCAATCGCGGTGTCGCATGACCGCGCCCACGTATTGGAGCGACGCGTAACGCGTGTCGTCGGCCGGCGTCTGCTGCGCTGCTGCGATCGCCGACGCGAAGGCGTCGTCACCAAGGTAGCCGCAGGTCGACGCCCGCAACATCAGCGTGTAGACGCGCATCAACTCCGCGGCGTCGAGCGATGGCCGTGCGTTCCACAGCACCCGCGCACCCCGCCGTTCCAGGTCCTGCCCGAGGCTCACCAGGCATTGCTCCACCTCGGCGTCGACCTCGGCAATCGGATGATTCGGCAGGATGCCGAAACGGATCTCGCGCAGATCGGTGGCGTGGCAGCGCGGCAATTCGAAACGTACCGCGCAGGCTGCCTCGGCCGACGGTCCGGCAATGGCCGACAGCACCGCCTCGAGATCCGCCGCGCTCCGCGCGAGCGGCCCCGCCACATTGATGTCGGGGAACGTCACACCGCCCGGTAGCCCGTGGCCGTCGAGCGGCACGAGCCCGTGCGTGCTCTTGTGAGAGAAGATGCCGCAGTAATGCGCGGGATTACGGATCGAGGATCCGATGTCGGATCCCACATCGAAGAACGCCATCCCGCTCGAGACCGCCGCGGCGCTGCCTCCCGACGATCCGCCAGGCGTACGCAGCAGGTCGTGCGGATTGCGCGTGGTGCCATAGACCTCGTTGTAGCTCTGCCAGTCGCGCAGCCACAACGGCACATTGGTCTTGCCCAACAGCACCGCGCCGGCGTCGGTCAGTCGCTGTACCACGCTGGCGTGCCGGCCCGCGATATTGTTCGCGAACGCCGGATCGCCTACCGTGGTCGGCCAGTCCTTCACGTCGAACGACTCCTTGATCGTGAACGGCACGCCATGCAGCGGGCCGCGAACGAGTCCCGCGCGCAATTCGGCATCGCGTCGACTCGCCGTCTCGCGAGCTCGCGCGAAGTCGCTCACCACAATGGCGTTGAGCGCCGGATTGGACCTGCGCCAGGCCGCTTCACACGCCGCCACCAGCGACTCCGATGTGACTTCCCGGCGCCGCAGCGCCGCCTGTGCGGCGCTCACCGTAGCGTATTGCCACGGTGTCGTATCTGACGACTTCGGCGACCCGATGTCGTCGCCGAGCATCTCGACTGTGGGGTTTGTCATGATGGAACACTCTTTTTCAGTATTCTGTATACCATCGATGGACAAATTATCGCTGTCAAGTCGATTGCGACTCAGGGTTTCTGCTTAGGCGGGCCACAACTGCGATTGCGCAAGCGCTAGGCCCCTCATTTCCCATCGGAAGCAGAAAGACTTGCGGCGCCGACGCCCCGCAAGCGCGCGTCGACCTAGGACGCTGGCCTGAGGACCGTGCGTCGCGGGATGTCAGAATCGCGCGGCGCTGAACGGCCCGGGATCGACGCACGGCGGCGCGCCGGTGATCATTTCCGCGATCAGGCGCCCCGTAATCGGACCCAGCGTCAGCCCATGATGCGCGTGGCCGAAAGCGAACCACAAATCGCGATGGTGGGGCGCCGGGCCGATCACCGGCATCATGTCGGGCGTACACGGGCGAGCCCCCATCCACGGGGTGTCGTCGACACGCTGTGCGAGGGGATAAAGCGCGCGCGCCATCGGCTCGACGGCGTCGAGTTGCACAGGCGTGCGAGGGCTGTCGCGCAGCGCCCGTTCGACGCCCGTGGTCAACCGAATGCCGCGCGTCATCGGGGTGATGAGAAAGCCGTTTTCGGCGTCGAGCACCGGCTGGTTCAGCTTCGCGCCGGGCTGCGAGGCGTAATGCATGTGGTAGCCCCGTTTCACGGCGAGCGGCAACCGATAGCCGAGCGGCCGCGTCACCGTATCCGACCAGGGCCCCATCGCCACCACGGCATGACGCCCTTCAATTTCGCCTTTGTCGGTTTTCACCGTCCACTGTGGCGCGAGCGTGGTCGCATCGCCAATCAGCACGTGCCCACCGAGCGACTGAAAATATGCCGCGTACGCCTGAACCAGCGCCCCCGGGTCGCTCACCGAATCCGACGCCGTGTAGCGCAAGGCGCCCACGAGCGACGCACTGAGCGACGGCTCGTCGCGCTGCAGTTGCCGGGCATCGAGCGACACGAACGGCACGCCATACTCCCGCTGCCAGCGCTCGGCTTCTCGTTGCGCCGCTTCCCACGCCCCCTGGCGATGAAAAATCTTCAGCCAACCGCCCTCCCGGAGCCACCCCCCCGCCCCTGCGCGTTCGATCAATGCACGATGCTCGGAAACACAATGCTCGATCAGGGTGCTGTAATGCCGGGCAATGGCGGCGTGCCGGACCGGCGCGGAATGAAACCAGTATCGGGCGAGGAATGGCGCAATCGTGGGCAGCGCCGAAGGGTGATACCGAACATCCGGTGAACGATTGCGGGCGTATCGCAGCAAGGTCGGAACGTCGCGAGGAAAAGCATACGGATAGACGCCTTCGCGCTGAATCAGCCCTGCATTGCCATACGACGTTTCGCGCCCCGGTGCCTGACGGTCGACGAGCGCCACGCTCAGCCCACGTTGTCGCAGATGGACGGCCGTCGACACCCCCACGATGCCGCCGCCCAGCACCAGAACATCGAATTTCATGGAAACCCCTTCACGAATGGGTGACGCGTCAGGTATGCTCGCGCAACGCAATTATCATATATGAGAACCAAGTTTCTCGTATACGAGAATTTTTGACATCTTTCCTGGCACGACACCCCATGGCCGATTCGTCTCCCCGAAAGCGCTCGCTCGCGAAATCGCCGCGAAAAGCCGGCAGCCCACCGGTCGGCCACGGCGAGGTGGGACGGCGTTTGCGCGAAGCTCGCAAGGCGCGGGGATGGACGTTGCGAGACCTGAGCGAGCAGTCGGGCATCGCGGTGTCGACCATCTCCAAGGCGGAGCGGGGCGACGTCGCCCTCACCTACGACAAGTTCGGTGCGCTGGGGCGTGCACTGGAACTCGACTATGCGTCGATCTTCGGCGCAGGCCACGTGAAGCCGAACTCGGCAACGGCGCCGTCGTTCACCGCCGCCGGCACGCAACCCAACTACGAGACACCGAATTATCGCTACGGCATGATCGCCAGCGATCTGCCGCACAAGCGCATGGTGCCCATGCGGGCGCATATCAGGGCGCGCCGCCTCGAGGACTTTCCCGATTACATTCGCCACGGCGGCGAGGAGTTCGTGTTCGTGCTGTCGGGCCGGTTGCGTCTGCAATTCGAAACCGGCGAGCGGTTCGATCTCTCGCCCGGTGACAGCCTCTATTTCGACAGCGGCGTGGGACACGTCTATCTGAGTCGCGATGACGACGGCGTCGATGCCATCGTGTGCTGCGTCGATGCGGCGTCGCCCCGTGGGTCGGGTCCAGGCGATCTGTGACTCGCTGACGTCGAGTGCGTCGCGGGCAGCGCTCGCCGACCGCTCAGGCCAGTTGCTGGGAATGCCAGTCGGGGTCGTCGGCGTCCTGATGATCCGTCAAGATGTGCGCCGGCGCGACCACCACACAATTCCTGCCGTTGGCCTTCGCGGCATACAGTGCCGCATCGGCACGCCCCATGACGGTCGCAAGCGTGTCGCCCTCGACGAATGCGTCGACGCCGGCGCTGAGGGTCGCCACCGCCTCGCGGCCGGGCACACAGGTGCCTGACGCGGCGACTATCGCACGTAGCCGGTCGACCACCCGACCGGCCTCCTCCTTCGTTTCCGAGGGCAACAGCAGCGCAAACTCCTCGCCGCCGATGCGGCCAACGATGTCGGTGTCGCGCACGGCCCTGGAGATCACCGACGCCACGTGCGCCAGCGCGCAATCGCCCGCGGCATGTCCGTATCGGTCATTGATGCTCTTGAAATTGTCGATATCCAGAATGGCAAGGGAAAACGTCGGGCCGCCGGCCGCCGCCGCCGCCGCGACCGCCTCGGCGCGCGCAATGAACGCGCGGCGTGCCAGCACACCGGTCAGGTCGTCGAACGTTGCGAGACGCTCCATGCGGTCGGCCAGCCTGTCGTGCGCGAGCAACACCATGCCCACGGACAGACAGGGCAAGGTCAACGTGGCCATGCCGAGAAATACGATGTTCAGGGGAGTCGGCTGAAGAAACTCGGTTTCGTTTGCCAGACCGAACGCATAGGCGAGCGCCCGAATTGCGTGGATCACCGCGCCCGAGATGGCCGCGATCGAGACGAAATAGTAGGCATATTTGGGGCGTCCCGCCGGTCGGAACTTCAGGACCTCCCAACCGATCTGGAAGCGGACGTAGGCAATGAAGGCCGACACCATCGCGCTGCGGGCGTTGACGTGCGGTGAGACGAACGTCCAGTAAACCAGCATGCCGAGGATGACGCCGAACGCGACATATTCGGCGGGCACGGCCACACGCGCCCTCAGGAACTGACGAAAGCCGCGCAAGCCCAGCATCGAGGCGACCATCAGCAGACCGGTCGCCACCACCACCACGGCATTGCTCTTGCTGGTCAGCAGCAGCGCCGCAACCAGCGCAAGCAGCCCGCTCGCGACACACCACAGGCGGATGCCCGGCACCTCCGCCTTGAACAATGAACCCAGCACCGCCACGCCCATGACACAGGACAAAATGGCGATGCTGAGAAAAACGGCCGGAATCGACATGAACGCCCAACGAGTAATTGATTTGGTAAACGGCCGTTCAAAGCAAACCTTTAAACCGCTCCCGGCCGTAGCCCCCGCCAACCGGCCTCCAGCGCCACGATAGCCTGCGCCGAGGGCTTGCGCAAAGATTTTCTTTGCCCCCCGGGTAACCGGCCCGCCCCGCGCGACGCTTCACATCACCCGGGCACGCCGCACTTCCGACAGATAGATCACGATCAGCGAGACCCAGACAATGCCGTACATCAGCATGAAGCAGCTCGAGCGGACCTTGAAGATGTCGAGCAGAGCGCCGAACAGGATGGGCAGCAGAAAGCCGCCAAGGCCTCCGGCCAGCCCGACGATGCCGGTGACCACGCCGACACCGAACGACACCGAGAAAATCTTCATCCAGAAAACAAACAGGTCGCGTACCGCGTCATCGCGCGTGCGCAGCCACCACGCTTCGAGAAACGCGAGCCAACTCGCCAGGCCGATCGTGAACGCAGGGAACGGGATGTGGAACGAAATCACGAACCCGAATTGCAGGCGCGACAGCAGCACGGTTGTATCCATGCTGCGATTATTGCACCGTTGGATGGCGTGCGCGTTACTGCGCGAACAATTGCGCCAACCGCGCGATGTGCGCCGCGGCGGTTTCGTGCTTGACCTGAGCATCCTGCCCGGCGTCGCGGCCATCC